>ERZ827194.102-NODE-102-length-92997-cov-5.49843_pt1 | contig 92997 bp, 87 predicted proteins | sample MGYA00519777_ERZ827194 | MGnify/ENA primary metagenome ERZ827194 (study PRJEB31778, sample SAMEA3449277) | human gut metagenome | biome: human gut; feature: human-associated habitat; material: faeces | place: United Kingdom | collected 2010/2012 ...
TCCCTTATTTTAATTGACCGAGTGGTTGTACACAAGTCTGCCCGTGTATAGTAACCAAAGCGCCTCCCGGATTCAGAATATATTCATTCTGTTCCAAGAGACGCACTCACTGTCTTTTTATAAAAATGACTACTTATTCATACATATTTTTTCAATTATCTGTAATCCTTACACCACATCCACATCCACGCCTCTTGGACCCACATGGGTGGAAAATACGATCTGGGTACTGGTCTTTCCAAATTTCTGAAGCTGTCCGATAAAAATATCCAGTTCCATAGTTGTCTGAAATGCAACCTTCATTAACATGGAATATTCACCTGTAACACAGCTGCATTCCAATACATTGGGTACTGACTCTGCATAGGCATAAAACTTCGGTTTATCTTCTGGTATCACATCCAGATTAATAAACGCTAAAATATGATAACCTAATTTCATGGGATCTACCATGGCATGATACCCGGCGATGACCCCGTCTTTTTCCAGTTTTTCTATTCTTGCAGAAACGGCCGGAGATGACAGGAATGTCTTTTCTGCGATCGTTTTTAAAGACATTCTGGCATTTTCCTGCAAAAGTTTTAATATTTTACGGTCGATATCATCCATGAGCATTTAGACTCCCTCCTGACTTTCATTTAAGGTGATGTCACCGCCAGGTGACATATCCCTTTACTTACAAAGCGCTTACTTACGAAGCGCTTTCATACGCTCCACTGCCTCTACTGTATTTTCATATGTATTAAATGCAGTCAGACGGAAATATCCTTCTCCACTTGGTCCGAAGCCGCTGCCCGGTGTTCCCACTACATTCGCCTCTGAAAGCAGGTAATCAAAAAACTCCCAACTGGTCATTCCTTCATTTACCTTCATCCAAACATATGGGGAATTAACTCCGCCAAATACAGTATAGCCTGCTTCCTTTAATCCGTCATAGATCACTTTTGCATTTCTCTTATAATAAGCAACCTGCTCCATGACCTGTTTATTTCCCTCTTCAGAGTAAACAGCTTCACCTGCTCTCTGTTCAATATAAGGAGCACCGTTGAACTTGGTCCCATGACGTCTTGCCCATAAAGAATGAAGCATTACATCGCCGCTCTTTAAATCCTTCGGGATAACAGTATATCCTAAGCGGACACCGGTAAATCCAGCCTTTTTGGAGAAGGAACGGAACTCAATGGCACAGGTTCTTGCTCCTGGGATCTCATAAATGCTGTGCGGAACATCCTCTTCAGAAATATAAGCCTCATAAGCTGCGTCATATAAGATAACAGCGCCTTTTTCATTTGCGTAATCAACCCATACCTTTAACTGCTCCTTTGTAAGAGTAGTTCCTGTTGGGTTATTTGGAACACAAAGATAGATCAGGTCAGGAGTTTCTTTTGGAAGTTTCGGAACAAAACCATTTTCTGCAGTACACGGCATGTAGATCACATTGCTCCAGGTACCTTTGCCCTCATCATATTCACCAGTACGTCCAGCCATAACATTGGTATCGACATAAACTGGATAAACCGGATCACAAACTGCGATCTTACTGTCTGCACTGAAGATTTCCTGGATATTTCCGGTGTCGCTTTTTGCACCGTCAGAAACAAAGATCTCATCAGCCTCTATCTGGCATCCTCTTTCCTGAAAATCCTTTTTCGCAATGGTCTCTCTTAAAAATGCATATCCCAGATCAGGTGCATATCCATGGAAGGTTTCAGCATGTCCCATTTCCTCCACTGCCTTATGCATGGCATCAATGATCGCCGGTGCGATTGGGAGAGTTACATCACCGATTCCCAGACGGATCAGCTTTTTATCCGGGTTTTCTTTCTGGTATGCAGCCACTTTTTTTGCAATGGTAGAAAATAAATAGCTTCCCGGCAGTTTCAGATAATTTTCATTTACTCTAAACATACTTTCATCCTCCATTAACGCAAACGCTCCCAGGACCTTTGAACCTACAACGTCGTAGATCCAAGGCCTGAGAGTGTAATTTTTTCAGGTTTGTATATTCTGCTGTTGGTGTCAAAAGTATTTTGACCCCTCTGAAATATACTCATATTTATTTTTCGGATAAATCATAATATATTTCTTCCGGTATGTCAATACTTCCGTGAAACACTTCTTTTGCAGGTCCCGTCATAAACAAATGATTACTTTCCCGGTCAAAACGGATCAGAAGATCCCCGCCACGTAGAGAAACACGTACCTCATCATCTGTAAAACCTCTTAAAATAGCTGCCATAGCACTGGCTGTAGCCCCTGTACCGCAAGCCCAGGTTTCCCCGCTGCCCCGCTCCCATACGCGCATACGGATATGATCTCTGCTCTTCACTTCAATAAATTCAGAATTTACCCGGTCCGGCTGAAAACGGGGATGATTTTCATAAGATGGACCTATCTTTTCCAGATCCAGGTCATCGATCCCTTCTGTAAAATAAACTGCATGTGGATTTCCCACACTAATGCCGGTAAATTCATGCTCTGTACCGTCGATCACGATCTTTGACCGCAGTTCAGAGGTCAGTCTGGCCTCTCCCATATCCACTGTAAGCATCACTGCTTTTCCGTCTTCCACCTGGATTTTTAATGTCTTAATGCCTCCTAAGGTCTCCACGGTAATAGTCCGTCTGTCTTTATCCACGATCCCATGATCATATGCATATTTTCCCACACAGCGCACTCCATTTCCGCACATGATCCCCTGGGAACCGTCCGCATTATACATATCCATACGGCAGTCTGCCTTATCTGACGGACAGATCAGGATCAGTCCATCGGAACCGATGCCAAAATGGCGGTCGCTGACATATTTTGACACTGCCCCCGGATGTTCCACCTTTTCCCTGAAGCAATCTACATACACATAATCATTACCGATTCCCTGCATTTTCGTAAATTCCATCTCACACCTCATTCTTTATCTTATCCCAACGTTTATACATGGATCAGACTGATGATCATCTGGGATGTTTCCACCAAATTGGTTCCGCTGTCCATACTGCATTTCTGTATATATCTGTGTGCTTCTGATTCCGTCATATTGTTCCGCTCCATCAAAAGCGCCTTTGCCTCATTGATCAGATCCTGCTCTTCCTTACTGCGTTCTTTTGGCCTGCTGCGCAGTTTTCTGCGGATGCGCTGCTGCGCCTGCACCATCATGTCCAGCGTACTTAACAGGTTATGTACCTTTAACGGCATAGGAAGGCATACCACTCCCTGTGTCTGTACCCCGTTCCATCTGGAGGGGGATGCCAGCACCAGCATTTCAAAAGAAGCTGAAAGGCACTGTCTCAATTCGTCATACATCATATCTTCAAACCGGTACCCACAGACCAGTATCCCGCCACTTAGATCCTCTGCGGCAGAAAGAGCCTGGGATCCTGACATACAGACAGCGGCTACATCATAACCGCTCCTTACCAGGATGCCTTTTATGCTTTTTCCATCTTCCGGCCTGGAAAATGCTACGATTATATTAGCCACATGTCTCACCTCCGGTAAACCTGCATCATAATATTAAGCCTTTTTGCTCCCAACATTTAATATTTATACAGATACTGATTTACCTCCCAGTCAGTGACCTGGGCCCTGAAATCTCTCCACTCCTCTTCCTTCGCTTCCAGATATTTAACGTAAATATGCTCTCCTAATACTTCACGTATAAAAGCATTATCCCGATATGTCTCAATGGCATCCCCCAGTGTCTCCGGTATCCGTTCTACATGCCTGTTCTCCAGTTCTTCCGGCTTCATGCCAAACAGATTGCCCTGGACACATGGCGGCAGCTGCATCTCATTTTCGATTCCGTTAAGGCCAGCCTGAAGACAGGCAGCTAATGCCAGATAAGGGTTCATTGCAGAGTCCGGGCAGCGAAGCTCGATCCTGGTTCCTTCCCCTCTTGGAGATGGGATACGGATCAGGGAGCTGCGGTTGGAAGTTGGGGACCACGCAATATAAATCGGCGCATCATATCCCGGAACCAGACGCTTATACGAATTTACCAGTGGATTAGTAAGAATGGCCATTTCCTTCATATGTCCCAAAATACCTGCCATAAAACGATAAGCCAGCTGGCTTAATCCCAGCTCATCCTTCTCATCTGAAAACAGGTTGTGTCCATCTTTGTCAGACAAAGACATATTGATATGCATGCCGGACCCGTTGACCCCTTCTTTTGGCTTAGGCATAAATGTAGCATGCAGTCCATGGCGCTTGGCAATCGTCTTAGCTGCCATTTTAAAGGTCATAATACGGTCTGCTGCCTCAAGTCCTTCTGTATACTGAAAATCGATCTCATGCTGTGCCGGGGCGATCTCATGGTGGCTTGCTTCCACCTTAAATCCCATATCTTCCAGATTCAGCACAATGTCCCTGCGCACATTTTCCCCAAGATCAACCGGGGAAACATCAAAATAACTGGCTCTTTCATGAGACTGGGTAGTAGGTCTCCCCTCTTCGTCTGTATGGAACAGGAAAAATTCACACTCCGGTCCTACCTGAAAGGTATACCCCATATCAGCAGCACGCTTTACAGCACGCTTTAACACATATCTTGGATCTCCGATAAAGGGAGTTCCATCTGGATTGTATACATCACAGATCAGCCTTGCTACCTTTCCCTGCTGAGGACGCCACGGAAAAATCTCAAAGGAATCCAGATCCGGATGCAGATACATGTCCGACTCATCAATACGTACAAATCCCTCTATAGCGGAACCATCAAACATACAATCATTATTTAATGCCTTATCAAGCTGGCTGGCAGTGATCGCCACATTTTTAAGGATACCGAAAATGTCTGTAAACTGAAGGCGGATAAATTCCACATCTTCATCTTCTACCATGCGAATAATGTCTTCTCTACTGTATTTACTCATATCCATTCTTCCTCTCCAACAGCCGTTTTCCCAGGCATCTGGCTGATCATTTTAAAACGATGTACTGGGACGTTTGCAGCTTTTATGCCTTTATCCATACTACAAAGGACAGCTGCAAAGTGAACCGTTCATTTTGCAACTGCCCCTTTTTTATAAAAATATAGCAGTAGAATTTTTATTTGTCAACAGGCGATATTGCCCTGTAACACCCTGATAGTACAATCCGGTATATGCCAAACTGCACTCTTACATGGTCTTTAACTGCTCCGTAAAAAAGCTTCCCAGACTGATGCTTCCTATATAGCCAACATCTCCTGTAAGGAAGATTTCCCCATCTTCCCTTATCTCTACTTCCATGGTCCCTTCCGGCATCTGCACGATCATTTTCGGATCCGTAAGTCCCAGTCTGTAAGCAGCTGCTGCCGCGGCACAGCAGCCGCTTCCTGATGCCAATGTATAACCTGCACCCCTTTCATAAACCTCAGTCTGTAAATGGGTACGGTCTAACACCTTAATGATCTGTGTGTTGATCTTTTCCGGAAACTGCTTTGCTGTCTCGGAATATTTTCCAATACGGCACACCAGGTCTTTTGATATCTCATCCATTAAGATCACCAAATGTGGATTTCCAATAGAAAGACAGGTCACAGGATAAGGAATATGTCCAAATACCATGGTCTCATTGATGATCTCCCTGCGTGGTCCTTCCACAGGCACCTCATCACTCCAGAAACTGGCTTTTCCCATAGATGCTTTCAGCCGGGTTCCCTCTTCATTTAAGTAATGGATCTCGATCTCTTTTTCAGCAGTATAGATAGTAATGTCTTTCTTCTGGACATAATCTGCATCTTTTAAGTATTTTGCGAAAATACGGATACCGTTTCCACTGTTTTCCGTCTGGCTTCCATCCGGATTCCAGATGATCATATGGATCTTTCCTTCTTTAAAAACAGGTCCTTCCAGAATGCCATCTGCGCCTACTCCCACATTGCGGTTGCACAGCAGCTTCACCCGTTGCGGAGTCAGCTCCAGCCTGTTGCACTCCGGATCAAATACCAGATAATCATTTCCCAAACCGTGATATTTTTCTAATTTTAACCGCATGATCTTACCTCCCTTTTAGTGTGATGTACTCTCGGAGTCTTTCATGCACTTGCCTTTGCGGCCGATTTTCCGCCAGTCGCACCCGAATTTTATCAACGTACGCACCGCGTACGCCTCAAAAATTTGGGCACAACTGACAAAAAATCTTCTCGCAAAATCAAGTACAAAAAGATTCCGAGAGTACATAGTGTCCCAGCTGTCCACTCACGTTCACACACTGGCACGCTTATCTGCATCCTCTCAACTTACGATGTATATTTCTGCCCTTTGGCAGGTTCTGTACTATAGTTTACACCACACTACCTCATAAATATATTCATTTAATGCTGCATTATATTGCAAATAATGCTATAATATGTACTCTCGGAGTCTTTCCTGCACTTGTCTTTGCGGCCGATTTTCCGCAAAATCAAGTACAAAAAATTCTGAGAGTACATTAATGAGTGCAGGAGGTTTTCCATGACTAATTCCACATCTGTACCACAGGGCTATCTTTTAGAAGATTTCCGCCTTTTTCACTTAAATGACCTGAACTCAAGGACTTACAACTTCCACCACCATGATTTCCTCAAAATCATGATCCTTCTTTCCGGAAATGTGACCTATGTAGTAGAAGGACGCTCTTACCCATTGATCCCCTGGGATATAGTCCTGGTGGACCGTGGACAGGTGCACAGACCGGTAGTAGATACTGCCCAGCCATACGAGCGCATTCTTCTCTACCTCTCTCCTTCCTTTCTGGAAAAATACAGCACAAAAGAAGCATCTCTGACTAAATGCTTCGAGACTGCCCAGTACCGCCATTCACAGGTCCTGCGTCTCTCCCACGAAACACTGGCTCCCATTAAAGTCCTGCTGCAGAAATTAGAAGCAAACACCAGCTGCAAAAACAACGATTTTGCATCTCCCCTGCTTGCAAAAATCCTCTGCCTGGAATTTCTCATTGAATTAAACAGGATCACTCTTTCACCTAAAGCCGGCTTTCTCACAGAAAGCACTTTAGATTATCGTATTTCCAGCCTTTTAGCCTACATCAACAGCCACTTAGATGAGCCAATGGATATGGCTTCCCTTTCCGCCTTAAGCGGTTTAAGCTCCTATCACATGATGCGGCTTTTCAAGCAGGAAACCGGCTATACAGTTGGAAACTACATTACCGAAAAACGCCTGATCAAAGCCAGAGACCTGTTGAGCCAGGGCACCTGTGCTACACAGGCCTGCTACCTCTGCGGTTTCCAGAACTATTCCACCTTTCTGCGGGCATACAAAAAACGCTATCCAGGACGCCCAAAGGACATCCTGAACAGCATTTAAACCTTACATATTAATTGCTGAATACTTTTCCCGCAATCCTGAAAACATCACAATGTTGTGTAGCCGTATGCATTTACCAGTGCGTCCAGCTTCACTCCTTTTTCACACAGAGGGCACTTTCTGTAATCATAGTAAATATAATCAGTCACGTCTGCCGGGCTGTAAATAGATGTGATCGGGCATCCGTTCAGCTCATCCAGTGTACTGAACACAGCGGCCGCACTCTGCAGCTTTCCGCCATAATACTGGATCGCCTCAATACTCTTGTTAAGGCTCAGTCCCGTAGTTACAACTGCTGTAAGGATCACCACATTTTTCCCACGGACCATAGGTAAAATATTCTCCCGGAATACCATCTGGCTATTGCTGTTGTACTCTGGAGTGATCACATAAATGGTTTTGTGTGCATTGGTGGAAAGAACACCTGCCCTAGTCAGTTCCTCCGCCAGATACGCTCCGATCACCTGGGTTCCTTCCAGGCACACAATGGTATCTACCACCTTATCAAACAAAAACCGCTCTGCAAGATGTTTTGCGATCTCCTGTGCTTCGCTAAGTCTGGTCTTAAGTGTAGTCATATCCAGATAATAATTAATATGGGAATGATTAGTCGCAAAATGTCCCGGTGTTGCCTTAAGAGGTGCCTTACTTCCCGATGCTAAGATCTTCACATAACGATTATCCATAAATGTGCCTCCTTTTCAGAAAAATCAATAGTATTTCCGTTATTTTTAATGATATTATACAAAGTATAAGCCATATTCGCAAGACTTTTGTGTAAAACAACCATTTTTTTAAACTAGCACATAAAAAGGACAGCCATTTCTGGCTGTCCCTACAGTTCCACAGATTTACTCTTCAGTTTTAACCTTAAACATCTTCACCGGACTGTTCCTGCTTTTCTTCTGAAACAGCTTCCGCTGCATCTGTTTCTGTTTTTTCAGATACATCCGCCGTTACTTCTGCAGCACCCGTCTTGGCACTCTCATCTCTATCTGCCTTTTCCAGATGCTCTGTATCCGGAATACCTTCGCCTTCTTTCTTCTCTTCCGGCTCCGGCAGTCCTTTTACTTCACGGAAGATCTTCATAAATTCCTTACCTGTAATAGTCTCCTTCTCGATCAGGAAAGCTGCGATCTTATCCATAGCTTCTCTGTCATCCCTTAAAAGACGTTTTGCCTCATCGTAAGCATTTTTCAGGATCTTCATAACTTCCTGGTCGATATCTGCTGCTGTAGCATCGCCGCAGTTTAATACAGTACGGCCGGTAAGATACTGGTTCTCCTGGCTTTCAAGACCCATAAGACCGAATTTTTCAGACATACCGTACTGAGTGACCATAGCTCTTGCCAGGTTGGTGGCCTGCTGGATATCATTGGCAGCACCGGTAGTAACAGTTTCAAAAACGATCTCCTCTGCTGCGCGGCCACCCATTAATTCAACCAGTCTTGCCTCCAGTTCCTTCTTGGTGCTTAAATATTTTTCTTCTTCCGGAACATTCATAACATATCCCAAAGCACCCATGGTCCTTGGAACAATGGTGATCTTCTGGACCGGCTCGGAATGTTTCTGCAGGGCACTGACTAATGCATGTCCTACCTCATGGTAAGATACGATGCGGCGCTCTTCCTTGCTCATGATGCGGTCCTTTTTCTCCTTACCAACAAGGACAACCTCAACAGCCTCAAACAGATCCTTCTGGGAAACTGCATTTCTGCCGTTCTTAACTGCATTAATAGCAGCCTCGTTCATCATATTTGCAAGGTCTGCACCTACAGCACCGGATGTTGCAAGGGCTATTTCCTTAAAATCTACTGTTTCATCTAACAGCACATCCTTGGAATGTACCTTTAAAATGCTGATACGTCCATTTAAATCTGGTTTATCTACAACTACACGACGGTCAAAACGTCCCGGACGCAGAAGAGCCGGATCCAGGATCTCCGGACGGTTGGTAGCACCAAGGACCAAAAGACCCTTTGTAGAGTCAAAGCCATCCATCTCAGAAAGAAGCTGGTTTAAGGTCTGCTCACGCTCATCATTTCCACCCATACGGCTGTCACGGCTGCGTCCGATGGCATCGATCTCATCGATAAAAATAATGCATGGTGCATTTTCCGTTGCGTTCTTAAACAGGTCACGGACACGGGATGCACCCACACCTACGAACATTTCCACAAAGTCAGAGCCTGACAGGGAATAAAATGGCACATGTGCTTCACCTGCTACTGCCTTTGCAAGAAGGGTTTTACCGGTTCCTGGAGGTCCTACTAATAATGCACCCTTTGGAAGCTTTGCACCGATCTTTGTGTATTTTCCGGGATTATGAAGAAAATCTACGATCTCAGTTAAAGATTCCTTTGCCTCATCTTCACCTGCTACATCCTTAAAAGTAATCCCCGTTTCTTTCTGCACATACATCTTGGCGTTGCTCTTGCCTACACCCATGATTCCGCCGCCACCCATGCGCTTCATGGTAAAGTTCATAATGAACAGCAGGAACAAAAATGGAAGTGCATAACTTAATATCTCTAACAGCAATGCATTGGAAGTATTATTTTCCCTGTTTGTAACAACGTTATTTTTTAAAATACGGTCTACAAACTGGTAATCTCCTTCCAGACGCACAACATAATATTTCATCTGCTGGGAATAGTTGGTATCATCTGCCTTTGGCTTTACCTCAATAATGGTACTTCCAACGCTGATAGATTCAACTTTACCATTTTCCACCATGTTTACAAACTCATTGTAAGACAGTTCCTGACGCTGTCTGGCGTTGACAGTGGAGTTCATCCAGCCCACGATCAGGATCGTCAGCAATGCCGCAACAACCAGCATGGTAATGGTCTGCCAATTACTGTTCTGATTCTGTTTGTTGTTATTATCCATACTGTATAAATTCTCCCTCTAACAGGCATTTGTTGCACGCATAAAACATGCCAGAGCCTATTCTTTTCTATTATAATGTGAGTCTATCCATAAATCAAGGAAAGAACTATTAAAATTCTGAAAACAAAGGCACCATTTTCCCCTTCATCTCCACTTTAGATTCTTAGTTTTTTAGGTTTTTTACATTTTTTTGAAAAAACTCCCTAGATTTCTGATTTTCATAGTTGTATAATATATCAGTTTTTAAAAAAACCGTAAACAAAAACCTATACATTCCACCACAAAAGGAGGTTCCCCACTATGCCAGTAAAATACGTATTCGTAACCGGCGGTGTTGTATCCGGACTTGGAAAAGGCATTACCGCTGCTTCCCTTGGCCGTCTTTTAAAGGCCAGAGGCTACAAAGTTACCATGCAGAAATTTGACCCCTACATCAACATCGACCCAGGTACCATGAACCCGGTACAGCACGGCGAAGTCTTCGTCACAGACGACGGCGCTGAAACTGACCTTGACCTTGGACACTATGAGCGTTTCATTGATGAAAGCCTGACTAAAAATTCCAACGTAACTACCGGTAAGGTTTACTGGACCGTTCTGCAGAAAGAACGCCGCGGAGACTTTGGCGGAGGTACGGTACAGGTCATCCCCCACATCACCAATGAGATCAAAAGCCGTTTCCACCGCAATTACAATGATAACGAAACTGAGATCGCCATCATCGAAGTTGGCGGTACTGTTGGCGACATCGAAAGCCAGCCATTCTTAGAGGCAATCCGCCAGTTCCAGCACGATGTTGGTCCAGGCAACACCTGTCTCATCCACGTCACCCTTATCCCTTATTTAAAAGCATCTGAAGAATTAAAGACCAAACCAACCCAGGCAAGCGTAAAAGACTTACAGGGAATGGGTATCCAGCCAGACATCTTAGTATGCCGTTCCGAGCATCCATTAGATGACAATATCAAGAGCAAGATCGCATTATTCTGCAATGTACCAAAGACCCATGTGCTCCAGAATCTGGACGTGGAAGTTCTTTATGAGGTTCCTCTTGTAATGGAAGAAGAACATCTGGCACAGGTTGCCTGCGAATGCTTAAATCTGTCATGTCCACAACCAGACTTAAAAGACTGGACTGCTATGATCGATGCATGGAAACATCCTGAAAAAGATGTAACTATTGCACTGGTAGGAAAATACACCCAGCTCCACGATGCCTACATTTCCGTTGTAGAGGCATTAAAACACGGTGCAGTTGCCAACAGAGCACAGGTACACATTAAATGGATCGATTCCGAAAATGTAAATCCTGAAAACGTTGAAGAACAATTAGGGGATGTTTCCGGTATCCTGGTACCAGGCGGCTTCGGAGACCGCGGTATTGACGGAATGATCTGCGCTATCCGCTATGCAAGAGAACATAAGGTCCCATTCCTCGGTCTCTGTCTTGGCATGCAGCTTTCCATCGTAGAATTTGCAAGAGACGTGATCGGCTGGAATGACGCTCACAGCGTGGAATTAGATCCTACTACTACCCATCCTGTGATCCACCTGATGCCAGACCAGGACGGTATTGAAGATATCGGCGGAACCTTAAGACTTGGTTCTTATCCATGTGTTCTGGATAAAAATTCCAGGGCATACGCCCTTTACGGCGAAGAAACCATCCATGAACGCCACAGACACCGCTATGAAGTAAATAACGATTACCGTACCTTCCTTACAGAGCACGGTATGATGTTATCCGGTATGTCTCCTGACAACCGTATCGTAGAAATGATCGAACTGCCAGATCACCCATGGTTTGTAGGAACCCAGGCTCACCCAGAACTTAAGTCCCGTCCAAACCGCCCACATCCGCTGTTTAAGGGATTCATTGAGGCATCTTTAAAAAACCAGGACAAATAATAACAGCAGATACCTGCATCACCTGACTGAATAAAAACCATCAAAAAAACACATCCTGTTTACAGCAAAACAGATTACTGATCCAAAAGCTGCTTACAGGAGGTGTTTTTTTATGAAAAAATGCAATTTCAAAGACAGTTCTGATCCCAAAAACAAAACAGTCCAAAATCCCTTTGATGACTCAGATATACAGGCATGCTCCGCCACCGACTGCACCGGCCTGATCCCGTCACTGCCTCAGGACGAGGCGGAGATGGAAGCATATGAGGATCTTTATCCTTATATTACCAAAGCAAAAAACGTTGCAAAAACAACCAAACACATTTTTTCTCACCGGCATCAGACAGAATGAGACCCTCAATTCTGCAAAAAAAGCCTGTGCCGCTGCCCACTCCGGCAGCCTGCACAGACTTTTCCAATTATCTCTTATTTCTCATGCATAAATCTTCCAAGGAATTCCTTGGTCTGTTCTCTCTGGGGATTTGCGAAGATATCTGCCGGTGTTCCCTCTTCCACGATAACACCGTTTGCCATATAAACAACATGTGTAGACACATCTCTTGCAAATGCCATTTCATGGGTAACGATGATCATGGTCAGGCCCTCTTTTGCAAGCTTGCGCATAACTTCCAGAACCTCTCCAACCATCTGTGGATCCAGTGCGGATGTGGGCTCGTCAAACAGCAGTACTTCAGGCTCCATGGCCAGGGCTCTTGCAATCGCTACACGCTGTTTCTGGCCACCGGAAAGCTGTCTTGGTTTTGCATTGATATAAGGAGCCATGCCAACTTTTTCCAGATAATACATGGCCTTCTGCTTTGACTCTTCCTTACCCTTCTTTAATACCTTAACCTGTCCCACCATACAATTTTCAAGAACAGTCATATTGTTGAACAGGTTAAAGCTCTGGAATACCATACCAACTCTGGAACGGTATTTCGGTGCATTTACCTTTGCATCAGCAATATTATTTCCATGATATAAGATCTCGCCGGTAGTCGGTGTTTCAAGTAAATTTAAGCAGCGCAGTAAAGTGGACTTACCAGAACCGGAAGCTCCGATAATACAGGTAACATCCTTGCTGTTTACAGTAAAATCAATATCCTTTAAGACCAGATTTGCACCAAAGGTCTTGCTTAAATGGCGGATCTCCAAAATCTTTTCGCTCATTACTGCTCCTCCTTCTTATCATCTGGATAACGGTACATACCACTGGTATAAGCCAGTGTATCAGTAGTTGCCAGATCAAAATTATCTGCACCATCCATCTTCTTCTCCCACAGACGCAGTAATCTGGAGCAGGTAAATGTCATGATAAAATACATGATCATAGTAATGGTATAGGTCTCAAAGTTCATATAAAGAGCTCCCGCAGCTGCCTTTGTCTTATACAGCAGCTCTGCTACACCGATCACAGAAAGGACGCAGCTGTCCTTAATATTGATGATCAGGTTGTTGCCGATCTGGGGCATCAGGTTGCGGAGTGCCTGAGGCAGGATCACATAGATCATGGTCTGAACATGGGTCATACCGATGGATTTTGCCCCCTCCGTCTGTCCCGGATCAATGGAAAGGATACCGCCTCGTACAGTCTCTGCCATATAGGCACCTGTATTAATAGATAAGATAAAATAAGCAGCCTGAGTAATGGTAGAGTTAATTCCCAGCAAAGGCATAAGGCCATAATAGATAAACATAGCCTGGGCCATCATAGGTGTACCCCTGAAAAACTCTACATAGGCATTTAAGATCAGACGTACCACCCATAAAAATCCCTTCTTTAAAGGATTATCCCCTTTTTCAGAAGGAATGGTCTGGACAATACCTACGGCAAAACCAATGAGGCATCCTACCAGCGTACCTACTAATGCGATCTTTAAGCTGACACCTGCCCCCTGCAGCATAGACATGCCGTAGCGGTTGAATACGACCATTACACGGCCCATAAAATCTGTTGGCATAATTTTCTCCTTTTTATCCCTTCAATTAGTTTGCCAGAGGCTGTACAGAAATTGCCTCATCCATCATTGCAGAGAAATCATCTTTTGTCATCTTGGACAGAACACTGTCAATAGCTTCCTTTAACTCAGTATTACCCTTCTTTAAAGAAATACCAATATTGATGTCCTCATCTGTTACCTGGAAATCATTTTCGCCGCCACCAAATTCAAGAAGCTTGAAATCCGGGTAAGCAACTAAAGCACCTTTACCAGTTGGCTGGTCAGTTACCACCAGATCACACTTATCAGCATTTAAAGACATCAGCATATCCGGTGCACTTGCTGTTGCTGCTAAGATATTAGCATCTTTGATCTGTGGAAGGCATGTATCATACCAGATCGTACTCTGCTGGGAAGTACAGGTAGCACCTGCCAGATCAGCTACGCTCTTTGCATCAGCATACTTGCTGCCGTTCTTAACCAGGGTAACAATGGTTGCATAGTAATATGGCTCAGTAAAGTCAACTGCCTGAAGACGCTCTGTTGTAATGGACTGACCAGCAATAACGCAGTCAACCTGTCCTGTGCTTACAGCAGGGATCAGTGAATCCCAGTCAAGGCGGACGATCTGCAAATCATATCCTAACTCATCACAGATCTTCTTAGCCATCATAACATCATATCCATAAGCATATTCATTACTGTCATTGATCGGTACAGCACCATTGGAATCATTTGGCTGTGTCCAGTTATATGGTGCATATGCACACTCCATTGCTACCTTTAAAACCTTCTTTTCGCCAGATTCAGCAGCAGCTTCCTTAGATGTGCTTTCTCCCGCTGCGCTTGTCTGCTCTGCTGGAGCTGCTGTATTACTTCCGCCGCATGCTGTTAATGCACCTGCTGCCATTATTCCAGCAAATGCCAGGCTCATTATTCTCATTACATTTCTTTTCATAATTGTTCTCTCCTTTATGCCTGTAATTTGAAAGTCTGATATCAAAAAACACCTGTCTTCATACCAAACAGACATGTCACCTTGGTGGTAACATCACCATAAATGAAAGCCATACCCGTTACCAGGTATGACTTCTTCGTTTTCCTTGGCTTCTTTTGCGAAACAGCCTTCCTGACTGCTGATTTTTATATAAATCAGCATTTGCCCGCTTAGTATAGCATAACTGCTCCGCTTTTCCAATAGTAATTTTATTCTAACATGCCATATTTTCCACTATATTTTCCTACTTTTTCCCAGTTTCCTTAGAAACTGCCTCTGCTTCCTCTGCCTTTTTGATCATCAGGTCTGTCATCTTCTGCTGATACTCTTCATCCGCCGTGATCTCATTTCCCTCTTCATCTGCCTCTACAGCAAACAGAAAAGTTCTTGCATCATTGATCTCATAGCTGCAGGTTACAAATGTATACAGTGCTTTCACCGGGTATTCTACGGTTTCTGCATAGGAGCATGGGGCGATCATCTCTTTTACAAACTCATCAAAAGCTTCCTGACTCTTAAAACGGGTCTTGCGCACAATAGGCTTTGCCTCTCCATAATAGCAGGATACCGCCTTTAAACGTATCTCCCGTTCAGGAGTATAAATAGAAAAATACTGATGCTCTTTAAAATAAGAAGGATCTTTATAGCGGACAATATCTTTAAACATGCTTCCGTTCTTCATATTGTGTCCGTAAAGGATATTATTTCTTCCCTCAAAATCTCCTTCGCTTTCATAATCCAGATAAATACTTCCGGCTACACTTGCTTCCCCGTTGAAATCATGTTTCAGGTAAAAATCATTATCTGTTCCCTGTACAATAGGATAACTGATCTTCGTATCAGGAATATGGATCCAGCCGATAGTATCAGGATTTTCCTCTTTTAATTTTTCAAAATCATAGGGTGACTGGTATTCCTCTTTTTCAGGTTCTGTCTCCAGTTCCTGTTTTTCCGTTTCTTCTATTGTAATGGTCTCCTGGGTTGTCTGGGCAGCTTCCCTTGCAAGACGTTCATACTCTTCCTGGGCTCTTTTATCTGCAAGATAACTGTGCAAAGTCAGGCCGCCGCTTACTAAAAATACCAGAAGAGCAACGCAGACCACTATTTTCCACAGAGTACCTCTGCCGCTTTTTTTGTTGTCTTCCATGCTTTCTTTCCTTTATGCTGTATAAATCTGCTTTTTCACTGTTTTTTTCTGCCACTGTCCGGATCTTGCCACTGCCTCGTGCATCAGTAAAAGCAGTTCCATAAAGCTTCTAAAGCTTACCTGGCAGCGTTTTTCCTTCCAGCTAATGGTTCCCTGCCATGTGGCATTTCTGCGGAACAGTACACGTACTACAAAAGTTGCCGGACCATAATTTCCATTTTCCACATAGAAGCTGCGCGGGATGATCACAGAATGTTCCTTTGCATTTTCAGGAAGAGGATCGATCATCTCTGCAATCTTTTCCCTTAATTCAAATTCATTATAGAAGATCCTGCGGTCTTCTACTGCAGGATGAGATACATCACCACTCATATTATGGTCTTCATAATTGCGCACTGCTACTTCACACATCTTTTTTCCAAGACCATATGGAAGCCTGGTAACTCCTGATCCCAGCTGTTGGTCAAAAAAGTCCATCAGCTCCATAAAACTGTCAAAACGGCTTTTAACTTCACTGCCTAGCTGTTCGATCACTCCCTGCCAGGAAGCATAGTAGCGGTACTGTACATGAAGACAGAAATCTGCCAGTTTTCCCGTATTTTCAGGCTCTAACATCTCCATACGTTTTTCTGTCTCATCTTCCATCAGATCCAGCCAGTCTTTTTTTCCGAAATTGCGCGGATCCACACTCTTCATAGGATAATGGATCTCATCAAACAATTCCTCTAACACAAACACCATTTCTGACAGGCTGTAAAAAGCAATGCCACCATTTTTGCTTTCATGATAGATTCTTCCTTTTAAGATCCTCTTTTCAAAATCATCAACAGCAATATGAACCTGTCGATAAGAGTTAGGTATGGCTCCAGTTTTCGCTATTGACATTTTCTCACCCACTTTTCTGTTTCGTACCATCTCAATATAGTCATTATTATATAGGTTACTATTTTATACCATGATGCCGGGCAGGTGTCAAAAGGTTTTTAACACCTATACTGCTATCAGTATACCAGACAGTGGTTACAAAACGGTTACAAAACACTACGGTTTTTGTATTTTTTTCAGGAATAAACTGGACATTTTTAAACCGCATAGTTATACTTAAGATATGTATTTAACGTTCATATCTTAAATTTATATAGATAAGGAGACTTGTCATTATGCCATCTTCTTCTGATCAGAAACCAATGATCTATGTACAAACTCTTGGCGGTTTTTCCATTAAAACAGGAGACCTTCAGATCAACGATAACAGAAACCAGTCAAAAAAGCCATGGGCCTTACTGGAATATCTGATAGTTTTCCAGAAAAAAGAAATCAGCCCTGCAGAACTGATCCACATTATCTGGGCAGATGAAACGGGAGCCAATCCAAGTGGTGCATTAAAGACCCTTATGTTCCGCTCCCGCAAACTGTTAGAGCCACTGGGGATCTCCCCACAAAAGCTTTTAGTCCAGCAAAGAGGCACCTATGCCTGGACCCAGGAATATCATACAGTCCTTGACATTGATGAATTTGAATCCATCTGCAACAAGGCCTTAAGCAGTTCTCTTTCTGCTGAAGAAAGCCTTAAACTGTGCCTGGATGGCCTGGCTCTTTATAAGGGAGACTTCCTACCAAAATCAGAATATGAATCATGGGTCATTCCCATCAGCGCTTATTATCATTCTCTGTACCAGAAGCTGGTTTACAAGACCATTCAGCTGCTTTTGGACAAACAGGCTTACGGACAGATCACTTCTGTCTGCCAGACAGCCATCGGGATTGAACCCTTCGATGAAGAATTCCATTATTATCTGGTCTATTCTTTATTTAAAGACGGGCATACAAGCCAGGCATTAGAAGAATACAGCAACACCTTAGATATGTTTTATAATGAATTTTCCATTTCACCAACGGAACATTTTAAGGACCTGTATAATACCATCCGCAACAGCGAACGGGGTATCAATACCAATCTTGACTCCATACAGACTGCTTTAAACGAAGAAGGCAGCGGCGGGGCTTTCTACTGTGAATATCCGGTATTTCGTGATCTTTTCCAGTTAGAGCGCCGTTCCATCCAGCGTACCGGTGATTCTATTTATCTGTGTCTGCTGACCATTACCGGTATTGATGGAAACGTTCCAAAAAGCATGATCTTACAAAAAGCTATGGAGCACTTAAATACCTCTATTTTAAACTCCTTACGGTGCAGTGATGTTTTCACCCGCTACAGTATCAGCCAGTATCTGATCCTGCTTCCTACTGTAACAGCTGAAAAAGGCGAAATGGTATTAAAACGCATCATCCAAACTTCCGCAAACTGTATAACCGCAAAGACATTACTGTAGAGATGCGCTTACAGCCTATCCTTCCCTGGAAAAATGTACCCTTAAAAGAAACTCTGGAATATGGGGAAATGACACCTGAAACAGATGAAACGATATAAAACGATATTGGGGGCAAAAGGTATTTTGCCCCCTCTGATACTGAATTGCTACGTGCTTTGCACTCCCACAATTTTAAAAACAGATGGAGCCAATATGGTCCCATCTGTTTTTGTATGTCCATATTACACAGTGACGGTTCCTGCCGACAGCAAAAAAGCTCTGCCTTGCAATGCCCACATTCCGACAATACTGGGATGTGATCTCATCTCTTATGGTGTGCAGATCACCGGTATTCCCTTATAAAGCATATCATAAAAGGCCGGAACACTTGCAGGCGGAAGATTTACGCAGCCATGGCTTCCACTTGTCTGATAAATCGTTCCTCCAAACTTATTTCTCCAGGAAGCATCATGAAATCCGATACCACCATTAAATGGCATCCAGTAATCCACATGGCTTTCATATTCATACTTGCCGTTATCCAGTTTCTTTCCCCGAAGGATACGGTCTTTTTCCTTATAAGTCAGACTGTAGATACCATCTGGTGTAGTATATGCCTTTGACACATTTCCAGTTACGCAAGGAGCATCCCACACACAGGCACCATCTTTGATCATGTACACATGCTGTCCGGCCAGATCTACCTGCACATAAGTATTTCCCCAGTCACTGCCTGTTCTGGAAGCTGCACTCTGGCTGTAAACAGGCTCTCTGTCTGCGCTGTCACCATTCTGCCATACAGAGCCGCTCTGAATCAGCTCTGTAAGTGCTGCGATCTCACCTGCCTGGTCGATCTTCCAGCCATAAGGGCCGGTAAGCTGATACTCAGCGCCAGATACCCCTGTAAAGGTACGCATCTTTCCTGCTGTATCATAAGCCGCTGCCAGATTTGCCACAAACGCAGCAACTTTCTCCTGATCCAAGATTACCTGACCATTACTGCTTCCTGTTATCCAGCTGGATATGGTCTCACCGGAAAGCACTTCTGATGCATCTCCAAATACATATCGCAGCTGTTTTTTCCTGCGGCTGTTCATGGCATCACATAAAGCCTTCAGATTTTCATCGTTTTCCCAGACACCAACCGTACGGTAGCAACCGGTTTCTTCTAATGAAACTTCTTTACTGCCGGATTTCACCACTGCTGTGAGCACCTGCTTTGTCTTTTCCGGATCTACGTCATTTCCCTGTACTTCCGGGATAATGGTAAAATCCTTGCCTTCTTCATATGGGGAAATAGATGCATCTTTCGTAGTTATAATGCTTCCGCCGCTGATACAGGATAATCCGCTTATCTTGCTGTTTAACGCTTCTTCATTATACCGGGCAGACACTTCCATTGTGTGGGTATTATTCCCGGAAGGTCCTGCCACACGACCGGAAGCATTTTGGTTGTCTAAGATTTCCTGGATATTGCCGGAAACCGTTACCTGATAGCCGATATCGCTACCTTTAATGCTCTCCTCTTTTCCATTTTTTTCCTTTATGCGAAGACTGTACTCCCCAGCATAAAAACCTTCAATCCTGCTTTTCGCCTCATCCGGTGTAAGTCCCCCTACACCTATTCCATTAATCTTTGTGCCTGAAACCAGTCTGGATGTATCACTTTCATCTGCAAAAGCTCCTATGGTAGCAGCTAAAGACAATGCCAGTGCTGATAGGACTGTTAAAAGCAATTTCTTTTTTCCTACATTTTTTCTCATTCTTTTACCCCTTTTCAGGTATATGTTCTCTTGAAACCTTTCCTGAAGCTGCCACATTAATCGATCACTTTAATACTCTCGATCACCGGCTGATTTTCCTCTGCAACTGTTCCGTTGTTATCTTCTACCTTAGTATCTTCACAAATGGCATCTACCACTTCCATACCATCTGTTACATAACCAAAGCAGGCATATTCACCATCTAAAAAAGTGCTGTCTTTATGCACAATAAAGAACTGGGAGCTTGCACTATCCTTACGCTGGGATCTTGCCATGGAAATAGCCCCTCTTGTATGGGATAATGTATTTTTCACGCCATTAGAGTCAAATTCACCTTTGATCTCACGCTCAGAACCGCCCATACCAGTGCCCAACGGATCACCCCCCTGGATCATAAAACCACTGATAATGCGATGGAAAGTAAGTCCGTCATAAAAACCATTTCCAGCCAGATCAAGGAAGTTTGCAACAGTAACAGGAGCTGCATCTCCATCTAATTCTACGTTAATAGTGCCGTAATCTTTTACATTGATCTCTACATGGTGCTTTCCGGCAGCTGCCCTCAGATCCAGTTCACTGTTTTCCTCTGCTGCTTCTGTAGTTTCACTGACTGCTGCCTGGGTTGTCTTATCTGTTTTTTCTGTTTCTTTTGTATCTTCTACCTTTGCAGTTGTTTCAACTACAGTTGTTCCTGCCGCATTATCCTTTGTACTGCAGCCTGCTAATAACATAGCAGATGCTGCTGCCATCAGGCAAATCTTCATCCATTTTTTCATTTTTTGTTATAATTCCTTTCTCTACTATGAAAGTGTTGCCAAGTAGCTATAATGTCTGCATATCTGCACGAAAAGACATATAGGCATCTGGCAGCCGGGACACCAGCTGTTCCCATCATAGCATTTTCACCTCATACAGTAAAGCGTTTCACAAAAATATCAAACTTCCGTAAGATTTATTAAGAAAGATTTTTTCTGTATACATCCGCCAAAAGCAACAGCGCCGAAGTTTCCTCCGACGCTGTCACTTTTATCCCTTATATAACAATTTTTAATCGATCAGCCTGTTTTAATCTCTGTAATTAATCTTCCAGAGCTGCCTGTGCTGCTGCTAAGCGGGCAATCGGTACACGGAATGGTGAGCAGGATACATAGTCCAGTCCAATCTTATGGCAGAATTCTACGGAGCTTGGGTCACCGCCGTGCTCGCCGCAGATACCAACATGAAGTTCAGGACGTGTAGCCTTTCCTAACTTAATAGCCATTTCCATCAGCTTGCCTACACCAGTCTGATCCAGTTTTGCAAATGGATCATTCTCGAAGATCTTAGCATCATAGTAAGCATTTAAGAACTTGCCAGCATCATCACGGGAGAATCCGTAAGTCATCTGGGTTAAGTCATTGGTACCGAAGCAGAAGAATTCAGCATCCTTAGCGATCTCATCAGCAGTTAAAGCTGCTCTTGGGATCTCAATCATAGTACCAACTTCATATTTCAGATCAACACCAGCTGCTGCGATCTCAGCATCAGCGGTCTCAACAACGATCTTCTTAACATACTTTAATTCCTTTGTATCGCAGATCAGAGGGATCATGATCTCTGGGCAAACATTCCAGTCTGCATGAGCCTTCTTAACATTGATAGCTGCACGAATAACAGCTCTTGTCTGCATCTTTGCGATTTCAGGATAGGTAACAGCCAGACGGCAGCCACGGTGTCCCATCATTGGGTTGAATTCGTGAAGCGCATCACAGATAGCCTTGATCTGTTCAACAGTCTTGCCCTGTGCGTCAGCCAGCTTCTTAATATCCTCTTCCTCAGTAGGAACGAACTCATGCAGAGGCGGATCCAGGAAACGGATGGTAACTGGGTTGCCTTCCAGAGCTTCGTACAGCTTCTCGAAATCTCCCTTCAGGTAAGATCTTCTCCAGAGCTGCTTCTCTTTCTTCTACTGTTTCAGAGCAGATCATCTCACGGAATGCATCAATTCTGTTGCCCTCAAAGAACATATGCTCTGTACGGCAAAGACCAATACCTTCTGCGCCAAGCTCTCTTGCCTTTGCAGCATCTCTAGGAGTATCTGCATTGGTACGAACCTGTAATCTTCTATATTTGTCAGCCCATGCCATGATTCTTCCGAATTCACCAGCAATAGTAGCATCTACAGTTGGGATAATGCCATCGTAGATCTTACCGGTAGAACCATCAATAGACATCCAGTCACCTTCATGGTATTCTTTTCCAGCCAGAACGAACTTCTTGTTCGCTTCATCCATAATGATCTCGGAACAGCCGGATACACAGCAGGTACCCATACCACGTGCAACTACAGCTGCATGGCTGGTCATACCACCACGGACAGTCAGGATACCCTGAGCAGCCTTCATACCTTCAATATCTTCAGGAGAAGTTTCCAGACGGACCAGAACTACCTTCTCACCTTTAGCCTTCCAAGTCTTTGCATCTTCTGCTGTGAACACGATCTTACCGCAGGCAGCACCTGGTGAAGCAGCCAGTGCCTTAGCTACAGGCTCTGCTTTCTTCAGTGCAGCAGCATCAAACTGAGGATGAAGCAGTGTATCCAGGTTACGTGGATCGATCATCTTAACTGCTTTCTTCTCATCGATCATGCCTTCATCAACTAAATCACATGCGATCTTTAATGCAGCCTTTGCAGTTCTCTTACCATTACGTGTCTGTAACATGTACAGCTTTTTGTCCTCAATGGTGAACTCCATGTCCTGCATATCTCTGTAGTGATCTTCCAGAGTATGGCAGATACCTACGAACTGCTCATAAACTTCTGGCATAACTTCCTTTAACTGGTCAATCTTCTGAGGTGTACGCACACCAGCTACTACGTCTTCGCCCTGTGCATTCATCAGGAACTCGCCCATTAAATGTTTCTCACCAGTTGCCGGGTCACGGGTAAATGCAACACCAGTACCGGAGGTCTCACCCATGTTACCAAATGCCATCATCTGTACATTTACTGCAGTACCCCAGGAATATGGGATATCGTTGTCACGACGGTAAACATTTGCTCTTGGGTTATCCCATGAACGGAATACAGCCTTGATTGCTTCCATTAACTGCTCCTTAGGATCAGTTGGGAAATCTTTTCCGATCTTTTCTTTATATTCAGCCTTGAACTGCTCAGCCAGATCATGAAGATCTTCTGCAGTCAGCTCAACGTCCTGCTTAACGCCTTTTTCAGCTTTCATCTTATCGATGAGTTCTTCAAAGTATTTCTTTCCGACTTCCATAACAACATCGGAGAACATCTGGATAAATCTTCTGTAGCAGTCCCATGCCCAACGTGGATTGCCGGACTTCTTAGCCAGAACATCTACTACTTCTTCATTCAAACCTAAGTTCAGGATGGTATCCATCATACCAGGCATAGATGCTCTTGCACCGGAACGAACGGAAACCAGAAGTGGATTTTCCCTGTCACCAAACTTCTTGCCGGTGATCTCTTCCATCTTTCCGATATATTCCATGATCTGGCCCATGATCTCATCATTGATTTTTCTGCCATCTTCATAGTACTGTGTACAAGCTTCTGTTGTAATTGTAAATCCCTGAGGAACCGGTAAACCAAGATTTGTCATCTCAGCCAGGTTTGCACCTTTGCCTCCCAGAAGATTTCTCATGTTTGCATTACCTTCACTGAACAAGTAAACCCACTTTGTTGCCATAAGTCTTTTCCTCCTCTAATATAGCAGTCCGTCAGGTCCCTTTTTTCCTGACTGCCGCCGGCTTAGCTTAGGACAGAACCAATGATTCATTTCGTCCGTCCAACGTGTTTATTATATCACAAAGTTTTTTTCAGTAAACCCTTTTGGAGGCAAAACTTTGAAAAAATTTGTTAATTTTACTGTAAAAACATGTGTAAGCGCTTCCGCTTTCTGTCATTTTCACATATGCGTTGTTGATTCGTATTTGCGAATAGGTACTATGTACAAAAAAAATATATGATGTAAGTGGCAAAATTTACTTTTGACACTCACATCATATGATGTTGGGGTCAAAAGGTATTTTGACCCCTCTGATACCGAATTGCTACGTGCTTTGCACTCCCGCAATTCTAAAAACATTCGTAATCCGCTCATTTTTCTTCAAAAAATGGCTCCTTACTCATGTTTTTGGCGGGTCCCAAGGTCATAAATCCTCCTGCAAGCAAGCTTGCAACGGATTTATGACCTTTTGACCCTGGTATCATCATATATACGTCCAACACATTACTTACTGCTCCGGGTGCAATTTCTTTGCTTCAAACTTCTTCCCTGTGTAAATAGATGGCATCCGCCAAAAAAACCTGCACCAGTGCCTAAGCACCAATACAGGTCTCAAAATTAATCTTCCATTGCAATCTTTGCCGCTCTCTTTGCATGAATCACAGTTGTGTCAAATACAGGAATAGAAACATCGGACTGACTGATCAAAAGGCCTATCTCCGTACAGCCTAAAATAACACCATCAGCTCCTTTTTCTTTCAAATTTTCAATAATATCCTGAAATTTCTTCCGGGACTCTTCCGTTATTGTTCCTACGCATAGTTCATTAAAAATAATGGAATTTACCGTTTCTATTTCACTCTCTTTTGGGATCAGTACATCGATTCCTCTGTCCACCAGTCTTTTTTTATAAAAATCCTGTGTCATTGTATATTTGGTTCCCAGAAGTCCTACCCGTTTAATACGCGCTTTATCCAGTTCATCTGCAGTAGCATCTGCAATATGTATGATCGGAACCTTTATCATAGACGCGATCTGAGGTGCTACCTTATGCATGGTATTGGTGCAGATCAGGATAAAATCTGCACCGGCTGTTTCAAGTGCCTGTGCAGCTTTTCCCAGGATCTCACCGCTTTCTTCCCATCTATTTTCAGACTGGCATTTTTCTATTTCATCAAATTCAACGCTGTAAAGAATAATCTTTGCTGAATGCAGTCCTCCCATTTTCTTCTTTACTTCTTCATTTATGATCCGGTAGTAGGGAATCGTACTTTCCCAGCTCATGCCACCGATCAACCCGATCGTTCTCATATTTTTATCCCTCTCAATATCTTTTTCATTCTGCTGGCGCAGCCACTTGTTTTTCCCTGTGTTCTCGTCCACTCACGAATCCCGCGCATTCGCGCTCTACTGCCTGCTTTCGCAGGCGGAACCTTCGTTAATGGTCCAAGAAAAACAAATGCCACCTTCGGTATCGCTTGTTTTTCTTTTGGACTCATAAAATCTTATACTCAGGTTCCCCGCGCATTCGCACTCCACTGCCTGCTTTCGCAGGCGGAACCTTCGTTAATGGTCCAAGAAAAACAAATGCCACCTTCGGTGTCGCTTGTTTTTCTTTTGGACTCATTATATCTTAAATCTGTATCCTACGCCCCAGATTGTTTCTATATACTGAGGCTTTGCTGTATTAAACTCAATTTTTTCCCTGATCTTCTTAATATGCACAGTAACTGTAGCGATATCTCCAATAGACTCCATATCCCAGATTTTGGAGAAAAGCTCTTCTTTCGTAAATACGTGATTAGGATTCTGGGCAAGGAAGGAAAGCAGGTCAAATTCCTTTGTTGTAAAGGTCTTTTCTTCCCCATTGACCCATACTCTTCTGGCAGTCTTATCGATCTTTAAACCACGGATCTCAATGATCTCGTTTGACGGCTGGCCACTTCCTACCAGCCGCTCATATCTTGCCATATGCGCTTTTACTCTGGCTACCATCTCACTTGGACTGAATGGCTTTGTAATATAGTCATCTGCTCCCAGACCCAGACCGCGGATCTTGTCAATATCTTCTTTCTTTGCGGAAACCATGATGATAGGGGTGTTTTTTATCTCACGTACACGGCGGCAGATCTCAAACCCATCTGTTCCCGGAAGCATCAGATCCAGGATCAACAGGTCATATTCCTCCTTTAATGCCCGTTCCAAGCCGTCTGTCCCATTATTTTCTATCTCCACTTCAAAGCCTGACAGTTCCAGATAATCCTTTTCCAGCTCTGCAATGCTTTCCTCATCTTCTACGATCAGTATTTTGCTCATTCCTGAATAACCTCCTGATATTTTCTTAAAACAAAGTGCACCTCTGTTCCGATCCCTTCTTTACTGGTGGCCCAGATACGGCCGCCGTGGTCTTCAATGATCTTGCGCACAATAGACAGTCCAATGCCGCTTCCACCCTGAGAAGAATTTCTGGAAGAATCCGTACGGTAGAACCGGTCAAAGATATTAGGCAGATCCTTTGCAGCAATGCCTTTTCCATTATCTTCGATCTCTACCTGGATGAAATCCCCGTCATCCTTGATACGGATATTGATAATGCCCTTTTTCTTGTCCAGATATTTCACAGAATTACCAATGATATTGTTGATCACACGCTTCATCTGCTCTGCATCGGCGATCACTACCACATCTTCATCTACATAGTTAAAATATCCCAGTTCAATACCTCTGGCTTCCATATCCAGTCCTACTTCTTCCACACAATCCCTGAAATACTGTGAAACGTTGATCTTTGAGAAAGTATAGGGGATCTTGTTTGTATCGATCTTGGAATAAAAGGTCAGCTCATCAATAAGACGGTCCATGTCATTGGCTTTATTATAAATAGTCCGGATATATTTATCCAGCTTTTCCGGTGAAGATGCCACTCCGTCCATAATACCTTCTACATAGCCCTTGATCGCCGTGATAGGAGTCTTTAAGTCATGGGAGATATTACTGATCAGCTCTTTGCTTTCTTTGTCATACTGGATTTTTTCCTCTGCGCTTTCTTTTAAACGCATACGCATTTCTTCAAAATCCTGGCACAAATGACCGATCTCATCATCTGCATCCACATCCAGGGTAAATTCCAGATTGCCGTCACGGATCTTCTTTGTGGCTTCCTGAAGCTTGTTTAATGGGCTTAGGATCGACTGATAGACCCAGAAAGTCAGGGTGATTCCAGCGATCAGAAGGATCATGACTCCTAAAAAGAGCATTTCCCTGATCATGTATTTTACTTCCGGCAGCAGATCATCCACATTGGAAATAATAAATACGCTTCCTTCTGTCTTATCTGGAAATTGAAAATCCATCTGCTTTACAAGATGCTGGCTCTCACCATCTAAGTATATACCACCCTCTAAATCTCCCTGAAGGATATCAAATTCTGGCAGCTGTTCACACAGCTGGGACTTATTTTCTTCATCTGTATCACCAAAATAAATGATATCTGTTCCTTTACGCACTACCAGATAGGCGTAATGCTTCTGAAGTTCTGCATTAACCTCATCTAAGTGGCCTGTATCTTCATATAATTCCGGCTTCTTATCCAGTTCTTCCCGGATCACCTGCTGTACCCGGCGGGTCAGACGGTTAAACACCTGTGTCGAATTTCCGCTTAAAAGATCTACCTGTTCTGTCAGTCCATACTCTTTTGTAAAGGAACGTGCCTGATGATCATTGATGGCAAAAAAGGACACAAAAATCAGAATCATAGGAACAATAGTGATGATCATAAATGCAACCGCCAAGCGGGTCTTTAATTTCATGGATATACCTCCGGTTTGTCGCAGCCAAGACTCAGGTTCCCCCGCTTGTGTGCTCTGCTTCCTGCCGTGGCAGGCGGGATCTTCGTTAATGTCTTGTTTTTTCCCCTGGGCTCATTATACCATACTTATTGGATCCCGTTTATAAAATCATTCTAAAAAATGCCCTCTTCCCAATAACAGGAAAGCGGGCATTTTAAATTTAAATATAATGTTATAAGGCAGATGCAAATAATATTTACATTATTAGAACATAAACTTGTCAGCAAAGTAATCCTTTAACTCAGCGATCGGGATACGAACCTGCTCCATGGTATCTCTGTCACGGACAGTTACAGCATGGTCTTCTTCTGAATCGAAGTCGTAGGTTACGCAGAATGGAGTACCGATCTCATCCTGTCTTCTGTAACGCTTACCAATGTTGCCTCTGTCATCAAATTCACAGTTGAAATACTTGCTCAGCTCAGCATATACCTTTTCTGCTCCTTCATTTAACTTCTTGGACAGTGGCAGAACACCTACCTTTACAGGTGCCAGAGCAGGGTGGAAGTGAAGAACAGTTCTTACATCTCCTTCTCCGATCTCCTCCTCGTCATACGCTGCACACAGGAATGCTAAGGTTACACGGTCAGCACCCAGTGAAGGCTCAATTACATATGGGATGTACTTTTCCTTGCTCTCATCATCAAAGTAAGTCATGTCCTGTCCGGATACAGTCTGATGCTGGGTCAGGTCATAATCAGTTCTGTCTGCAATACCCCAAAGCTCGCCCCAGCCAAATGGGAACTGGAATTCCAGGTCAGTAGTAGCCTTGCTGTAGAAGCACAGCTCTTCCGGAGAATGATCTCTTGCACGCATCTCGTCTGGCTTGATGCCTAATTTCTGCAGCCAGTCAATACAATATTGCTTCCAGTAAGCAAACCATTCAAGGTCAGTACCTGGCTTGCAGAAGAATTCAAGTTCCATCTGCTCAAACTCTCTGGTACGGAAAGTAAAGTTGCCAGGGGTAATCTCGTTACGGAAGGACTTACCGATCTGTCCGATACCAAACGGAACTTTCTTTCTGGAAGTTCTCTGTACATTCTTGAAGTTTACGAAAATACCCTGGGCAGTCTCTGGACGAAGATATACAGTATTTTTGGCATCCTCGGTTACACCCTGGAATGTTTTAAACATCAGGTTGAACTGACGGATATCTGTGAAATCATGGGCACCGCAGCTTGGGCAGCAGATATGCTTGTCTTCGATGTACTGCTTCATCTGTTCCTGGGACCAGCCATCTACAGAACCTTCCATCTCAATACCATGCTCATCGTTGTAATCTTCGATCAGCTTATCAGCACGGAAACGCTCTTTACACTGCTTACAGTCCATTAAAGGATCTGAGAAACCACCCAGATGTCCGCTGGCTACCCATGTCTGGGAATTCATTAAGATAGCACAGTCAACACCTACGTTATAAGGGCTTTCCTGTACGAATTTCTGCCACCAGGCCTTCTTCACATTGTTCTTCAGCTCAACGCCCAGATTGCCGTAATCCCAGGTATTTGCAAGACCGCCATAGATCTCAGAACCCGGATATACGAAACCTCTGTTTTTTGCAAGAGCTACGATTTTTTCCATTGTCTTTTCCATATCAGTATCCTCTCTTTATATGATCTGCTTATCTGTAAACTGCCATTTCTACTCAGTTACGATCACACTTGTTCCGGAACCTGTTTTAATAAAATGTCCGTCATTGACTGTACAGCTTCCGTCTGCATCCAGTATCTTTCCTTCTGTCTGTACCATTCCTTCTCCCTGTAGTACAACAGCAAAAGAACCATGGATCTCAATACCTGCAGCCTTCAGCTCTTCTGAAAGTTCCTCCGGTGTGCCGGTCTTGACCTCTGCAAATGGCATGGTATCATCTCCTGTTTCCCCGGCAAAATCCACAAGGCTTTCACCACTGTCATAAGAAGTAATAAGTACCGCTTTTCCATTTTCCAGACTTCCTGAAACCAGAGTCACCGGCTCTTTTGAGTTTTCTGTTCCTTTGGCTTCATTATATTCCTTTATCTTTTCAGATGCAAAGTCTAAAAGTTCTTCTTTGGAATAACTGCCGCCTTCATAATGTTCCACGCTGACCCACTGAATACTGCCATCTTTTGTAATATAAAGACAGCTTTCTTCTGTTTCTGGTCCTTTTGCGTTTTTTGCAGATAAGCCTTCACAGCCTCCAAGCATAAGCACTGCTGTCACAGCAACAGCTGCTGCAAGAAGTTTTTTCTTCATTCTCTTCTTTTTCCTTTCAGACATATGGCATATTATATCCTTTGAATAGCATAATTTCAAGCCCTTTAGCGCATTTTCAGCTAATAGGACTGGTCATTTTGCCTCCTGCAAGCACTTCTAAGATCTCCAAAGACTTAAACTCATGGTGTATGTACTCCTCCATGGCATGCTGTACTTCCCTGGAAAATTCCCTTAAGACATCTTCTTTTAGTGTAAATGTATACAGGGAACCTAATGGCGTTGCGATGACATACTGCCATGCATAGACACAAGACTCCGACACTCTTCCTTCCGGCTCCTGTGTATACACGCCGTTAATGACCATGGCACGAAGCTCAAAAATGCGCCGTACCAACGGGTTGGGCAGAGCTTCTTTGCTTAATGCTTTTAAAGATACGTATAAAAGATTTAAAAACTCTGTCCCGTCCATATTTTCATCAGAAAGCCAGGAAGCCACTTCCAGAAAATAAGCCCCATAGCAGGCCCCTTCCATGTCAGCAGACAATTCATCAAAATAATTGGTGATCTGCGCGGACTGAAGGTTATAGGCGGATCTGCCTTCATATACCTGAAAGGTTCCAAAAGAAAAAGGCCGGCTGGCTGCCATAAGGCTGCTTCCCGGTCTTCTCACACCATGGGCAAATGCGGTTATCTTTCCTTTTTCCCGGGTCAGAAGTACTAGCCGTCTGTCATAGTCACCAGAGGGCGCACTTAAAAGGACCATTCCTGTAACATTTAAAACATCCCTCATGCCGCGCCCTCCTTTCTCATTTCATGTTCTCCTGGAATCTTTCTGTGCCTGATTCCTTTTATACGTCCTTCTGGTCGTATCCGTAATTTTTCATGTAAAGCTCACTGTCTCTCCACTCTTTTCTTACCTTTACCCAGAGCTGGAGATTTACTTTTGTCTCCATCATGTTTTCGATCTCGCGGCGGGCTACTGTTCCGATCTTCTTTAACATAGAGCCGCCTTTTCCGATGATAATACCCTTGTGGGACTCACGTTCGCAGACAATGCTTGCTTCAATATCAATAATGCCATTGGAACGCTCTTTCATCTGTTCAATAACAACGGCGATCCCATGAGGGATCTCATCATCTAACAGGCGCAGTGCTTTTTCACGGATCAGTTCTGCCGCGATCTGGCGCATTGGCTGGTCAGTTACTGTATCTTCATCATAAAACTGGGGGCCATAAGGCAGATACTTAAAGATCAGGTCTAAAAGCAGATCTGTATTTTTCTCCTTTAAAGCGGATAATGGCACAATTTCTGCGAAATTACATACATCTTTATAAGCAGCAATAAAAGTCAGTATCTCTTCCTGTACCTTAACAGTGTCGATCTTATTAATGACCAGTATCACCGGTGTGCTTACCTTAGAAAGCTGCTCTGCAATATGGCGCTCACCTGCACCAATAAAAGTAGTCGGTTCTACCAGCCATAAAACCACATCAACTTCCTTTAACGTATGCTCAGCCACATTGACCATGTATTCACCCAGCTTGTTTTTTGCCTTGTGGATACCCGGTGTATCAAGGAAAATGATCTGTCCCCTGTCATCAGTGTAAACGGTCTGAATCCTGTTTCTGGTAGTCTGGGGCTTGTCAGAGGTGATCGCGATCTTCTGACCGATCAGATGATTCATCAGTGTGGACTTGCCAACATTTGGGCGTCCGATCAATGTTACAAATCCTGATTTTTTCTGTTTGTTTTCTTCCATTCTTTTCTCCTATTAGTGAAACAGTTCTTTTACTTCTTTGAACATATTATGGTCTGCTTCGATCTGCTGTTCATTTCCAATAACACAGAAAGCACCTGTTTTTAAGATGGAATCCAGGATATCTGCTAATGCACGGATATCATCCTGAGTCACATCCAGGATCTGGTTTCTCTTTTTCTGTACCATTTCATCCGTAATTTGGGATAAATAGGCAGTCAGATTCCTGGAACCTTTTACTGCCGGGCTTAATGGCGTATCTACGCTGCTCATGGCGCCGATCACATATTTAGTCATATCCCTCTCATCAATAGAGAAATTTTTTAAATATTCCGGTATTCCTTCGTAGATCTTATCTGTAGCCGCAAGCTTCGGGTCTCTGTAGGATACCAGACAACCGGTTCCGCTTCTTCCAAAGCTGCTCATGCAGCCATATGCACCGCCGATGACACGCAGGTTCTGCCATAAATATTCATAATTCATGATGACCTTTAATACTTCCAGGGCTCCGGTATAAGCTTCGGCATCAAAGGAACCACAGCGTGCCACGTAATTCACTTTTGAAGAGGTCTTAAATCCTTCATTTTTCAGCTCCGGCGTAAATTCAAAAGTATATCTCTTACTTGGTCCACTACTTAATGCAGCCTTAAATTTCTTTAATTCTTCCGGCAGAGCCTTGTAGCCTTCCTCGTCTGCGGTATAACTTACCATAAGATTATCTGCTGCAAACAGCTTACCTGCAGTTTCTTTCAGCTTTCTGGCCAGCTCCTTGCGGAAATTCTCATCCTTGCTGTAGGCAGCTGCTGTTTTTTCCAGAAAATGGAAATATTCAATTCCGCCTGTCATGTCATCAAAAGCTCTTACCGGTGAAAAATAGGAGCATGCTCTTGCAACTGCTGCACTGTGGGAAGCACCTTCTAAGCGCATTCTGGATCTGGAACGCATCTCATCTAAGATTTCACCCAGACGTTTCTCATCATCTAATTTTGAAGCAGTAAGTATTTCTTTGATAATGTCAAAAGCAAAGCCGGCTTTTTCGTAAAGAACCTTTATGCCTGCTGTAAAAGCACCCTTGAAAGCTCCATTTTCTCTTAAGTTTTCCCAGGAAGAAACATAGAGATCAAGTCCACCGCTGTTTAAGTGGATCTCACTGGTCAGATCACGGTAGGTAAAGTTTTCTGTATCTACATAGCCTAAAACAGACTTTAAAAGGGATGCATAAGGCAGATCTTCTTTTGGGATCACATTCATATCAAACAGCAGTTTGATATAGGCAATACCGGAAGTAAACATGGGACTGTGGATCACCTTTGTTCCATCTTCCTCTTTTACCTTATAGGAAAATGGTTCTGACTGGCGTTTGATATCTTCTCTGCCAAGCATAGGGATCTTCTCCAGATCCTCTTTCGCAGAAGGTTCTTCCTGATATGCCTTAAGCTCTGCCGTTTCTTTTACCAGAGCTTTTATCTGTTCCTCACTTAAGGATTTTTTGAAGCTTTCCAGACGCTCTGCCAGTTCTGAATCTTCTCTTGCAGTCAGATCAATTTCCGGGCTTACGATCACAACTGCCTCGTGAGGATTGTCTAAAAGATAATCTTTGATCAGCTGTTCAAAATAACCTTCCTGTGCCGCCTTTTTCAGATAGTCAAAGGTCTTCTGATACTGTAAATGGAGCATTGGATCTGCATCATACAGCCAGCTGTCCATAGACCAGAGACCATACATCAGTCCCTTTGGGGCAGAGCCATAATCTGCTTCCCTGTAACGGAATTCATAGTAATTCAAACCTGCCAGCAGGCTCTTTTTGTCAATCCCCTGATCAGCCAGTTTTCTCAAAGTGCCTTTTACAACAGATAAAAATTCACCCTTCTGCTCTTTATTTGCATTTTTTGCAACAACAGAGAAATATGGTTGTAAAATGCCATTTTCATAGCCGCCCATAATATCCTGACCGATATGTGCATCAATAAGCGCCTGCTTTAACGGTGCACCCGGCGCACTGATAAGAGTGTAGTCTAAAATCTGGAAAGCAACATAGAGGACCGGATCAATATCAGTTCCTACTACTGTATTTAAAGACAGGTAGGTGTTATCCTCTGTGCCTTCATTTGCTGTGACAGAATAAACCGTTTCCTTCTCAACCGGTTCTGAAAATGGTTTCTGCAGCGCAATAGAAGAATCTAAGTTATAGTCATTTTTGTCATAAGCAGATAAATATTCTTTGTCCAGCCATAAAAGCTTTTCTTCCATGTCCATATCACCATAGAGATAAATATAGCTGTTGGCTGGATGATAATAATCTTTATGGAACTGAATAAACTGTTCGTAGCTTAAGTTTGGGATCACTGCCGGATCACCGCCGGATTCATTGCTATATGGAGTATCCGGGAAAAGTACAGATGAAGTAAAACGCTCTAATACGCTTTCCGGTGATGAAAAAGCACCTTTCATCTCATTGTATACAACACCGTTGACTGTTAGAGGTTCATCTTCTGAAGGCAGTTCATAGTGCCAGCCTTCCTGTTTGAATATCTTTGGCTCTTTGTAAATGGACGGGTGAAATACGCCATCTAAATACACGTCCATCAGGTTCTGGAAATCTTTATCATTGCAGCTGGCTACCGGATATACAGTCTTGTCCGGATAGGTCATTGCGTTTAAGAAGGTATTTAAAGATCCTTTCACAAGTTCTACAAAGGGATCTTTTACCGGAAACTTTTCAGAACCTTCCAGTACACTGTGTTCTAAAATATGAGGCAGTCCGGTACTGTCTGCAGGCGGTGTCCTGAATCCGATTGAAAATACTTTATTATCGTCGTCATTGCTCATAAGGAACAGTCTGGCGCCACTTTTTCTATGTTCCAGTACTATTCCTTCAGAATTCATTTCTTCTATAAAACGATGGTCTTTTACCTCATAGGCAGAAAGATTTTCTACCTTTTCAAGCATCTGCTGTCTGTTCATTTCGAATCGCTCTCCTATCTTATTCGTTTTCCACGGGATTTTAAAACTCCCCGCCACTCACAAACCTACGCCGGCGCGCTTTACTGTCTGCTGGCGCAGACCGTTTGCTCCTTCGTGGCTGACTCGCAAACCCGTGCTAACGCACTCCTCTGTCTGCTAACGCAGGCGGTTTGCTCGTTAAGGGTCCAAGAAAAACAAATGTCTACTTTGCAGACGCTTGTTTTTCTTCTGGGACCCTTACATGTTCCCCATTATTCTGTCCTTTATTATGGATGCACATTCACGTACGCATAAATGGATAAAAAGCACCGGATCTGACTGTGCACTGATACCATAGACATTTTCAAAACCCCATTTTTGGGCGATCATGCATGCTCTGTATACGTGGAAATTGCTGGTAAGTACACCTACTTCCAAAGGCTTGTCTGCAGCAATAAGGTAATTTCCTTTAGGCTCTCTTGAAAATTTCAGGTGGTTCCTTTCTTCCCTTTCATGGCGGATCATTTCCCGGTGGCTTTCAATGAGCAGCTTGCTGTAAGCCAGATTTTCCACTGTGCTTACGGAATGCTCTTCTAAGAGAAGCTGACCTGGCCTTACACCATTGTACACCAGATACCTGTACATGGCCTGGGCTTCTGATACAGGTTCATCCGGTCCTTTGCCTCCTGACAGCACCAGATAGGTTTCCGGATTTTTCTCTGCATATTCAATGGCCTTATCCAGCCTCTTTTTTAAAGAATTGCTTACTGTATGTTCTTTAACTCTGGCTCCTAAGACGATCACATAATCCAGGTCTCTTTCTTCATTTGCTGCTGCCCCCATAAACACCAGGATGCAAAACACTGCCATAATAACTACACCGGCAATACATGTAGTAACAATGCTTACCGGCACCCATTGGGGGATGCGGTCCATATTTTTCCTGTAATACCATTTTCCATATACAAGAAATACGCATAAAGCCGCAAAGAAAAGCCAGATAAAGGCAAAAGAGGTTCCCATTCCGGCATAAAAAACAATGATCATAAAATATGCAGTACAGATGACCGCCAGTCCTAACAGGATCATATCTGCCATATGAGCACCTCCTTTTCTGCATCATTTTAATTTAGTTATCCTCTTTTTTACGGAGAATATCATACTTATCCACATCTGCACCTAAATCTACCCACAGGATCTGTTTTGGATGTGGAGCACTTTCCTGACCATTTCCATCTTCATCACAAATGCTCTTTACAACCACCTCCAGGTTCCGGCCATCCGGCTTCATGATCTCAATGGTCTCACCTACAGAGAATTTGTTCTTCTGTTCAATCCGGCAGCGGCCTTTTCCATCAGCCTCTTCCACTGTGCCAAGATAAGTATAATTTTTTACATAGGTGTTACTGTTGTAGATCTGGGCATCACTTCCCGGCTTTCCAAAGTAGAAGCCTGTAGTAAATTCACGGTAGGTACATTTTCCGATTTCTTCCTTGTACCACTCCATATTTGCCTCATAAAGCTTCGGATCTTTCATATAATCATCAATGGCTTTGCGATAGGTTCTTGCTACAGTAGCCACATATAATGCTGTTTTCATACGCCCTTCGATCTTAAAACTGTCGATCCCTGCATCGATCATCTCCGGAACATGCCCGATCATACAAAGATCCTTGGAATTAAAGATATAAGTGCCTCTTTCATTTTCATATACAGGCATATACTCTCCCGGCCGGGTCTCTTCTACAATAGAATACTTCCAGCGGCATGGATGAGTGCAGGCCCCCTGATTAGCATCACGGCCAGTAAAGAAATTACTGAGCAGACATCTTCCAGAATAAGAAATGCACATAGCCCCATGGATAAAGCTTTCTATCTCCATATCATCCGGAATATGAGCGCGGATCTCTTTGATCTCAGCCAAAGAAAGCTCTCTTGCAGAAACCACACGCTTTGCTCCCATACGGTTCCAGAACAGGTAAGTGCCATAATTAGTGTTATTTGCCTGGGTACTTATATGAAGTTCTGTATCCGGAAGCACTCTTTTTGCAATTTCAAATACACCTGGGTCAGAAATAATCAGGGCATCCGGGCCTACTTCTTTTAATTCTTCAAAATAAGCCTCCACCCCTGGCAGGTCCTGATTATGAGCCAGAATATTGGCTGTTACATAGACCTTTACATCATGCGCATGGGCAAAGGCAATTCCCTCTTTCATATCCTCTAAGGAGAAGTTGTGTGCTTTGGCTCTCAGTCCAAAAGCCTCCCCTCCTATATATACGGCATCTGCACCATAAATAACGGCTGTTTTTAATACATCCAGGCTTCCTGCCGGTATTAATAACTCTGTCTTTCTCATTTATCTGTCTTCTCCTATCTGATCCTGGTACTAATAGTCACTCCATCCCCTATAGGGATCACAGCTGTTTCAAATTCTTCCATATTTTTTAATTCATACAGATACTCCCTCATCCTGCTGTGAATAGTGCGGTTTCTTCTCTGGACCGCAAAACGTGACTGGACTACATCTCCGTCCTGAAGCACATTATCAGAAATAAGCACAGCTCCCACAGGCATCAGATCAAGGAGCAAAAGCAGCCAGTTTAAGTACTGTCCCTTTGCAGCATCCATAAATACAAGATCAAACTGTTTTCCCTTTAATTCCTTTAACCACATATCCGCATCCCCCTCTAAAAAAGTAATGCGGCTTTCTTCCCCGGCTTTTTTAAAATTTTCTTTTGCCTCAGGAATACGTTTTTCATACTTTTCAATGGTAGTGATATGACAGTTTAAAGGCATCACCTGACACATCTGCAAAGCAGAATAACCAACCGCAGTACCGATCTCCAGAATATTTTCCGGCCGTAATGCTGCTGTCAGGCTTCTAAGCAGGGCTGCTGTCTCGCTGCGGATAATAGGGACTCCCTCTTCAACGGCTTTTTTTTCAATTGTATCCAGAAGCTCCCCCCTGCTTTTTTCCAGGGAGTGAAGATATTCTGTAATCCTGTTATCTACGATCATTTTGTCCATCCTCTGTTACATCTTCGATCCATCCGCCTTCTTCCTCATCTTCACCAGAATAGGAATGCTCATCTGCCTGGGCTTCTTCTGATGAAAGGGTACTCCTTGCAGGATCTGCTGCATTAGCCTCTTCTTCCTGAAGATCCTTCTGACGCTTTTGTTTGGCATTTTCTGATCCTCCAGTATTCTGGTCTGCAGTCTTTTGCGCCGCTTTTGCACTTTCTGGCTTATCTGCAGATTTATCATCTTCTGCATCTTCCGGCTTTTCGCTGAGCTTTTGAAGGATCTCTTTGGAAGTCATAGATGTATTTAAAGTATACGTTCCCGGGTAGATCTTATCATAATCATAAAAACGGCTCTGGAATAAAAAGGCATAAATATTTTTGATCAGGCCTTTTTTCTCCAGTTCGCCTGCTGTCTGTGACACATCTTCCCCGTCTTTTACCACTACTGTAATATTGTGGCCCGGAGCTGCTTCCACTGCCTCTGCATAAAATACTGCATGACCAAAAGCATAGCCCCGGATCACTGCCTCATATAAAAGCAGGATCAAAAGGGCAAGAAGCATCAGCTTTACAGAAATACTGATGATCGCCATGGTTATTTTGTTGATCTCCCTTGTACGGCTGCTCATGCTTCCTGTCCTCCTTTTTCTTCTTATGTACTCTCGGAGTCTTTCCTGCACTTGCCTTTGCGGTCGATTTTCCGCCAGTTGCACCCGAATTTCAGAGGCGGACGCAACGCCAACGCCTCAGAACTTTGGACACAGCTGACAAAAAACCTTCTCGCAAAATCAAGTACAAAAAGATTCCGAGAGTACATTCTTTGTAATACCTACGGATTGCTCCGTGCTTTGCACTCCCGCAATCCTACACTTCCATGATAATAGGCAGTATCATAGGATTTCTCTTCATACGCTTCCATAAGAAATCGCTTAAGCTGTCTTTAATAATGTTCTTGATCTTGCCCCAGTCGCTTACATGGCGGTCTAAACAGTCTGCTACTGCATCTGCAACCACACTGTGGGCTTCCTCTAACAGGTCTTCTGACTCTCTTACATATACAAAACCTCTGGATACGATATCCGGGCCTGAAAGCAGCTGGTTGGAGTGCTTCTCCAGTGTAAGAACAACTACAATGATGCCATTCTGGGCCAGATTCTGTCTGTCTCTTAATACGATATTTCCTACATCACCGACCCCAAGTCCGTCAACCAGGATAGCACCGCAGGCTACATGGTCAGTTACCTGACAGCTGTCTTCATCCAGAGAGACCACATCACCGGAATTTACCAGTAATGCATTTTCCTTCTGGACTCCCATATACTCAGCCAGTTCCTTCTGCGCCATCCTGTGGCGGAATTCACCATGTACCGGAATAGCAAATTTCGGATGTACCAGGGAATAGATCAGCTTTAAATCTTCCTGACATGCATGTCCGGAAACGTGAGTATCCTGGCAGATCACCTTTGCTCCCTTTGCAGAAAGCTCATTGATCACATTTGCCACTGCCTTCTCATTTCCCGGGATCGGAGTAGAGCTTAATACAACCACATCCCCAGGGACGATCGATACCTTCTTGTGGATGCTTGCTGCCATACGTGACAGGGCAGCCATGGATTCGCCCTGGCTTCCTGTAGTGATCAGCACAGTAGACTCCGGCGGATAATTCTTTAACTGGTCAATATCAATAAGAGTTCCCTCTGGAATATTGATATATCCCAATTCACTGGCAATATCGATAATAGTAACCATACTACGGCCTTCTACCACTACCTTACGGCCATATTTATAAGCAGTATTTACCACCTGCTGTACACGGTCTACGTTAGATGCAAAGGTTGCTACGATAATACGGTGGTTTGTATGCTCTGCAAAAATGGTATCAAACGTCTTTCCTACACTGCGCTCAGACATGGTAAATCCGGGTCTGGTGGCATTGGTACTGTCTGCCAGCATAGCAAGAACGCCCTTTTTGCCCAGTTCCGCAAAACGCTGTAAATCGATTGGATCACCAAAAACAGGTGTATAGTCGATCTTAAAGTCACCTGTATGAAGAACAATGCCCACCGGTGAGAAGATAGCAAGTGCAGATGCATCCTGGATGCTGTGGTTGGTCTTGATAAACTCTACGCGGAAGCAGCCTAAATTTACAGACTGTCCATGCTTCATTACCTTACGCTTCGTATTCTTTAACAGGTTATGCTCTTTTAATTTATGCTCAATTAAAGCAATGGTCAGTTTTGTACCATAAACAGGTACATTTACCTGCTGCAAAATATACGGCAGTGCGCCAATATGGTCCTCATGTCCATGAGTGATCACAAAGCCCTTTACCTTGTCAATGTTCTGCTTTAAATAAGATACATCCGGGATCACCAGATCGATACCTAACATATCATCCCCTGGGAATGCCAGACCACAGTCTACAACAATAATGGAATCTTCGTATTCAAATGCAGTAATGTTCATACCGATCTGCTCTAAGCCGCCTAAAGGTATGATCTTCAGCTTGCTCTTAGCCTCTTTCTGACTGTTTCTGGTCGGTTTTCTTAAAGGTGCCCTTTTCTCTCCTGCTTCTTTTACAGCTGGGAAGGATCTTTTTGTTCCCTGCTGTCTTCCTCTTGCAGGTGCTGCTTTGCGTTTTTCTTCAGTTTTTGGTTCTGCTGTTTCTCTGCTTCCGTTTTCTTCTTTTTCTTCTGCCATTACAGCTTTAGGTACTCTTGGCACACGTCTCGGTCTTCTGTTCTGCGGTCTTCTGGCCATTTTTGTACCTTCTTCACGATTCTCACCAGTATTATTTTCCGCTTTATTTTCTGCGCTGGTCTCAGGTTTTACATTTTCATTCACGTTCTCTTCTAAACTCAAGCTGATTCCTCCTGTTTATTTTTCTAATTCCACATCTGCATCCTTTAATAACTCTTCAAAAATGCCCATAACCCCGTCCAGTTCCCTGTCATCTTCTACAAACTCGAACAAAGCTTCACTGTCATTTTCACCGGATACATCCTTTAAAATATAGCACTCTCCATCTTCATCTTCCGGTGCATCTGTCACCAGAAGATAGTCTTTTCCATGGATCCTGGTTTCCTCTAATACGTAAAAATCTACAGATTCTCCTGAATCTGTCACCATCGTAATGCAATCTTCTTTTTCATTCATTGGTTTATTCATTGATTTCTCCATCCTTTTTCTTTATCATGGACAGATGATCTAAATATCCCTGAAGGATCATTGCCGCTGCAATCTGGTCTACGGATTCTTTTCTGTGTTCACGGCGGACACCGCTTTCCATAAGGACACGCTCTGCTGCTACCGTTGTAAGACGCTCGTCCCACAACTCAACAGGAAGTCCTGTTCTGCGCTCTAACGCTGCTTTTAGTTCTTCTGACTTCTGGGCACGGTCTCCCACTGTATTATTCATATTTTTAGGATAGCCAAGAACAAACTTTTCTACCTCATACTCTTTAGCCAGTGCTTCAATTCTGGCAAGAGTCTGACGCAGTTTGTTTTCATCCTTTCTGGTGATTGTCTCCACTGCCTGTGCAGTGATCCCTAAAGGATCGCAGACTGCTACCCCTACTGTCTTTGAGCCATAATCAAGCCCCATTATCCTCATATTCACTTCCTCCGTACACACAAAAATCAGCAAAGGCAAAAACTGCCTTTGCGTGCAAGCACATAGTTCCTATAACCGCCTGGTAACACATTCATAGTGATCACAGAAAAAAATCGACGCCCATAAAAAATCCCCTTAACAGAGACTTTAATGGACGCCAAACCAGAGAGTGACATACTCTCTGTCCCTATTTTTCCCAACTGCCCTATTTTAAACGGGCATCAATATATACCGCCATCAATTCTTCCAGGATCTCATCTCTCTCCACCTTCATAATAAGGCTTCTGGCTCCCTTGTGGCTGGTAATATAGGTAGGATCCCCAGACATAATATAACCAACGATCTGATTTACAGGGTTATATCCTTTCTCGGTCAAGGCAATATACACCTGCTCCAGTACATCGCTTACTTCTACCTTTTTGTCCTGAACAGCCTGAAAATACTGTGTCTCTTTTATATTGCCCATATCATCACGTCCTTTACGTATTCTCATATATTTTACTCTATATTTTTCTATTCGGCAATAGTATTTTTTAACAGAAGTATATCCGAAGTCAGAAATTCTTTTGCCTGGGCTTCTAAAATAACTCCGGAAGCGGCATGCATTTTTTCGCATTCTTCCTTTGGAAGGGCTGCTTTTACATATTCCGGCGTATGTCCTACCAGATATTCTTTTCCATCTGCTGTTATCATTTCCTCAAAGAGAACAGAGACCTTTTCGCCTAAAAATCCTTTTCTGAACTCCTCTGACATTTTCTGTTCCAGTGCAAGAAGACGGTCAGAACGGACTCCTTTTTCCTGCTCCGGGATCTGATCTGTCATGGCAGCAGCCTTTGTACCGGCTCTTCTGGAATATTTAAACACATGCATTTCATAAAAATGCACTTTTTCCAGATACTTTTCCGTAATATCAAACTCTTCTTTCGTCTCACCCGGGAAGCCTACGATCACATCTGTAGTAATGGCAGGACGTTTAAAATGCTTACGGAGGATCTCACACCGCCTTAAGTAATCCTCTGTTGTATAATGACGGTTCATTCTCTGTAAAACACTGTCACAACCACTTTGTAAAGACAGGTGGAAATGAGGACAGAACTTAGGAAGCTCTGCCAGACTCTTTGCAAACTCTTCCGTGATAATACGCGGTTCCAGCGATCCCAGGCGGATACGTTCCAGCCCACTGATCTCATGGACCTCACGGATCAAGGCCAGCAATTCCCTGTGATTCCAGTCTCCCTGGCTTACAGGATTCCCCCCCATATGTTCAATTCCATAGGAACTTAAATGGATGCCTGTAAGAACAGCCTCTCTATATCCCTGAGCCACCAGTCCGGTGATCTCCCTGACCACATCTTCACGGCTTCTGCTGCGGACTCTGCCTCTGGCAAAGGGAATGATACAGTAACTGCAGAACTGATTACAGCCGTCCTGAACCTTGATAAAAGCTCTTGTATGGTCTGAAGGCTGTTCCAGATGAAGCGCCTCATAATCACTTCCATGGGAAAGATCGGTGACAAATACCTCTGCTTCTTCTTTCTCATGAACATTGCCTAAATATTCATCCAGAATATCTGCCAGCTCCGCCTTTTTATTATTTCCAATTACAATATCAACGCTGGCATCCTTTTTTAACTCTTCCGATGCCACCTGCACATAACAGCCTGCTGCCACCACTACAGACTCCGGATTCAGTTTCTTTGCCCGGTGCAGCATCTGCCTTGATTTCCGGTCCGCAATATTAGTAACAGAACATGTATTGATAATATAAACATCCGCCTTTTCATCAAAAGGAACGATCTCATAACCACGTTCCTTCAGCTGCTGCTCCATGGCTTCCGTTTCATAAGCATTTACTTTGCACCCCAGATTGTGAAGGGCTGCTTTCGGCATAATATGACCTCCTGTTTTTTTCTAAACGTGCTTGCCACCTGACGGCAACATCACCATAAATGAAAGTCAAAACCTCTCAATGATCGTTACTGAACTGTAACCAATGATTTTCATACAATCTCACTATTGACTTTTATACACCTGACCTTTAGTATTAAAAGTAAGCAGTTCTATCTGCAAAAATGATTTACATACCACACAAGGAGGGGCTTCCTATGAAAACAGTTAGAATTTCATTAAATTCCATTGATAAGGTTAAATCTTTCGTAAACGATTTAGCTAAGTTCGATGTTGATTTTGATCTGGTTTCCGGCAGATATGTCATCGACGCAAAATCAATTATGGGTATCTTCAGTCTGGATCTGTCCAAGCCGATCGATCTGAACATTCATGCTGAGAATGACGTAGACAGCATTCTTGCTACACTTTCTCCATACATCATCGACTGAGTTTAATGTTAAAGTTTAGAAGGGAGCCGCGTGGATGCGGCTCTCTTTTTATATAACGCTTTCCGCCCACCGGCGGGTCTTCTTAGCCAGAAATAACGTTGCAGGGGTTCGCTTTCTATAAAACAATTGTACGCATCCTGAGCGCGGCTGTACGTCTGTGACGGATGTAGTCCGGCGCAGGCGAACTGACGCAAGCGAAGGCCAGCGAACAATGTTTTATAGAATGAAGAACCCCTTTTCGAACACTTCGGCCACCGGCCTTAAACCCAGTGTACTGTATCATTCACATTTCGCATAATGACTTGCCTGAATTTCCATCTGCTGTGTTGTCGTCAATCGACGATGCCACCGCATCGCCTCATTCCTCCGCCTTGCAGATTGAAAATTCATTCTGCGTCATTTTGCTGAAAGTGAATGATACAGTACACTAGTACATCGTTTTCGAAATAACTATACCACTCACTTGTCTGCGAATCTGATTGCACAGGCCTAAAAGCCTCAGCGTAGCCCGCTACGCCTGCGTTTTTAGACCTGCACACTCAAATCCGCATCCTACGTGATTAGTACAGTTATTTACGAAACGATGTACTAGCCGCGGCAAGCAATAACTTCCACAGTATCCAGCGCAGTCTTCACCATCTCATCGATCTTTTCTTCCAGATGACGCTCAGAATTTCTGATCACCTTAAGATTTGGCTTTGTAACCGGGTGCTTTGCTACGAAAATAGTACAGCAGTCCTCATATGGCTGGATTGAAGTCTCATAAGTACCGATCTTCTCAGAAACATCCACGATCTCCTGCTTATCAAATCCGATCACCGGACGGAAAACAGGCATAGTGCACACTTCATTAGTAGAAGCCAGTGACTGTAACGTCTGTGAAGCCACCTGTCCGATACTCTCACCAGTGATCAGCGCAATAGAACCTGTCTTCTCAGCGATCGCCTGTGCAATACGCATCATATAACGGCGCATGATAATGGTCAGCTCCTCATGTGGGCACTGCTCATAAATATAAAGCTGGATATCTGTAAAATTAACTATATGCAGATTGATGGGGCCTGAATAACGTGCTACCAGATTTGCCAGATCAACTACCTTCTGTTTTGCTCTCTCACTGGTATATGGCGGCGCATGGAAATAAACAGCATCGATCTTCACTCCACGTTTTGCGATCATATAGCCTGCAACCGGGCTGTCAATACCGCCGGAAAGCAACAGCATTGCCTGTCCATTGGTGCCAATAGGCATACCGCCTGGTCCTGGGATCATCAGGGAGAACAGGTTCACTTTCTGGCGTATCTCCACGCGAAGAAGTACATCCGGATGATGTACATCCACTTTCATCTGTGGGAAAGCCTCTAAAATTGCCTCACCCATATCCCGGTTGATCTGCTCAGAACTTACAGGGTACTGCTTATCCCCTCTTCTGGCATCTACCTTAAAAGTAATATTTTTGTCCGGATATACCTGATCCATATATTCTACTACATGCTTTTTCAGGTTCTCATAATCCTTATCCTCGATCTGCACCATAGGGCAGATATCAGCGATACCAAATACACGCTTTAACGCTTCAATGGTATCATCATAATCATACTCTCCTAAAGCCTTTACATAAATACGGCCGGATTCCTTTGTAACATCAAACTCACCGTCTACAGAGCTTAAAGCATAACGGATCTGACGGATCAGGGCATCTTCAAACATATATCTGTTTTTACCCTTTGTGCCGATCTCTGCATACTTGATCAAAAATGACTGATACTGCATAATACTTCCTTTCTTTTGTTTTTATCTAGGCTCACAAACCTGCGCTGACGCGCTTATCTGCCTGCTATTTTATAGTAAATCTCCTAAGCACCGGCAGAAGCTCCTTTAAAACATCCACTGCATAGTCGATCTCTTCTTTTTTATTAAACATCCCAAAACTGAATCTTAAAGTAGAATCCAGTAATTCCTTTTTCACCCCGATCGCCTTTAAAGTACCGCTGATGGCCGGATGATTAGATGAGCAGGCAGAACCGGAAGAAACATAGATACCTTTTTCTTCCAGGGCATGAAGAAGTACCTCGCTTCTTACCCCCTCAAAGCTTAAACTTACGATCTGCGGAGCCCCTTCTGTGCCCTTTAAACTATTGACTGTAACGCCTTCCATTTCAGACGCCCTAAGGATCAGATAGTCCTTTAAGCCTGTAAGATACTCCATCTTGGCACTGTGGTCTGTATACATTTCTTTTGCTGCCACGCCAAGACCTGCAATACCGGGAACATTTTCTGTACCGGAACGCATATCCTTCTGCTGGCCGCCTCCATAGATCAGAGGACGGATCTTTACCTTTTCATCAATATATAAGAAACCAACGCCCTTTGGCCCATGGATTTTATGTCCGCTGACACTTAACAGGTCAATGCCCTGTTTTTTGGGACGAATCACCATTTTCCCATATGCCTGGATAGCATCTACATGAAATACGGTCTTTGGATTTTTTCCATGTACCAGACGCCCGATCTCATCAATTGGTTCAATAGCGCCGATCTCATTATTTACATACATAACAGACACTAAAATAGTATCCGGACGCAAAGACTGCTCCAGTTCTTCCAGTGAAATATGTCCATTGTGATCCACATGAAGATAAGTCACCTCAAAACCTAAGGACTCCAGAAATGCCAGCGGCTGATACACAGAGGCATGCTCGATCCTGGTGCTGATAATATGCTTTCCTGCTCTCTGGTTTGCCAGGGCCGTACCAATAAGTGCCATGTTATTAGACTCTGTACCCCCGGATGTAAACAGGATTTCTTTGTCTTTTACCTTTAAGGTTTTTGCAATATCGGCTGCAGCCTGACGGATGTATTTCTCTGCCTCCATGCCTTTTGTATGCTTAGCAGAAGGATTTCCGAAATCTTCCATCAGTGTTTTTACCATAATATCCCGGACAGAGTCCAGAGCCTTTGTTGTGGCTGAATTATCAAAATATGCTTCCATTAAAATGCTCCTTCCAGCTTCATCATCAAAAGAGCCAGTATAGCAGGACCTGCTGTTTCTGTGCGCAGGATCCGTTTTCCAAGGCTTACAGGCTTTACTCCCATTTTCAGGGCAAGTTTAATCTCTTCCTCATCAAATCCGCCTTCAGGTCCGATAAACACTGCGATCTGCTGTCCTGGTGCCAGTCTGCCTAATACCTGCTTTATTCCGTCCATTCCCTTTTCCAGCTCATAGGGGATCATGGACAGATCAAATTTCTGCTCTTCTATATAGGAAAATGCCTCTTTTAAGCTCATCACCATTCCCACTTGTGGGATATAGCTGCGCTTTGACTGCTTGGCTGCACTTTCTGCAATAGCCTGCCAGCGGCGTACCTTTGCCTCTGCTTTTTTTGCGTCCAGCTTCACCACTGCATTTCTGGTGGCAACCGGAATCACACCTGCAGCCCCCAGTTCCACAGCCTTCTGGATGATCACTTCCATTTTATCTGATTTTGGCAGTCCCTGAAAGAGCCATATTCTGGAAGGAAGCTCTTTGCTGTCTTCGTTTTCAGAAAGGATCTCTAAAATCCCTTCTCCCTCTGCATAGCTTTCTATCTGACAGTTATAATCTTTTCCTGTACCGTCGCTGATAAGCACTGCTTCCCCGGTCTTCATGCGGAGCACATTTTTCATATGGTTCAGATCTGCTCCTGTGATCTTTACCTTTCCCTCTCCAATGGCAGAAGGATCCACAAAAAAATGATACATGTAAGGCTCCTATTTCTTTCTTGCAGTAACAGAGAGCCATTCTCCCTGATAAGTGATCTCTACAACTTCCAGTTCTTCACTGGCAGCAAATGCAGCCCGAACTGCTTCTTCCTTCAGGTTGATAATACCGGAAGTAATGAAATATCCACCCTTTTTCAAGTGTACCGGGATCTCTTTTACCAGCATGATGATAACATCTGCTAAAATATTAGCAACTACGATATCATATTTCTCATATCCGGCCCAGTCCTGAACAGCCTTGTCATCAATGATATTTCCCTGAAGTACATGGAAACGGTCGCTGCTTATATCGTTGGAAGCCAGATTTTCACCAACAGCTGTAATGGCATTTTCATCCAGATCTGTTCCCCAGACTTCCTTTGCACCCAGTTTTAAAGCAGTAATGCCTAAAATACCACTTCCCGTTCCTACATCCAGGATCTCGCTTTCGCTGTGGACATATTTTTCCAGCTGGCGGATGCAAAGCTGAGTCGTTTCATGCATACCGGTTCCGAAAGCAGTTCCCGGATCGATCTGTACTAACAGCTTGTCCTTGTGTTCTTCCGGAATAGTCTCCCAGGTTGGCTTGATCAGGATATGATCTACTGTAAAAGGCTTAAAATACTGCTTCCAGTTGTTGATCCAGTCCTTATCTTCCGTTTCAGAAGCTTCGATGGAACGCTGTCCCAGATTTGTATATGCAGCCAGCTCATCCAGTCCTTCTTCCACACGGCGAAGCGTCTCCTCTACCTGGTCATCATCATCCAGATAAAAGCTTACCTTTGCAACACCTTCATCCGGCGGAAGCTCCGGAAGGATATCTATGAACATGCCTTTTGTTTCTTTTTCTGTAAGAGGCACATTATCTTCTACTTCGATGCCCTCAATACCCACATCATCCAGCATGCTGCTTACCAGATCAACTGCTTCTGTGGTAGTAGTCAGAGTGAATTTTTTCCACTTCATAATGCATTTCTCCTTTTAATGACCCGTCAGAATTTTTATAAATAAGATCCCCAGTACCACCAGAACAACCGGACGGACGATTTTCTGGCCATCATGGACTACCAGCCCTGAGCCCAGGTAATTGCCTGCTACAGAACAGGCTGCTGCTGCCAGTCCCAGAGGATAATAAACATTTTCTGCTATAATAAATGTCACCAGTGCTGCCACATTAGATGAAAGATTAATGATCTTCGTCTGTGCGGATGCGCCGCGGGTATCCATTTTTGCTGCTCCTGTAAATACAAGCAGTAAAAAAGTTCCTGTACCCGGTCCATAAAAACCGTCATAACAGCCGATGAAGAAAGCCGCGGTCACAGAAATCAGAAACATCTTTTTGTAAGGAACGGTTCCTGTATTTTCATCTTCTCCCATGTTTTTGTTTTTTAATACATGATAAGCTACGATCGGAAGGACCACGATCATCATATGCCGGATCACAGAATCTGAAACCAGCAACGACACCTTTGCTCCCAGAACAGAACCTGTCATAGCACAGACTGCCGATGCTATGGCCATTTTCATTTTTCCTTTTAAATAACCATGTTTTAAAAGTCTCACCGCAGAAATGGAAGTTCCTATGGTAGAACCCATTTTATTGGTTCCAAGAGCCAGATGGGCCGGAACCCCTGCGATCAGATATCCAGGGAGAGAAATAAGTCCCCCGCCTCCGGCAATGGAATCTACAAGACCTGCCAGAAATACCAACGGGCAGACGATCAGATAAGCTGTCACAATTATTTCCTCTCTTTCGTACAGTACAAAGCAACTCATATCTTAACACAGTTTAAATGCACTGGCAATAAAAGGCCGCTTATTTTTGCATATTCTTCCCTTTACTCCTGCGCTTTCACTGCCCAGCGAAGCTTTGTAGACTTAGCCCTTCCGTTTTTGGCACATTCTTCTGCAGACGGGCGGATCACATCCTGGTTGATCTGGCTGTAGATCCCGGCTTTTAAGCCTTCTTTAAAGGCTTTCTTTACCAGGCGGTCTTCGCCGGAATGGAAGGTAAGGATCGCAGCTCTCCCCCCTGGCTTTAATGCACCTGGAAGTTTATCCAAAAATGCATACAATACCTCAAATTCACTGTTAATATCAATGCGCAGTGCCTGGAAGGTACGCTGGCAGGATTTCTTTACCGCCTCTTTTTTCTCTGCTTCCGGCAGGAAAGAAAGTGCTTCTTCAATCACTTCTTTTAACCGGGTAGTTGTTTCAATGGGTCTGCCATGCTTCTTCTCATTCATCACTTTTCTTGCGATCTGCTCTGCATATGGCTCATCTGAGTTTTCCACCAGCATTCCCTTTAATTCTTCAAAATTAAGTTCTTTTAAACGCTCCGCCGCAGTTTCTCCTTTAGAAGGATCAAGACGCAGGTCCAGCGGGCCTTCATTTTTAAAAGAAAAACCTCTGTCTGGATTGTCGATCTGCATGGAAGAAACTCCCAGATCAGCTAAAACAAAGTCAAATCCCCCTGCTTCCTCTGCCACCTGGTCAATATTTGCAAAATTTAAATGCTTAATAGTTAAAATATCCGGTCCAAAGCCTTTATCTGTCAGACGTTTTCTGGTTTTTTCCATTTCAATGGTATCCACATCCAGAGCATATATGTGGCCTTCGCCCTTTAAGCAGGCTAACATATGGCTGGTATGACCACCATATCCCAAGGTTGCATCCAATCCGGTCTGTCCAGGCTGGATGTTCAGGAAATCCAAAATTTCCTTTACCATAATAGAAATATGCATACCTGCAGGTGTACTGCCCTTACTAATGACCTTTGCAATGGTATCCCCGTATTTTTCCGGCTGGAGTTCTTTGTATTTCTCTTTATAGGATCTTGGATGAGTTCCTTTGTAACGGACACGGCGCTTATGAGGTGTTTGTGGAGTTTCTGCCTGGTCTGCTGTTCCTGGGGTTTTACCAGCACCTTTTAAATTGTTCTCTTCCATATTCTTCTCCATTTTTCTCCTTCTTATCTTTATGTACTCTCGCTGTACTCTCAAAATCTTTACAACATCTTTACAAAAAGGTATCAGATCACAGTTTTATGCCTGTTCTCTGATCGCTGCCAGGAAACGTTCTCCATATTTCTCATATTTAAACTCTCCCACACCAGATACAGAAAGCATTTCTTCCTTATTTGCAGGCTTTATAATACACATATGGGCCAGTGTCTTATCAGAAAATACAATATAAGGAGGAACTTTTTCTTCTTTGGCGATCTGTACCCGAAGCTTTCGCAGCATTTCAAATAATGTTTCCTCTGCCTCTGTAAAATCACCTGCTCCGGCCAGGGCGCTCTTTTTCTTCCTGCTCTTCTTCTGTGTTTCCTGCTCACTTTTTGTCTGCTCTTTTGCCAGCTTCATCCATACTGTTTCTTCATTATTTAACACAGATCCGGCCTTAGTCGTCAGAAGTAAAACTGCATATTCATCATTGGTAGCTGTAATATACCCGTCTAACTGCAGCTGGTTTAAAATCTGGCGCAGACGGTATACCGGAACTTTCGCCAGTGAGCCATACTCTGGATTTTCATTCATCCCATAGCCCCGGATCTTAGCCGTATTTGCTCCATGGACTGTATCAATGATCACTGTTGCCCCATATCTCTGTCTGCTGGTTTCAATACAGGAAAGAAGTGCTTTTGCCATCTCTGTTATATCAGTATTTTCAAATTGCGTAAGACAATTGGAACAGTTTCCGCAGTAATTACTGCCGTATTCCCCAAAATAACGTAGGATATAATCCCGCAGACACTCATGGGTAAAGCAGTAAAAGGTCATTTTTTTCAGACGTTCTCTGTCCCGCTCCATAACTAACTGTCTTGTCATAGGGTCTAAGGCTTCATTATCCTGATTATGGTCAATGAAAAACTGGTTCGTAATTACGTCCTGTCCCCCGTAAAGAAGAATGCACTCCGCCGGTTCTCCATCGCGGCCTGCTCTTCCTGCTTCCTGGTAATAGGATTCCATATTTTTCGGCATATTATAATGAATAACAAAGCGCACATTGGACTTATCAATTCCCATTCCAAAAGCATTGGTAGCTACCATGATCCGCACATTGTCATAGATAAACTCCTCCTGATTGTGCTTTCGCTCCGCATCACTTAAGCCTGCATGGTAGCGGGTGACAGAAAAGCCTTCTTTGATCAGCTTTTCACATACTTCTTCCACGATCTTGCGGGTAAGACAATAGACAATGCCGCTTTCTGCCTTATGCTGCTCTAACAGCTCTACTAATGCCTGATATCTGTCTTTAGGTGTCTGTACTCCAAAATACAGATTGGTCCGGTCAAAACCGGTGGTTAAAACTTCTGGTTCCTGAAGCATAAGAATGTCTATGATATCATCCCTTACCTCTGCAGTTGCAGTAGCCGTAAAAGCACTGACTACAGGCCGCTTTGGAAGACGTTTAATAAAATCTACGATCTTCAGATAACTTGGCCTAAAATCCTGTCCCCACTGGGAAACACAATGTGCTTCATCCACTGCCACCATGGAAATATTTACCTGTGGATCTAAGGCAAACCGAAGAAAATCCTCTGTTACCAAACGCTCCGGCGCTACATATATAATAGGATATCTTCCCGTTCTGGCTAATTCCAGTACCTTTCTATATTGACCAGGCGTAAGAGAACTGTTTAAATAAGCTGCCAGTATACCAGCCTGGTTTAAGTTGCTTACCTGGTCTTTCATTAAGGATATAAGAGGCGAAACCACAAGTGTGATCCCGCCCATCATAAGTGCCGGTATCTGATAGCAAAGGGACTTTCCTGCCCCCGTTGGCATGATGCCAAGGACATCTCTTCTTTCTAAAATGGCACCTATCAGTTTTTCCTGTCCATCCCTAAAGGTATCATATCCAAAATAATGCTTCAAGATCTCGTATTGATTCATATTTATGCCTGATTCTTTCCGCAGCACTTTTTATACTTTTTGCCGCTTCCACATGGGCATGGATCATTTGGATAGATTTTTGTAGTCTTACGGACTACCTGTCCATTTGCCTTGCCCTGATTTAAAAGACCTGCTGCAATGTCCGTATTTTTCTTCTCTGCAGCCATGCGCACTGCCAGTCCATCTGCGCTAAATCCCCTGTTGCACCATAAATGTTCTGCATTGGACAGCTCCATTGCATAGCGCAGTGGTTCTTTTGCATCTTTGATATCCTCAAAAGATGCTCCGATCTGTCTTAAGGTATTTAAAACAAACTGAATCTGCGCCTGAGGATCTGGCTCTGCTCCGCCTTTTCCTACATCTGTTCCCATATCACGAAGCTTTGCAATAAAGGCTTCTAAGTATACCTCCGGGGTAGTCCCTGCTGCCTGTGCCGCTGCTTCTAATTCTTTTCCATATTTTCCCTTCAGATAGTTTCTTAAATTCTTTTCTGCAGTGGAGATCACATGGTAGTCTTCGTTTACATACTTTAAAAATTCTTCTTTTGCTGGAAGGTACATTGGCTTGTCCATGGTGTCACGCAGCAGCTTTCTGTAGGAAGTTTTCTCCCCTGCAGATGCAAAAAACTGGTCGAAATCCTTTTCCTCCACGTTCTGTCCGCCCTTTTTTGCAAATGCTTTTACCATTTCCTTCTGTTCGTTCTGGAAATCTTCTGTAAAAGAAGGATGTACAAACAGACCGTCCATGGTAGCCAGTACCTCCGGAACTGTATCTCCGATCAGCTGCTGTAAGGTACAAATCCCTAAATATCTTGGCTGGAAAAGGATGGTATTGCGATAGCTTCCTTCTTCTCTTGCGTAGCCTTCAAAATCATCCAGATTCTTTTCGTAATGGCGCAGCAGAAGCTCAAAGTCATGAAGAGCCACTACACCATACAGATGAGAAGCTGCCAGCACATAGTCAGAAAGCATGCGCATATAAGCTCTTCTTTTTCTGTATACAATATCCTGTGATAAGGCTTCGTAAGCTTCCATGCAGCCATACTCATCACACAGAACTGCCAACATCTCATCTTTTCCATAAAAAGCCAGGCAGAAGCCTTCAAATAAAGCAGAATCGCTCATAACAGATGCAATTCTCTCAATTCTGTCTGCCTTCTTTAATTTTACTTTTTCCTCTTCCTCTGCCTGAATGTCCTGCCACAGTTTCAGGGATCCTCCTGAAATAATGGACTCCATTGCAAAGTCGATATTTTCTCCTGTCTCCCCTTCGATCACAGGACGCAGATCATCTGTATCTGCATTTTGTACCATACGGAAATCATCATTGCCGGATAATACTCTGAGCATCAGCTGATATAGGGTTTTGATCTCATCCGCTTTGTATTTCTGCAGTTTTTTGGTGATCTGTGCTTTTATTTCCATTCTGTCTTATCCTCATTTCCTTATTTCAAAAAAATAACCCAGAAATCATGTAACCTTCCGGGGCTTTCCCTGTTATTATAAAGCAGAAGGGCATATGCTTCAAGCATTTTATTTTAAACTTCCGGGTACATAAAAAAACGGAAAACAGGTACATAGCTGCACCAGTTTCCGTTTTTTTACAAACTTTTATTTTTTAATCTGATCACAAGATTGGGCATAAAAGCATTTTCATACTGTACTTCTTACTATGCATTTTCCATCTTTGATGCCATCTTCTGTGCGATCACGATCAGTACGATGGCTGCAACTGCTAATAATGCAGATCCGATGAAGCCCATGGTGTACTGACCAGTGGTATCGTAGAAGTAAGCACTGATCTTAGGACCTACGAAAGCACCGATACCATATCCGATGAAGATCAGGCCGTAATTACGGTTGTAGAATTTAGAACCGAAGATCATACGTACCATTGGTGCGAATACTACTAACAATCCACCAAAGGAGAAACCTACTAAAACAATACATACGATAAAGTATGAAAGTGTAGTAGCCTGGGTCAGCATTAACATGGAAACTCCGTTGATGACCATTAACAGGATCAGGCTCTTCCAGCCCTTTAAGATATCGTAGATAAAACCAAATCCAATACGTCCGCACATGTTAGCCAGTGTCATAATGGATACACATAATGCAGCGGTCATTGCAGTCTGGCCAACCTGACGCTGTGCAATAGGGCTTGTGAAGGAAACCATCATGGTTCCGGCTGCATTTGCAAAAATGAACATTAATAACAGTACCCAGAATACAGGTGTCTTAACCATTTCGCCCATGCTGTAATCTTTTGTTTTTAATACCTTAACCTGCTCAGCGGATGGCTTCCAGCCTTCTGGAGTCCAGCCTTCCGGACAAGGAACGATCATTGCTGCTGCAATACCAACACCGATCAGGAATACGATTGCCAGGATACGGCAGGTCATCTGTGCGCCTACACGGTCAATGAGAGTCTGGGCAATAGGACTCATAATGAAAGGACCGCAGGAAGCGCCGGCCTGAACCAGACCGGAAATAGAACCGGAACGGTCAGGGAACCATTTTAATGCTGTAGGAAGGCATGCCGGGTAGATCATACCGCCGCCAGCACCAGCCATTAATCCGTAAAATACATACAGCTGTGGGATGCTGGATGCAAAACCGGTTAAAAACCAGCCGCCTGCAAAAAGACAAAGACCAATGTAAATGGTTTTTCTTGGGCTGATCTTCTCAGCTAAGGAACCGCCGATAAAGCCAACTGCACAGTATGTAAACATATAAATGGTATATGCCAGTGCGAATGCGGAATCGCTCCATCCAAATTTGGTTGTTAACGGGATACAAAACAGACTGAAGTAAGCAGTAGCAGAGGTAAATAAGCTCTGCAGCCATACACCGGCAAACACTCTCCAGCGAGTTGCTTTTGTGATATTCATACTCTAAACTCTCCTTAAAAATGTGACTTGTAAAACTTTATGCATTTGCCTGTTCCGCAAGTTTGTGGCGCTCATCTAAGACTTTCATGATGCCGTCATACTCACGGTCCAGTTTATAAAACACCAGCAGTGCCAGAATAGCAATAAATACAGCTAATGGTGCATAGTAGAACATGATACGGATGCCCTTCATTGCAGTTTCACTCTGCACTGCCAGCTTGCCGTCATATCCATAAGCTCCCAGCACCCAGCCAATAACTGCAGACGCAAGAGCAGAACCAACGCGGACCCCTAAAGATGCAGCAGAATATACAAAACCTTCTGCACGGGTACCTGTTTTATACTCTCCATACTCAATACTGTCTGCGATCATACCAAACTTGGTAGCTGAAATACATGCAACACCCATTCCACGAAGGATCAGTCCCAGATACATAAGTCCCATGGACTGCTCTGCAAACAGGATCAGGACAACCTGTCCTGCAATACCCATTCCAGCGCCTCCGTAGAGCGCTACATTACGTTTTCCGATTCTTTGTACAACCGGTATCAGAAGCAGCGGAACCAGAATGGATGCAAAAGTAGAACACATCATCATGGTCTTATTATAACCTGCATCCTGCATAACATATTTTGCAAAATACATGTTCATACCGTAAAGACTGGTCATTGCAGTGTAAAAAATGTTGACCATCAGCATGATGAACCAATATTTGTTAGCAAACAGGATCTTCACACCCTGTAATAAGGATAAAGAAGATTTTTTTCCTGTTTTCTGTTCCATAACACCGGAACCAACACGCTCTTTACAACCCAAAAATGTGATCAGGAACAGCCCGATAGAAACGATACCTACTAACAGGAATGTCTTCTGCCAGCCGGCAGGTCCACCGCCAAATTTTTCTACCAGATCAGGGGCATAGGAGCTGATCACGAATACGCCTAAAGCTCCTAAACTTGCTCGGCTGATAGAAAGAAGTGCTCTTTCGTTCTGCTTGTTTGTCATAACGCTGCTTAAAACACCGTATGGCACGTTCATGGAAGTGAAAATACAGGTTGCCATCAGGTTATAGGAAATAAATGCATATATAACCTTTCCTGTTTCACTGAAATCCGGTACTGTAAACAACAGAACACAGCCGATGCAGTACGGAATTACCATCCATAACAGCCACGGTCTTGCTTTTCCAAGCGGTGAATGGACATTTTCAATGATATATCCCATCATCATATCAGAAATACCATCGAAGATCTTGCTAACTAAAAGTACCGTTCCTACTGTAGCTGCACTGATGCAGACCACATCTGTATAAAAGAAAACAATGTAAGAACCAATGGCTCCGTAAATGAAGCAAAAGGAGAAATCTCCCAGTCCATAGCAAAGGTACTCCATCAGGTCAATATTGTTTCTCTTTGATACATTTTTAAAACCAAAATTACCCATTTTCCTTTTATCCCCAACTTCTGTTTACTATTATCCATGGTGGTGGCCCCTATAGGCAGCACCACCATTTTATTCAGCATACTAATACATGGTTTACGAAACGATGTACTAGCACTGAAGGGTTCCCAGATCCAGGGCAACGTCTCTGCCGTTGAACTTACCAGCTGCACGGCTGGTTCCAAGCCAGTAAACCATATCAGAAATATCCTCAACATCCAGGAAAGGAACTCCTGCGTACATTTCCTTATAATCCTTAAAATTCTTTCCAGTCAGCTCATTAATGAACTCTACATAGCTCTGGGTTTCGCACATTGGAGTCTTAACCTTGGTTGGGCAAAGTGCATTAACAATGATCCCCTTGCTTCCAACTTCTTTTGCCAGGGTCTTGGTCAGGCCTAAAACTCCCCATTTAGCCATACAATACGTAGCTAACTTTGGAGTTCCGTAAAGACCACTGGTAGAAGCAATGTTGATGATCCTTCCGAAGCCCTGCTTTAACATATACTGTGTTGCGTACTTGTCAGTTCTCCAGGTACCGATCAGGTCAATGTTAATAACCTTTTCTACCTGCTCATCTGTCAGCTCCCAGGTGTTTCCAAAGTTAATAACGCCCGCATTGGCGATAACCACATCTAAACGTCCGAACTTTTCCCATGCCTTTGCAAATAAATTTTCCATATCAGGTGTACTGCAGATGTTTGCCTTAACAGCTAAAACTTCAGCGCCTAATTCATTTAATTCTTTGATGGTTTCCTGGAATCTTTCATCTTCTGGATCCAGCATATCTGCCAGAACTACATTAAATCCGTTCTGCGCATACTTGACTGCATGGGCACGTCCCTGTCCCATAGCTCCTCCGGTGATCAATACTGTCTTCTTCTGTTCACTCATGACCTTTTCCCCTTTCACTTTTAAGTGGTTTAAATGTGTTTGTTATTTTTTTAACTTGCTCATCTGTCACTACTATAACAACTAAAGTGGTTTTAAGGTCAAGTTGATTTTTTGCACAAAAAACGCAGAATGTTTTATTGCACTCTGCACAATCATTTTTCAATAGTTTTGTAGTATTCTTAACAATGTCACTCTTTTTATTTGCTGATTTCCAAATTTTTCTTTTTTTCTTATGCTTCTTTAATAGGAAACCACACAATATGCCAGTTAAAATACTCCTCTTCCGGCTTGGTCATGCAGGCTACCTGGGTCACAATATCCCCTGCAAGGCTTAATCCATTCTGCTCCAAATACCGGAAGCCTTCCTTTAAACTCTCCAGTGACAAATACTTTCCTGACCGGGATGGAATACAGGTGTGGACGCAGAGGCAAGGTGGATAATACTGTACCAGCTCTGACTCCTTTACATTTAAAAATTGTGCATACTCTTCCCGAAGTCCCATTCCAAAATCAAACTCTGTTTCTCCTTTTTCAATATTTTTCTGATAAAATACAGCACATGAAAAAACAAATGGCTCTTTTTCTGTCCATTCTGAGATCAGATCCAGCTGTTCCTTCTTTTTAAATAAAGTATAATTTTTCTGGGTATTCATGCGGTAAATACCCGGCCGTTCCTCAATCCTGAACTTCCCTACGTTTTCTTTTGCATCATGAAGCACCTGCTGGCTCTGTCTGATCCGCTTTAAAAGATTCATCTGACGGATGATCTCCTGCTGGATCATCTCTTCCTGATCCACCATTTTTCCCCGTATTTCCGCCAACTCATGGCTTCTGAACAATTCTGCTATTTCCTCCAGGGAAAAACCATAGTTCTGGTAATGTCTGGCCCTTAAAAGCATATGAAAATCCCATGTATTATAATATCTGTAGCCAGTTTCCGGATCCCGGACCGGACTGATAATGTTCCTGCTCTCATAATACCGAATCGCCTCTGACGAGATCCCCATCAGCTTAGCCATAGTTCCAATACTATACTTCTGATACATCTTCTTTCCCCCCTGATGACACTGCATTCTACTTATTAGTTATTAGACACAATTTTCACAGCTGTTTACCCTCCAAACTCTCAAGCCCCTTGAAAGATTTTTAACAAGAATATAACAAGTATACCATATTTCTTCAGAAAAATGTCATACTTTCCTCACAGCTCACATGGTATAATGTGGTAGGCACGCAAGAAAAACAAGCGGCTGCACAGCAGACATTTGTTTTTCGGTGCCACCAACGAACGAACCGCCTGCGATAGCAGGCAACAGAGCGCGGCAGCGCGGGTTCGTGAGTGTCCTCGACTATCCTTACGAACCGCCTGCGATAGCAGGCAATAGAGCGCGGCAGCGCGGGTTCGTGAGTGTCCTCGACTATCCTTACGAACCGCCTGCGATAGCAGGCAATAGAGCGCGGCAGCGCGGGTTCGTGAGTGTCCACGACTATCCGCGAAAGGAGTATCCTTCATGAAACGACTACACGCAGGCATCATTTCCACCCTGCTTTCCCTTACAATGACACTGACCCCCTGTTCCATTTCAGCCTTAGCCGCCCAGGAAAACAGCAGGGATTTTTCCCTTTTCTTTAGCGGACCCGGTGTGCAAAACATTTCTTCCGGTGATGAATACAGCGAATATCAGTGGGCCCTTCACAACACTGGCCGGCTGCGCCGCACAGAAAAAGTATTAAATATCAAAACATTGGATCACATTTATCTCCATTATGGCGAAAATGGCATAGATGATATTGCCCTTCCTCCTTTAGGACCGGACAATTTCGAGTCCATTAACACCGATGCAGTGGCAAATATTGATATCAACATTGAAGATGCCTGGAAAACATACAGCGAAACAGAAAACAAACGTACCATTACCGTAGCTATCATCGATACCGGTATCGATACGACTCATTCAGACTTAAAAGATTCCATCTGGATCAATGAAGATGAGATCCCCGGAGACGGCATTGACAATGACGGAAATGGCTATGTAGATGATGTGAATGGCTGGAATTTTGTTTCAAACAGCAATGAAATCTGCACAGGGGAAGAAGACAGCCACGGAACCCATGGTGCCGGTACTATTGCCGCCGCCTGGAACAATGGCGGCATCGCAGGCATTACAGACAACACCCACGTAAAGCTTATGGTATTAAAAGCCTTAGGCGGCTCTGACGGCAAAGGTTCCCCTGAAAGCGTCATCGAAGCCATGAAATATGCCGAAGCCAATGGTGCCGATATCTGCAACTTAAGCTTCGGTTCCGGTAATTGCACTCCCGAATTTGAAGCAGCCATCCGTGATTCCAAAATGCTCTTTGTAGTAGCTGCCGGAAACGGTAATCAGTACCAGGTAGGTTATGACATTGATAAATCTCCTGTATACCCGGCAAGTCTCCCTTATGACAATGTGATCACCGTAGGAAACCTGCTTTTCAACGGCCGCTTAGATGACAGCTCCAACTATGGCGCTGTTTCCGTAGACCTGGCAGCTCCCGGAACCTATATTTTAAGCACCATTCCCGGTGATTCTTACGCCTATATGAGTGGAACCTCCATGGCAGCTCCTATGGTAACAGGCGCTGCCGCCCTGATCTACTCTGCAAGAACTGACTTAAGCCTTCAGGACATAAAAACAGCTATTTTATCAACTATACATAAACTGGCCCCATTAAAGGGCAAAACAGCAACAGGCGGCATGCTGGATGTATCTGCAGCTATAAAATGGACAAAGAATTAACTGCCGCAACTACAGCCGCATAATCCCCGATCCGCTCTCCTAAAGCCGCCGGTACGATCTCACAGGCCGTCCGGTTCATGGGGAGCGCTTCTTTTTCCAGTTCTTCATACATGGTCTTATCTAAAAGATGGTGACTCCTGGCATAAACAGAACCTGCCACGATCTTTTCCGGATTTAAAAGGTCTATAAGGATAGCCAGACCTCTTCCAAAAACAGCTCCACATCTGGCATACACTGCTAAAGCTCTCTCATCTCCGGCCTCAGCCCGTTCTGCCAGCTCCTTTGCACTCCCTTCTGTGCCAAAATATCCGGCAAGCCTGCTGATACCTCCTCCAGAGCAGAAACCTTCCAGGCTTCCTGCTTTTCCATATCCTTCCGGTCCTTCAGGTTCCATACGTATGTGACCTGCTTCCCCAGCCATGCCGGTACTTCCCCGGTATAACTGTCCATTAAGGATAAGACCGGAACCAAGACCTGTGCCAAAAGTAAGAAATATCATATTCTGACAGCCTTTTCCGGCCCCGAACTTCCATTCTGCCAAAGCTCCTGCATCTGCATCATTTTCCATTTTCACAGGGATTCCCAGCTTCTCCTCAAGATATTCCACTACAGGCACCTGATCCCAGCCCTGAAGGTTCGGCGGCGATAATATCCACTTCCTGTCGGGACTTAAAGGACCGCCACAGGAAATCCCCCCACAGATAACACAATTTTCACCCTCAGTCCCTGTTGTCAGCCCATATTTCTTTGCTATCATCAAAGCATTTTCAGATAATTCATCAAGGACCTTTTTCCAATCTCCCAGTGTTTTCATCTCATACCGCTCCAGAAAATCTACCTGGTCTCCTTCCACCTTCGCCAGGATCACTGCACATTTTGTGCCTCCAATATCAAATCCATACAGATACATACAGTCTCTCCCTTCTTCTATGTGCAGCAATGAAAACAGCTCCGGCAGGCTGACATACCTGCCGGAGCATATTTTTCTCACTTTGTTTCTTTAAACAGCCTGATTATTTAACTGCATCTAAATTTAAGATAGAAACGCCAGTATCAATATATTCAGGAGCTACTTTTCCATCATTAATAGCGGTGATCGCTGCATACATGCCTTCATAACCCATAACATCAGGATTCTGAGCCATTGTACAGATCAGGGCACCATCTTTGATCAGCTGGATAACCGCATCAGACTTATCCATACCTGCTGCTACGATGTTATTTCCATCTTCTGCAACTGCATTACCAACACCAACGCAGGAGCCTTCATTTGCACCAAACAGTGCTACACAACCCTGGGAAATAAAGTTAGCTGCTGCATCTTTAGATTTTGCTGCATCGCCATCTGCATACTGTGTTTCAAGGATCTCAAAAGCGGTTCCTTCAAATGCGGAACGGAAGCCTTCGTCACGGTCTACAGTAGAAGTAGTTGCTGCGTTTACAGAAACGATACCGATCTTGCCTTCTTTAACTCCCTTAGCTTCCAGAGCTGCCAGAACCTGCTCACCAGCAGTCTTTCCTGCTGCACGGTTGTCAGTTCCTAACTTCTGTACACAAGGATAATTTGCAAAAGAGTCAACCTGAACGATCTTAACACCAGCCTGATCTGCTTCTTCCAGAGCTGCTGTGATAGCGTCAGGACCATTTGCAGCTACCAGGATAGCGGTTGCGCCATCAGCTACTGCATTGTTTACACACTCGATCTGCTTTGCGTCATCTTTTACATCAGGAGCAATCCACTTATAATCACAGCCAAGCTCTTCTGCTGCCTTCTTGCAGCCCTTGTCCATGTTTACCCAGTGCTGATCCATAGAATCAATGGTGATAAGAACTACCTTCTGTCCTTTTCCATCTCCGGCCTTTGCAATGTCTCCTGTTTCCCCGGACAGCATATCATTGCCAGCAGCCTCTTCTTTCTTCTCTTCTGCTTTGGTTTCCTCAGCTTTGCTTTCTTCCTTCTTCTCCTCTGCAGTTGTTTCAGCTGTTGTAGCTGCTGCAGTTGTCTCCTTTGGAGCAGATGAGCAGCCTGCTAATAATGCAGAACCAAGTGCTGCCGCCAGAATCATTGAAATCGCTTTTTTCCTCATAATACTATACCTTTCCTTTCTTTATTGTGAAAGCATTTTTATGCTTTACCTTCGTCTTTACCTTCATTTTACTTATTTTTTAGTTGTTTTTATGTTTTTTGCTCTTGCCTCTGCCGCTTCTTACGATTACGTCCATAAGTACTGCAACAACTACGATAATACCGATCACGATATTTCTGATAGCAACCGGTGCTCCTGCAAACTGAAGACCATTCTGTAAAACACCCCAGATACCGGAACCGATCACAGTACCAAGTAAAATACCGGAACCACCTAATGTAGATACGCCGCCGATTACAGAAGCTGCTACTGCATACATTTCATAAGATGTACCAGCATCCATAGTACCTGTACCAGTTGAAGCACAGGTGATCAGACCTGTTATGCAGGCACAGAAAGCAGCTACAACGTAAACATAGATAACTGTATTGTCTACATTAACACCGGAAAGTCTTGCTGCATCAATATTACTTCCTGTTGCGTAAATATGACGGCCGGTTCTGGTACAGCTCATTATGTAGTTAAAGATGAACCAGATCACCAAAGCGATCCAGAAAGCACTGAAGATACCTAATATCTTACCACTGTAGAAGAAGGTACGGAAACCTTTTGCAGCTTCACCAATGGAGTCTGTATTGTAATTACCATTGACGATCTGTGCAATACCTCTTGCAATTGTCATTGTACCTAAGGTTGCGATGAAAGGTGGCAGCTTGCATTTTGATACCAGAATGCCATTTACATAACCAACTAACAGGCACACAACCAATGTGATAACCATTGCAACCCACGGATTCATTCCATGACACATTAGGGTTGCTGAGATCATACAGCTCATACCTACTACAGAACCAATAGAAAGATCGATATTTCCTGTAAATAATACATAGGACTGTCCTACACCGATCAGAAGTGTAGGTGCGATCTGGCGCAGCAGGTTCGCTGTATTTCTGTAAGTAAAGAAATTAGGATTGATAAATCCAAACACCAGACATAAAACGATCAGACCTATTGTTACGGTTATAACCTGTCCCATTCCCCTCTGGGAAAGGAAACGCCCCAGTACACCGGGCTTTTTATCACTTGAACTACTCATATTGTCCCTCCTTGATGAGATTAAATCCAAAATTCGTTATAACGCTGTTTTCTGTTCAAACTGCGTTGCCTTAGTTAAGATCATATCCTGGGTGGCCTCTTCTGCTGAAAGTTCTCCGGTAATACGGCCATCACACATAACAATAATGCGGTCACTCATTCCCATTACCTCTGGCATTTCAGAAGAAACAAACATAACACCAATGCCATTTTGCTTCAGCTGATTCATCAGGTTATAGATTTCTACCTTGGCAGCTACATCAATACCTCTGGTAGGCTCATCAAAGATAACAACTCTTGAATTTCTGGCCAGCCACTTGGCAACTACCACTTTCTGCTGATTTCCTCCTGAAAGGCTTCCTGCATCTACCTGTGCGTTAGGAAGCTTGATCTTCAGGGCTTTTACAGCATTATCAACCATTGCTTTTTCTTTTTTCCGGTTTACAGTCCCCACTGGACCTTCACAAAGTATATCCAGATTCGGAAGGGCAATATTATCTGCAATACTAAGTCTTGTACAGAGACCGTCTTTTTTTCTGTCCTCAGGTGCCAGTACCAGACCTGCTTTAATGGAATCTGCCGGACAGCTGATTTTTACCTCTTTTCCATCAATAAAGATCTCTCCGCTTTCTTTCGGATCAATACCGAAGATCGCACGGGTTGTTTCTGTACGTCCTGCACCCATCAGTCCTGCAATTCCTACGATCTCACCTTCATATAATTCCAGATTAATGTCCCGGACCATTCTTCCTGCATTCAGATGCTTTACTTCCAGGATCTTTTTGCCTTTTTCACAGGACACTCTTGGGAATTTCTCCTTGATCTCATGTCCTACCATGTTGGCAATGATCTCATCCATCCTGTTAATATCATACGGCATCTGGGTAATGTATTTTCCATCGCGCATGATGATAACACGGTCTACAATGTGCTGCAGTTCCTCCAGACGGTGGGATATGTAGATAATACCGATACCCTCCGACTTTAACTGGTGGATGATCTTAAACAGCTCATCGATCTCCTTGGATGTAAGTGCTGAAGTAGGTTCATCCATGATCAATACTTTGGCATTCTGTGAAAGTGCCTTTGCGATCTCCACCATCTGCTGTTTGGATACAGCCAGTTCACTGACCTGTTCCCTTGGATCAATATCAATATTTAACTTATGAAGGATCTCTTTTGTTTCCTGGTTCATACGTTCATTGTCCAGACGGCCATTTTTTATCAGTTCCCGTCCCAGGAAAATATTCTCCGCCACACTTAAATGAGTACACATATTTAATTCCTGATGGATAATGGACACACCGGCATTTTTTGCCTTATTTGCATCCCACTCACCGATCTTGTTCCCAAACAGGATGATCTCTCCATCATCTCTCTGATAAACACCTGAAAGGATCTTCATCAGTGTTGACTTACCTGCACCGTTTTCCCCCAACAGTGCCAGCACCTCTCCAGCATACAGGTCCAGTTTTACATTATCCAAGGCCTTTACACCGGGAAACTCTTTCATAATGCCTGTCATTCGGACCAGTTCTTTCCCCACAGGCACCTCTGCCTTCTTTTCTCCCATATTTGCTTCCTTTCAAAGATGCTTTGCGACTGCGCTGACATTATTCCGTCAGTGATTCGATCCTCAGACAGCACTCCATCATAGCACGGTCTGTATGATAAATACATTTCCACTGATTTCCGGTATCATCGATCACCGGTGTTCCATCTGCTAAAAGCAACTGTCTGGACTCTCCAACCTCCGGATTATAGAAATATTTCTTATCAAATTCCCATAACTTTATGAAGGTATCCAGATATCTCTCATCCTCAGTAGCCTGATAAGAATCAAGGAAACCTGTCAGTGACTCAAAGTTCTGCCACCATTCTTTATCTGTTACAACAATACGGCCATCGTGCATTCCATCTCTGTAAATACCGCCGTGGATATTGTCCCAGCCATTTGCCAGTGTGTAATCTGCAAATTTTCTGGTAAATTCTCTGGCAGGCGGAAGTCCCAGCACTTCATATGCACGGTTCAACAGCCAGATCAGTTCAATATTGTGTCCATAAGAAGTAGTATCTAATGGATTTTTGTTAGCACTTTCCGGATCTCTGTCATAATTCCAGGTTCTGCGAATGGAAATAGCCGGCTTTGGTGTAAAATCAATACTAAACTGATTTCTTCCACACCAGAAATCATAATCAACCATGTGTTTTAACACAATATCAATGATTTCCTGAAGAGCTCTCTTATGTACTTCCTTGTGGGTTGCCTCATAAAGAGTTGTATATGCTTCCATGGTGTGCATGTGGATATCCAGGGATTTCAGGTCTCCTCCATAAACTCCGGCACTTTCCAGTGTCCAGTCCTCTTTGAAATTCTCAAAATAGCCGCCGTAGAAAGTGTCTGCTGCATATTTTTTCAGAGCATCAAAGGTTTTTTCCGCATATTCGATACCTCGCTCATCACCGGTAGCCATATAATATTCAGCTAACGCATAGATTGCAAAGGTCTGTCCGTAAACCAGTTTCCCATTATCCAGGACATTTCCCTTCCGGTCTGTTACCCATGCCCAACCGGTGTTTTTCTTATCCCAGAATTTATCAATGAAGAAATCTACACCCTGTTTTGCTGCTTCTTTGCATTTTTCTTCCCAGCCATAACGTTTTGCCAGGCCATTGCGAAGAAGTGCCGAAAATCCCCAGATCATACGTGTCTGGGTTACGATCATTTTATCCTCAGGAGTTAATACTGCCAATTCCTTCATCAGCTTTCCTTTGGAATCAAAGCATACCAGATAACCGCCGTATTCTTTATCGATTCCATTTTCAAGCCAAAATGGAACGCTTTCCTTCATAAAGCCTTCCATCTCTTTTTTTACTGTAAGGAGTTTTTCTCTCATTAACTGTTCCATTATCATTTACCCCTCCTGTTCTTTTATTAAGAAAATTATAACAGAACAGGAGGAATTAACAAGGGGACACTTTTTAGAATAGGGTAGACATTTTTCAGAATAATGCAGACATCTATCAAAAAAGTCTGCTGGTGATCCCGTACTCCTGTGGCTCTAACAGTACGGAAAAACTTCCGTCTTTTACGATCCCGATATGGTCTGATATATATACGCAATCTGTAAGATAGCCGGTCAAAAGCAGAATAGATACTCCTGCTGCCTTCAGTTCCTGCATCCGTTTTAAAATATAGGTACGGCAATGCATATCCCCATAAGCAAAAGGCTTTTTTACCACCAGGATCTTAGGATGGAACAGGCTTATTTTATTATAGATCAGCCCATATTTTTCCTTTAAAGAAAGGGACGCAATATATTTTGTGTCAATAACATCTCCTGCTTCCCCATAATATTCACTGCGCACACTGTTAATATATGACTGCTTTAAAATGCTTTTCTTTAATTTACGGTCCAGTAAAAAGGTAAGGTTTTCCAGATAGGACATTTCCGAAAAAAGGAAAGACTGCGCTGGATTATCATCTAAAACGATCATTCCCCGGTCCAGGCTGCTTTTTACTTTTTTTTCCATTTTTTTGTGTGAGCAGAAAATATCTCCCTCATAGTCCACGTATTCCCCTGCAAGGATCCCGGTCAGCCGGTCCATGATCTGGTCACCTGAATCCAAAAGCGTAATGCATTCCCCAGGCTTAATTCCCAGACTCAGGTTATGTATGTCCCCATCTGTAATGTTTTTTAGCTCCAGCATATATCCCTGATCCACTTTCGGCTTAAATACTGTATTTTCTTTAAAATAATAAATATAGGGGGCTATAGCCTCTTCCCTGAATTCTTCTGGTTCAAATAATTTTTTTATCCTTCCTCTGGAAAACAGGGCGATCCTGTCGCAGATCTTAAACATGATCCAGTGATGATAGCAGAAATACAGCGTAGAAATCCCCATGCTCTGCATTTTTCTTAAAAGCTGGTGAAACTGCGGGAAATCTGCCTGACCGATCAGTTTTTCCGGATACAGCACCACTAAAAGCTTGCTTCCCATTAAATAGGCCTTGGCGATCTCCACCATGATCCGCTCCATGGTAGTAAGCCTTTCCACCCTTTTATTCAGATCCAGATCCATGGAAAGCTGCTTTAAGACTCTGTCTGCCTGTTCTCTTAAAACCCATTCATTGATCACCTGTTTCTTAAATCCTGGGCGCATAACAAACAGGTTATCCGTTATAGACAGATTATTGATCAGAGAGCTTTTCTGGTCGATCTGGTAAATACGGTTAGATGTTTCCTCCTGATTTAAATAACTGTTTACCAGTTTGCCACCCATATACACTCTTCCTGCATCAATAGGATGGTTCTTTGCCGTCAGTTCGATCAGTTCTTTGATCCCCCGGTCATTGACAGAAAGCAACCCTACGATCTCACCTGCAGTCATATAAAAACTGAAATTATCCAAATAAACAGCCCCGTCTTTTTTGCAGGTCACATTTTCAAAACGAAGTATTTCCTGTTTCATAGCTGCCTCCTGTTTATCAGCATGTTCGTTACATCAATTCCTTACGACCGGAAGTGTGATCTCCACATCCGTTCCCACATCTGGCTGGCTGTAGATATAAATGCCATATTCTTCCCCAAACAAAAGCTTAATACGGTTATTTACATTTTTAACTGCAATTCCGCCTTTTTTACCGGTTTCCCCGTTGTTTTCCTCCTCCAGTCTCAGTGCTCTCAGCTGTTCATTCATAATCTTCACCTGACCTTTTTCAATGCCTACACCATCATCTGAGATCATAATGATCAGATGGCTGTCTGTCACAGTGACCTTAATATCTAGATGACCTGTTCCAATCTTGCGTTCCAGTCCATGATAAATGGAATTTTCCACGATCGGCTGCAAAGTCAGCTTGGGAAGCTGGCACATAAGCGCTTCCTCTTCATCCTCACAGTCATAGCGGATCCTCAGATCCAGCTTGCTGCCAAAACGAAACTGTTGGATATAATAATAATTTTCCACATTTGCCAGTTCTTCTTCCAATGTGACCAGGTTATTTACCTGGGAAATGGTATAACGGAAGTAAGTTGCCAGTGCCTCCGTCATCTCCGCAATAGAATCCACCCCTGCGATCAGCGCCTCTGCCCGGATGCCTTCCAGAGTATTATAAAGAAAATGGGGATTGATCTGATTCTGTAATGCCAGATATTCCGATTTTTTCTTAGATACAGTGATCAGCTCGCTTTTGTCTAACAGGGCATAAAAACGACGCAGCATATTCTGCTCTTCCTCATTTAAAAGATAAGGCATATGGTAAATATCCTCATAACTGTCCCCTCTGGCAAAAGCCGCCTTTATCCGGCTGTTCACTTTTAAAGGCCGGTAGATCAGCTGATAAGCGGCATAAATCAGGATAACATAAAGCACTCCTAAAAACAAAATAAACCACTTCATTTTCTCCGTCTTCCAATCCTGAAGGAACAGGATAAACAACAGACTGATATGAAAAATCAAAAAAATCGCTGCCCCCCAACGTATACGGTCAAAAAGATAACTTTCTTTATTCATGAATAGATCTTCCTGTACTCTCCCGGCTTCAGTCCGGTATATTTTATAAAACATTTCGTGAAATATTTCACATCTGCATAGCCTACCTTTTCACAGATCACATTCATTCCCTCATTTCCGGAAACCAGCAGTTTTTTCGCTGCATCCATACGCACTGACTGCAAAAATTCCAGAAAAGTTACCCCTGTTTCTTTCTTAAAAAGCGTGCTGAAATATCCCGGAGCAAATCCAGCCATCTCACTTACTTCTTCTAAGGTAAGCGAGCGGCTGTAATTTTCTTCTATGTACTGCTTTGCCTGCCGTATGGGCCGGTTATCTTCTGCCTTCTTTGCTTCAGAAGCTTTTTGCAGAGATCTTCCTATCGTCCCACCTAAAAGGCGGAACAGTTCTTCTATATCTGCACATTCCCCTGCGTCTTTACTGAATTCTTCCACAAATTTAGCTTCACTGTCCACACGGATCCCCCTGCTCTTCATGCAAAACAGATAATGATTGCAGGCCTCCTTGGTCATCTGCAGGATCTCATAACCGGTGATCCCCGGATAGTTCTTTAATACATCCCGCAAACCTTCAATAGTCCGCCTTGTCTCTACTACGTTTAAAGCTTCGACTGCCCGTTCCATTTCCCTGTTAAAACGGTAAAATGCTTCACTGTTTATAAAATCAGAGTTTTTTCTCTGTTGTGCTTCATCCATTTCCAGCATCCGCCCGGTTCCTAAAAGAAGCCTCTGCTTTATCATAAATACAGCGTCCAGAAAAGACTTCTTGATACTGCCCGCTGTGTTTACCATGCTTCCCATTCCTATGGTAACACTCATTCCATTTAAGATACTTTCCTGGGCTTTCAGTTCATCCAGCATCTGGCGCACATTTTTCCGCACATTTTTACTCTCTTCTTCCCCGAAATTCAACAGAAGATAAAAAGTAGAGAACTCTGCATAAACCTCATGGTCAAAACATACCGGTTCCAGATACTGTAACGCCAGGCCTGCTGCCTTGTCTGCCAGGAAGGAAATACAGCTGTCATTGTGGTTTACATGGTCAAATTTGATGGCTGCAACCTGGAACACTCCCTCACGGAAATGGAAATGATACTGATTGTTCAGTTCTTTCAGGCTGATAATATTTTCCCGCTCCCGGTCTCCGTAGATCATACGGGAAATAAAACTGGTACGCAGCTTTCCTGCATCATTTTTTAAGGCAAGGCGGACTCTTTCTTCAAAATTTAACTGTTCATTTTTCTCCCTGTAAATATCTGCAATCTTTTGTAAGGTATCCCGTAATTCCTCTTTTTTAATAGGTTTTAAGAGATAATTTCTCACACCATAACGGATCGCCGTCTGGGCATATTCAAAATGCCTGTATCCACTGATTATGATGATCTCTGTATCCGGCAGTTTTTCTTTTACTTTCCTGATCAGTTCCATCCCATCAATTCCAGGCATCCGTATGTCTGTGATCAGAATCTCCGGTTTACAGATTTTTGCCTGCTCTAATGCCTCAATACCATTAGAAGCAGTTGCCGCTATTTTTAACCCCATTTCTTCCCAGTTGATCAGCTTTATGATCAGCTGACAGATCTTTTCTTCATCATCTGCGATCAATACCTTCAGCATGTTCTCCTCCTCATTGCACAAAACCTCTCCTGGTATATCGTTTCGTAAATAACTGTACTAATCGCATAGAATGCAGATTTAAGTGTGCAGATTTAAAAACGCAGGCGTAGTGGGCTACGCTGAGGCTTTTAGACCTGTGCAATCAGATTCGCAGACAAGTAAGTAGTATAGTTATTTCAAAAACGATGTACCAGTATATCAGTGTATCATCTTCAATAGATTTACGCCAGAGGCAGAGGCAAAAAACTAATGAAAAAACGCGCCCCATAAAGGGACGCGTTTCATACTTATCTTATTCCGGATAAGCCAAAATTACACTGGATAAGCCTTATTCTCTTTATCTGCTACAGCAGCATCTACTTTCTTCTGCTGGGCTTCTCTGTACTGAAAGAACTCCTTGGCAACATTTGGGAACAGAGCGTAGCTTAATACGTCCTCATCCTGCTGCTTCCACTGAGCACATTCCTTCTCAAACTGAGGCATCTGAGGTGCAATTAAATCTGCTGGTCTGCAGGTAATTGGAGTCTCATCACCGATGATCTTTTTCTGTACTTCTGGATTAAATGGCTTAACAGTCTGACCAAATTCACCAAGCATGATCTTCTTGGATTCCTTTGGAACCATCTTGTAGCGCTCACCCATTAATACGTTAAGAACTGCCTGGGTACCAACGATCTGGGAAGAAGGTGTAACCAGAGGCGGCTCTCCAAAGTCTTTACGTACTCTCGGGATCTCCTCCAGAACCTGCTGGTACTTGTCCTCCTGTCCAGCTTCCTTTAACTGGCTAACCAGGTTGGAAAGCATACCGCCAGGTACCTGATACTGCAGAGTCTTGATATTTACGCCTAATACCTTTGGATTTAACAGTCCGGTCTTTAATGCTTCCTCGCGGATCGGCTGGAAGTGAGCAGCGATCTCGCCTAAAAGCTTCTGATCGTATCCTGTATCGTATGGAGTACCGCGGAAGGTCTCTACCATAACTTCAGTTGCTGGCTGGCTGGTACCAAGTGCCAGTGGAGACATTGCACAGTCAATGATATCACAGCCTGCTTCTACAGCCTTCATATAGGTCATGGAAGCAACACCGGAAGTATAGTGGGTGTGCAGGTCGATCGGAAGTGTGGTTCCTTCCTTCAGGGCCTTAACTAACTCAGTAGCCTTGTATGGAGTCAACAGACCTGCCATATCCTTGATACACAGGGAATCAGCACCCATGTCTTCGATTCTCTTAGCAATGTCTCTCCAGTAATCCAAAGTATAAGCATCACCTAAGGTGTAGCACAGTGCGATCTGAGCATGTCCTTTTTCCTTCTTTGTTGCCTTTACAGCAGTCTCCAGGTTACGGATATCGTTTAAGCAGTCGAAAATACGAATGATATCAATACCATTTGCAATAGACTTCTGCACGAAATACTCAACTACATCATCTGCGTAGTGGTTGTATCCCAGAATGTTCTGTCCACGGAACAGCATCTGCAGCTTTGTATTCTTAAAGCCGTCTCTTAACTTTCTTAAACGCTCCCATGGATCTTCTTTTAAGAAACGCAGGCAGGCATCAAATGTAGCGCCTCCCCAGCACTCTACTGCGTGGTAGCCAACTTTATCCATCTTGTCTACGATCGGCAGCATCTGCTCTGTAGTCATTCTGGTAGCAAGTAAAGACTGATGAGCGTCACGAAGGACGGTTTCCACGATCTTTACTGGCTTCTTCTCTATCTCTGCCATAGTTTAAATCCTCCTTATAGGCACCCGGTCTGCAAACAGCACCGGGTGCAGTAAATGTTGGTTTTTATACACCGAAAATTGCCATAAAGGCACCGGCTGCTACTGCAGTACCGATAACACCTGCAACGTTTGGTCCCATTGCATGCATCAGCAGGAAGTTGGTAGGATCATATTCAGCACCAACCTTCTGGGATACACGGGCTGCCATAGGAACTGCGGATACACCTGCAGAACCGATCAGTGGGTTGATCTTTCCGCCAGTTACCTTGCATAAGATCTTTCCTAAGAGAACGCCTCCGATGGTTCCCACACAGAATGCTATCAGACCTAAAATAACGATCTTGATAGTAGTTGCATTTAAGAATGCCTCTGCACTGGTGGTTGCACCTACAGAAGTACCAAGCAGGATAACAACGATGTACATCATTGCATTAGAAGCAGTCTCCTGAAGCTGTTTTACAACACCGCACTCACGGAACAGGTTACCTAACATCAGCATACCTACTAACGGAGCAGTAGATGGCAGGATCAGGCACACAACGATAGTAACGATGATCGGGAATAAGATCTTCTCCAGCTTGGATACAGAACGAAGCTGGGACATTTTGATCTTACGCTCCTTATCAGTAGTAAGAAGCTTCATAAATGGCGGCTGGATGATCGGAACCAGAGCCATATAAGAGTAAGCTGCAACAGCGATCGGTCCCATAATCTGGGTCTGTCCTAACTTACTGCAAAGGAACAGGGAAGTAGGGCCGTCTGCACCACCGATAATGGAGATACAAGCTGCTTCCTTTCCTGAGAATCCTAATAAGATTGCGAAGAAATATGCAGAGTAAATACCTAACTGAGCTGCAGCACCCATTAAAAAGCTGATTGGGTTTGCGATCAGCGGACCGAAATCTGTCATTGCACCTACACCCATAAAGATCAGGGATGGAAGGATACTCCACTCATCCAGAGTGAAGAAGTAATACAGCAGACCGCCTACGCCGTTTGAAGTCTGCTCCGGAGAATACATGATATCCGGATAAATATTTACAAGCAGCATACCAAATGCGATCGGAATTAACAGCAGCGGCTCAAATCCCTTAGCAATAGCCAGGTATAAGAAGACCAGCGCCACACCGATCATAATGTAGTTTCCTGCTGACAGATGGAAAAACGCCATCTGGCCAAGCAGGTTTGATACCAAATTGCCAAAATCCATAATGTTACCTCCATAATGGAATCCCTAAAGCAGGGGATCCATCTTGTTGACTAGTTCAGAGTAGCTAAAACAGCGCCAGACTCAACTGCATCGCCGTTTGCTACATTAATGCTGGCAATTGTACCATCTTCCGGAGCAACGATATCGTTCTCCATCTTCATAGCTTCCAGAACCAGGACAACTTCGCCCTTCTTTACTGCCTGTCCTACAGAAGCCTTAACTGCTACTACCTTACCTGGCATTGGAGCGGTAACCTGAACGGAACCTGCTGCGCCTGCTGGAGCTGCTGCCGGTGCAGGTGCTGCTGCCGGAGCTGCTGGAGCTGCTGCTACTGGTGCTGCTACTGGTGCGCCAGCTGCTGCTGCGCCCTCTTCAACGGTTACTGCATATGCTTTTCCATTTACTGTAATGGTATATGTCTTCATGATCTGTTTCCTCCTTGATTTGAAATGAGTCTTTATCTTCTTCTGGAACTGCTTACGCGGCGGATGGAGCGTACCACCAGACCGTTGGGTGAAGTTCCCTCATAGGCCGCAATCGCTGCTGCCATCACTGCTACAAGCTCTGCATCATCTGCCAGCTCCGATCCTGTTGTCTGTAAAGCAGAAACTGCCGGTGCAGCAGAAACAGCCGGTACAGGAGCTTTCGCAGGTTCTGCCTTCTTATCAGCCGCTTTATTCTTCTGTCCTTCTTCCCATGCATGGATGAACTTAAAGCAGAAAATCAGAAGGCTGATAAATACCAGTACACAGAATACGGTTCCAAGACCGATGAGCGTATATACGCTGGCCGTCCTTAACAGGCCTCCGATGGAGCTGTCCTCCTCAACGCCTGCAGACATATCGGTAAACTGAGCCTGGATCTGCTGTGTTGCCATATTCAAGTTCATAACATACTTTTTGGTTCCCTCTGCAAACTCTACAGGAAGGATCACCGTATAGCTTCCGTCCTCCAGAAGCACCACAGAGCCATCCTCAATATCAACACTGCGGAGAGCGCCCATCTCTTCCCGCACATCAAGCTGGGCCTGATAAAGCTCTGCAGAAACGGTATCTCCCTGAGACTGGGCCAGCTTGCCCTGGACTACCAGCTGTTCATCGGAAGCGCCCAGAGTCTGAGCTGCGGATAAAAGAAGGGACTGTCCCATGGCGTCTTCCACAGGCGTACCGTCCATGCTGATGGATAAGCTTTCTGTTTCCTCCTCTGTTTTAGAGCAGGCAGACAGACTTACCAGGCAGGCAGATACTAAAACTGCTGCTGCCATCCTTTTAAATAATCGTCTCATATACATGTCACCCCTCTTTAAACCGTGCCATGCTTCTTTGAAGGACGGTCCTCACTTTTTGTATAAAGCATATCAAATGCAGCTGCCAGCCTCTGGCGGGTTTCCTCTGCCTTGATGATATCGTCTGCATAGCCTCTTCTTGCGGCAGCCACTGCTCCGGACTGAGTCTTTGTATACTCGGCAGTCTTTTCGCTGATCAGAGCCACTGCATCATCAGAAGCCTCGATTTCCTTTGCATACATGATCTTAACCGCAGCCTCAGGCTCCATAGTGCCGATCACTGCATTTGGCCATGCATATACCAGGTCGGTTCCCAGGCTCTTGCTTCCCATGGTAAGGCCTGCGCTTCCCAGTGCCTTTCCGGTTACTACAGTCACCTTTGGAACAGTAGCGTCTGCATAAGCGTAGGTTAAGCGGGCTGCTGCTCTGGCGATCCGTCTTTCGCTGCACATCTTTGCCTTATAGCCGTTTACATTTGTGAGGGTCAGCAGAGGAATACTGAATGCGTCGCAGAAGCTGATCAGCTCCACTGCCTTGTCACAGCCCTTGCCGGATAAAGCAGCCTCAAACTCATCTGCCTTCTTTCCATCCTCATAACGCTCTGTGCGGTTTGCCACACAGCCCACAGTCACGCCATTTAAACGGATGAATGCAGTTACCATAGAAGGTTCATAATCCTTCTTTACTTCCATTACAAAATGATTATCAGAAATCATGGATAATACCTGGATAGGATCTCCCGCCAGACCTTCAATGCCGCTGCACATACGGTTTAAATCATCCTGGCAGTCCTCCTCGGAAAGATCCTCTTCGTTATTAGCAGGAAGAATGGATACCAGAGTACGGATCTGAGACAGAATGGATGCTTCATCACCGGTAAAATCAACAACGCCGGACTCCTTGCTCTGGAATGCAGCTGCCGCTGTATCACATTTTGCCTTATAATTGCCCTCTAATGCATTGGGAGCATTTACAAAGAGCTGCGCGGACTTCTCTTCCATAAAGGTAAAATCTGCCATTCCGGCTGCCACAGCCATTCCGCCGCCGCAGGTACCGAATACTGCCATGATCTGAGGGATCACACCAGATGCCATTGCCTGGCTTAAATACAGCTTTCCAAAGCCATCCAGCGCATCTGTTGCCTCCTGCAGACGCAGTCCGGCACAGTCTACCAGACCGATCACAGGTGCTCCCATCTTCATAGCCATGGAATAAATGCTGCAGATCTTCTTTGCATGCATCTCACCCATGGAGCCTCCCAGTACGGATGCATCCTGGCTGTATACATAAACCAGGCATCCTCCGATGGTGCCGTAGCCTGTAATCACACCGTCAGCCGGTGTTTCCTGCTCAGCCATGTTAAAGTCCGTGTTTCTGGCGGTGATATACGCGCCGACTTCAACAAAACTGTTCTCATCAAGCAGGGATGCAATACGGCTGCTTGCTGAAGTTTGTGCTGAATTACTCATTTTCCAGTCCTCCATCATTCTTAAGTTTACAGTATTTAGCGGAAAACGCATAAAAATAGCGCCTTCCTATAAAATACAGAAATATTGCCGTTTATATTATAGTGATTTTTTTGTCAAATGGCAAGTGTTTCCTTTTATTAAAATTGTTTATTAATAAATTTTAAGGTAGCACTTCCTGCTAACCATTGTATTTCCTAGGTTTCTTGCTTTTATTTGTGACTTTATTGTGACTAATAGAGCAAAATAAACCTTAAGTTTTTAAACGGATTTATATTATTTTACAAGACCCGGATAATGGAGAGCGCCGTCCTGATCCGGAGTTAGGACTACTGGTTCAGTTGCCATGCGACCGGTCTGATCCAGGTAGTACCACTTGCCACTGATTGTCTGTAGGCCCTTTAGCATGGCACCATCGGAGCCGAGGTAGTACCAGGAACCTCTGTACTGATACCAGACGTCATGAACCATCATTCCAGCACCGTCAAACCAGTACCATAGATTTCCATCTTTGTACCAGTCATTGGAAACATACTTCCCGGATCCGTCCTTTAAATAGAAGCGCCAACCGCCATTTTCCTGCTGCCAGCCGGTTTTAACCTGCTCTGGTACCCAGGTCTTCATGAACTGTTCGGGAGTTCCGAACTGTTGGATGAGTGGCGTTGGTGTACTTCCCCAGTCAGGCAGATACAGATGTGGTTTGTCTACAATGCTGGACCAGTCTCCGCCCCAGGCAAGTCCAAGTTTTTTGCCAATCTCTGCAGCGCGTTTGAAATGGCCTTTACTGTCATTGTAGGCATCATCGGAGATCTTACCATCTCCGTCTACGTCCATCTTTAAATAGAAATCAAAAGCAATTCCCCACTGGTGCTGTGACTTGTAGGAACTGCCTTTTGCATTGGTTACGATATTGCCCGGTTTAGTGCGCCCCTGAGCATACAGGGCATCCTGTTCTGCTGCAGTACGAAGGGTCTCGCTGATGGCTACGGTAATGCCTTCTACTGCGCAGGCTTTGATCCAGGCAGCAGCTATCTTCTGTAAACGCGGATGGCATAAAGTAATGTCTCTCATAATATAACCTCCTTGTCCTTTTGCTTTAACATATGAATTTTATGAAAAAATTGTTTTTCCCGGTATCTTGAAAAGAATATTTGCATATGCTATAATGCCGTTAGGCAAAAAAGATATCAGTATCCATGGTGATACAAAACGAAAGCCCCTGAGTCTCAACCACTCAGGGGCTTTCTTCCTTTTTTAGCAGTTAGGCATCTGCAGGCTGGTTACCGTTTACTTATCGCCGTCCAACCATTTGATGATGTAGTGGCAGGCTACACCAGCCACAACAGCGACAATAAAAGATATCAGATAATCCAAGGCAATACCCCCCTTTCCTTACCGGTATAGGGGCGGTAACCTAGACATTATAACATATGCATGATTTTTATTCTACTGATTTAGGCATATTGACATTTGAAGAAAAATAGAATATGATGTAGGCAGCTAAGGAAAGTGAGAATTCCATGTGGCAAAACGAAAACCCCAGAGGGCCCTAATCCTCTGGGGTTTTCTTGTTCGTTACGGTGAACAGTTCCGTTTAGGCTGTTGCTACCTATTTATCCCTGTCCAGCCATTTGCATATGTAGTAGCTAACTACGCCTGCTACAACAGAGATAAGAAAAGTGAGAATAAAATCTGCCATGTGGCTTTCACCTCCTTTCTGCTGGAGGTTCGGCAGCTCCTACATCATATCATATTTCATGTCAATATTCTACATAAATTGCGACGTCGCAAATGGCAGCCATGACCCGGACTGCCTGCGGGAGATAGTCGGATCACCTCCTTCTACTTCTTGCTTGCCTGTTTGATGACCTGGTGCGCTCCGGTTGCTGCCAAGCCGGATACAATGCCAATGGCTGCAGCGTTGATCACATCTGTGGCTGGAAACTCCGGCATAAGGTACATGCCTGCTACTCCCAGGATGCCGCCGGTCACTCCACAAACTACCGGGATAACCTCATCCTTGACCTTGGTAGTTGCCTTGCAGGCCATGCCGCCCAGGTAACAGATTGCTGTGATCGCTGTTACGCTTCCAATCCCAAAATCCATATCTATACCTCCTGTTCTGCCGGCTCATATGGTAAAGCCAGACATCTGTTATAAAGATCTTCTCCGGTTCCATTTCCACCCAATGCTTTATATGGCCTGAACATATACTCCAGATTGTCTCTGTCTTCCAAGGTACAATATTTCCTTTTTAAATAAAACGAACATGCCTGGTAAAGACGGTCATGGAGGAGTGCCAGAACTCCTGCGTTAATAGCATTTGTTCTGGCACGTTCTGCCTTTAACTGTTTGGATAATTTATGATATGCTCTGGAAAGCAATACAGAGATGATCCCAAACACCCATGAAACCCAATGCACAGATATGTACTGCATGATTGATTCCATGACTTACTCCTCCGTGATCAGATCTTCGCACTCCAGATCGATCAAGACCTGCTTTACCTGTGGCTTGATCTTTTCTGGTACCTGTGCGTAGGTTTTCTTTCCCTTAACAATAAGGGTTGCATAAATGATTGCCATAGTCTCCACCTCCTTCCTCAGTAATAAAAAGAGCAGCAGTCTAAGCATTTAATAATTCCTCGACTTCCGCTCTGATTTTCTCTGGTACCTCTTCGATTTTTTTCTTTCCATTACGGATCAGATTTGCATATACTTTTGCCATGTAACTTGCCATGATTAAGCCTCCTTTGTGGTTGTAGTGGTCTGGTTTGCTTCGTAAAGTTCAGTCAACGCTAACTGGGTGTTAGTGACTTCATCTTCCAGTGCCAGATTAGCTTCATACTGCTCGGTAAGAGCTAACTGGGCTTCGGTGAGCTGGTTTTCCAGTTCTGTTACCCGGTTCTGTAATTTTCCAATATCTGACTCTGGTAAGTAAGAAAATACCGGCTTCGGATCGTCTGGATTTGTCACATCAATACGTTCCAGCTGACCTCCGTCCGGTATGTCTACAAATAATGCCAGAAGCCCCTGTGGAACCTGGTCTTCTCCATAAAAAATTGACCATATTTTTCCGGTTGCATCATAAATTACTAATGCTTTCATACGCCTTTCCTTTCTGATTATTTATGATATACTGTTAATATCTTTTTATTTTTTTCTACAAATTTCTGCACCACCTCCCCATTACCTGTTGATAATATACTTTATGGGAAGTCGATATTCGGTGTTTCAGGTAATGTGCGCAAGTATGCAGTAATTGATAAAACGGTTACAATTGCATCGGGAACGAGAGCTTTTGATAATCTTGATTCTAACTCTCTTACATATGATAATTATGTGGCTATTTCGTTGCCTAGTGGGTTTTACGCAACCTCAATTAATTGCAATAAGCCATATGCCGGGTATATAACATCGGCCATTGGAGACGATGGTATACTTCATGTGTGGAGTAATGCTAGATTTCACGCGGTAAGCTGGAACTCTAAGGTGGGGCGCACTGGGACAATCTATATACCGTGCCTATGTTCTTCGGGAAATTATAAATGTAGAGTTTTTGGTTATTATTAATAGTATCCTGTAACGAGGTAATTGTAATTCTTATTTCGGGTTGTAACTTTTACTTTAAAAGTTGTTCCGCTTCGAATCGGAGAAGCCAATGTATAATTGGGCAATATTACACTTAGATTAGCCGGATCCCAAGGACAAGAAGTAGATAAGTCATGTGGGCCATATTCTGCCATAAACATCCAACTTTGAATATAAAAACCAAGAGATAATGTTACATAATAGTCACTGCCAGAAGTTACTTGCCCAATACGAGATACAAATTTTCTCACATTACCTGAAACACCAAAAATGGACTTCCCATAAAGTATATTATTGCCAGTTAGATTCCCATCACCTTTGATAACAATATTACCGGTCATTCTCTTACCACTACATGATACTGTCTGCTGAACTGCCTTAGGCGTATAAGTTCCACCGCCCATCGTACCCATGGTGCCGGTCTGCTTGCTTTTGGGATTGGTGGTATAGAAAGTTTTGCCTGATAACACATCACCGGCTCCGGCATCACCACTGAGGGTTAGTGTACCAGTTAAAGGATTGCCATCCTTATCTACGATCACTTTTCCAGATAAGATATCATCTGCTTCAGCTGTAATCACATCTAAATCGGCACCTCCACCTCCGCCGGTCATTAATATTCTTCCCATTGCTACACTCCTTTTAGCCCGATTATAATGTCAGTTTCCGGCTTTTTGTAAACCTTAAAAGTCACGCTGCCTTCTGCCGTTGTCCCCGTACCAGAAGCGATGATACCAAAAGCTTTCATATATGCTTTCTGGGTTTCTGCAGGAGCCCCATCTTCCAGCAGACTTACAAAGATGGGATTATCTTCTGCTGTAACACCTTCTACCTCAACTGTCTGGCTATACGGAGCTGTATCTCCCGTCCAGCCGCTTGCTGTAAGAGTGACATTAGCAGGTTCACCATTTATACGGTTGATAGCTTTGTTTGTGGAATTGATATCGTTTGCTCCAAAGGGATCCCCTTCCTGCGTATAGACTGTTTCATCTGTAATACCGGAAGTCCCATCGGCATTCGATGTGATCTTATATTTCCGTGCGCCATCATACATGGCATCTTTATAATCCGTTTTTAACATATCTCTCCTCCGTTTAGGGTAAATGCAAGCTTACGCCTCCCTGTGATCCGGCTCTGGATATTACTGTACATCAGTCTGCAGGCCTCTTCGATACGGTTCAGTTCCTTCCAGTCAATAAAAAGCTGGTTCTCGTAAAACGTCTTCCGTTCACCTACCTTAAAAGGGAACACACCTACACAGATATGTTCCACATTGGCTTCAAACCGGTTGATCTCATCTGCATAAAAGCCATAATCCGTATAGGCTTTATCCCCGCCCATATCTTCAAACGTAAAATCCGGCCACAGGATAAGCGCCTGCCGCCGGATCTCATTCAGATTTCCTTTTATGCGGTTATAATCCTTGATATTAAAATAATCACTGGCCTGCCAGTCTGTTTTTGGCTGTTGCCACATTGCTCATATCCCTCCTTGCCTTTATGGTGCCGGACAATGCCCCATTAAACTTCAATGTATGTTCATATATCCGCAACAGCAGATCCGGAACGTATTTATTTTCCAGGAATGCAATATCATTTGCATCAATACGCGGTTCTCCACGATATTCCAGATCATATTCCCGGTCAGAACGCAGATAATCTCCGATCCATTCAGCAAGATCTGCTGCATGCTTTGACGTAGATACAAGCGGATTTTCCCACGTTTCAACAGTTCCTGTGGGATTTAACTGTCTGGTCACAAGCGCCTGTGTTACATTGTATTCATATCCATTTATGGTCACTTCCGTATCTGCTCCATCGTCAACCTCTACCGTAACGTAATATGCGCTGCTATCAATGATCTGGACATTTGTGCCACCAGCTGCATCTATTTCATAATCATAAGCCGCTGCATTAAGATAAAACGTATGCCTGGTTTCGTCTGCCGGGACAGCCTCCCTGACTAATTGTCTCTTTTCAGTCCCTGATGCATAAATTGTCCTGGTCATCTGCAACTCTCTGACTCTTGATAACTGTGTACCCTTTGGCGTCTTAGTAAGCTCCTTGCCGTAAGACAGTTCATAATCAGTACTGTCCCCAAATGTGATCTGTTTCAGGTTTACCCTGTTAAACGGTACTCCCTTTAAAAATTCAAGCTGCAGCTTATCAAATTCCGGGAATTCATGATTGACCACAGTAACTTCAGAAAGAGAAGATATTTTATACTCTTCCACCAGTTCCTCTCCCAAATAGGAACGGAATACCATACCAGACGGATGATTGCCTCCAAATTCCAATGTAAGGCCAAAGCACTTGTACCGCGCTTCCAGAACGATAGTCACCAATGGATCTTCTGTAAATGTCCCATCTTCATCAGCTACTGCTTCCGATACATATCCCACATCCAGATAGTTTTTATCCTGATATGGCAAAAAGAACTGTACAGCTGATGCTTCTGTGTGATCCTTTTCCGGTGTGGCATAAGTGCTTTTTTCTGTTGCATCCAGTACTGAAGCCGTATTAGAAAAGTAAGTTTCATTTGCTGAACTTGCCTGCATGTCCGGTATAAAACTGGACTTCATAAATATATTTCCGTTCCGATCCTGGTAAAGGATACAGCGTCCGGCATTGGCGATCAGCTGCAGTGCTTCTTTATGGGATACTACTGGCATTGGATTATAAACCATAACATCTTTTAGATAATTATCAAGCCAATAGGTACGGCTGTCTATTCCGGCATCGCCAAAGACATCAACTGCAAGATCATACAAGCTTATTCCATCAGGATAATATTTTCCGCGGCGGTAAGTTCCATCCATGCCATCAAAACGATCCGTAGCAGTAAAACTCATTTCTTCATCATCTGCAGACCATTCCCGCAGATATACCGTGGTACCGGGCATCCACTCCACATTTCCATCATCCATCTCCTGACCGTAAATTACATTGATCTCCTGGCCATTTTCCAGGAAATTTACCGTACTCTCTTCATTTTCAATGTCATATGCACGGTTTTTATTATCAATGGTTATGTTCAGATCAATGGAGGGTAGATCTTCCATAACAGGACTGATCCGCTCTTTCTTTGTGGCTGACAATATCTTCTGGTTATCAAAGTAGATACCGATCCCCATCGTGATACGGTGGATCCGCAGCCGGCTTTGCCCATTGACCATATCCTTTGGCACAAACCGGAGAAATGTTGCACCAGGAAAGATCTCTTCCGTCACAAAATGCCCTGTATCATTCCCTGTGATTTCAACCGTATGTTCATCTGATACAATGGAAAAATCCACAGGATACGCTTTGCCAAATTCTACTGTGAGACCTTTTATATCGTGCTGTACCGGAAAACGGATCTCAACCTCACCTAAAAGATCATCTGTAACGATTCCCTGGTTAAGGACTGCATCCTGACGTTCCCTTGGCAAAAAATACATACTCCCATCTACGGTACTGTAATCCTGGTCACAGGTTTCATACAGTTCCGAAACCTCATAGTTGTTGAGTGGCCAGGTCAGATTGCTATAATAAGCATATTTCTCCTGGTCAGGTATATAAGCAGATGCCTGGGCCTCCTGATTGATCAGACCAATACTGACGCGCATATAGGAATGATCACGATACTGCTTTTTCATTTCCTGTTTATATGCATTGCTTACAGCTTGCATTATTCTATCACCCCGCAGTCTATGATGTTGACCTTACAGTCCCGGTACTTTGTAGGAAGCCCTGATCCATTAAATTCCACCGGCGTGGCTGTACGGTTTCCCGGATACATGCGGATCGTCTGGAAACGATTGTTTACCATATCCGGGATCCGGGCGGTCACTACAAATTTGTCAAATTCCTGCAACATAGCTGACCAGGTAGCTGCATCCAGGAATTTCCACTGCAATGCATCGAATTTATACTGATCCCTGCCAACCTTCTGTCCAACAAATTCGCCATTTGCGTTTTTTCCGGAGCTGACATTGGTTGCGACCACAAGATTACCACCTACATCAGGAGCCGGGAACTCCCGGCCATTGATCGTTATTACTGCCATTTGTTGCCGCCTCCTTACGTTGTTCTTAACGTGTAACCGCTTCTCTTTTCCAGATCCGTCAGTTTCTTCTTTACATCACGGATATCAATGCTCACTGTCAGGTCCATGGCTTCGATTAGGTCCACAATGCGCTCTAAGAGTTCCTGGATGCGCGCGATACGTGAATCATCCATACCGGTACCATTCTGTGATAATGCCACAGCACGGCTTACCAGGTTCATAAGCCTGTCATCATCATTTTCATAAACAGCTGCACGGCCTGTTACTGCCAGCGGCGGTGCTGCATTACCTGCTACACTTGACATCATGGATACAAGCGGAACCATGCAGGAACGCATGCCGTTCTGGACTGCCTGGGTAATGCCCTGGGTGATCTGCTGGTTATTGGCAACTGCAGCACGGCCGCCCCAGCTTCCAACCATCTCCGGGATACCGTCTTCACGGGCTACGAACATCTGACCAGATTTAGGGAATCCACCGGAAGCATGGCCGGATACTGGCGAATTGGTTCCGTAATCCCAATCATCACTGTCATCTGCCTCATCATCTTCAGCGTCTTCTTTAGCACTCTTGAAAATACTCTTCGCGCCTTCCACAATGCCATCCCAAACACCACCGACAAAATCAGCACAGTCCTGCAGCCATCCGGCAATGGAACCCCAGACGGATTTTAAGCCGTCCCAGAGTTTGTTCATGATGCTCTTTCCGACCTCGATCATTGCATCCGGTTTAAACACTTCTTTGATCTTTTTCCAGATATCTTCAAACCAATCCTTGATAGCGTTCCATTTTTCTTCAATGGTCCTTTTTACACTGTCCCAGATCTCTGAAAGCTTGTCTCTGATCGCTTCGAAAATAGATGTCGCAAGAGCTTTGATTGCATTCCACAACATAGAAGCAAATGCCTTGATCGCATTCCAGCGAAGTTCCCAAGAAGTCTTGATATTCTGTAAAGTTCCCGTAATAGTAGCATGGATCAGGTCCATTAAAGTTTTTACGATATCCTTCATGGCGTTCCAAATGCCACTGTAATACGTTTTTATTCCATCCCAGGCTCTTTCCCAATCTCCAGTAAATACACCTACTATAAAATCAATGAGACCACCTAATGCCGTCAACACATCCTGCAAGATTTCAGCAATATGACTTGCAAAGCTAAAAAAGGAATTAATAGCTGTCTGTACAAAATTTGCAATTACAGGAGCCGCTGTTTGTATGAACCACTCTATAAACGGAAGCAGTACATTATTCCAGAGTACGGTGATCGCATCTGCTACTTTTCCACCAAATTCCAGAAATGTTGCGATCAATGGTGCTAAATACTGCTCTGTAAAAGTTGAAAATTGCGTGGACAGGTTCTGTAATACCGGAAGAAAATAGGTATTATAAACATCCAGTAGAAGTGTTCCGATTTCAGTAAAACCCTGCTTGAAAGCCATTAACATTGGTGCAACATGCTCATCATAGACCTCTCCAATTTTGGTAAAAGTTGTTTCAACCAGGGATCTGATAGCTCCATAGATTGGCTCTATTGCAGAAAAGGTATCTTCTACTGTATCACGTATATAATCAGCATTTTCAATGAATGGTACTGTGAGTACGTCCAGAATATCAGCTGCAATGTTTCCAGCCAGTTCCGTTATGCCCATAAAAGCTTCGGAAAAAATACCAATAATATCCGATGTAAACTGAACAGCACCGTCACTTCTCAGTGAAGAAAAAATAATTGCCAATGCTGAGCTAAAGTTGCCGGTTATTTCTGCTATCCTGGAACCGATATTGAACATCTGGACTATATAATCCTTGATACGTTCTTTGCGCTGTTCCAGGTACCTGCTGATGCCTCCCAGAAGATTATCTGCAATACTCGCACCGATGCTTGCAATGGAACCTGTAACCTGTCCTAATGACTGGGCCAGTGTATTGGCAAAACCTAAAGCCGCTGTCTGCACATCAGAATCAGTAAAAATATTCCCAAGGCTATCTTTTATGGACTGGATGCTGCTTTGGATCGAATCAAATACAGATGTGTCGCCAAAAGCATCCCAAAAACCACTTGTAAAAGAATCTTTTAACTGGTTCAGCAGGTCAGCTATCTTCCGCAGCTTACCACTGACTATATCTTCCTGTTCCGGAAGTGTTCCCATATCAAAGTCATCTGCATTGTAGCCGCCTGCTCCACTACCGCCAGATCCGCTTCCGCTATCTGAACCACTATCCGGGTTTAAGATATTAAGCTCATCAATACCAGTGGTAGCCGTTTTGATATCCTTAGCAGCTTTCTTTGCAGCATTCCCAGCACCGGAAGCAGCCGTTCCAGCTTTATCTGCTGCGACAGCTACAGCTTCCATACCAGCTGCAGTTGCGGATGCTCCTGAATCTTTACCACCAGACATCAAGGCAAAAAAGGCTTTAAATGCATTCGCCAGGCTGAGTATTTTACCAATGACTGCGTTGATCACCTGGATGACCGGGGATAATGCAGCTATAAGCCCCTGTCCTATGGTTGCCTTTAAGCTGTCAAACTGCAGCTGTAAGATACGGACCTGGTTCGCCCAGCCAGTGGATGTCCTGGAGAAGTCACCTGCTGCCGTTGTCAGCTGATCCTGTACAAACTTATACCGCAGGGCAACCTTTTCCATTTCCGACATCTTTGCTGTAGTCTTTCCGAAGCCATTTGCCATAGCATAGCTGTCAAGAGCCGTCTGGGTCATAACAATGCCCAGGTCTTTCAGGCTTTCTGTTTCACCAGTGAATACAGACTTTAACTTCGTATATGCCTCATCCTGACTGATGTTGTAGAAAGATGCCACATCTCCGGCAAGACCAGTAAGAGTTGCGGACATGTCATATGCAGCTTTCTCACTGAAGCCAAATGCCTTTGCCATAGCTCCAAAAGTACCGGTAAACCGCTTTGCCATGGTCTCAGACAATCCAAACTGAGTGGCTGCATTCTGGGCAAACTTATCTACCTGTTTGCTCATCTGGGAAAATGTAACATCAACTACGTTCTGGACTTCTGCCAGATCAGAGCCTAATTCTATACAGGACTTTCCAAAGTCAAATACTTTTTTGACTGCAAAAGCAGCTGCAAGTGCTTTGCCAGCTTTTTTTGCCAGATTCTGTATCCCCAGCATCTGACTGTCAAACTCATTCTTATTTACTACCAGATCAAGCCCGATCTGGCCTACGCTGTCTGCTGCCATATATGTCACCTGCCCTTTTCGTTAAGACAGGCACATCGGCACAGCGTCTTAGATCTTTAACTCAAATATTTTCCTGCATTCCTTATTTTTGCATTTAAAAAAGATGCCCTTGCATTTGGCATCTTTTGACTTCATTGCATTGACCGGATACCCGCAATACGGGCACCGGACTTTTTCATGCTTTACTTTTTCAATTTCAACCACCTCCGCATAATGCAGCGAACATCCTTTCCAGACCTTCCATTTCCCTGTCATAAGTCTCCGGAGTCACCTGCTCCATCTGATGTTTACGCCAGCTGTCATGGATTCTTCGCTGATCAGTGGTAAAATGTTTGATCACATTATCATCTGTTTCAGAACGTATCGCTACCACCCGGCCCAGGGGAGTTTCCGGTCCAAGTCCGGCCAGCAGGGAACGGAACTCATCCCAGCTGACCGTTTCAAACTCTTTCGTCCTTATACGCAACCCGTACTGCGTCATGAAACTGGAAATGATCAGGTCCCAGTCTTCAAACAGGTCGTAGTACGGGTCAGCGCTCTCCCTGGCCTGTGATATCTCCTGTGATCAGCTTTATGGCCTCCTGAATGACAGTCATCCAATCTCGAACCAGCAGTTTCAACGAATCAATTACCTTTCTGGATTTTTCTGGAAATACCAGTTCGTATAATTCATTCATATTTTCTTCTGAAGTTCCACCATTTCTTGTAACATTAATTACTTTCATCATGGTAGGAGCATCTGCATTTACCTCCAGTTTTTCTCCATTGATCATCAGGCATGGATTCCCATCAAATGTAAGCTTATCTGTAATATCTACTACTTTTGCCATTGCTCATTGTCTCCTTTTACGCTGCCACTACCGGTGTATAGGTTGGTTTTCCATAACAGGTAACCTCAAACTCCAGGGCATCGATATTCGTTGTATCACCGCCTCCTGGGGTAGTCACATTTACTACTACATCACAAGCCAGCTTAGCCCCGGATGTCATGGTCCACTCAAACTTGGTCATTACATCCTGGCCAAATTTCCATGCAAGGCCTGCGATATAATCATTTCCGGCATCACCTACGGAACGCTTTCCCTTAAAAGCAAAGCTGAGTTTTTTGCCAGTCATAGCAGATTTGGCCCAGCCTTCTGCGTCCATGGCATACCATTCTTCTGTGGTACCGTCAATGGTTGGCGCAAAGTTCTCCAGATCCGCAGGCATTACCATATCGCCGTCCACGCTGTCCATACCCTTTGTACCAAATTTAAACACGTTATTGTGTACAGGATATACTTTTCCTCCTACTTCACTCATTACACATTCCTCACTTTCTCTGATAGATAAGATCCAGCCAGATCACATATTCATACACCCCATTATCATCCGTTCCTACGTCCTGAGGTTCAGGAACCATTAAACGCAGATAATTAATGTGGGTATCTCCTATGTCCAGACTGGATATGCTTCTAAGTTTCTCAAATAGTTGATAAGCAGCTTCTTCACTTTCCGGTTTGTCCCTGTTCCAATGGACCAGAAGAGAGAGCTGCTTTGTATCATAGGTAGTGTATTCCAGGCCACCTAAAGCAATATTGGGTGGTCCGGATCCACTTCGGTTATAAATACCTATGGATTTCTGCTGTTTATTATCCAGCTTACCGATATAAACATGGCTCTCTTCTGCAATTCCAAGAGAAATGATCCAGTCTTGTATGTCCGTTAACCGCAGCATCATACACCACCCGCCTTTTTATAAAACTTCTTAAAGGCTTCCCTGCAAAAACCGGAGCTGACACCTCCCGGAAGCCATGGCTCAAGCCATTTACCGCCTGCAAAAGGATTTTCATACTTCTGGAACTGATATTCCGGATGATAATACAGCCGCCTTGCATATGGCGTGCTGGATACCAGGCTTACTTTTCCGTTAGAAGCTTCACTGGTGTCCACGAAGGTGCTTTCATTCTGCAGGTTGCCAGTATCAAACGGCATGACCTGTGCCTGTACCACTTCCGTATGCAGCGCTTCCGCCGTCTGCTTCAAAGCAACTACTGCTGCACGGGTCAGCTGGCTGATACGAGGCATGTTCAGCTTTATAGTTGACTTTACCTGCATCAGATCACCTCCAGACTGCAGTAATTTACCGTACCGTCCGGATTCCTGTTCTTGCATCCCTGCTCGATCCGGCGTTCTTCACCAAATACCGTTACTGTTCCGCCACTTAAAGACGGCATATCTGGTGCAATGTCTCCCGTAAAAAGCGCTGTACCAGTGATCTGCACCAGCTTCTTTTCCGCTGTCAGAATGGTCTTGGCTTTATCCTGGAAGTTGCACATCAGATCTGCATCCAGGCTGTACTTCGGCCTTCCCTTATTATCCAGTTCTTCCGATTCCAGGTGGACGTGCACAGGCGTCTTACAGAGCCTTTTAGGTACTAAACATGGATATTTCATAGTCTCACCTCGCTAAACGGCAGCAAAGGCCCGTCTGGCACAGCATAGCGTATACATCCCGTTTCATGGCAACGCCTTTATCTGTAAACACGTTCCAGGAATTACCAAACTGCATGGACACACCGTTGATGCTGTAGCTCTGCAAAACCGTGTTGATCTCATCTGCATTTTCTGTCTCAAAATCAGCCTGCTGGCAGACCACTTCCCGGATCAGGTCCTGCTGGAATGCTGTCAGGTTAGAAAATCCCTGACCTACGATACGGTTGTAAGTCAGGGAATCAATGTGGTGGCTGGCCTGGCGGAGAGCCTTTTTAAGCTCATCCGCTGGCACAGCACTGCCTTCATATTCAGTCTGGTAATATTCCGGGGTTACATACGGCTCATAAGCCATAAGACCACCTCCGATCAGGCTCCGGTATACTCTGTAGTATCCACATCTACGTAGATGCTGTCTACCTTACCATCACGTCCATTCGGGAATACAAACACATCAGACAGGGAACGGTTCTGATACAGGTATCCGTCACCCTCTGTATGTGCTCCTGGTTCAAAGTAGTAGATGCTGGAGATCTTCGGAACGATCTTGCAGGTCTGACCGCACGCTACCAAAACATTGATCCTGTGCGCTCCTGTTACAGCAGCTACATGGTTTTCGGTATCCTCTGTCACCTTTTTCAGTGGTGCAAAACCGCCGTTCTCCGGCTCCCAGTCAAAGGCGTCATAGAAACGCTCATCATCCACTACTTCCATGATCGGCACGCCGTCAATGTCAGTTACACGGGTCTCAATTCCCATGCCGCCCTCTGCGACCTGGGTCATCTCGATCTTACGTGTAAATTCGGTAGACTGCTCCAGGGCATCCATAATAGCACTGGATACATACATCATCAACGTACCATTTGCTTTGTATCTTCTCAGCTTGCCCTTCGCCAGGATATCCTTCAGCATTCCGAATACTTTTGCCTTGGTATAGGTAGCAGCTGCTGTAGAACTATGGTATCCCTCTGCCTTCTGTGCTGCCTGCGCTACCTTTGCAAAGAACAGCGCATCTGTTTCCGGAACGACCTGGGTCTGCTCAAAGGTGCGGGAAATGTTCTGGATGGATGCAGTCGCATTGGTCTCATCCACATCTGCCTTATCCACCAGGAAAGAAATGTCACGGTCATGGGTAAGGGTAAACGGTACATCCTTCTGGGTATAATCGCCCTTATTCCAGCCGCCATTTCTGTTGTGATTTTTATATCCGGAAGTGGACATCTGGGTAAAGTGGAATGTCTTGGCATCTAACCACTTTACGTTACTTGTTACAAAGGGAGAAGTTAAAGTCCCCTGCATGAGGATCTCTAATAATTCAGGCTCCCATACCTGTGCATAGTTTAAATTTGGCATATGATCACCTTGTCCTTTCTTAAATCATTTGTTAGTTGTTCCAACGGTTCCAGCGTTTAGCCGGGACCCCTGTCTGCTGGGTCTGTGTTGCCTGCTGTGCCTGGCCCGCACCAGCATTTCCGCTTGCAGCTCCTACCTGTACAAAACCAGTAGTGCCCGCAGCCTGTGGCTTCAATCCCGGAACGTCTTCCAGGACTTTATTCAGGGCTGCTTTTAAGTTCTCTTCATTGACCTTTCCATCCTGTCCTACTGCCTGACTGAGATCTGCCATTTTGAGGATGTATGGAATTGTTTTGGCATCAATACCCAGGCTTACTGCAGCAAGTATAGCAACATTCTGGATCTGTGCCTGTTTGGCTGCCTCCTGTGCCTGTGTCAGCTGGGTCTGCATAGCTCCCACATCTGGAGTATTAGCGGCTTTCTGCTGCTTAAAAGCTGCGATCGCCTGCTCTACTTCCTGCTGAGAAAGTCCCTGCTGTTTAAAATAGGCTTTCAGTGCGGTATCTTCCTTGGCTGCCAGTGTTCCATCAAGCATCTGTTGGATCTTGCCATAGTCAATAGCTGGTGTTGATGCCTGCTGGGAATTCTGGTTCTGCTGTGTAGTCTGCCCACTACCGTCTCCTGTGCCCTGCTGATTCTGCTGTGCCTGGTTTTGATTTGTTTCTGCCATGTTAATAGTCTCCTTTCCATTTTGGGAGTGTCACTCCTGTTACTGATCCATTCTCATCGGTGTCACCGGCCGCGCAGAGTTTAATGCCATGCTCGCGTTTGGGCATAAAAATAACACCCAGGGCTTTCCTGCGTGCTTACTGCTCAATCTTATTACATTTGGTACAACGTCTTACATAACCGCCATACGGACCGGAAGCCCGGCTCCAGTGCTTGCGATAGTGGTGGCAGCACTCCTTTTTCTTGAAAAACCTCTGTCTGATCCATGATATAAGCCCCGTAAAATCACCTTCTTTCATTTGCGACGTCGCAATTATTCTTCATAAATCACATCTAACCCATAGGCTACCGCTGCATCATGCTCAATCCGGCACCCTCTGGCATTTTCCCAACCCTTACAGAAATAAGCTGCATGACAAAGGGACATATTTTCCAGACTTTTAGCAAGAAAGCAAAGGGGAATCTGTACCACTCCACGTTCTTTCATCTTTTCATTGCTGTACCATTCATCAGTAAATAACGTATTCACAATTTCGTAGCCTTTGGCTTCCAGTGCCTTGATTGCCTGTTCCCTAGTTGCAATAATCTCCTCATCTGTTTTCCCGGCCATTGGCTGACTAAGCATTGCTTTCTTCATCTTCTTATCCTCTCTTTCCTAAAAATGGGTACAAAAATACCACCGGTCTACTGACTGGTGGTATTTACTGACCTTGTTCCCAAGCCCAATTCTTCACTTTTTTAAACGCTTCTACAGCTTCCTGTGGAACACCTTCAAGCTCGCCATCATGAATACATTTTGCATACGGCTTATAAGTTTCCATCGCCTTTTGAATCTCCTCCGGATACTTGCGAATTACCATGTTTCTTCCCTCTTCGATGTTTTACCATATATTCAGCTTCAACTTCATCATACCTATCAATCCAGAACATTTGATCTGCGTAACTACTTATGTCGCTTACATTGTACTCCGTGATACCTGCTCTGTCAATTGTCTTCTTTGCTTCTTTACAAGCATTCTCTATATACTTACCATAGTTTTCTCTTGTAATTTCACCGTATCGTTTTCTAAAATTTTCAGCCTGCTTCATATGCCACATCTCATGAAATTCAACATTTCCTTGATCTTTAATCACTTTACTGTCTGCAATCTGAGGGATATAGAAAACTACATTTTGTATGGCGTCATACTTCCCATACGCTGTAGGCATTTCATCTGGCGAAACTATAATAATTTTAGGCCTTCTCTCCAGCGAAACTTCCCACTCTTTTAAAGCCTGCTCCGTTCTCTGATTCAATGTATGTAACGCA
>ERZ827194.104-NODE-104-length-92770-cov-11.4183_pt1 | contig 92770 bp, 112 predicted proteins | sample MGYA00519777_ERZ827194 | MGnify/ENA primary metagenome ERZ827194 (study PRJEB31778, sample SAMEA3449277) | human gut metagenome | biome: human gut; feature: human-associated habitat; material: faeces | place: United Kingdom | collected 2010/2012 ...
CTGCCACGCAAAATTCTAAATTACCGGACACCACAAGAAGTATTCATTGAAGAAGTTAATAAGTTACTGGGTTTTTAAAAGTGTTCAATTTCATATTGCAATTTACTAATCAAATCTTTTCATAAAATTAATTAAAAATTTTATTATTTTTTCCTTCAAAAAAATGCCCTTAAATTCTGCATTCTTTGATTTGTTTACATTTATTTTTGATGTATCTATCTCTTATTTTTATATCATATCGATAACATATTAATAACTTAAAATTATATATTCTATTTAACAAAGTGCAAAAAATAAAAAAATGACGTTTAAGAAACCGTCACTTTATCATGTTTACGTATTAAAATACCGAAAATTATTCAATCTGAAAATATTAGTTATAAATCAATGCTAATAGATGTTATATCGAAAAAAGTTAATGACTTTTTTCGACAAGTGTCCCCGAACGTTCGCGAAACTCCGTTATTAGTGAAGTGATATTTATATACCCAACTACCCGTTAAAATCTAAAAATAAAAAGAGCTCTTGATACCCATACAGTGTATCAAAAGCTCTTTTTCTATGTGGTGGACGATGACAGGATCGAACTGCCGACATCCTGCTTGTAAGGCAGGCGCTCTCCCAGCTGAGCTAATCGTCCATATGTGGTGACCCGTGGGGGAATCGAACCCCCGATACCGCCGTGAAAGGGCGGTGTCTTAACCGCTTGACCAACGGGCCGGAAAGTGGTGACTCATCCGCGATTCGAACGCGGGACACCCTGATTAAAAGTCAGGTGCTCTGCCAGCTGAGCTAATGAGTCATATAAATTGGCAGGGGTAAAAGGATTCGAACCTTTGAATGACGGAGTCAGAGTCCGTTGCCTTACCGCTTGGCGATACCCCTATATATACAAAGGTATTAACCTGAGTAAAAAAAATGGCTCCCCGAGTAGGACTCGAACCTACGACCGATCGGTTAACAGCCGATTGCTCTACCGACTGAGCTATCGAGGAATGAAAGTGGAGCGGAAAACGAGATTCGAACTCGCGACCCCCGCCTTGGCAAGGCGGTGCTCTACCACTGAGCTATTTCCGCATTTCACAACAGAAACTATTCTACACCGTTAACGATATATTGTCAAGTAGTTTTTTAACTTGACTGCATTCAAAGTGTCTTGTCCCTGACTGCTTAATTATGATACCAAAGAACTTAGTCCCATGTCAACACTTTTGTAAAAAAAATTATACAAACTTTTTACAAAAATATCAGCTCACCGTTTTAAGCGAGCCGATACGGTTTAATACCATATAAAACACTATATAAATCGCTCTATTTACGCCTCAAAGAGAGTAAATACGTTAGGGATAGGTAAATCCATGAAGCCGAGGCCTACACCCTTTTTAGGTGCATTTTCGGCTTTATCCATCATAGTTAGCAGAGCCATTTGTGTTTCTTCCTTAGTTGGAGCCGTTGCGCCCGGTTGGAAACCGTTCACGTTCAATGTTTTAACCAAAGTTGCTCCCGTCGGCGTTACCAATTCCCCCTGCACCGGGGTCACATAGGTAGGAAACCCCTCCAATAGAGCCGCCGTAGCCGGCGTCGGAATATCCATAAGACCATGCTCGCATTTCACTTTCCCCTGCCCTACATGGAGCGGTGAGAAGATAATACCTGTCACATCAAGGTACTCCAAGCAGATCATGGTACCCACGATATCAATGATACAATCAATGGCACCCACTTCGTGGAAATGCACTTCGTCCAAGGTCGTATTATGCACTTTGGCTTCCGCCATACCTAAATTTAAAAACGCAGTCAAAGCTTTTTCCTTTACCCAATCGGATAAAGGAGCCGCTTCAATGAGTGCTTTAATTTCCGGATAATTACGACGTTCGCCATGAGCATGAGTATGAAAGTGAATGCCGTCATGAGTGTGCACATGGGCGTGACCATGACCTTTGCCCTTTAGTTTCACATCAAAATACGTTCCTTCGACGCCCATTTTTTCACGTTGCTCACGAATCAGCGAAAAGCCGCTTAAATTGAGCGGTGTCAGCGATTTTTTAAAATAATCGAACGGTACGCCGTAATTAAGCAATGCCCCAATCATCATATTACCGCTGATACCGGACGCACATAAACCATGCAAATACTTACTCATAATTACCGCCCATCCTGACGTTTGTTGCCCGGTCCGTCTTCAGCTACGGTCACCGTTGCTTCGCCGAAGGTTTTCATGTCGTTCAACATATGAAGCGACGCATCCACTACGGATAATCCCATAACGGAACCCACGGCTTCGTCCATTTCTAAATCATAATACAAGAACGGGCTGATGCCCAAGAATTTCATCTGTGCTTTGTGAACCGGTTCGTTATAGGCTGCCGACTGGAATACGAAGTCCATCACGGCCGGATTAATAGCCCGAGCCACCAATAAAGCAGAACCGGTTACGGCGTTGTCAAATACAACGGCCATGCGATTAACGGCCGCACCAAGATAGAAACCGACCATAGCCGCAATGTCTAAAGAGCCTACGCTTTGCAACACTTTTAAAGGTTCATCGCCGCTCAAGGCATAACGCTGCAACGTAGCACTCAAACGGTCCGCTTTTTCCTGAATCGACAAAGTGCATTCATTATCGGTCAACAATTCGGCCATCGGGTAGCCGGTAATCGCCGCCGTAACAGCCAAACCGCTCAATAAACTGCGTTCGCCCACATTACCGAGTGCTACTGCCTGTACGCCTTTAGCTGCCAATTCATCGGCCATCTGAAAACCGACTTCCAAGGTAGCTTCCATTTCTTCAGCTGTCATGGCCGGTGCTTTACCGAAGAAACGGGCCCCGTTGGCTACTTTTTTATTGACAATACCTTTTACAGCCGCAGTATCTTGTTCTAAACCTACGTCTACAATCGTTACGTCTGCTTCCAATTTTTTAGCGGCCGCCCCGGTCGCACTGTGACCACTGCCGAGACGAGTCACGGCAGCCAAGCTTTCCTGGCCTTTGGTATGGTTTTGCATACCGTCAACAGCTGTATCACCGGCAAAAATCAGCACGCCGTTTTTAATATGGTTCGGCTGTTCCACATTGTAGATGCCGGCCAAACGAACGGCGATTTTTTCCAATTGAGCCAAACTGTAAATCGGTTTGGTCAAATTATCTACACGAAGCTGGCACGCATCCATGCATGCCTGATTCAACGGTTTAATCACAAAGTCTCTCATGCTTGGTGCCCTCCTTCTAATTCCTGATACATGCGCACGGCTAAATCAAGCATCCCCATTTGAATGGATCCGCCCGATGCTTCACCGAGGCAAAGGCCAAGGTTAACATAGGCTTCAAGACCCAATGTATTAAGAGCTCTGTTATGTGCTTTTTCAGCGGATAAATGGGACGCCATTACATAATCCATGCTTTCAGGTACCAAGGAATGAGCCACCAACGCGCAAGCGGTGGTATTGAAACCGTCAATGATTACCATGGCATGAGCCGCGGCCGCACCGAGGATAATCCCGGTAATGCAGGCAAATTCCAAACCGCCTACGGAATGCAAGATGCCGAGGCCGTCGTTTTTATCTATATCAGCATATTTTTCCAACGCATCGTGAACAACTTTTTGTTTAACTTTAAGGCGTTCATCGGAGATGTTCGTGCCGCGACCGGTGGCCTGTTCCGCCGTAATACCGGCGAATTTAGCTGTCATAACGGCACTGGCCGTCGTATTGGCAATCCCCATTTCACCTACGAGGAATACATTATAGCCTTCAGCTACTTTTTCATTAACGAGGGCAATGCCCACTTCCATAGCCTGAATGGCTTCTTCTTTGGTCATAGCCGGTTCTTTTAAAAAATTGCGTGTTCCCATGCGGATTTTATTATGACGTAACCCTGGCACCCAGTTCATGTCCGCTTTGATACCCACATCGACTACTTCCATGTCGGTACCGCAATAGTTGCCCAGTGCATTGGCACCGGCCCCTTTCGGAATCAGGTAATTCTGCGTCATGCCAACGGTTACATCAATCGGATAGGCACTAACCCCCATTTCCGCCACACCGTGGTCGGCGGCCGCAATAATCATGCAGCGTTTCGGAATCGACGGCGATGGTTGACGTGCTACCATAGCGTATTGCTTTACCATGTCTACCAATTTGCCAAAACTGCCGTACGGCGTGGCACGATCCCAAACGGCTTGCACCGCATCACCGATGGCGGCGTCTTTTGGGGTAATCTTTTTACAAGTTTCTTCAAATAAGCCCATCATATCCTCCTATAACAGGGAAAATTTATCACGAATGTGCTTGGCATCATTCAAATACGATTCTAGTGTATCATCATCTGCCGTTAAAAGTAAATTTTTAATATTTGATATTTGTTGTTCTAAATCCGATAACGCACGGACTACTTCCGTACGGTTGCCCGTTATGATTTCTCGCCACATGCCGGGATTACCGCCCGCCACACGTGTAATGTCGCGAAACCCGCCGGCCGCCAGTCTTAGGCGTAAATCACCGAATTCATCACCGCCCGCTATAGTGGCAACCATAGCAGCCACCATATGAGGCATATGACTTATGGTAGCCATAAAACCGTCATGGACGCTCATGGGGATCTGCTCTACCCGACCGCCCAAAAGCTTGCCCATTTCGGCCAATTCTGCCGCCGCAGCTGCATCCCAACCGGATTCGACATCATCTTCCAACACAATCCATGTACAGTTTTTAAACAAATCGGCTTTCGCCATGCCATAACCGCCTTTTTCAGAGCCGGCCATAGGGTGAATTGACACAAACTTGGCACCTTGTGGCAAATACTGTTTTACTGTACGAGCAAAATTCGTCTTCGTACTGGACACATCGGTTATAAGAGTGCGAGGCCGAATGAGCGGTGCCAACTCCTCAAACAGCCTCGCATTAGTGTCCGGCGGCAAGGCGAATACCAAAATATCCGCCTCTGCTACCACTTCTTTAGGATCTTTATAGGCATGCGTCACTGTTTTGTCGGCTAACGCCTGCTCACAGATTTCCGAACGCCGTGCATACCCGATTACTTCATAATCTGTAAATTGTACCAGTCCTTTTGCCAAAGAACCGCCAAGTAAACCTAACCCAATAATCCCAACCTTACGCTTCATACTTCTTCCTCTAACTCTCTTTTTACTAAGTCTACTATGCTACACAAATCTCTTTGCCATTGAATATTCAACCAGCTGTTGCTCGATGTTTTTCAAAAAATCTCATCAAGCCGTTTCTTCAATCAGCTTCTTATTCTTCCATTTACCGCTGTGCCAACGCCATACGAATATAACGGCACGCACACCTTCATCAATGGCCATGGCAATCCAGATGCCGGCGAGCCCCCAATCGAGCCAAATGCCCAATACATAGGACAAAACAACGGCACAGAGCCACATACCAAAGATACCTACAATCATCGGCGTCCTGATATCGCCGGCCGCCTGTAAACATTGAACCATAATAATATTGACCGTTCGCCCGATTTCCAAGAAAATTTCAATCAGAAGAATCGTTTTACCGAGGGTAATGATTTCCTGTTCATCCGTGAAAAAGGCAAATATATAATCACTCAGTAAATAGAACGACACGGATAAAGTCATACTGATGGCCATGCCCAGCCACATCGTATGCCACACTCGTCCGGAAATTTCGTCTTCCCGATCCGCACCGACCAAAAAGCCTACGATAATTTGGGCCGCATTGGCCAGCGCAATGGTGTACATATAACAGAACATGGAAATAATATAGGCATATACCTTTGTATTAATAACCATGATACCGAAAATATTAACCATCTTCATAATCGTAGTCTGGGATAACTGATAGGACAACGTTTCCCCGCCGGACGGTACGCCGATATGCAATAAACGCTTCAACGTTTCTTTCGGGAACGGTTTTAAGTACGACCAGGACAATTTAACATTGAGCTGGGTTTTGAACAGATAGAATACCAAAAGTAATCCTAAGCCCTTGCTCAATGTCGTCGAAATAGACACGCCCAAAACGCCCATGGACGGAATCGGCCCCCAACCGTAAATGAGCACCATGTTACTGAAAATGTGTACCACGTTCATAACGAAGGCTACACACATGGTGATAATCGGCAACGAAAAACCGCGGAAAGTGGCCACAAAGGCCGTATAAATCCCCGTAATCGGAATACTGGCGGCTACGATAGTCATATAAAGGCTCGTATCATCGATAATCTCTTCCGGTACACCGAGCCACTCGAAAAGCATCCGATGGGCCACTAAAATAAACAGCGCCGCCACAGAACTGAACACGAAGTTAAAGGCAATACTCACCGTCGTTACTTCGTTTATCTTGGTCGGATTTTTGGCCCCCAAATATTGAGCAATCAATATGGTGGTAGCCGTACTCATAACAGTAATCAAGAAGATGAAAATATTCATAATCTGATTCGCATTGGCTACGGCAGCTACCGCTTCCTGGGAATAATGACTCATCATGAACTGGTCAATATTACCAATCAGCATCTGTAAGAATATTTCTATAAAAATAGGCCAGCTCAAAGTGACAACGGACAAGCTGGCGCTTTTTCTAACACCGCTCATACTAACCTCTTATTCTCTTTTTACTTTTTATATTTTAATTAAGGCATCATGTTCAATCAGGCATTGCCAATCGGATACCAGATTGTATTTAGCCTTAGCTTGCGCCATATCCCAGTTTTCACCTTCCGGGAACCAATTGCCTGGCAGACAGCCGCCTTTGGCAAAATTAATGGCAAAACCCATTTTACGAACTTCTTTGGAGGCCCACCATGCGCCGATCGCATCGCGGCCGACTAAGTAGATATTCTCCATTTGAGTGGCTTTCAGCCAATGAGCAATTTCATCCCAATATTCCTTGGGGATCACACTGTTATGCAAACATTCCTGCAAACTCTTGCGAGCTGCGGCCACCATTTCGGGAGTTAATCGTTCCATAATCATATCTCCTCTGTATTAGCACAAGACCCCTTCCAAATGGCAGGGGTCTAACATTTGATTATCCAATTTTAATTATAACATCGCTATGGCCACTTCGCCACCTTGCAATGGATTAAATACATACTTGCCGAATAATGAAATCATCCGCTACGGCCATGTCCATTCGTAGCATGCGCCAATCGTATCAATTCAGATTCTCAGCAAGCTGTATCAGCTATTATAAAGTTGCAAATGCTTCATCGGCTACCGCCAGAGTATGTTCAATATCCTGTGCGGAATGTTTAGCCGACATGAAGTTACTTTCGTATTGGCTTGGTGCATAATAAATGCCGTGGCTCAAATTGTAATGGAAGAATTTTTTGAACGCTTCCATATCACAAGCCGATGCGTCATCAAAATTATGTACCGGTTTATCGCTGAAGAACAAGGTAAACATAGAGCCCACATATTGAACCTGAACCGGTACATTATGTTTAGCACCCAACTCTTTAAGACCTTGGCAAAGTGTTTCAGTTGCCTGATTCAAACGTTTGAATACAGTCGGATTCTGTTGTAAAATGCTGAGCGTTGCCAAACCGGCTGTTACGGCAATCGGGTTACCACTCAAAGTACCTGCCTGATAAATAGGACCGGCCGGTGCAACCTGGCTCATGATTTCACGGGAACCACCGAATACGGCCATCGGTAACCCGCCACCTACGATTTTGCCGAGACAAGTTAAGTCCGGTTTGATGTTGTATTTCTTCTGGGCACCGCCGGAGCTGGCACGGAAACCGCACATTACTTCGTCAAAAATAAGCAATGCGCCGTGAGCGGTTGTCAACTCACGAAGAGTTTCCAAGAAGCCCGGTACAGGCGGTACACAGCCCATATTGCCGGCTACCGGTTCTACGATAACCGCTGCAATGCTGTGACCTTCTTTTTCAAATAAGGCTTTAACCGCTTCAATATCATTGTACGGAATAGTCAACGTATCGGCAGCTACACCGGCCGGTACGCCGGGGCTGTCAGGCACACCGAAGGTAGCCAAACCGGAGCCGGCTTTTACCAATAACCCGTCGCTGTGACCATGATAGCAACCGATGAATTTAACGATTTTATCACGCCCCGTATAACCGCGCGCCACACGCAAGGCACTCATGGTCGATTCCGTACCGGAGTTAACCATGCGGAGCATTTCCATATTCGGCATGAACGCCTGGATTTTTTTAGCGAGTTCCGTTTCCAGAAGAGTCGGTGCCCCATAGCTGGTACCGCGTAAAACGGCTTCCTGCAAAGCAGCTACTACTTCGGATTTGGCATGGCCCAAAATCATAGGGCCCCAAGATAAAACATAATCAATGTACTCATTGCCGTCAATATCATAAATGCGGTCGCCGGATGCAGAGCTGATAAATGGCGGTTCGGAGCCCACACTGCGATATGAGCGCACTGGGCTGTTAACGCCACCCGGCATATAGACCTTAGCTTCATTAAAAGCTTGTTTAGATTTATCTAATGTAAACATAATCTTCTCCTTACGATATTAACAACAACGGCATGAGAATCGAGTTTTTGCCGGCCCTAAAGGCTCCAAAAAACAACGACTTACATTAAAACGTGTTTCAATTATTTACGCAACCAACGAGCTACATCCATGGCATGATAAGTGATGATGATTTTGGCACCGGCACGTTTCATGGACAATAAAGTTTCCAAAACGATGCGTTTTTCATCAACAAGCCCCTGCTGAGCTGCCGCTTTAACCATGGCGTATTCACCGCTTACATTGTAAACAGCCAACGGATAGTCAAAGTTGTCGCGTGCTTCACGAACAATATCGAGATAAGAAAGCGCCGGTTTAATCATGATAATATCGGCACCTTCACGAATGTCGAGTTCGATTTCGCGCATGGCTTCCAAGCGATTTGCTTCGTCCATCTGGTAACCTTTACGGTCGCCGAATTCCGGTGTGGAATGAACGGCATCACGGAACGGACCATAGTAAGCACTGGCGTATTTAGCGGCATAGCTCATGATGGATACGTTGGTAAAACCGGCATCGTCAAGAGCTTCTCGGATAACGGCTACACGACCGTCCATCATATCAGACGGAGCTACCATATGAGCACCTGCCTGAGCATGGCTTACGGCAACTTTAGCAAGCAACGGCAATGTTTCGTCGTTCAAAACTTCGTGGTTTTCAACACAACCGCAATGACCGGTGCTGGTATATTGGCAAAGGCATACGTCGGAAATAACAATGAGTTCCGGTACTTCTTTACGAATGGCTTTAATAGCCTGTTGTACCGGTTGTTCCATATCCCATGCAGACGAACCTTGCGGGTCTTTATAGGTTGGCAAACCGAATATTTCAACGCCCAAAATACCGAGGGCCTGTGCTTCTTTAGCAAATTTTACCGCTTCATCCACGGACAAATGGTATTGTCCCGGTAACGATGTAATTTCCTCCTTAACACCGGTCCCCGGCACAATAAACAACGGATAAATTAAATCCTCTACTTGCAATGTTGTTTCGCGTACCAAAGCTCTCATAGCCGGTGTTGTCCGCAAACGGCGCGGACGATAGGTTAAGTCTAACATTATTCATCGTCTCCTTTATGTAATACTACGCTTCTATTGTAGTACGGTTTGCGTAAGCAAGCCAGTTTTATTTTGTTAAACATATATATTTTGCCTAAATGCCATGCCAAGAGTGTCAGCCGCAGCTGACACTCTGACAGTTTCATTTTATTTATTTTGTTTCAGCAGCGTTAGCTACATCCGCTTTAATCATATCAACCATGGCCGGAATGGTGAAGGTTTCGCCGATTAAATTAGGCTGAATACCGTGTTCCACACAAGTGGCGGCCGTGATAGGTCCGATACAGGCAACGCGTGCTTTTTTAATTAAAGCCGCACCGTCTTCACCGAGCATACTCAATGTATTTGTTACCGTGGAGGAGCTGGTGAACGTAATATAATCCGCTTCACCCGCTGCCAATGCATCACGCAAAATATCCGCCTGGGAATTATCCAACAGGGTTTCGTACAAGCGAACAACCGTCACATCAATACCGGCTTCGGTAAGACCGTTGAAAATCACTTTACGAGCCACTTTAGGCTGAATCAATAACGCTTTATCGCCTTTTTCAAGGATTGGTTTTAACGCCGTTACTACGGATTCGCCTTTATAATCTGCCGGAATAATATCGGCTAAAAGGCCTTTATCATGCAATGCTTTAGCAGTGGCACTGCCAATCGCACAAAGCTTGGCTTCGCCCAATACGCGGCTGTCTTTACCTAAGCCTTCCAAGGCTTCAAAGAAGAAACGTACACCTTCAGCGGAGGTAAAAATAACCGTTTTATAAGAATGCGCATTAAGCAATACATCTTTTTCCGGCTGCCCTACCGGCAAAGCCTGTGTTTTAATAGCTGCCGCTTCTACTACATTGGCACCTAATTCTTCTAGTTTCTCAGTTAACACACTGGCTTTAGAACGAGCTCTCGTTACGAGTACTGTTTTGCCGAACAACGGCTTATTGTCAAACCAGCGCAAAGAATCGCGCAGGCCCACAACATTCCCCACCGTAATAATGGATGGCGGTTTAATTCCGGCTTTTTTAACATCTTCGGCTACATGTTCCAAAGTAGATACCAACGTTTGCTGTACCGGTTTAGTGCCCCAACGAATTACGGCTACCGGCGTTTCTTTAGGACGACCGTATTCCATAAGCTTCTGGGAAATCATCGGTAAATTACCGATCCCCATAACAAAGCTGATAGTGTCAACAGCGGTAGCAAGACCTTCCCAGTTGATGCCGGATTCGTTTTTAGTCGGATCTTCATGACCGGTTACGATGGCAAAAGAAGTCGCCATGGCACGTTGTGTTACGGGAATGCCCGCATAGGCCGGTGCCGAAATACCGGATGTTACGCCCGGCACAAATTCAAACGGTACGCCCGCTTTGGCAAGTTCCAAGGCTTCTTCACCGCCGCGACCGAAAATAAGCGGATCGCCACCTTTAAGACGAGCTACCACTTTACCTTCAAGGCCGTATTTAACTAATAATTCGTTGATTTCATATTGATGTAAGGTATGGTTTTTACACTGTTTACCGGCATAAATAAGTTCTGCATCCGGTTTGGCCCAGCGCAGTAAATGCTCATCTGCCAAGTAATCATAAACAATAACGTCCGCTTTTTCGATACATTCACGGCCCTTGACCGTAATTAATTTATAATCGCCGGGGCCTGCCCCAATCAGATACACTATACCGGTCATTGAATTACCCCCTCCTGAATCAACTCATCGATGATATGTTTACCGCCTTCTTCGTATAAGGCTTTAGCTAAGTTACGACCGATAATATCAGCCGTTTTCTTAGGTCCGGTTAATTCCCCTTCATAACAGTTTTTACCGTCAAGCGATGAAATAATCGCTTTTAAGGTCAACTGACCTTTATGAATCGTGCCATGAACGCCCATCGGTACTTGGCAACCGCCTTGTAACTGACGCAAGAAGCTGCGTTCCCCACGAGTACACCACATGGTATCTTCGTCGTTGAGTTTTGCCAACATATCGAGCATTTCCTGATCGTCACTGCGGCATTCGATAGCTAAGGCCCCCTGGCCTACCGCCGGAATCAATTCATCGGCTGTGAAAACCTGGGTAATTTGATCCGCCAAACCTAAGCGTTTAAGCCCTGCCTGAGCAAGCACGATGGCATCAAAGTTTTCTTCTTCCAATTTACGAAGTCGAGTCTGCACATTACCGCGCAAGACGTTGATTTGTAAATCGGGGCGATGATGCAAGAGCTGAGCCTGACGACGCAAGCTGCTGGTTCCCACTTTAGCGCCTTGCGGCAATTTATCAAGGGTTTTATATTTTGGCGATACCAATGCATCACATGGTACTTCGCGTTTTGTAATCGCGCCCAATGTCAAACCTTTCGGCAAATCCGTCGGCATATCTTTCAAACTGTGAACGGCAATATCAATGGAGCCTTCGCGCATGGATGCTTCCAATTCTTCCGTGAAAAGACCTTTACCGCCGATAGCAGCTAGCGGTTTTTCCAAAATACGGTCACCTTTAGTACTGTGATGAACGAGTTCTACTTCACAGCCGGGAAACAAGCGCTTCAGCTCCGAGCCGACAAATTCAGCCTGCCATAAAGCCAAGGCACTGCTGCGCGTACCTATACGAATTATATTTCTCATAAGGATTTTCGCTCCTTTTCTAAGTCAAACATATCGTGGAACAGTTTCCAGTATTCATTTTCTTCATCTTTACCGGCTACTTCGCCAAAGCGAATCATCGGATCGCGCAATAATTTACGCACAATCATGCGCGACATATTGTCCATGATTTTACGAAGGCGATCATCGGCATCCGGCAATTTTGCCAAGGCACGATGTAATTCACGTTTACGAGTACGTTCCGCTTTATCGCTGAGAAGTACCATCATCGGGCGTACCGACAAGTAGCCCAATTTTTCTTCAATATCATCAATTGCTTCCGCAATAATCGGTTTTGCTTTTTCCGCTTCCAATTCACGTTGATGTTTATTCGCTTCAACAACACTTTCCAACGAGTCAATATTAAACAAGTACACGTCATCAATTTGGGAAACGTCCGGATCGATGTCACGCGGCACGGCAATATCAATCATAACTATCGGATTACCCTTGCGTTCTGCCACAATTTTAGTCGCTTCTTCAGGGCCGATAATATAATGCGGCGCCCCGGTGGATGTAATCAAAATATCCGCCTCTTTGGCTTGATTGATAAAGCTGTCAAAGGAAATAGCCTTGCCGCCGAATCGTTTTGCCAATGCTTCCGCTTTATGATACGTACGATTGGACACAAAAATACTCTTAACCCCTTTAGATTGAAGATGGGTTGCCGTCAATTCACTCATTTCACCGGCGCCCAAAACGAGTACTTTTGCCTCACTCATCGGTTTTGTCAAACAATCTTCCGCCAAATTTACCGCCGCATAACTTACCGATACCGGCGTATTGGCAATACCCGTAACGGTACGTACTTTCTTGCCCACGCTAATGGCGCGTTGGAAAATAATATTAAAAATAGGACCGGTCAAACCGCGGCTGTACGCTGAAATATACGCCATTTTAAGCTGGCTTAAAATCTGACCTTCCCCGAGCACCAATGAATCTAAACTGGATGCTACATTGAATAAATGAGCCAATAAATCACGACCTTCATACATGAAGAACCAATCATCTTCAATGGTCATGTCTTCAACACCCTTTAAGTGTTGCAATAAATGAAGCATAAATTCTTTCGGATTTTCCACATCTTCCAATACCGCATATAATTCGGTACGGTTACATGTAGATAAGAGCACACATTCCGCTACCTGTTCGTGTTCGTACACGTGATTGATAGCTTCACTGATTTCCGTTTTATCAAACGAAAATACTTCGCGCACATTAACAGGCGCACTTCTATGATTTAGACCTAATACGATTAATTTCATCGCTCAATATATCCTCCACACATTTCCAATCACCCTCTATTATCTTAATCAACTCTTCTTGACCTAAATATTTTTGCCAAAATTCTTCGCGTTCCGCCGGCGTCGCCAAAAGCTCACGTACTGTTTTACGCATCGCTCTAAGAGCCGGCAACATCTCGGCTACCGCCTCATAGCGATTGGCCAAATCTTTTTTTATTAAACGACTCAACCGCGGACTGACGCGCCCCGTAAATATGGCAAATTCCAAATCGCCCACAACTACTGTCGCCGGGAAAGTAAAATCACAATCACTGCGATCATCGGCACGGTTCACCAACGCCCCCAAGTCACGTGCTTTTTGAGCACATTTTGCATTGAGTTCACTGTCGCTCGTCGCCAACAACACAAAATCGACGCCTAAATCAACAGATTCATCATATTTTTGCTTGTACCAAACCAGTTGTCCGGATTTGGCCCAAGCAGCAATGGCATCGGTCACTTCCGGACTTACCACGGTCACCTTGGCACCTTCTTCAAGGAACAAAGCGATACGACGTTCGGCGACGGCACCACCGCCTATTACCAAACACCGTTGTCCCGTGAGTCGCAAGGCCATTGTAATCATAGTGCCGCACCTCTTTTCGCACAACAGTTTATACTTATATTATAGTCTGTTTCTTTTATACACTTCATGAAATTCTTTCATATGTCCATGATATCAAAATCGGCTTGATATAACATCAAGCCGATTCATATGCTATTTATTATCTTCAGTTGTTTCAGTTTCAGCCGTCTCACTAACAGTGTCTTTAGCTGCCAACACATCTTCGGCTACACCGGCATTACTGTGAATTGTTGAGTTGTCTTTAGCCGCTGCGGCAATTACTTCATCAATATCAACCGATTCAAGTTGAACTTTGCTATCGCCTAACACATAGCTATCTGCCATTTGCAATTGAGAGTTCAATAGAGATTCCATACGAGCTTTGAAAACGGCTACTTCGTTGCGAATTACCGCATATTTTTCACAGCCTTCACGCAACTGGCGTTCCGCTTCTTCTAAAATGTGACGACGTTGTTGTTCCGCTTCTTGGATGATGAGATCTGCTTCTTTACGAGCCGAGTTTTTAACATTTTCACCCGTTTCTTGAGCCAATACCAAAGCATCATTCATAGTTGCTTCCATTTTTTCATATTGAGCAATGCGTTTTTCCAACTGCTCAATTTTGTCTGTCATTTCACGATTTTCGCGATATAAGGTTTCATAGTCATGAACCAGTTCAGCCATAAATGCATCTACTGATGCTTTGTCGTACCCACGAAAGCCTGTTTCAAACTCTTTATTGTGAATATCCATTGGTGTAATCATATAGCTTACCTCCTAATTTACATGAATCGTTTGAGATAGACGCCGATGCGTCCTTTACGGGATGTTCCTGTAATTTCCTCAATCTTCATTCGTCCACGACCACGCAGCGAAATAATATCTCCTTCTTTGACTTCCTGTGCCGGTCCCTTGGCCGGTTGCCAATTGACTTGCACCAGCCCCGCGTTAATTGAGCTGACCACTTTGGTACGGGATACGCTGAATCCGGAAGATGCTACCGCATCCAGACGCAAAGAAGCTACCGTAGTACGTATTTCTTTAATTTTTTCTTCTTTCGGTTGAATTTCGGATATATCCATATCTTCAACCGAAACAGATACCATGGCAATCTTTGTAAAATTCTGTTTCACATAATCAGCCATGGCTGCATCCACTATTAATTGAGCACCACCGGTTTGCATAATAATGTCACCGAAATTGGTGCGCTCAATACCAAGCCCCATGAGCGAGCCCAACACATCACGATGAGTAAGCAAGCGGAAGCGCGGATCCCAAGACACTTTTAAGGCTTTAATGCCTAAATCTACATTGCCTTGAAAATCTGATTCTACAAATGCTACGCGAATGCGCTCGGCTCCTTCATAGCCACCACCGAATTCTACCTTCAGTTGCGGTAAATTCGCTTTAATTGCGTCGGCAATCACAAGTCCTGCCGGCGACATAAACTCAGTCACCCGATATGGCTTGCCCGCCACGACTTGCTCGGCTAAGTCGAGCATGCGACGAGCTTCTTCGCCACTACCGGATGCTTCAAAATATCGAATTAATTTTTCTTTATCTTTCACAAATCCTCCTAATGCTTGCCTAATTCCAAAGAGCGTTCATAACAAGCGATAACACCCTCTTGTAAGGCTGAGCGAAGGCCTTCTTTTTCCATTTTGGCAATGCCTGCAATCGTAGTTCCGCCCGGAGACGTTACTTGATCACGCAATACCGCCGGATGCGTCTCCGTATCCAGTGCCATTTTACCGGCACCGAATAAAGTATAGGCAGCCGCTTTAATGGCTACTTTACGGGTTAAACCCAACCGTACGCCCGCATCAGCCAAGGTGTCCATAATAACAAACGCATAGCCCGGACCGGACCCGGAAATAGCCGTCAGTCGTTCCAAATCGGCTTCGGAACAAACTACAGCTTCACCGATAGCATTAAATAAGGCACTCAATTTAGCCGTAACGGTTTCATTGCCTTTGGTACCTGCCGTTAACGCCGTCAAGCCGGCACCTACCGCTACCGGTGTATTCGGCATGGCCCTGTACCATATTGCCTGCGGTATTGCTTTTTCAAGCCGTGCCAAGGTAATCCCGGCCGCCACCGACAAACAAATCGTACCTGCCGACAAATTTTTCAACTTTGGTAAAACTTCAGGCAATACTTGCGGTTTCACTGCCCAAACGACAGTGCTTATTTCTTTTATATCAGGCAGCTCAGTACCGGCGTTGACGTTTAATTCTTCACGCCATGCAGCCGCACTGGCTTCCGTTTTAACTAATACATACACAGCTTGGGGCTCTACCAAGCGATTAGCTACAGCACCACGTAAAATGGCACCGCCCATCGCACCGGCTCCAATGAATAAAATTCGGCCTGCCATGCTGACCTCCTATTATAATTGAGGTTCTTTCCAAGAGAATTGATCCGACATGTCATTATAGCTCTTGTCGTTATAATCAACTGTTACATTTACCGGTACACAGATAAAAATATCTTTACCGATTTTTTCCAATTTGCCGTCTAAAGCAAATGTGGCGCCGCTCACAAAATCAACAATGCGCGCCGATTCATGAGGGTCGGTTTTTTCAAAATTAATTACTACGGGACGCATATCGCGTAACTCGTTAGTAATGCGTTCGGAATCTTCAAATACTGTTGGTTCAACAATGACTACTTTCATTGAATTAGGACGTTGTGCCACGGTGTTATATCCTCCTGTTTTTGCGGGGCGAAATGCGGAACTGGTTGTATTGGTCTGCGGGGCTACCTGCGGAGCCGGTTCATCATAATCAGGACCTGCATTATCCGTGTATTCCTCTTCATCATATACGTCATGGTCATTCCCAAAAAACATTTGCTTAATACTATTCCAACTTAAACTCATTAATAACCCCTCCTACAACGCGCTATTTAATCATATACTCGGTTACCAAAAATTGCGGTGCCAACGCGAATCATATTCGCGCCTTCTCCCAAAGCCACTTCAAAGTCATGGGTCATTCCCATGGACAAATACTCAATCTGTCCTTCAGGAAACTTGGATTTCATATCCTCATATAATGCATGGGCTACTCGAAAAATAGGACGAGCCTCTTCAGGATTTTCGAAAAAAGGTGCCATACACATCAATCCTCTGACTCTTACATTCGGCAATGTCTTCGCATAATCGCGCACTTCCGGAAAGTCCTCTACCGTCAACCCGGACTTACTTGCTTCCCGAGCCACATTGACTTGTAACAAAACATCTTGTATTTTGCCACATTTAGCGGCCACTTTATTTATTTCATCCAGTAGCTTACTGCTATCTACAGAGTGTATTAGGAAAAACAATGGAACAGCTTGTCGCACTTTATTTGCTTGCAAATGACCAATCAAGTGCCATTCGAGCTCAGGTCCGTTGTATGTCAACAACTTCTCCTTAGCCTCCTGTACTCGATTTTCTCCCACTGTGCGGACGCCCAATTGCGCCACCGTTTCCACCGCTGATACGGGATGATTTTTTGTCACGGCTATGAGCGTTACTCGGTCTGTCCGACCTGCCTTAGCCATGGCATCAGCCATCCGCTTTTGCACAGCTTCCAACGCATCTTTAATCATAGCCTACCCCCTTATGCACCGGCATACGCTCGTTAGTGCATGTAAAAAAATACTTTCATGCGATAATATTATATAATAAATAAGATAAAATGCCAATGAAAATATGAGTAAAACAGTCATTTCTTCTTTTTTCTGATCATTGCAAATAATGCCATTCGACCGGTTTTACCAAACTCGCGTCGATAAGAATAACAGCCTGCGGCCGTCATGCTGTCTGTAGGAGACACGGTAATATGCTGTAAAGGTACTCCAAACTGACGTAAATCTTGTACGATAAACTGCTGTAAATTAACGCGCGGCGTCTGAATTCCCTTGTCAGCCCGATAGCGGTAACCCACTATTTGATCCGGAATATATGACGCTTTGCGAAACGTATCGGCCAGCTCTTCACTCACTTCGAATGAATCGTAATGAATGGACGGTCCCAAGTAGACATGACAATCTTGCGGCCGAGTACCGTAAGCATCCGCCATAGCCTGCATCGTTAAAACCGGCACATGACCGATTGTACCGCGCCAACCGGCATGAATCACCGCCACCGCATGATGAGTCGAATCATACACCAATACCGGCACACAGTCGGCTACGAGAAGCAATAACGGCACTTCTTCCAATCGAGTAAATATTGCATCACTGTTCGGTATGGCTTTGTCCATCTGAAACGCACCGGCGCCGACATTCTCAGCGGTCACTTCCGAAATTTCCGTACCGTGTACCTGTTGGGCACAGGTCAGAAGTTCGGGCCCTACCCGTAAATGTTTGGCCAAACGGCGACGATTTTCCCAAACCGCTTCAATATCATCCCCTACATGAAGTCCCAAATTAAAAGAATCAAACGGTTTCTTCGACACCCCGCCAAAACGTCTGGTTACACCGTGCATCAACGGAAAGCCGGTCAAAGCGGCGGCTGCTTCAAATTCAAACGGTCGCCCCGGGAACCCGCCGCCTTCACGAATTACGGTTCTATTCTGTCGTGCCATAATCACACCCCGCTTCACTACATACGCCACAACGTCTACAGCCGGCCTGACATGGGACCGTATATGTTTCCGTCAGACTTCGTTGCCATTCATTCGCCAAATACCCTTTTGCAAGTTGCATATCCAGCATATCCCAAGGCAACGGCTCCATTAAATCACGTTCTTTATATAAAGCTTGGTCCATATCAAAATCAAATTCTCGACAGGCATTCTTAAAGCCTTTGGCTCCGCCTTGCTCGGCGGCCAAAGCGATAATGTCACCCAATCGTCGGTCACCGCGTGCCAAAACGCCTTGCACATACGCTTCTTTCGGTGATTCTACGAGCACCTCGATACGACGATTCTTGCTGAGAGCTTTTTTGATTGAATTCAGCTTCTTGGTTACCTCTTTTTGATGCGCCATGGGCATCCACTGAAACGGCGTAAACGGTTTCGGTATAAACGGATTGATACTCAATGTTAAGCGGCCCTTACAGCCCGCTTCCTGCATATAACCAAACACATCATCGGCCATAGTTACAATGGCCTCAATATCTTCATCCGACTCCGTCGGTAATCCCACCATAATATAAAGACGAATATGCGGAATACCCGCCTTGGCTGACAAAGTTACAGCCTTACGCATATCTTCGTTGGAAATTCCTTTATTTATAACGCGTCGCAATCTGTCGCTACCGGCTTCCGGCGCCAACGTAATCGTCTGTTGACCGCTGGCTGCCAAACCGTCCACTACCGCCTGCGTCAACGAATCGGCCCGTAAAGACGCGCAGGAATAACGAAGCCCTTTGGACCGTATATATTCAACCAATTCATCAATATCGGGATAATCGGAAATGGCGGCTCCCATGAGCCCCACTTTTTTGTTCAATTCCACCGCTCGATCAACACCGGCCTTTAACAAGTCAAGCCTCCGTAAACGCGGTGTGCGATAACAATAACCGGCCATACAAAAACGACAATGCCGACCGCAACCGCGAGCCACTTCGACAATATACATAGCTCCGAATTCGGTGTAATCCGTAGCAATTACCGTTTCTCCCACTGTTTCAAGCTGCCGCCAGTGACGTGTAATGCGCGGCACAATTCCGGTTTCACCGGTGTTTTCGTTTCTGCCTGTTTCTGCACCTGCTGTGCCTGATTCATCCGATGTTTCACCTAAAAATTTATAGCCTGTAAAATCATCATTTTCATCATATTGCGGCTCATATAAAGACGGCACATAAACACCGGTCAACTTACTGAGTTTTAATAAAATCACCTCACGCGATTCATTGGCTAAACGGCCTGCTTCAATGACCGTCAACATTTCGGAAACAAGTTGTTCCCCTTCACCGATGATAAACGCATCAATAAAATCTGATAAAGGTTCCGGATTAAAGGTAGCGCAAGGTCCGCCCGCAATCACGATGGGATCTCGTTCAATGCGGTGAATACGTTTCACCGGTACACGACCCAATTTTAAAAGTTGCGGAATATTAAAATAATCCATTTCAAAAGTAATATCGATACCGATAACATCACATTCATTGAGTGGCCGTTGCGTCTCCACACTCATAAGCGGCAAGCGATGTTTTTCATAATCACGAAGCTCCGATGCAGCCGGCATAAAATACCGTTCACCGCAACTCGTATCACGTAAATTCACTTCTTCATATATAATCTGCAATCCCAAATTACTCATACCCACAAAATATGTATTGGGATATACCAACCCTACTTTAAAAGGCTTATGGGGATTGCTTTCAACACGGCTTACTTCATTCGCTCTAAGCGATTGCAAGCCATTTAGTATTTCATTTCTTGTCACGGCTCAACCTCCTCGAGCAATCATCATCTTATTTATTAATTATAGCACGAAATGAAGAACCATATAAAACAAAAGGAGTGTCCCCTTGTAAGGAACACTCCTGTGAATTTATATCCAGAAAATATCTGTACGATTATTCAGCTAAAGCTGCTTCAATAGCTTCTTTCATTTCTGACGGTTCAACAGTTGGTTCGAAACGACCGATAACTTCCCCTTTACGATTAATCAAGAACTTGGTGAAGTTCCATTTAATGGAATCATCGCCCATGAATTCAGGGAACTTTTCATTCAAAAAACTGTTCATGAAATCAGCTTTTTCACCGGTGAAACCTTTAAAGCCTTGCTGAGCGGTCAAATAGGTAAACAAAGGAATTTCACCTTCACCGCGTACAACAGCTTTACCCATAACAGGGAACGTTACTCCGTAATTTAATTTGCAGAAACTCTGTACTTCTTCATTGGTGCCCGGTTCCTGCTCCAAAAATTCATTAGCCGGTACTGCAATTACGCTGAATCCCTGATCTTTAAAGGATTCATACAATGCTTCCAAACCTTCATATTGTGGTGTAAAACCACATTTACTGGCCGTATTGGCAATCACCAAAACCTTACCTTCAAATTCTTTTAAACCAACTTCTTTCCCTGCTTTGTCTAATACACTGTAATCATATACGCTCATGACGAGCCCTCCTGTTGCATCAAATAAGTATCTCTCTTTCGATGATTTAATTGTACACAATCTTTTAATTGTTGTCAACTATATTTTATGCAATTTAATTTTAAAAATATTTTTTGATTTAAAAAGGCGTTTTACTCTTCAAAAAAGCCATTCAGACATAACTTGCGGTTTCTCAAGGCCCACAAATTATACTAAATGGCTTTTATCATAACCCTTACTATTTAATTCAACTATCTACTCAACTTTAATTCAACGAATTAACCATACCTTCTTCCACGCTTTTCCCCTCAAGCGCTTCGTCAGTTGCAATTGCCTGTTTACTGATTGAAGTACAAACACCGAAAGTAATGCTGCACACGATCCATTCCAAATAAATGACATGCGGTACGATGCGAACTGCAGGTACAAAATTCCATATTAACAAGGTCACCACGGCTGCCACTAAAGTATAGAAAGCACCGATGCGGCTGCAGTATTTAGGTGCGAACAAAGTCATCAATACGATAACCGCGAAGGCCTCCATCAAGCTTAAGCCCTGCATCAACGTAGCGATGATACCGCTGATTGTCAAAGCGAAGATGAATGTCATAAGCCCCATAACCACGATGGCTACTTTAGTAATGAATGTATAACGTTCGTCGGTTACATTCGGATTGATGAAACGTTTGTAAATATCCTGAGAGAATAAAGTACCGGAACTCAAAAGTAAATTGCAAGCCGTACTCACATCAGCCGCCCAAAGTGCTGCCAAGGTTAAACCGGCCAGCACATAATTTTCCGACTTGCCCGTTGTCAGTTTGCGCGATGCCCAAGAAATCACGAAGAGTAATACCACATACAGCCCTACAATCACAGTTGAAATAGTCATAAAAATCGCTCCTTTCTGTGGTGATTGGGGCATATCACCGGCCCGTCCGCCTTTTTTTGCAAACAATTCATGATGACAAAATCGCCAACTATGAAATAAAAAATCGACCCTAAAAAGGGACGATGACGAATCGCGGTACCACCCTCATTGACGATTTCCGAGTATAAAAAAAGAGGGTTGTACCAAGGGACGGAATATCCGCGGTACCACCCTCATTATCTCGAATCGACCAACTCATAGTTCTACTAACGACAACCACGCCGGCGCAACCTACTCAATTTCAGCTTTGCAGTTCAGAAAGGAACTTCACACTGTAATCACTGCCGTTTTACACCAACCAACGGCTCTCTGCGCATGCCTTACAGGGCTACTTTCTTTCGTCATCACTTTTACTTCGCTTCCTGCTCAACTTATCTGCAAACTCTTTGCTATATGGCTAAGCACTCCGCTTTTTTAAATTGAAATCATTATACGAAAAACATTTGTCCGTATCAAGTGAAATTTTATATTTCTCAAAATAATCTTCCGACCTTACATAACTGCATTTCTTTCGTTTTGACCATGCGTTAAATAACAAAAATGCCGTCCGGGTAAAACCCGAACGGCATCTTATTATTTTGTATCAGCGTACAAAACTAAAATTATTTGTCAATAATTTCAGTAACAACACCGGCACCTACTGTGTGGCCACCTTCGCGAATAGCGAAACGAAGACCGGCTTCAATAGCGATTGGTGTAATCAATTCAATGCTCATAGTGATGTTATCACCAGGCATACACATTTCAGTACCTTCAGGCAACTGGATAACACCGGTTACGTCAGTTGTACGGAAGTAGAACTGTGGACGGTAGTTGGAGAAGAATGGAGTATGACGGCCACCTTCTTCTTTAGTCAATACGTAAACTTCACCTTTGAATTTAGTGTGCGGGTGAATGGAACCCGGTTTAGCCAATACTTGACCACGTTCGATGTCTTTGCGGTCTACACCACGAAGAAGAGCACCAACGTTGTCGCCTGCTACTGCGGAATCCAAAGTTTTACGGAACATTTCAAGACCTGTTACAACGTAGCTTTCAGCTTTTTCTTTCAAGCCAACGATTTCTACAGTGTCGCCAACTTTAACTTCGCCACGTTCAACACGGCCGGTAGCTACTGTACCACGACCGGTGATTGTGAAAACGTCTTCGACCGGCATCAAGAAAGTTTTGTCGGTGTCGCGTTCAGGAGTTGGGACATAGTCATCAACAGCAGCCATCAATTCTTTGATTTTTTCTACGTATTTAGGGTCTCCTTCCAAAGCTTTCAAAGCGGAACCTACGATAATAGGTACTTCGTCGCCAGGGAATTCGTAAGTAGAAAGAAGATCACGAACTTCCATTTCTACTAATTCGATCAATTCGTCATCGTCAACCATATCAGCTTTGTTCAAGAATACAACGATAGCTGGTACACCTACCTGACGAGCAAGAAGGATGTGTTCACGAGTCTGAGCCATAGGGCCGTCAGTAGCAGCGATAACCAAGATCGCGCCGTCCATCTGAGCAGCACCGGTGATCATGTTTTTAACATAGTCGGCATGGCCCGGGCAGTCAACGTGTGCATAGTGACGTTTTTCAGTTTCATATTCTACGTGGGAAGTGTTGATTGTGATACCACGTTCACGTTCTTCCGGAGCTTTGTCAATCATGCTGTAATCTTGGAATTGAGCCTTACCTTCTTCAGCAAGAACTTTAGTGATTGCTGCAGTAAGAGTAGTTTTACCATGGTCAACGTGACCGATAGTACCGATGTTAACATGCGGTTTAGTACGTTCAAATTTTGCTTTTGCCATTGAAGAATAGCCTCCTTCACAAAAATAATAACCTATATGCCCTAATTATAATACAAAAAATCAGTAATGAAAAGAATCTAACATTAAAAACCCTAAAATCTACAGGAGATTTTAGGGTTTTATAAAAAATTTAGTTGCCGTAATTCTGTTTTAATGTTTGTAATTTGTAGAAACACCACAACATGCCGAACCAAACCGGCGTAAAGAGTAACGCGATAAGTGTTTCTCTGTTAAAAGCCAACGAAATCAAAACTAATGCATAAAAAGCTAAAATCACATAGTTCATAACCGGATATAACGGCATTTTGAACGGATTTGCTTTAACCACTTCAGGATGCTGTTTACGATATTTCATATGGCAAACCAAAATAATAGCCCAGATAAAAATAAAGCAGAACGTAGACACACTGGTAATTAGAATAAATACATTTTCAGGCATAATGTACTGCATGATAACGGCTATAAAAATAACCAAAGCGGAGAATACAACGGCGTTCATCGGCACTTGATTGGAACGAAGGCGGAACATACGACGCGGTGCATTTCCTTCACGAGCCAACGTATACACCATGCGACTTGTACTAAAGAGACCACTGTTACAAGCAGATGCTGCGGACGTTAACACGATGAAGTTAACGATAGCGGCTGCCGCTACGATACCGGCCGCTTTAAACACCTGAACGAACGGACTGGAATCGGCATTTACGGCCGTCCAAGGGTAAATACTCATAATAATCGCCAAGGCACCAACGTAGAAAATAATAATACGAATCGGAATATTATTGATAGCCTGTGGAATTACCTTTTTAGGATTTTCCGTTTCACCGGCCGTTAAGCCTACAAGTTCAATCCCCGTAAAAGCAAATACAACCATTTGGAACGATAAAACAAAACCTTCCCAACCGTTCGGGAACCAACCGCCATGACTCCACAAATTAGAGAAACTAACGGGACCCACATCTGTTTGATAGCCTGTAAAAATTAAATATAAGCCACCGCCGATTAAGCCTAAAATAGCAATAACCTTAATTAAGGCAAACCAGAATTCCAATTCACCGAAAATTTTGACTGCCATTAAATTAGAAGCGAACAGAATGAGCAAAATACAAAGACTCGGTATCCATGGCTCTACATTCGGTATCCAGTACTGAATATATACACCGGCAGCCGTAACGTCAGCCATTGCGAGCGATACCCAACAGAACCAATAGGTCCAACCCGTAACAAAGGCGGCACCCGGTCCGATGTACTCTTCAACGAAATCTACGAATGAGTGATGCTCCGTATTAGATAATAATAATTCCCCCAAGGCTCTCATCATGAAAAATGAAATTAGACCTGTAATGATATAAGCCAATAAAATGGACGGTCCCGCCAAATGAATCGAACGGCCCGACCCTAAAAATAAACCTGTACCGATGGCTCCCCCTATAGCCAATAACTGTACATGTCGATTTTTCAGCCCCCTAGCTAACTCTTTCTTCTCATGCATACAAATGCCCACCTCCAAAACACTAAATTTGTTAAAAAAATAAACTCACATTGATATGTGAGTTACCAACTAAATAAATAGTGGTGGCGGCACACGGATTTGAACCGCGGACACACCGGGTATGAACCGATTGCTCTAGCCAACTGAGCTATGCCGCCAAGTGTATATGGAGCTAGTGACCGGGATTGAACCGGTGACCTTATCCTTACCAAGGATACGCTCTGCCGACTGAGCTACACCAGCATACGTAATGAATGGTTGCGGGGACAGGACTTGAACCTGTGACCTTCGGGTTATGAGCCCGACGAGCTACCAACTGCTCCACCCCGCGATGAATGGTGGAGGGAGAAGGATTCGAACCTTCGAAGTCGAAGACGGCAGATTTACAGTCTGCTCCCTTTGGCCGCTCGGGAATCCCTCCAAAAACAATGGAGCTGGCGATAGGAATTGAACCCACAACCTGCTGATTACAAGTCAGCTGCTCTACCGATTGAGCTACGCCAGCATACCACAACATGGAATATTATACATATTCCTGAACAACTTGTCAATAGATTTTTTAGCTCAGATTGACTTTTTGTTCAACGCTTACGTCTCCCGTATAGCGCTTTATTATAATAGCATAGGTAATATTTTTACGCAAGTATTTTTTTACAAAAATATTTACATTTTTCTGACAATCACATTACACCCGATCCAACATATCCTTGGTAATTACCATTTCCTAAATCAGAACTCCTTATATATCTATCCTTTAAATCGATTCCCTACATTAACCACACTCATATTTTTACCTCAAATCATGATTTCTCTCATTGACTTTCTTCTATGTGAGGAATATACTACACATAGAAACTATTCTATGTGAGGTTATACCAATGGATGAAAAATATCTGGATAATGCCAAAATTTTAAAAGCGATTGCCGATCCAAAACGCTTACGAATTATCGACATGCTTTCATGCGGTGAACTTTGCGCCTGTGAAATCCTGGAAGAATTTCATGTAACACAACCCACCTTATCCCATGACATGAAAGTATTAATCAAAGCAGGCATTGTAAATTCTCGCCCGGAGGGCAAGTGGACCTACTATTCATTGAATCAAAACAGCCTTAAAAACTTTTATAGTCAATTAGGCAATATATTATGTGATACCGATGATTGTATCTGCCACAAAAAGGGTGAAACTACTTGAATCGGCTAAAACCGAACCAAGTTTTAGCTTACATGTCCATTCCCTTATGGAATGGACATATAAATCGCCCTTCACATAGAAATTCTTCTATATGACGCATAGCATTTTTTATAGGAGTACCAACAATGCAAGAAAAATTACAAACAAACATGGATTTTTTCCAAAAATATTTAACGGTATGGGTCATTCTTTGTATGATTATAGGCGTATTAATCGGAAAGTTCATCCCCGAAATTCCCGCTTTCTTAAATCAGTTTGAATATGCCAAAGTATCCATACCCATGGCCATCCTTATTTGGTTGATGATTTATCCCATGATGATGAAAGTTGATTTCCAAAGTGTAAAAAATGTCGGCAAAAATCCTAAAGGTTTATTCCTTACCTGGATAACCAATTGGCTCATAAAACCTTTTACCATGTATGCTATTGCTTCTATATTTTTCTTTGGAATTTTTAAAACTTACATCACACCCGACCTTGCTACCGAATATTTGGCAGGTGTCGTATTACTGGGTGCCGCCCCTTGCACGGCCATGGTATTTGTGTGGAGTACGCTCACTAAAGGTAACCCCGCTTATACCGTCGTACAAGTAGCAACCAATGATTTAATTATATTAGTCGCTTTCGTTCCTATCGTAAAGTTTTTGCTTGGCATATCCAATGTAGAAGTACCTTGGATACCTTGATATTATCTGTCATCCTTTTCGTCGTAATCCCGCTTACGGGCGGCTTACTCACACGCTCGCTTGTTATAAAAAATAAAGGTGCCGATTATTTCAATAACATTTTTGTCAAAAAATTCGACGGAATTACTACAATAGGACTTTTAATGACACTTATACTTGTCTTCGCATTTCAAGGCGAAACCATCATTAATAATCCGCTGCACATTGTGTTAATTGCAGTTCCTTTAATTTTGCAAACATTCTTGATTTTCTTCATTGCGTACTTTGCTGCCAGAATTTTAAAACTGCCATTCAATGTAGCTGCACCGGCCGGCATGATTGGTGCTTCTAACTTTTTTGAACTCTCCGTGGCTGTCGCCATCGCCGTATTCAGCACCAACTCCGCCGCTGCCTTGGCTACCACCGTCGGCGTATTAACCGAAGTACCGGTTATGTTACTGTTAGTAAAAATCGCCAACAATACACGCCACTGGTTTCCCACTTCCGGCGAAGAATAATTTCACTTTTTAGTTTAGCTGTTATTTTAACTGCTTAGTTTAGCTATTTCGCCCATATATCAAGGCGCAATTAATATTAATAAAAGAAAGTAGGTAAATCTTATGAAATCTGTAAAAATTTTTGAACCCGCTATGTGTTGTGCTACCGGTCTTTGCGGTGTAGGTGTCGATCCTGAGTTATTACGTATTTCTACAGTTATTGAAACTTTGAAACAGAATAATATTCAAGTTGACCGCTTCAACCTTACCAATGCACCAATGGAGTTCGTTTACGATACAACCATAAACACATTTATTAATGAAAAAGGTCCTGATGCCTTACCTGCTATTCTATTGGACGGAGATTTAGTTCTGTCCGGAAGATATCCGACAAATGCAGAATTAACCGAATGGCTCAATCTACCTGCCGAAACATTACAAACTTGTGCACAAGGCTCAGAATACGCTTCAAAAAACGAAGATGACTCAAACTCTTGTTGTTGTGAAGGAGGTTGTTGCTAATGGATCGTTTTAATCCGCAAGTCCTCAATTTAACCAAATATCTTTTCTATACCGGTAAAGGCGGCGTAGGCAAAACCAGTATGGCCTGCGCTACGGCTTTATCTTTGGCCGATCACGGTAAAAAAGTTCTTTTGATCAGTACGGATCCGGCTTCAAACTTACAAGACGTATTCGCCATGGAGCTTACCAATAAAGCGATGCAAATTCCCGATGTACCGAATCTTTTTGTAGCCAACCTAGATCCGATTCAAGCAGCCGCCGAGTATCGTGAAAGTGTTGTCGCTCCTTATCGCGGTAAACTACCGGATGCGGTTTTAAATAATATGGAGGAACAACTTTCCGGTTCCTGCACCGTAGAAATTGCGGCCTTCAACGAATTTTCTAATTTTATCACCAACAAAGCCATAGAATCGGAATACAACCATATTATTTTTGATACCGCACCCACCGGACATACCTTGCGCATGCTCCAACTTCCGTCCGCCTGGATTAATTTTATCAGCGAAAGCACTCATGGCGCATCATGTCTCGGTCAATTATCGGGACTTGAAGGCAAAAAATCGATTTACAAACAAGCGGCAGATACTTTAGCCGATAGCAAGCTTACTACTTTAGTTTTAGTTACTCGTCCGGAAAGTGCTCCACTCAAAGAAGCCACCCGCGCGTCTAAAGAACTCAAGGAAATCGGTGTTCAAAATCAAATATTAATTGTAAACGGCGCTTTGACTACAGCCGACGACAAAATATCTCAAAAACTTTTTGAAAAACAACAAGCTACTTTAGCAAGTATTCCAAGCGAATTGCAAGAACTCACCATGTATATGGTACCGCTAAGAGCGTATAATGTTACCGGTCTCGCTAATGTACGCGCCCTGTTAAACGAGGACCACATTGCAGTCGTTAATGAAACTTTAAACACCAATAAACTCTTTGATTTAGATGATGTCGTTAACAATCTTGAAACGAACGGAAAGCGCGTTATTTTTACAATGGGTAAAGGCGGTGTAGGCAAAACTACGATTGCCGCCTCCATAGCCTTGAAGCTGGCTGCACGTGGGCAAAAAGTACACCTGGCTACTACCGATCCGGCGGCTCACCTCAACTTCGTCCTCGACGAAAACCAAAATATCACCATGAGCCATATTGATGAAGCCGCTGAGCTTGCCAAATATCAGGATGAAGTTCTCACCAAGGCGCGCAACTCCGGTCTAAGCGACAGCGATATTGCCTATATCGAAGAAGATTTACGCTCCCCTTGTACGCTTGAAATTGCCGTTTTTAGAGCATTTGCCGAAATCGTAGAAAAAGCGGATGACCAAATTGTAATCATCGATACGGCTCCGACCGGTCATACATTGCTTCTATTGGAATCTACACAAAGCTATAATCACGAGATTCAACGTACCAAAGGCGAAATTCCGGAATCCGTAAAAAAATTATTACCACGTCTTAAAAGTACCGAGACCGAAGTCATTATTATTACCTTACCCGAAGCAACGCCTGTTTATGAAGCATTGCGTTTAGAAGATGATTTAATCCGTGCCAGCATTGCCACTAAGTGGTGGGTTATGAACCAATCTTTTTACAAACTAAATACTACCAATCCAATCTTAGCTGCCAAAGCAGACAACGAAGTATCGTGGTTAAATAAAATAGACACTCATACAAAAGGTCATTTTGCAGTTATCGCTTGGAGTGCCGACGATATCAAGAATGAAAAATTACTATCTTTGTAACAGAAAGGCCATCATATGTTAAAAATAGCATTTATTTGTGTTCACAATTCCTGCCGTAGCCAAATTGCGGAAGCATTGGGTCGCCACTTAGCAAGTGATGTATTGGAGTGTTATTCGGCCGGTACGGAAACAAAGCCTAAAATCAACCAGGATGCCGTGCGTCTAATGAAAGAACTTTACGGAATTGACATGGAAAAAACACAATTCAGTAAACTTTTATCGCAAATTCCACCGGTCGACATGGTTGTTACCATGGGCTGTAATGTAGCCTGTCCTAACCTTCCCGCAAAACGTCGCGAAGATTGGGGGCTTGATGATCCTACCGGTAAGGATGACGCCGAGTTTATACAGACCATTAAAACCATAGAGTCTAAAATATTAAAGTTGGCAGAAGAATTAAGACAGCCGCCAACTAAGATAATAAACTAAAAAGCAGCCTTGCTTTTATGAGGCAAAAAATATAGCCGTGTGCATTGTAAGTTTAAACAATGCACACGGCTATTATAATTTAAAATCGGTTTCAACTCTTTTTTATTAGAAAAGGAAGAAATATGCAAAAGCAATAACAGCGATTACAAAACGATAATATGCAAATCCTGCCAAGGATGATTTATTCAAGAATTTCAAGAACCATACGATGGACAAGTAAGCAAAGATAAATGCTGTTACAAAACCGATGGCGAACATAACGAAGTCCGACCATTGCAACTGATCAATGATTTTAAGCAAATCATAAATACAAGCAATCAACATGATTGGTACTGCCATGATGAAAGAGAAATCAGCTGCCGCTTTACGGCTGACACCGAGCATTAAACCGCCGGCGATAGTAGAACCGGAACGGGAAAAACCCGGCCATAAAGCCAATACTTGGAACAAACCGATTTGAAGACATTGATACATGCTCAACTGGTCAACATTATCAACAGTAATCGGTTTATGACGTTTTTCAGCCCAAAGCATGAATAAACCGCCTACGATCAAGCCGATAATAACTGTACCTGCCGAGAAGAGATAATTTTTAATAAAAGAATGACCTAAAAAGCCGATGGCCATAGCCGGCAACATACCGAAAAAGATATGCGCCAAAGATAATCGGTCATTGCGAATCCAGTTTTCACGACGAAGCATGCTCATGAATTTTTCGCGATAATAGAAAAATACAGATAAAATGGCACCTAACTGAATAAATACTTCAAATACACTGGCACGTTCGCCGGTAAATCCTAAAAAGTCACCTACTAAAATCATATGCCCGGTACTGGATACCGGTAAGAATTCTGTTGCCCCTTCTACGATACCAAGTATAAAGGCAATAATATTTTGATCCATTAGTTCACCTCGACTACCAACTGGCCGCTCTATGGCCGGCCTCCATCATAATCATTCTTCTTCACTTACATGATAACCGCTTTCGCTATGCGGTTTTATCATTTAACAACTCAATCATTATAGACTTTTTGGTTAAATTAGACAATGCCAAAATACAGCTTTACCCAATATTTTAATTTTTTTAATACTTTTGTTACACTTTTGATACTTTTCCTTCTTTAAAGGTAAAAATCGTAATTTCTCGCGGACAATTATAACGAACCGGGAACCAATGGCCTGTTCCGTTATTAACATAACCGTATTTGTCTCCGTCACGATACATGCCTTTAAAATATTTAGTGCCTACCGGTACGAGCGGCGTACCGCCCACCACAATTTGTCCGCCATGAGTATGCCCGGACAGTGTTACCGATATATTATGGGCAAAAGCATTTTCAATAAAATCAGGATGATGAGCCAATAAAATAGTAAAGGCCTCCGACGGTATATTGGCCAAAGCCTCTTGAAGATAAACTTCTCGCTGCTCGCCGCTGCGATCAAACGAATATTCAACACCGGCCAAATACACCGGCCAGGATCCGCCGCTTAAACGAAGCGATGAATTCCGATGCATACGCATGGAGATGCTACTGAAAGCCTCTAGAACAAGGGGTAGATTTTTAAAATATTCATGATTCCCCAAAATATAATCTATGCCATCGGGAATTTTCGGAAACAATTCTTCCAAACGTCCGCACAATGGATTTAAAAAATCAAGGTCATCTATTAAATCGCCGGTAATAACTAAACGATCCGGCTTTTCATTTAAAACAGCCTGCGTAATTTTATCAAAATCACGCAAATCAATGAACGGTCCGATATGCACGTCACTGATTTGAGCCAATTTATAATCTTTTAAATACTCCGGCAAACTGCGAAATACCAAATCAATGTGATTTACTTGGAGTTCTTTCGCCCCTTCATAAGCTCTGACTACACCGCCGCCGGCCGTAACAGCAGGTACGGCCCAAATGGCTTTACGCAAAAATTGGCGACGACTATCTTCTTCTTCAGCCGTTGTTTTTTTAGCACGCCAATTCACCGCCGCCATGACAATTCCCAAAGGGATCAATATGGCAAAACCGACACCGAGCCCCATTAAAAGGCCGTACGTACCGGTAGCCCAAGCACGCCAAAATTCGTACATGGACGTCCCCAGCAATTGCACCTGTGCCATCTGGTAATACGTTGTCCCCACAATAGCTGTGATTTGAAGCAACACTAAGCGCCAAAACCACGCCGAACGGCGCTTCATTTTAGTTAAACGCACAATTAAATAGGAATTGGCGAATACTATCAAAAAGATGATAATCGTCGTTATGATAAAAAATATTAAACGTGCCGACATTCTTTCACCTGCCATTCTTCATATACTAATTTTGGCAAAATACGGTCAACTTGCCATGTGGACCTGCCCAGGGGAACTCAGTAAAATCATCCGACGAAACCCAGCGCCATTCATCATCGGTAACCATTGCCGAAGAAGCCTCACCCGTAAGTTCTGCTTCATAGGCTTCCATATCCCAACAGCGATGGGAAAACACATGCCGCAACGTAGTGATTGCCTTACTGTGCCAGGTAAGTTTACCCCCTCGAAACATTGAATTCCATTCTTCTTTCAAAGGCTTTACACCGATCAAAGGCAATTCTTTTTTATCTTGCATCGTAACATCCCTCGGCACTTCAACATTGGGAAACTCCCACATAGAATGCAAAAGACCCTTAGCCGGTCGACGATGCAATAAGTATTCACCATGCGCATTACGGATGAGCCCGGTTACAATCGAAATAATAGGCACTGATTTTTTAACAATACGCACCGGTAACTCAGCGGCAATCCCCAAAGCATCCGCCTGACACCAACGCCGTAAAGGACAACCTTCGCAGCGTGGCGCCTTCGGAATACAGATACCGGAACCAAAGTCCATGAGCGATTGGTTGAAATCGCCCGGTCGATCATAGGGCAATGTCTCATCAACTAAGGCAGCAATCGCCTTTTTACCGGCCGTGCGCATAATATCATCACGCACTGCATACAACCGAGCATACACACGCAGCACATTACCGTCAATAGCCGCTTCGCGTTGATTAAACGCAACCGACAAAATGGCGCCGGCTGTATAAGCCCCAACGCCCTTAAGGCGTTCCACCTCTTTACGGGTGCACGGTATCTCACCCCCATATTTGCTCATCACTTCACGCACACCGAGGCGCAAATTACGAGCACGGGAATAATAGCCCAAACCTTGCCATGCCTTTACTACCGTATCTTCATCCGCAGCCGCCAAAGCTTCCTTCGTCGGGAATTGTTCCATCCAATTCTCGTAGTACGGCTTCATCGCTTCAATGCGCGTTTGCTGCGACATAATTTCCGACACCCAAATACGATACGGATCTTTAGTCTTACGCCACGGTAAATCACGCTTATTGGCATCGTACCAGGCAAGAAGCGTCCTTACCCAATCGGCCTCAACCTTACTTTTCTTTTCATCCGCCATCTGATTGGATTCTGTCTCCGTCTTCGAAGATACTTCAGTTATATTTTCAGTTAAAACTTTATCTTTATTTACGCTTCGAGCCACGCCTTCATTGCCTCCACTGATTCCAACTCGGGAATCTCCGTCACCTTCGTTATCTGCATTTGCATAATGCCGTCATTATTCTTACCGAACACGAGTTTACCTTTCAAAAGTTCGCCGTTTAAAACCCGCGGAATCCAGTCCGCATCACCGGCCCACATTGTATCATAAGGGATTTTGTCAAACGATGTCCAAAACGGCTCCATCTCTTCCGTCTCCATAGGCAAACCCTCATAATTACGCAGTAAATACACATAATTTACATGCGTCCATTCCTCATTATAAGGAAATTGAAAATCTAATATAGCCACCGGCTCCAAGTCCTCAGGCTTAGCCAACAAAGACGTTTCTTCAAACAATTCGCGCACCGCACACTGACGGAATGTTTCGCCGTCCTCGCGCTTTCCGCCGAAACCGTTAGCCTTGCCGGCACCTAAACCGCGTTTTTTACGGCCCAATAAGATTTCTTGTTGATCATTTACAATAAAACATAATGTTGTCGGTCTCATGCTGTTGCCTCTTCTTTTTTCAAAAATAATTCTCAGTTGTTTCGCAAAATTATTTCCATATCTTTAAAAAGTTATTTCGACATATTTCGCTAAAATCATTATCAAATTAATTATATCACACTGCCCAAAAGGTCAATACTGTGTTAGTATTAAAGTAAGAGAGGTGTACAAATGAATGAACCACTAATATTTAATATAGCCATGGGCCGCACCAAGCCGGAAAACATCCGCCACCGTGAAGTGGCTTGCCCCTTCTGTGCCGTTGACAAATTGACCGACATTTTGGAAACGCAGGGCGATATTATCTGGCTTATGAACAAATATCCCGTCCTTGATCGAACTTGGCCTACCGTTATCATCGAAACCCACGATTGTTTCAGTGAATTTTCGCGTTATTCACCGGATAAAGCCACAGAGGTTCTTGATTTTTCTTTGCGTAAATGGCAGGAAACCATGGCTCGCGAAGAGTTTAAATCCGTATTGTATTTTAAAAACTACGGGCCTATGTCCGGCGGCTCAATTCGCCATCCGCACAGTCAAATTATAGGCTTATATGATTACGATTATCGTGAAGACATTAAAGTTCACCATTTCGACGGCCCTATTCTGAAAGAAGATTCAAATTTAAAAATTACCTTATCCGATAAACCGATTATCGGCTTTTTCGAATTCAATATGGAATTCAACGAAAAAACATCCCGTGCCGTAATGGCTAAACGAATTCAACAAATTCTGCACTATATTTTAACAGACTTTTCACGACACAGCGGTTCGTACAATCTGTTCTTCTACGATTTACAGACCGGTTCACAGTATGTTAAAATAGTACCTCGTTATGTTACCTCACCGCTGTATATCGGCTATTCAATCAGCCAAATCAGCAATAAGGAACGCGTTGAACAAATTAAAAATGAACTGAACCATGACTTTTTTATTGATTAAGTGTGACTTTACCATTCAGCCGAATTACAGTTATCATTTAATCACACATGATTTTTAGTTAGGAGATACCATGAAAATTTTTGCCATTGGCGATCTTCATTTCTCAGGCGAACCGCCTACCAAGCCAATGGATGTATTCGGTCCTCATTGGCAAAATCATCGCGAACGCCTCATAGCATCTTGGCAAGAACAAGTAAGCGATGATGATATAGTCTTTGTAGTGGGCGATACTTCATGGGCTTTGCGCCTGGCGGAGGCAGTGTCTGATTTAAAAACAATTGCCCGACTGCCGGGCCAAATTTATTTAATCCGCGGCAACCATGATTATTGGTGGAGCAGTGCCAAGAAAATGGATACGGCCATGCAACATGAATTAACCTTTTTACAAGGTCACGGCTTGGCCATCGGAAACATTGCCTTCGGCGGCACTCGCGGTTATCTTTGTCCCAACGATACGTCCTTTGGCGAAGAAAACGATACATCCATTTATACTCGCGAATTGTTGCGCACCGAAGCGGCCCTTCAAGAAATGGAACAGGCCCTTCACCAAAACGAAAACGCTGAATCATCGGAGCAAGAGGCGATTCGAATTCTGCTCTTGCACTATCCCCCATTCAATGATAAAAACGAACCCAGCGGTTTTACCGAGCTGTTAACCAAATATAAAGTTGATCATTGCATTTTCGGACATTTACACGATAAAAATTCTTTTGACCGCATTCCGAAAACCTTTGACAATACACAGTTACATCTTGTATCTGCGGACTATATGGATTTTAAATTAAAACAGATTTTATAATTTTGATATATTGTACTTTGACATATTGTGCTTTGATATATTGTACTTTGACATATTGGGCTTTGACATATCGGGCTTTGCAAATTGAGCTCTGCAATAATATTTATCTTAAGGCACTTTAGTTTTCATATTTTATAAGGAGATTCTTTTTATGAGTCGCATTCATCGTGAACATTTGCAAGCAGGCTATATCTTCGGCGATATAGCTAATGAAGAATATATTTATTTGCCGGCCGGTGAAGTCGGTGTTGACTCACCCATGTGTATTTTAGAACGTCACGGCAATTATGAGGATGTGAGCCTCGATGAAGCTGCTCATCTCATCGATACCTTGACACTCAAACCATGCAGCCATCCCAAATTGGGCAAACGGTCGTTTTAATAAATCCCCAATTCTGTTTTAACAGAGTGCATAGCGATCTAATTAATTAAACATCAATACAAACAAAAAAGGCATCTTGCGAGAACTCCTCACAAGATGCCTTTTTATTCAGCTTATTCTTCAGATCCGAACGGAACCATTTTTTGAGCTTGTTCGCGATGCATTGGTTTAATCGAGCGATTAGCCACTTTAAAAGCCAACGCAATCACTGCCGCATCATCAATCCAACCGATAAACGGAATGCGGTCGGAAACAAGATCGATAGGCAAGATTAAATACCCTAAAGCGCCGGCAATGACGGCTTTAACGTATTTAGGGGTGTCAGGGTCACGGAAACAATAAAACAAGATGAACGCCCGACGTAAGAAGGCGACATTTTTACCGACACCACTGGCAAAACTTAAAAATTTAGATGACGAAAAGAATTTCGCATACTTCAATAATTTTAACGGATTCATTTTGATGCTCACTCCTATAATTCCCGTATACCTATACTAAGTGCCGTGGTTAATTATTTCTGTAAATTGTCTTTCATGCCTTTTACAACATCACTTACTTTTTCCACAACTTCGTCTTTTTTATCGCCTGCGGAAGCAACGAAATCACTTACGCTTTCTACCACATCATCTTTAGTATTGCCGGCTGATGTTAAAATATCGCTTACTTTGCCGAGCACCGTAGATTTTGCTTCGCCGGTAGATTTAATAGCGGAGGTAGCCGTACCGCTTGCCAAATCAAGAGCCGTGGAGCCTACCGTAGCCAATAAGGCACCGATACCGGATAAAGCATGTTTAGCATTGGCAATATATTCGTTATCGGAATTGGCAAGCGCTTTACCGGCAATACCGGCTACGGCAGCACTGGCAACACCAAGGACTACATTTTTAATGGAGCCGAAGCTTTCCAATAAATCGCCATTTAACAAGCTACCGAAATTAAAGCTGTTAAGGCCTAAAAATTCATCACTGCCCACACCGGCTTCGGCTAAGAAATCTTTATTTTCATCGCCCAGCGGTTTGTTTTTAAGCGGTGAATCCACCAATGCAGCAATCGTTGTTTTGTTATGTTCAACAATTTCCATTAAACGTTCTCTGTATTCAGAGAAATCGCCGGGCATAGGCATACCGCTTTCTACCCAAATCTTAGCACATTTGCCTACGGCGTATGTTAAGCAAATAGCCAACGGAATTTTAACTTTCGGATTAGGGAATACAGAAGTCAACAATGCACTTACTACACTGCCGCCGAGACCGCCGAGGAAACCGATAATAGCACCGGCTGTTGCGGTATGACCATATACGGCAGCAATACGACTTACCATATACGCATCATTGGCAATCAATGCGGTTGTACTAAGTTTTGGTGCTATCACGAGTACGCCGGCACGTGCGGCCGCCCAACGGCAGATGTTTTCAATTTCAGCATCGCGATCTGCTAATTCTGCTTCTACGGCTGCTAACGTTCCTTCCGGATGAGTCATCAAATCTTTTACGTCTTCCATCTATATCGCTCCTTTATCACCTGTAAAGTCTAATACATGACATATTAATAGAGTTCACTTTAATTATAAACCCTCATTCTGACTATTTCTATATTAAGGAATAAAATTCCTCTTTTTAACTATATAAATTATACAATTATCTTACCAGCTGGTTAAGCCTCCGTCGATTGTCCATGCGGCGCCTGTTACAAACGAGGCCTTTTCACTGAGTAAAAAAGCAATAACTTCGCCGATTTCTTCCGGTTTGGCAATGCGCCCCAACGGATAATGCATAGCCATTTCTTCCATAGCTTCTTCAAATGTTTGGTTGCTGTCGGCCAACTGTTTTGCTACCAGTGAAGTATCCACATCACCGGGACATACACAGTTAACACGCACTTTATGAACCGCCATTTCAAGGGCCAATGATTTGGTAAAGCTTACAATAGCCCCTTTGGAAGCACCGTATACCGAACAGGCCACATTTCCCTGTATGCCCGCATCACTGGAAACGGTTACCACACTGCCCTTCGTGCGTCTGAGACAAGGTGCCGCAGCCTGGCATAAGAATACGGTTCCCTTTACATTGGTACCGATCATTTCATCAAAATCCTGCTCGGTCACATCATCGATCAATTCTTCCTTATAAAAACCGGCAGCCGTCACCAAAGCACTGATATCACCAAACAAGCGACAAGTTTCATCAACAATACGGCGACAATTCATAACTTTACTTACGTCGCCTTGTACAAAGCGTACTTTAGAGGAAATACGACGCAATTTAACAACCGCTTCCTGACCGGCACGTTCATTGCGCCCGTTAATTACAACGCTCCAACCTTTTTTCAACAATAACTGCGCCGTTGCGAAGCCGATGCCGGACGTACCGCCACTAATAAGAGCCACCTGATTTTCATTGTTAATCGGCATGGTATCTCACCTTCCTTCGCTACCATTGCGCTACGATATAGTCATACGTTAACTTACAAAGCATGCTTACCGTGGTGGCAATAAATACAAAACGCACCAAACCCACGCCTTTTTTAATGGCCAAACGAGCCCCCAACGTGGCCCCGACAATTTGTCCGGCCGCTGCCGAGAGGCCCAATACATAATCCACATGGCCCAAACTCAAAAACAGGATTAGAGAAGCGAGGTTACTGGTAAAGTTTAAAAACTTCGCATTCCCCGAGGAATACAAAAAGTTAAACCCGGCATAAATAAACATAAAGATTAAAAATGTGCCGGTCCCCGGTCCTACAAATCCGTCATAAAAGCCGATTACCAAAGAGCCCAAAGCCAATAAAACAAGCTTTTTCTTCGAGGCTCCCGCATAGGTCGTCACCGCACCCCAGTCTTTTTTGAATAAAACAAAGGTCAACACACTGATGAGGAGCACAATAATGATTGGCTTTAAATATAAAGGTGGAATACTGATAACCAGCCAGGTCCCGAGCAGCGAGCCGATAAACGTAATGGGCATTAAACGCTTAACCAAGGACCATTCCACCATGCCGGAGCGAGCATACGTAATCGCCGCCGTCAAAGCACCGAATACGCTGGATAATTTATTACTCCCCAAGGCCACACTGGGCGGCAAATTGGTAAGTAGCATCGCCGGCACGGAAATCAAACCGCCGCCACCTACAATGGAGTCTACAAATCCGGCCAACGCCCCTGCCAAAAATAACAACAACGGCATCGTTAACGCCGGATTAATTATACTTATATCCATAAAAGCCTCATTTCAAGCGTGCCAAGATTGTTTTGTAACCATCCGCTCCATATACTAAACAGCGTTTTACACGACTGATGGTAGCCGTGCTGACCCCCGTTGTTTCCACGATATTATCATAGCTTTCGCCGGCTTCGAGCATCCGAGCTACTTGCAAGCGTTGTGCCAACGCTTTTAATTCATTGACGGTGCAAATATCTTCAAAAAACTCATAGCATTCATCGATTGTTTTTAATGCCAAGATGGCCTCAAACAATTGATTATTCAAAGGATTACGCAGTTTTTCATTGACACTCATAAGAATCCTCCCTTTGCTTAAATATATAATTTTATTATATTACATATTCAGGCAAAAGAAAAAGACTTTCGCACTAAAAAGTAAAAAAGTCTTTTTCATCCGGTTAGAATGCCGGAATAATAGAACCCTTGAAGGTATCATCTATGAATTTCTTCGTTGCATCCGATTGATATACGGCTAACAATTTCTTGATTGTTTCATTATTTTCATCGCCTTCACGAACAACAAAAACGTTGGCAAACGGCGAATCTTTACTTTCAACAACGACCGCATCTTTTAACGGATTAAGACCCGCATTGAGTGCGTAATTTGTATTTACCAAGGCAATATCTACATCATTGAGGGAACGGGCAATCTGGGCCGCTTCCAACTCTTTAATTTGTAAATTTTTAGGATTAGACGTAATATCCGCTACCGTTGATTTCGGCGAACCGCCATCCTTCAACTGAATCAGGCCTGCTTGCTGTAATAACAATAAAGCACGGCCACCGTTGGTCGGATCATTCGGAATCGCTACACTCGCACCGTTCGGTACTTTGGAAAGGTCTTTATACTGATTGGAATAGAGGCCCATCGGCAAAAGAATGGTTTTTCCGATTGAAACTAATTTTAAACCGCGTTCACTGACCATATTATCCAAGAACGGTTGATGCTGATAGGAGTTGGCGGTCAATTCTTTTTGTGCCAACGCCACATCCGGTTGAATATAATCGTTAAATTCAACAACTTTCACTTTAATGCCCTGTTTCGCTGCTTCTTTGGCTACAAAGTCCATAACCTGTGCATGCGGCCCGGCCGTTACACCTACGGAAATTTCCTTATTGTCGGTTGCCGCACTGTCCTTACTGTCACTGCCGCAACCAACTAACATCAACGCCAGCGTAGCAATCGCTGCCAATAAAAATACTAATCGTTTCATGTGTTTCCCCCATTCTTTCTCTCTTATTCTCTCTTTTCAAAAAAATCAGGTGCCAATACTTCTGCCGATTAATCGACCGAATCAAACTGCAGCGATTCGAACTCAATTAACGAACCGGATTATTAGCGTTTATTCACTTTACAGGATAAGAAATCACCGCAAGACTGAATCAATTGAACCAATACGATCAAGATGATGATCGTCGCCAACATTACATCGCCTTGGAAACGCTGATAACCGTAACGGATCGCGATATCCCCGAGACCGCCGCCCCCAATAGCACCGGCCATAGCGGAATAGCTGATTAAGTTAACAACCAAAACGGTAATATTGTCAATAATTGTCGGTAACGCTTCCGGCAACAATACTTTGCGGATAATCTGCATTGGCGAAGCCCCCATCGCCTGTGCCGCTTCAATAACGCCGCTGTTGATTTCGCGAATCGATGTTTCCACCAAACGAGCGAGGAACGGAATAGCCGCAATCGTAAGCGGTACGCAAGCCGCCGTAGTCCCGATGGAAGAACCGACAATAATACGTGTGAGCGGAATAATCGCTACCATCAAAATGATAAACGGAATGGAACGGAGTGCATTCACAACCGAACCTAATGTAGCATTTACTGCTTTATTTTCTAAAATATGGCCTTTGCCGGTAATTACCAAAATAACGCCCAACGGTATGCCCACAATCATGGATACTACCGTAGAAATTATCGTCATTTGCAAGGTTTCGCCTAAACCTTGAATCAACAAATTAATGATTTGTTGCGACATAGCCGATCACCTCGCTTCCAATAGGCAATTCATTCAAGTATTGAATAGCCTGCTCTTCATTGGTTCTGTCACCATCCAGCACTATAATCAAATGGCCGAAGCTCGTGTCTTGAATGTAATCGACACCGCCGAAGAGAATACTTACGTTGAGTCCGAAGCGGCGAATCACGCCCGCCACAACCGGCTCATCAACTACATCACCGGTAAAATTCAAGCGAATAATCGGATGTAAACCGTCTTGCCAATCCGGCTGTACATTGAGATGACGCCAAGCTTCTTCCGGTAATTTGTGGCTGATAATGGCACTAACGAATTCTTTCGTAGTTTTTTCTTTAGGACCGGTAAATACATTGACTACACGGCCTTCTTCCAAAATAACCCCGCCTTCAATTACGGCTACACGGTCGCAGATTTCTTTGATAACCTGCATTTCATGCGTAATGAGCACGATGGTTAATTTCAGTTTTTCATTAATATCTTTAAGCAATTCCAGAATGGATTTGGTTGTCTGCGGATCCAAAGCGGACGTAGCTTCGTCGCAAAGAAGCACTTTCGGATTGCTGGCCAAAGCACGGGCAATACCGACACGCTGTTTCTGACCGCCGGATAATTGGGACGGATAGTTATTCAAACGATCGCCCAATTTTACGATATCAAGGATCGGCAAAATGCGTTCTTTGATTTCCGCTTTGCTCATCCCCTGTAATTCCAACGGGAAGGCTACATTATCATAAACCGTACGGGAAGATAATAAGTTGAAGTGCTGAAAAATCATGCCAATATTTTTCCGCTGTTCCCGTAAGTCCTTTTCATTTAATTTAGTAAGATCTACGCCGTCTACAACAACGGAACCGGACGTAGGTCGTTCCAGTATATTAATACAACGAATCAAGGTCGATTTACCGGCCCCACTTTGACCGATAACCCCAAAGATTTCGCCTTCTTTAACTGAAAGGCTAATGTCTTTTAACGCTTCTACGCGATTCGGACCGTCATAAACTTTGCTAATGTGCGTAAGTTCAATCATGTGATCGCTCTCCTTTTCTCTAACGCTCTATTTGAAATATATATTAACATAATAAAAAAACTCTTCATACAGATGAAGAGTTACTGTTTCTTCATCTGTCGAAGCCAAGCTTCGTTGGAATTGGCACCGTTCCTTACCGGATGGTTGCCGCGACTTCATAGGGCCAGTCCCTCAGTCAACTCTTGATGAACCTATGTATTTTTTGCGTGATAAAATCATAACACTGTAGCTAATGACTGTCAATAGAATACTCACAGACTACTTATAAGGCTTTTGTATAGCTACCTATAGAATTCTTGTATAACCATGCAAGAATGCGTATTAAGCTAATCACAGATTACCAATAGTTATTTATAAGGCCCTATAGAGCCGTGACTCATGAGGAACCGTGCCCCTATAACGGCTAATGTACCCGTTACTATCTGCGGCCAGCTCATCATAAATAAAACGGCTTTAGCAATCGGATACGGTATAGCAAAACTCATAAACAACAAAGCAAAACTGCAATATAAGACAACGCACTTAGCCACACTGCACACGGCCGTCTGTAACCAAAGCGACTGATTCCGCAATAAAAAGCCCAGAACGACGAACACCGAGTTTCCTATCGCCACAATGGGCACAAACGGAGCAAACGGCAACATGGACTGCATAAATGCGATAATCGGCGTTACCCAGGCAATAACGAGACCACTCACCACGCCGTAACGCATGGCGGCTAACAACATGCAAAGCCCCACCAAAGAGCCTATTAAAAACATACTCACCATATTCGGTAACGGAATAATAAGGCGCAGACTTTGACTTAACAAAGCCAGCGCCAATAATAATCCGGTCCCCGTAATAATTCGGGTATTCATAAACTAATTAAGCCAACCCTTCTGCCAATAACTTTTCATAACCGGCACGAAGTTTAGTGGCTACAGGGCCCACCTGGCCGTTGCCAACCGGTTTGCGATCAAAGGTAGTAATCGGAATAATGCCGCCGATAGTATCGGTAAAGAACAATTCATCGGCATTTTCAACAAATTCACGATCAAATTCTTTTTCAATAACGGACACACCGGCGGTCGGAGCTACACGCGTAACAACGAGCTGACGAGTAATCCCTTTTAAAATTAAATTATTGGCCGGATGGGTATAAAGAATACCGTCTTTAACGGCAAACACATTGGAAGTTGCCCCTTCCGTACAAATATCATCACGGAATAAAACAGCGGAATACGCGAATTTCTTTTCCGCTTTAGTCTGTGCCAAAATATTCGGAATGAGGTTCAATGTTTTAATATCTACATTAAGCCAACGTTCGTCCGGCAAACTGATTGCTTTAACGCCTTCGCCCAATTTACTTAAATCTTCTTTAATCGGGCGAATATACATGTACATGGTCGGTTCCAATTTGGAACGATCATACGCATGATGACGAGGTTCTACGCCGCGAGTAATTTGCAAATAAATATAACCGTCCGTAATACCGCTCTGTTCAATCATGATTTCATGCAATTCCTGCAAATCTTCCGGACGCATTTTTACCGGAATATCCATAAAACGCATGGAACGATACAATCTGTCCTGATGATAGGAAAAAGCAAAGCAACGACCGTCAAACACGCGTGTTACTTCATACACACCATCACCAAAACAATAACCGCGATCATCCAGACTCACACATTTGGAACCTGGTTCTACAAATTCACCGTTAAAATAGGTTAACTCTTTCATAAGAACACCTCGCATATCATATGTGGTAACCCGAAATTTAACACTTCGGGGACATCCAACAAAAATCAAATATTGCTTATGTAACGATTATAGCACAGTCAACGGATACTTGCCCACAGTGAAGATAATTTTTTATGAACAAAAAGTTTTTTCACTAAAACATGTAAATTTAACGTCTCAATAAAATCGACAGTCCGGTAAAATTTAACGAAACGATAACTTTTAACGGCCCAATAAAATTCTTCGCACCGGTTGCGGTAATTTTTTCAAAGCCAACGTGCCTAAATACGACATACAAACCGTGCAGACATACAGCCCGATAACTACCAAAGCCGTGTATTGCAATTGCGCCACATACATGCCGGCCGTCAAAATAATCAGCATGAACGGATGAATCAAATAAATACCGTATGATGTATCACCGATTTGTTCCCAAATGCCGCGACTCATACTGCTCATAGGCGTAGCAATGAAGAAAAACAAGAAGAACAGCGTGGCTGCGCCCGTGTATAACATGCCCATCGGACTCAGCTGATGAATCGTATAAATCGCTTCCAACAAAGTATAATGACGTTCATTGAGCACGTAGAAATAACTGCCCATCATCAAAGCCACCGAAACGGCAAAGACGATGGTTAAAAGGCCGCGATAACGCCACAATAATTCACGGGTTTCTTCATAGCGTTCCGCCACTACGGCCCCCAAAAGGAAAATCCAAATATAATGAGCAACCCAATAATTAAGCTTCATGGAATAGGCATATTGCAGCCAGTGATTTTGAAACGTTATCTGGCCGCTATAATAAGACGACCAGAAATTAAACGCCACTTGCACCACAAAGATAAGCGATAACCAAAGGATCGGCTTTTTCAAAATACCACGCACCATAACTCGCCACAAAGGCATTAGCAAGTAAAACCACAGCAATATTACCATAAAATATAAATGGTAATATCCGTTACCGAAAAACAAGGCCGGTAATAAGTAACGTGGTGTTAAGCCGGCGAAATTGCCAGCCGTTGCCCCTGCATATGCAATATATAAAAGAGACCAGGCAGTATAAGGGAACAAAACGACACGCGAACGACGCCATAAAAAGTCCTTATACGAGAATGTATCAAAGCTCGAAGTGTGATAAAACAATCCGAAGGCTGACAAAAAGAAAAATGCCGGCACGGTAAACCGGGATAAAATTTCCAACAATCCGATTAACTGCACATTGGCTTGCGGATTAGTGAGGGCAAATGAACCTACATGGATGCCGATAACGCCGAGCATACAAAGTCCGCGCATATACGTGATTTCAGGTAAAAAGGCCTGTTTCAAAACAGTGTCTCCTCTCTAACACAAACGGGACGAAGGACTAAGCCCTCCGTCCCGTATATATCTGTCTATTAATTCATGCTGCAAATTGCTTATTACAATTAAACTTTCGCAATTTGAGTTTTGCTGCGATTAATTCGCCTGCTATTTATTCCTGCGTTACCGGAATTGTTGTAGACGCACCGCCGTTAGCCGCGGCAGCTGCAGCCGCCTTAGCTTTCGCTTCAGCTTCTACCTTGGCTTTGGCTTCCGCTTCAGCTTTTGCTCTTGCTTCCGCTTCACGCTGCAAACGCAATTCTTTCTGCAACGGAGCTACCGGTTGATCATATACCGTAATATCGGTTTCGAATAAACGTCCCCAAGGGAAACGGGCCGACACGGTACACGGATCGATTTTTAAATATTTTTCAGCAAAATCTTGAACTCGTTCGCCCATGTAGCTTTCCAACTTGTCATTCAATGTTCCGGTATAGCGTACATTATCGGTACGAATCGAATCCTGCATGCGGTAAATATCTTTACGGATATTGGCTTGGTATGCCCAGTTGTCCAAATACTGTTGCGTCAACATATCGCGATGAGCCTGGGTCGGCATAGCTTTGCCCAAAATGCCCTGAGCAATAGCATAGCCCACCGTATTACTTGCGGTATTCCAACCGTTATACGCATCAACTTTATAGAGCAAATCACGTTTGTATAAACCATATACAAATGTATTATCAGCGCCGTTAGAGTAAGAAATATCGGCAATACTTACCGGTACATTCTGCTCAATCGCCGTTTGAATCTTGTCTAAAAAAGCATTGGTACTGTTGGAAATCATCGGGAAATTTTCAAAAGCTTCCGATTCGCCGGTTACCTTACCGAGCGGTGTATTCACGGCCAATAAAATATCCGGTTTACCGTTGGTGGCTAACGTACCGCCTACAGCCTCTACGTGTTCCGCAATTGTTTTAGCCACACTCTGATCTTCATAGTGAGGCACTGTTTCACCGCCTCCGCCTAACGGATAGATTACTTCAAAGGACGGTTTTAAATGATTGCGGTCTACATGAGCTCGCGCAATTAACAACAAGCCCAACTGATCGGCACCCGGGAAGCTGCCGTAACGGTCATTTTTTAAACCTTTACTGTATAACTTCAAGTAACGACTTTCCAAAGCGGACTGTGACAAAGTACTGGTATCGTCATGGCCTAAGGCGAAATATTTAAAAACGCCATTCCGTGTTTCATCAATGAGTGCACGATTTACGGTCATATTCTTTTGACGACGATTGAACCAATCCTGCAAATACTCAATCGGCACGGAAGCTTGCAATTGTACCAACGAAGCCTGTTCATCCTGATTCAAATCACCGGCATCCATTTTATCCTGTAACGCGGCAATCTGGAAAATAGTCGGTCCGTATTGGTCATAATAAGACGGCTCTACCCCACCGCCGCTGGCTCGCGGCGAACGCATAACGGTACCGAACGCATAAATCGGCACATTCGGATATTTATCATGCAAAGCCCCGATTTGTTTTGTACGATTCAACAAGGTGTTTAAGGATAAATTATGTTTACGAGAATCTACCAAACCACCATAAATCAAAGTGTCTGTACTAATTACCATTACATCGGCACGGGAGGCATTTTCATCAACCCACTGCCAAATTTTATCCGCTTCACCATGATAGTTTTTACCGGAAATTAAATAATCCGGCGGTGTAATCACCGTATAACCGGCTCCTTCGGCCGTATCTACTGTGTAAGATAAACTAACCGGACGATTGTCTTGCGGTACAAATAAAATAGTAGCCGCGTCTACCTGCGATGTTCCCCATAAAACAGCAGCCGCTAAAGCCCCTGCCAGCCAGGAAAATCGTTTTTTCAATACACTCAACTCCTTCTTCTACTGCTTACTTCGTATTTTATAGTGCAATTTACTTGCAAAAATATAGCAAATATCGATTTTCATCGAAACTCTTGTAATCTCTAGTATTATATCATATTTTGTTGTAATTAAACATATCGAACTTAACTAATATGTAGCGTAAAACTTTTAAGACCACCCTAATATATATTCGCCGGTACTTGCTGTCCCCCGCAATTATTTAATGCGTGGCAGACTCCAGTTATAACGAATGGCCAAAGTTCGAATGATGACAACGATTAAAAACGAGCTGTACGATGCCATCTGCCACTGACCGGCATAATAAAACATGCAATACACGATGCCGCCGATAATGGCCGGCAAAGCATACACTTCTTCACGCAAAACCGACGGTACGCGCTGTGCCAACACGTCACGAATGACACCACCGCCAACAGCTGTCAAAAGGCCCAAAATAACACTCAACACCGGCATATCGGGATAATTGTACATGCCGATACCGGCACCGGTAACCGTAAATGAAGCGAGCCCCAAGGTATCTGCCGCCAAATACATCTGACGAACCCAACGCGTCCCGATATAGTGGTTGCGTCGCAAGCGATAAACGAGGAAAATAATGAACGTTACGGCAATAACGATTGTCACATAAACGCCGGTTCTGAGCGAATTAGGCGGAATATTACCGACAATCAAATCACGCATAATACCGCCGCCGATAGCCGTCGCCAAAGCTAAAACCAGCATGCCGAAAATATCCATCCGCCGCCCGATACCTACGAGCGTTCCCGAAACGGCAAAGGCAATTGTGCCTACCAAGTCAAATATAAGCCATAGTAATTCCAAGATGTTTACTCCTTAATTTGCTGTACAAAATAAAAAATGGTCTCCAAACTGTCTATTCTGCACCCCTGCATCTTTTTCGGGTCATTGGTTTTAGACACTACCAGATTGGCACGCTCTCAAACTTTATGTCTCAATATATTACTTTATTATAACACAATAACCGGTTCTAAGTCCTGCATATACGTACAATTAAATAAGCGTAAAGATAATAAATAATTATTTAATTTCTTCACAGTTTTTATTGTATAAACACTGTATAATAGAATTAAGTTTTCAATTAAATATTTAATTTATTTTTCAAAGTAAAGCAAAACGCCAATTCCAATATTCTGCTTGTTACTGAGGAGGTAATAGCTATGAAAAAGGTATTAGTCGCACTTACAGGCATAGTATTAATAAGTTCATCAACAGCCATGGCCGATTTACAAACTCAGGTAATTCGCCATCCGGACGGCAGTGCTACCATCAATCAATGGGATCCGGATGACGGCTATTCGTACAGCGAAGATGTTCCGCCAAATCGCGATATCATTATCCCTCGTAAAAAGATTATTATGACCCCTGAAGAGGCCGAAGAGCTGCGGGATACATACACTAAAGATGCCCTCCAAAGTTGGCAGGAAAAGAATGTAATTATTGATACGGATTCGTCAAAAGAGGAGCAAAACAAGAATAAAACTCAGAAGTAAATTAATATAGCTATAAATATTAGAGCATCTGATTCTACAGATGCTCTTTACTCTTAAATTTATTAGTTACTCATGATTTTGCTTATATCTTTTCATGCGGGTGTGAAAAATCTATACTTAAAGCAGGCCAAGGTTGTTGTCATAATCTAAGCTTGGCAAAATACCTGAGGCTACAACTAACTAATCCATGTAATCATCCCGGTTGGTATCAGGTATGCAACAGGCCGTAACGATGGGAAGGCCCCTTATCGTTACGGCCTATTGTTATTGAATCGGAAATAAAAGACTTGGAAATAAAAAGAGCGCCCTGCGAAATCTCGCAAGGCGCTTATTTACTGATATGGTGCGGTTGATGGGACTTGAACCCATACGAGCGTACGCTCACCACCCCCTCAAGATGGCGTGTCTTATAAATTAAATCAAGAATGCTGTATTTATAAGGCTTTTCACGTCATTACATATTTAAAGTTTTATCATGTTTTGTCATGTTTTTACATGATATGTTGTCAAAGTGTTGTCAAACCACTATATAACAGCTAATATAAATTCACTTTATAATATAATTTTTAGAATATCGATGCAATATTTTATTAGCTGTTTTTTCAGTTAATTGATTCGGAATACCGTAAACGCGATCCGTTGATGGTGAGACTATAAAATATTCATTTCCATTTCGGGCTAACCTTTTAAATTTAGGAATTAAGTCGCCCCAAAAATCGGGTTCATTATAGGCTTCCATATCTAATATTTGTATATCTTCATCAATTTTTACTAGGGCTTCATGAATTAAATTTTTAATATCATTATCGGTTTGAATTAGTGTTTCATTATGATATAAATTATACATTTTAATTCTCCCTTTTATCTAATCATCCGGATAAAGTTCCGCGATTTCATCCTCTAATAAATACGGCATTCGAAGATACATTTCTTGAAGTGCATCTTTTGCCTTCATTTGCTCGCCAAATCTAAGAGTATCGAGGCTCTGAATTTCTCCACCATCCTCCATTTGGTATGATATGGAGATTTTATTATTTGAATTTCTCCAATCAATAATACGCTCATATCCGTCGCGTTCTACATCAACCATAGAATCCGGATTTAGCAATCCGCTCTGAATTTGTGCGTACAATTCCGCCGCCATTAAATCCTCTCTTACAGCGTTAAGGCTATATAATATCGCTTTTCGCACATGAGCCGGCGGCAAACGCTTGCCAGCCTCCCAATCTTGCCATGTTCTATATGGAACAAGCAATAATTTGGCGGCTTGCGTTTGCGTCAACCCTGTAAGTTCTCTCTCTTCTTTTAAAATTAAATCAAAATTTTCCATTATTCCCCTCCTGTTTACACACTATGCCCCTAGCCTATCGGCTAAGGGCTTTCATTATTTAGATTTCCATGTTATAGTGCCATTCAGCTTTGAAATCAGTATTGTCGTTAATCCATTCCATAGTGCCTTCTACGTCGTATTCGGTGATATAAATATCATCGTATCCGTCGTACCCGATTTTTTCTTGAATATACTTGAAGATGTCTTCAATGATGTCGCCTTTTACTACAACATAACCATAACGGCGGTTACTAATTACTAATTCTTTTCTGAACAAGAATAAGTCTTGTTCTTCTAATTTTTCTACAACATCGGATAGCGTATATAAGTCCGGGGCGTATTTTTCAAATATTTCTTTATAACTACCTTCAAAATCTACGCCTATGGCTCTGTCGCTGTCGGATACTGCGTAAGTTGCGGATTCTTCAAATTTGTAAAATTGCATTTCTTTCATGGTTGGTTCTCCTTTGTTTAACACTTACCCTTTGGGGCTTATCCCCTTTCCTTGATTATATAATAACACGCTGTGCGTGTATTGTAAAGTGTTATTTTAAACTTTTTATACGCCCTGCGTGTTTTTTTTTAATTTTAGGGCATAAAAAAATACCGTGGAAGTAATTAATGCTATAAATTACATATAACACTAATTACCGCCACGGTAATTTAATTAGACCAAACTAGTTTGACACTACCTCAAACTAATAGCTAACACATATATTATAACTCAATTTTCAAGGCTTTCCAATATTTTAATAATTTGCGCCGGTGTTAATGGCTCAATTTTGGTCGCCAATGCATGACGTTCTTCATTATTTAAAAATTCGTTGCCTAAATCCTCAATATCTAGGCTTAGCCCTTTAATTTTAGAACGTGTTAATTCGGCATTGAGTAATACTTCACCTAATGCCACTTTTTCACGGTCGCTAAAGTCCGGCAGGGTCGTCATATTTAATATTAGTGTGTATCGCTCCACTATCTCATTAAGTCGGCGACTAAAATTGCCCCCCCCCACTAAATCGCCGGCAAGTGCCGCCAGTTGCGCCCCCATGTAAATATTTCTTCTTTTTGATTTCTTTTCCATAGTTCCGCCCCTTTTTTATTTTAAAAATACCGGGCGTCGTCACCGCCGCCCGGTAGGTTAAACTAGATTTCTTCGATTTCGTAACCAAACCAACTAATGTCGACTAAACTATTAAGTTCTTCTACGCTTTCACAATTTAAGATATCTTCGATTGTAAAATCCATAGCGTCATCTTCAAGCATCCAGTCAAAATAACCTTTTTCGTTCATGATGTTGATTAATTCTTTTTCGTTGTTAGCTTCGATTGTTGCTACGTTCTGTCTTTTGCTGTTGTTGAGTTCGTTAATTCTGTAAGTTGTCATTTTTTGTCTCCTTCTGGCATCTTCCGTTTACCGGTGCGCTCTTAAAGTAACCTTGGGGCTTTTATTGTATCCCCTTTCTATGGTTTTATTATATCGTACTATACACACCTTGTCAATAATTTATACACACATTTTCATAAAATTTTTAACACAAATAAAAAAAAGCCCTCTCAGGTACAAGTGCTAAGTACCTGAGAGGGCTTTTCTAAATCTCACCGGATGCACGCATAACGGAGCGCACGGGCCGAGATAGTTGGATCACGCTACCTTTCTATCGAGTGAATGCGAATACAGCTACACCAGCTAGAGCAATTTGTAACCACTTAATGCGTTTATCTTTCGACTTGTCCTTGTCTTCTAATATCTGCAAGGATGTTTCTGCATTCTTCAATAAGTCGTTGGTCTCTTTCGAGTATCGTTTCACCTTCTCGACTTCGTTCTTCGATTCGGTCAATTGTTGCTTTAATATCACTATTTGACTGTTCGATTCGTTCAGTTGCGTTCGTGCTTGTTTCAAGTCGCTGTTCAATTTCATCTGCTGATTCATTAATAAGCTGTTGTCTGTCGCTAGAACGCTCAATTTCGACTCTAGAGCCGTTATCTGTTGTTCCGTGACTAAATAGTCGGCTGACACCGTTCCACGCCCAAATAACGCAAATAAGCAAGCCAATAACAGCAATAATCGTTTTACCATGATTTCTAATCACCTCAACAATCTTTGTCCACGCCACCAATTCGCATTCCCCCTAATAATGTTACCGCCACTCCAAGCATCATCACCTTCATTTACAACAAGCAAATCCCATTTTGTTTCAGGGTCTCCACTACCCGGCCCATAATCAGAATGCGTATGCATACCGTCCAAATTTTTAGCCGCTTCAGCATGTGTCATAACACGCTCACGGTCGATGGTTAAATCAAGAGCATCTGCCAACACACAAATAACCTGTGCTACGGCGTTCATTTGTGCCGGTGTAGGCGGATAATCCCCTAAATCATGAATACCTTTTGCATTATAAGCACAGCATAACGCAATAGCGATACTACCAGTATTACGCATGTAAGTTGCATTTAACGTTTCCGATAAGTCATTAGTACTAACAAATACTTTACCGTCCCCGGTAATTAAAATGTGATAATCAGTGAATAATTTCATATATCGTCCAGCCGTCCAATGAACGTATAATTTTACGTCCCGATTCAGACCTCTAGCTTTAGACCAAATTTTCGTGTAATCATGTTGTGCCATGGCTTTTAATTGTTCAAGAGTTATTTTTTTCATGGTTTTCGCTTCTTTTCTTCAATAGACTTCAACAACAATTTATCAAGCCCAGCGGGGATATCCACCCCGGCTGTGCGTGCATTTTCCAAAAGACTAATCAATTCGTTAGCAATGTAAGCATAAATAACAACAATTTCAATATTGGGGATACTGAAAATAATAGAAGCATTATGAAATGCCGCAATAACACAAATCATAACGCCTTTTTTAGCGATTCCTTTACCGCCTTTACTACTTGACCAGCCCATGTTTGGATTAATGGCTGCTGCTAACAATCCGGTAATGCAATCAAGCAGCATTAACAATAAAAGGAATTGTAATTCGTTACTCCACCCTAAGAAGTAACCAATAAGCGGGCCAAACACACCGCCTACTGCTCCCGTATATACTTGTGTTTCCGTCGGTGTGTACCCCCTTAAAAAATCAAACAATTCATTCATTCGTGACCTCGCCTTCATGTTCATCACCTTCGCTTTTTTGACGTTCGTATTCGTCTTGAAGTTCCTTCGGCAATTTATGACAAACGCATTTTGGATTACTACACTGGACTTCGTTCAACATCCGACGATGGCACATAATACATCTTTTAATTTCCATTTACAATCACCTCACGTTCAGCGGTATATTCATCTTTTTTAGCTTGTAATGCTTCACGCAATTCATCAGCCCATTCAGTATCTTTATAAACTAATTCAGCCTTCATAATTTGTTCTTCATAGTCCGCAAAAATCGGCGTGTATTTAACGTCAAGAGCTTTTAAGGCTTGTTCTTGAAGTTCCGCTTTTGTCGGAGGAATTACCGGACGTTCAACAAATTTATCGTTGAGGTAAATTTTATCGTCACCGAAGCCATGATGAATTTCACCGGTTTCATCTTCAATTTGTAATGCGTCAGCGTAGTCTTTATTGGCTGCATTGTGTAATTCTTCCCACGTTGAGCCGTGAACGTTCATAGCGAATGAAGTAATGCGTTCGCCCGAATTTTTATTTATAATAACAAGGTATTTCATATTTCAAGTTCAGTCCTTTCAAAGGGGGTAAAAAATGAGATTGCCAAACGGATATAGTCAAATTTGTAAACAAGCCGGTAATAGAAGAAGGCCGTATATGGTTAGAAAGTCCATCGGAGTTGACGCTAAAGGCCGTCAAATATTGCACATAGTCGGTTATTATGCAACCTACGCCGAAGCATTGGACGCATTGGCCAAATATAATAATTCAGCGGTGCCGATGCCCGGAATAACGCTCTTAAACGTATATAAAGCATGGTACCCGTCACACGTTAAAGGGGTAAGTACATCTACCGCTAACAGTTACGCCAATAGTTTAAAGCATATCGAATTATTAGCCGGTGTACCCATCGATAAGATAAAGTACAATCAACTTCAAGCGGTTTTGGATAACATGGCAGTACAAGGTTTATCATATGCCAGTCTTAAAAAAGTACGCTCATTAATACATCAACTGTATGTTTTTGCCCTTATCAATGATTGGGTAAGCAAAAACTTGGCGGCTTATTTAAAGATTGGCAAAAATACGCCTGTACGTCCTCATACGATGTTTAAGCCGTTGCAAGTCAAACGCCTTTGGGCTTGCAATAATCCAAACAAAGATATTCCGCTTATATTGCTATATACTGGAATGAGATCAACCGAATTACGCCATTTAAAAAAGACTGATATTAAAATCAAGCAAAAGTATCTTGATATAACACAGTCTAAAACAAAAAGCGGTATTCGTATTATTCCTATCCATAAAAAAATATGGCCGTTTATAGCGGAACGCTTAAAATCTGACGGTAAATATTTATTAGGCGATTTATTGAGTTACGCTCAATTATCACGCCTTTTCAATAGCGTTATGGCGGATATCAAGTGTAAACACAGTACGCATGACTGCCGTCATACATTCGCTACATGGCTTGATGATGCCGATGCAAACTATAACGCAAAACGGCGTTTGCTCGGTCATTCCGCCAATAATGTAACGGATGGTGTATATACTCACAAAACACTCAACCAATTAAGAAAAGCTATAAAACTACTTAAATAGCGAATATAACCGGAGCATAATTGCTCCAATTCTGTGCCGATTTATAATCCTGTACACTTTCAGCCGGTTTTATCTTATCCGTGATACCTGTATTTTCTTGAATAACAACCCCTATGTCATTCAAATTTTGCCTTAATTCTCTAATCGTATCAATAATGCGATTCACGGCGACTTTTAATCGTGCCGTATCCCCTCTTATTTTTACTTTATAATGCTGACATTTCATTATTCCCCCCTAACGTTGAAAATACGAAGTTTATCAATCCAATGAGAAAGCACGATAAAACAGCGTGTTTACTGACTTTATCGTGCTTTAGAAATGCTTATGTTTATTCAATTTTGAGTGTAAAAAGTGCTACATTTAACATGAAATTGCTATCCAAGGTGGAAGTAATGGCGGTAATGCGGATTCTAGCGTAACTTTGCCAATTAAATATAATTCACATTATAAAGTCTTAGCCACCGGAACAGCAGACGGCCAAGGATATTACACATTTTTGACTGCAGTAAAAACCAATTTATCAAGTTTTAGGTTAAATACATATAGCGGAGCCGGTCAATTAATGGCACATAATTTTGATTGGATATCTATAGGTATTTAAAAACCAAAAATAATTATGTTCGCTCCACCATTAATATACGGTGTTGAGTCTTTAATATTAACTTTTCTAAATCCTATTTGAGTTAATTCATTAGGAATTCTTCCGCTAGAAAATTTTGTTAATCGCTCAATCGTTTTTGCACTTTTTCCATCAAAATAATCATGGCTCAAAATTAATGAACCTAAGTACTTATTTAATGTAATAGGATATCTAACTTCCATTTCCGCATAGCCAATAGATACATTTATACCTTGGATAATTAATTCATTCGGAAACTTACACCACCACGTATTCGGATTACTAAAATCACTTTCAAAAGTATTTGCTACACTATTTTTAAAATTATTAAAATTAACTTGCCCTTTTTTCATAAAACTACTAAGTAAATCTTGCACAAACTTTGTACTAGCAGCTGAAAGACTATTATCAGTCAGTACCTTATTCAATACTTTTAAATCGCCCGTCATAGTACCGCCGGACTTTTTAAGATATTGAGTAAATAAGTTATCGTGTGCGTTAGTTGCTGTATTGTGAGCGTTTAACACACTGGTTAAGCGTGCATTTGTTACATAGGTTTTTGGATCAATAATAGCGTCTAAATTAGTCGCATTACCAACAACCATATCAACTTGACATAATTGAATATCAGGACGCGTTTTATCGTTGACATACGGTACATAGTTACCGCCGTTAGTATAAGCAAAAAGGACAATAGCACGATCGCTATCACCCTCACATTTTGCGAATACGCCCATTTCCCTAGCCCAAAAGCCCGTATTCAAACTAGAATTGTCAACTTGTGCTTCAATTTCGTAATGACCATTGCCGTGATTGATTTTACTTGTAATTTCAAGTTTAGTCATTTTAGGCGAAATTAAATTCGTCATGTTCATAATGTTATTTGTGCCGAGTTCCCCGTCACCGAGGGCTACATGAGTATAGTTGATACCTTTACCAGTAGCGTTTGAACGTGAAATTAAGTCCATGCCGGCGTTTGTTGTTAACAGATTAGGGTATACTGCCAAAATTAACCACCTACCTTATTAATACTAACCATACGTACATAACCGCCGCGTTGCCGATTATGCGTGAATTTATCAAAGGTAACGGAGCCACCGTCAGCCTTAAATACAGATGATAAACGCCCATACCCGGCAATATATAAGTTGCCGCTTGTTTGGCGTAATTCTGCAATGTAATAGAGTAAATTAAGAGGAATAATACGATCCGTTAACTCGCTAATGTCGTTAACCCTATAATTGATATTTGGCTCGATTGTTATCCATAACTCAAATTTATTCGGTAACAATTTGACATCTAACACGCCTTCACCAAAAACATTACGCAAAATACGACGAAACGCCCGTAACGTATACGGGCGTTGTCCGCGTAAGACTTTCAATATTTCTTCTTTTCTATCTTCAATACTTTGACTATCCAGCTTGATAATATTGAGTGCTTCTTCCCAGCGTTCCACACCGTAAATGTTCATATATTGAATAAACGCGTTAGCCATTAACTGACATAACGCGTCCCATAATTTGTTGAATTCAATATTTTCACTGTCAAATAAGGCTTGCACATCTTTACTATCACGTGTCACCGGTGGAAGGTAATTTTTGAGGTCAATATCACGTTTTAAATCAATCATACTGTCACGCTCCCCATAACTGGTACTTCATCCGGTTCCAATGTAATACGGTCATCATGGCCATTGATTGTGATATCGGTTACGTCAGTTACATTCTTGATATTTAAGATAGCCGCTAAAATAAAAGCTGCACGAACGGTAATACCTTCTTTTTCCGACTGTGTAGTCCATTCCTTCCGCCGTTCGCTCAAATACGTTTCTACTGCAGCTTTTATCGCTTCCACATAGTCGCTTGAATGTCCGACACTAACGCTAATATTAGCTTTTACGTTAATTTCTTTTTCCGTCGCTCCAAACACATATACGACGTGGTCAATCGGTGCAATGCCTTCACCGTCTCCTTGGTTAACTTCAGGATCCATTAAGGTTTGAACCGATTTAACAAATTCTGCATCGGGTGCTTTATATTGACTTGTAACAAAGGTTACTTTAACCGTACCGCCACCTTTCCACGCTCGATATGTTTTAATACCACCAACGCCCGGAATAGCCATCATACGTTCTTTATAATCGGCTCTATTACCACCGTAAGAATTAGACCGTAACGATTCTTCCAATCGAGTACGGAATATTTCAGTATCTTCTTCATTTTCCCCCGGCGTAATAACCTTTGTAATGCGTGCATATTGGAGCGTCGAAATTGGCTGAATTGGAATAATATCACCAATGGCATAATTACCAACTTCACCAGCCGTTTCACATTCAAGTTTATAGGTGTGCTTTGTATCATCGATTAACTCAATGACTTCAAAGTTTACATTTTCAGCATTGAACCGAGTACCAATCGTTATCGGCATACTAAATTCACCTTCAACAATAGCCGGTGTAGCAGGGTAAATATTAATTGAATACGGTTTGCCATGCTCAATTAAAAATTCACGATCCGCCGTGTGAATAAACATCTGCTTTAAAATAACCTGTGCCATGATATAGGCTTCTGCAAGTTCAAAGGCGGATGGAGCGGACGCATCATAAATAATAGAACCTTCCCGTTTATCAAACGTGTCTGGTACTTGATTTAACAAGCGTTTCAAAATAAAATTAAACGTCATATTCTCATACAATTCCACTCACCACCTTTTCAACTTGAAAACTATATCCAGCCACACTATTTACTATAAATTTGACTAAAACATCACTGTAATTATTGGAAAATTCGAAGTCCGTAACACTTGCGATTCTATCATCAGCGGTTAACGCTTCTTCAATACGTCGCTGTGTTTCAGCATAAATAAAAGGAATTGGTTTACCGAATAAATCAGCTAATTCAATTCCATAGTTCCAGCTATAAATAACATATCTATAGCGTTCTGTATTAATGATTTTATATACCGCCTGTTTTAAGGCTTTTTCATCGTCACAATACCCCCGAATTTGACTATCTTTGTCATATTCTAGGTTATAAGTAAGTGACGGTTGTTTGATTTCAACAATGTCAGCAATGACGTTATCACTAACATCTGGCGTCATTTTCACCTATCATCACACCCCCTGTCAGGGTTGTACCATCGGTCAAGTGCTACATAGCGTTGTCCGCCCGATTCTTTTAATAGAATAACCTTATCACCGATTAACAAGCGGTTATGTACAAGGTACTTTTTACGCCCTTTGTACTCGTGATTGTGACTAGCATATTCAGCATAGCCACCGCCCCCGGAGCGATTTTCCGTTAAATGGTCTACTGTCATTTCCATAGTCCAGTCCGTTGTATTTTTAGTTAATACAATGTTATCCCCTGTAATTTGAATTTTAGATTCTAATTCAATGACAAGTGGACTATCTGAAATGACCTCACCAATTTCAACATCAGACGGCGTATAAGAGCCAATAACACTCAACACGATTTGTTTAATCAGCTCATAGAGCTTGTTATAATCGTTATTCATGGTTTACATCCTTATAATTTCAGTAGGCGGTTCGCCGTTACCCCATGCATAGTTAGCGTCAGAGTAACGCATAGCATGACCGCTAGACGAGGAGTTACCGAATGCTCCACCTACACCGTCAGAAATAACAACATGGTCACGGTTACCATATACAAGAATATCACCCTTATTAGCGTATCCATTGAACGGTTCTACCACATGACCTTTAGCTTGTAAGTTATTACATAATGCGTCCACATTAACCGTACCGGCGTCGTATTCTGCTTTTAAATCAGCACTATAATACGCTCCCGTGGCTGTTACTGTATCCACGCAACCAACACCACCATACGGACTAACTCGCCCGTCATTAGCGGTAAATGCTGTATCAACTTGACCATTATTAACCGTAGGACTTCCCCCGCCTTTCGTAGTAGTATTTTTAGCTGCTTGAATTTGTTGATATGTTTCAGTATCGTTGTCATACGTTACTTCATATTGACCTGATTTTTCAACGTAAAATAAATCTAAATCCATTAAATGTAAACCCTGTGTAAATACATGGTCTACCGATTGAACCATGACATAATTATTTAATGTTACATCACCTAAATTCAACGATACAAAGAGTATTGAACCGCCCCTAACCCGTATATCCCCTAATACATTTCTTAATTGAATTTCACGCGTTTTGCGGTTCTTTATTTCCAATATTCGTTTAGCACGCTCAACGGCGTTTATTTGTTTGTCAGACGGTAACAGTAAATATTGTAACCGTCCCCATTCTTTAATATGTTCTTCGTCCGTAACTACACCGGTTTTAACAAGCTTTTTACGTTGTCCGTCCGGTACTTCACGAATGACTTTGACCATATTATATGTATCCTTATCGATAGATGTTGTATGGTGAAAATCTTCTAATGTTTCACCATCGATGTATAAATCAAGTTTCATCTGTTCATTACTTGCCAATACGATTTTACCGGCATCGTCATATAAATGATACATATCATGGTTTGGCGTATTAATGAGTGTTTGGTCGAGTATGTAATTAATCATATCAATCAACGGTTTGTCTTTTTCGATACGTTGTGGTGTATCCGGTGTGCGGTATACCGTATTGGCAATATCGCCCATGTTAAAGCCGTAATCATCACATATCATTTTAATAAGTTCACCGGCTGTTTTGCTACCGTAAACCATACAATCTTTATTTTTAAAGTACCGTAATTGGTCATAACACAATACTTTGATAACGCCTTTTTTATTGCGTTCTTTTTCAAAAATAAAGCCGAAAAAAACTAACTCATTATTGACCTTAAACTGTACTCTATTGCCCTCTTTAACGTCCAAAATAGCGTCATTTAATACGCCAAATGTGAGTTTAGCCGGTACCCCCCCTCATAGAACGTGATAACCGTACGCCATCAACGGGATCCACCAAATAATTATCATCGCCGTTAGTAATGATTAACTGATAGGTCATATTAAAAGGGGCTTTGTTTTGGGTTATAGTATATTTTTCCTCGTCCAAAATATCACCCCTTAGTCATTTTATAAACCTGTCCGGCTGTGAGAATTGCGGGAACGGCAATCTTATTCACAGCGGCAATAGCGAATAAATTATCAGTGTTCCCGAATTGTGATTTTACCATGTGTTGAAGTGTTTGACCTACACCAGCTTTTGCCGTTGTTTCCGGTACTTTGTCGGTTGCTCTCTCGCTCACCACTGAACCGGTTGTACTCCCGTCTTTATCGGTTTTTACTTCCAGTTTTTTAGTTCCAAAGTCCTTCCACATTTTAAGCTGAACGCTGGCGTATTGGTCAAAACCTTCTTTTGCATCGTCTTTGATAACATAATCTTCCAATGTTACTTTAACATTACTCATTCCCAGCATGAAGCCGTTCGGCTTCATTCGTACAATGATGAATTGGAACGGCTGTTTAGTCACTTTGAATTTTTCAAGACGGCTCACATAATAATTAGCCTTTCTAAAACCTAATAAATTATCGCTAAACGGGTAGTTTGTATTCGGCAACATAAAATCAAATGACATTTCCATTAAGCCCGGAAACTTTAAAATATTAACTTCCCCGGCACTTAATAAATCAATGGTTTCATTCTTCGAAGGAATTTTTGTATCAATCGTTTCCGGTGGAATTGGTATCTGCATATCGCTCATAAACATATAATAAGCCATTAAATCATCACCCCTTCACCGTTTTCTGTAAACGCTTGACGTAAACCCTGCAACAAGTCGTTGTTAAAGCCGTCAATATCAACGTCGCTCGATACATCATTGTTATTAGTAACATTGATAACCACGTTTTTATTTTGCCAGCTTTGAATTACATTATTCACGGCCACATCACGCATTTCTTTAATTTCATCATCGGTCATTTCAATAGCGTCCGCCATACGTTTTGTATTTTTGGCGGTATCTTTATTAGCTTTTGCATTTTCAGCAGCGGTTCGGTTGGAGGATTGACCGTTTTTAGTTGGATCATAACCACCCATAATTGTTTTAGGGATATTACCACCGTTGAATAAGTTATCACCAAGTTTAGATAAATTATCGCCAATACCGTAAGCGTAAGCCGCTTCATTATTCGGGTCTAATGGTTTCATTTTAAGGTTGCTAAAATCATAACCACCGGCAACTTCTTTATGTGCAATTTTACCAGTTTGAACATCCAAAACTGATACTTTAGTTACACCCGGAATTTTATTGTAAAGTTCTATGATGCCGTTTATTATATCTTTCACCATGTCAAAAATGCCATTCCAAATATCCGCAAATAAATTATGTGTTGCCGCCAATGGATCTTTAAACACATTTCTTATAAATTCGGCAAAAGAGATAAAACTGTTCCAGAGGAACAAAATAATATTCCAAATAAACGCACCAAGCCATGCAAACGTACCGGCTATAATGCCAGTAGCACTAATCGAGGTATCCGCAAAATAATTAATAACTGCAATAGCACCATAAAAAATCGCAATTAAGGCAATGACAAGGCCAATAATCCACGTAATAGGACAAGCATACAAGGCGGCGTTAAAACCGTCCTGTGCAAGCGTTAACGCAATTAAAGCAGCCGTTTCAAGCCAATCCGCGGCTGATTTTGCAACCATAGCTACGGTGGCAATCGCCACACGCCCAGCGGATATAAGCGACATAGTACCCATAAAGGCTAATGCACCCGCAACGCCAATAAGAGCTAATTTAACTATTCCGGAATGTTCGCGAATAAAGTTAAAAGCACCCGTTATAATTCCTACGGTAATATCAAACCCAGTTCTAACGGCCGCAATAAATACGCCAATATACGGCGTTATTTCTTGAAAAATTACACTTAAACCGCCCTGCACAGCTTCAAGGAACGGTAAAATTTTATTAATACCGTACTGAATACCGTTAACGAAAGCACTAACTACCGGTAAGGCTCCGTCGATACCTTCTTTAATACCGGCTACTAATTTTTTAACACCGTCACTATTAGCCACTTCGCTTAATTGTTTAAGCACTGGGCCAAGTGCGTGTGTTGCATAACTTTGTAAGTCCGTTAAATGGTCACCCCATTGTTTAGGAGCGACTTCAAACTGACTATTAATTTCGTCCATGTTTTCCAAAATGGCACGTTTAATAATATCAGCTGTAACTTTACCTTCAGACGCTAAGCCTTTGAGTTCACCACGACTAACGCCCATAGTTTTAGCAATCATGTTTTCAATGATTGGAGCGTTTTCCGCAATGGAGCGGAATTCGTCACCCATCAACGCACCAGACGCCATACCTTGTGTTAATTGCAGTGTAGCGAATTTACGGTTCTGTTGTGATGTACCGCCAATGGCATATAATTTATTGATACCTTCCATGAAGGTGACCGCTTCACGCGGATCCGGGAATGCGTCTTTAGCACTCATAGCTAATTGACCAACTGCGTTAGCGGTATCTAAATACGCCCCTCTTGCCCGTTGTGCCGATTCATAAATCTGATTGTTTAAATAATTAGCATTCTCTAAACTACCACCGATGAGTTGTAACCGGGCTTGAATACCAGCGTATTGGTCGCCCAAATTAAAAAAGCCCATGACGGCACCTTTAGCCATATCAAGAGCCGCAGTAAAAGCGTTAGCCATTAAATCACCGGCGAATACGCTTTTAAGCATGCTAAATTTACCGCTCGCACCTTCTGCCGCGTTCCCGGCTTTAGTTGCTGTACGTTCAATTCGAGTGAATTTATTTTCTAAATTTGTCCCTGCATTGGCTATTTTAGCCATGACTTGACTAGCATTATCAATCAGCTCAATTGAGTTTTTAATAGTGGCCAATAGCTAACCCCCTTTCACCCTTTCAGCTGCTCGTTTTTCATCGTCGATTTGAATTTTAAGAAAAGCGATAGCAGCCGCTTTTTCCTTCGGCGAAAGTTTAACAAAATCAGACGGCAATATGTGATGCTTTACAAACATTGCGTATGCCGTCGTACTTTCAGCATCTTTCGCCCGTATCAGTTTTTTACTTGTTTAATCTTTTCGCCCATGCCGTTTTCATAGTCATTAGCCGCTTGACACGCCATTTGTAAATCAGTTAATTCACCCGGACTTAACATGGCTTTGAGTAAGTCGTCAGCACCGACTACACCGTAAGAATCTTGCAAGGATGCATCATTGAGGTTCGGGAACACAACGCATTTAACAGTCAATTCTTTAGTAAAGCCTTCCATGTTGAAGTCATTGATAACCTGTTGTGTGTTCTTATCGCGTGTTTTCTTTTTGTATTTATCACGCAATGCGTCCATTTCTTCATTCGTTAAGGCTTTTAATTCCCATTCAATAGGTTCTTTTTCGCCTTTTTCATTAGTTTTTGTAAAGCGTTTAGATGCCACATAACGTTTGATTGTAACGGGTTCCGCGTTTTCTTTAAAAAACGCGGATAAAGTCATATTTTCTTCCATTAGTTAACGTCCTTTCTTATTCAGTCATACCTTCTAATTCAGTAAATGGAGTTGGTAATTCCATACGTTCATAAGTAAAGTTGACTTCTTCTTCTAACCAATCATTATCGACGTTTAAGGATGCCATATCACCACCGTCGATATTGCATTTTTTAGCAATTAATACACGTTTACCGGCTTTAGATGTTGGATCATAATTTACAATCATGAGATCAAAATACGTATCTTCACCGTCATTCATGTATTTCAAAATCATCTTAGTAAATAAGTCAGTATTCTTATAAATTGTCATTTTACCAGTACCAGAACCACCAACAGCCTTATTACCGGCACTCACACGACCCAAAATATTGACTTTTTTCTTTTCTTTGTCGTATTTAGTATCAATTTGTTTTGCCTGAAACAACTTATAGCGGTTACCATTCACGATAACGTACGCCATACCCAGTTTAGAAGAAGTGACGTCAGACGCTTCCATTGTCCCCATAGCACTATAATCAAAATCAGCCATAGTTAACCCCTTTCTTATGCAATTACAACGGCCATATAGAGTTTAGACATGGCGTAAACAACATCAATTTCAATCGGCCAGTACACACTATTTTCTTCTTTACCCTCTACCGGTAACGGCAAGTTAGCGGAATTGAAGTTTTTAATAGCGTGTAAGTCGTTGTATTGTTGGAGAATGTCTACACCGTCATTCCATAACGAAATAAGGCCAACATCATCGACGTCAGACTTGCCACGATGATATTTAGCAAACACGCGACTAAAATCAATAGCTAAATTGTCCATAACGCGGATGCCTTGGTTATAGCTAAAGTTTTTGTTTTTGAGTTTACTAAAATCAGTAAAGGTATTGATGTCAGCTAATACACGAACATGAGGTGTCATATCACCACTAGCGGCGTCAATTTCGTCATGATAGGTATATAAACCTTTAGTAATAGATAAGCCTAAATCAAACTGTTTAATTTTAGTGTTAACAGTCAATTCGCCGTTGTATTCATTAGCTTCACAGGATTGATTAATGTTACACGAGGCTTGGTCACCAGCAGTCCAATACACCATCGCTCCACGCTCTACACCACTATCCGTTACATAGTTAGACGGATTGATGGAAATAACGCCTTCGGAGTTGACGCCTTCTTTACCAAAAATAACAAGTTGGAATTTAGAATTAGACGTGCTACGGATACGGTCGTTAAATGCAATCAATAAAGACTGAATTTTTTCATCACTACTGGCGTACGCCATAGTATTGAAATAGTACTTTTCAATGTATTCCAAATAACTTTGATAATCCTTGGTAGTAACCTGACTACCGTTAGTACCACCAGTCAAAGGCTTAGAAACAGCAACGGCCAATGTAGCAGACTTTGTAAACGTTACATAGTCGTTATCTTCCACATCGGCCATTTTAGCGATATTCTTTTGACTATCGACTGTTTTAGTCACACCGTCAGTTGTTAAGTAAGTGTAAATAATATATTTACCTTCATTGTCTGGATCCGTCTGAATACCAATACTAATATCATTACCGCGAACGCCCGCGTATTTTGCCGTGGCTAAATCGTTTTTAGCTTTTACACCGTCGCTATTTAAGCGATAACAATATACTGTTTTAGCCTTTTTGAAAATTTCGCGGAGCGGTAATAATTTGTCATGCCCGTAATCATAACCAAAAATAGTTTGGCTGTCAGTCTGAAATTCGTCTTGACCAACGCGGAATACTTCACCAGTAACGCCCCAGTCAAGCTCTAACGGCAATGTTGCCACGCCACGGTCGGTCACTTCACCGTTCGGGCGATCTTTTGATACAAAGTTAATATATGCACCCGGTAATACTTTATTCTGTGTAACCCAAATGCCACCACCTAATCCCATGTGTTAACCCCCTTATGCATTAATATTTTTAACAACAGGACGTGCCAATTCATTTTTGATAATGGCTTGTACCTCGTCATGCGTATATAATTTGTCTTTTTCTAAAACCGTCGCTAATAAATCAGCGTAACGGCCGTATTCGTCAGATTTAACGATTGTCACACCGTCAAACTGTTCCGTCGTTGCTAACGGTTCCTCCTTCGTTGTTACCATGTTTTAGTCTCCAATCTTGGTCTAATGTTTCCATTTTCACGTCTTTCGGAATTCGGTCGACGAAAAACTCGTACGTTACAAAAAAAATGTAAAACGCCATCGGTAATACGATGGCTCATATCTTGACCGCGTACTTTCACACCGTTTCCAATCGTGATAATTTCTAAAATAAAAAATAAATCGTCCGCGAGTGCGTTCAATGCTTCATAGTCGGTAATATCGCCGTTTTTATTGGCGTAATACTGAATATCAAAGTTATAAGAACGCTTGTAACGATTTATTAAATGATTGTCCTGTTCCGGTTCGATAGTAAATACCCTAAAACAGGGGAATATAATATTTTGTCGTGCATAGTCGGTATATGTAGGTGTCTTAGTAGCACTATACAACGCACTACTAATACCGTCAGTAACACCGTTATAAATGCTCATTTAAACACCTTCTCCAACTCTTTTTGAACAACCCTATTCACAATACGGTTTGACTTTCTCTTAACTGAATTTTCAGCCTTTTCAGCCATAAATAAACCGTCTACCCAGTTATTAACAAGTCGTTTACCAATCGCCGGCACAAATCGTCCGGGCGTTTGTCTATGCCCGTCATTAACAAAACTGGCGTATGATGCTGTATTTACTACCGGTATTGAATATGTATTACCTTTAACGGTAACATCACCAGCTTGCCAACTTCGACGCATATGCTCGGACGGCGTTAATACTTTATAATCAATTTTCCCGGTTCTGCGTTTAATGATACGTTTTAATTGCTTAGTACGTCCGCCGTGATTATTGCGTTTAGCGAAATTATAAGATTTACCTTTTTTAACCTCGAATGCATTAATAGCGTCAAAGCCTTTTTCGGTAACGCTAAATTCTTTACCGCCACCAACAGGCGTATTCATTTTGGCAACTCTCAAATATTCGGCGGCCATAGTATTGAGTGTTTCTTCAGCGACATCAGCGACTATGGTTAGTCCTTTTTTAATCTGTTTATTAAACGCCTTCAATTCGCTCATATCAAATTTGACATTAACCATCATGCACCGCCTTATATTTGAGTGATATTTCCTGATGTGATTGATAGATACCGGCTAACCCGGACGCGGTGAAATGAAGCGGTTTACCATTACGGACAATAACAATCTCACTTCCGGACTTAATTTCGATGTCCGGATTGATAAACAAAGTAATTGTTTGTTGAGCTTCATTTACACCCTCACCCCCGGCTATAGGTAAATTCTTATAGGAAAGCCTACACGGAACGGCTTCGTGTACGGTTTTAGTTTGCGTGACCTTACCAGTAGCCGATATTTCACCATTTTCAAATGTGGTAATAGTTGCCGTATCATCGTATAGCCGTTCTGCGGCACGTCTTACCATCTCAATTTTCGGAATGATAATAAATCACGCTCCCTCGTTAAATAATCAATAATAAATTGTAAACGAGTAGAAGGGGATTCAGCGCTGAACTGCACTGTAACGTCCCCTTCTTTGACTGACGTTACCACGTCCGATGTATCGCCCAAAACGGTATCTTTTTTAATTTGTAAATATCGACCGGCCACGATTTCAATTAAGTCATTACTTAATTCTTCGGGTAATTCGGTGAGGTTACAAAAGTTTAAAATATGCTGTTCTTCGGTTTTTAACAAAAAAGCGACTAATGATGTATCAACATAATCAATAGTCGCTACTTTTTTTATTAAATTGATAACGTCTTCAGTCATAACTATTCCTCGTTTTCTTTCTTAACGCGTGTACGGCGTTTAGGTTTTTCTTCGGTTGGAGCTGCTACTTTTTCTTCAATTGGAGTTTCTACTTTAACCGCTTCTTCCGCGTCACGGCGTTTCTGTTCCATGATATGATGATGTAAAAACATGCCCATTATGCAGTCGCTCCTTTAAATTTCAATTTAATAACGCGGGCTTCATTGGATAAATGAGCCACATAATGCATATTAGTGGTAATTACGTTAGTTTCAGTGATAATATCACGGTCAGTTTCAACAATCGCACGACGTTTCAAATATAAAGAAATAGCCGGGCGGGATGGCTGTCCGTCTTCCGGAGCTGGCGTTAACTGTACCAAGAAGTTGCTAAATACATTGCTTTCTTCCGGCACACGACGAGATACAACGATTTCACAGCCACAAATAGAACCAATAGCACCAGTAACCATCATGTTACCGCCGTATTTATTTTTGTCTAAAAAGTCAGGGTTTTTACGAATTTGAGTTAACTGTTTAGGATGAATGAATAATACTTTTGTCGCGTCGCTTTCTTCTTCGAAGCGGTCAACGGCGTCCACAATACCTCCATAAGAAATGGCTTCGGTGGACTTGTCGAGTACTAAAGTAGTAGTGTTGAGTGCTGTTACAATGTCTTCATCAACTTTAGAAGCAATGGACATACCAAGCTGACTTACTGCTTCACCGACTGGATCACCATAACCGGATAAAATCGCTTCATCGGTGAGTTTTACACCCAAGCCGGCTTTTTTGATTTTAACTTTGGATGTAGTCGTTTCAAGCTTAGCAATATGAATGGCTTCGCCTTCTTCAAAGTCCTTAGCATCACCGATATATTTATATTTTGGTACGGTAATAGTGTCGCCCGGCTGACCTTCCAACGTGGTATTAATTTGTGCAAACTGCGTAAACTTAATCATCTTAGGCAACGCAGCACTAATCATGTCCGCCATTACTTCGGGGTTAATCATTGCGGCCATGCCTGTTGTGTCAGATGCTACCGCGAAAGTCTGTAAATCAAATTTGAATTTTTCGTTCATGAGTTATTCTCCTTTACTTAACTGTTCATACTGTTCTTTGTTTTCGTTGTATAAATTGATACGTTCTTGATAGGTCATTTTGTTGAATTCTTCACGTGTTAAGCCGCCCGAATTAACGTCTTTCTGAACGTCGCCCGGCTTAATGCCTTTCACGGTAGTGGATGCCTTTTCAAATAAATAAGGGTCAGATTCCGCAACCGCTTTTAATTGCTCATCTAATCCTTTGATAGTTCCGTCTTCATTCAATTCAGCTTTATCCAAATCCAATAACGCTTTTACGGCTTTCGTATTTTTAGCCTTAGCCGTTACCAATGCCAAATCCAACGCACTATTTACACGTTGCGTATGCAATGTTTTTTCGTATTCTTTTTCACGCTTGTTTGATTCTTTTTGCATACTTTCAATTTGTTTTACCAATTCTTCATTCTTTTCGTTTGTTGCGGTCAACTTTTCAAAATCGCTCTTGAGTGTAGTCACCTCACTTTTTAATTGTTTGGCTTCCTCGTTTTTTTCATTGAATTGTGACTTCGTCACGTAATTTTTACCGTAGTCTTCAATCACTTTTTCAACTTGTTCATCGGTTAAGCCTAAATTCTTCAATTCTTCATTAGTCATTGTATTTTCTCCTTCGCTTGTTTTTCGTTAGCAACACCTAACACCGGTAATCTTGTTAGTTTTCGCCCAACAATACCAAAATGGCAATAAAAAAGAGCCTTTCGGCTCACTATCTACCAATACGTTTAAAATCACCATTGCTTAATGGTTTTAGATTTAAACCTATTTTTCGATTTTCAAATCGTTTAGCTTTTTCCACTAAATCATTAAAAGTTAATTCTCTTTTCAACTTTGGAGATTTTGAAAAATCACTTCTAAATGTATATACTTTATTAAAATCATTTCGATTTACTTTAACCACATAGGCACTATAATATGGTTTGCCACCGCCACTATAAGCCGCACTTTTTATATTGTAATCTTTTAAATAAATTGCTTTATTATTATCAACCATTAAAACCAAATTACCATTAATAGAATTTAACAATCGATTAGTAACAATATATGCCGTATCGCCATTATTTTGAACTGAATTAAACGTTATGTATCCATCGCCTTGATTTTTGAATTGATTTTCACCAAAATATTTACTATACATCGAACGTTCACTTTCAGTTAGTGGTATAAAGTTTCTCTTTCCGGAACTTGCCCCCCCTACCTCCCATCTTTCACATACTCCCTTCTCCATTGCTCATAGGATAATTTACTATTTACGTCATGCGTTTTACCGTCACCCCCTAGCCGCGCCGCTCTTGTATCGTCTTCATCGTCGCTAATACCTTCGATATATGGTACCGTTGTCGAACGACAATATACATGGAATGGCGGTGTTGATATACCCGGCTTAGCGTCTTTCAAGTCGAATATTTCCAAATCCAACTTTCTACAAATTGGTGTCGTTCGATTATCCAGCGTCGCTATAATTTGATATTTTTCAACGTGTAACGTCTTCATACTATCAATGAATGACTTTTCTTGAATGAAAGCTGTTTCCGTTTCCACTAATCGCCGTGCATCATTAAACGATACATTAAATCGCTTTTGCATGCGTCCGACTAATGGTGCTCCGCCTTCCTGTAATATCAATGATTGTGCCAATTCGTGACGCAATGTATTAATTAATCGGTTTTGATTGTCCCAAATGCGGTCAGAAAATATTTTTCCATCACTCGCCCATGGATTTTTTAATACCGTATCGATGTTTTCATCAGCCAATCGTGTAACATTGGTGTAGCCCGTCACTGATTGCACTTCATGCATCGACTTATAATAGCTATCCTCATATACACCTTTTAACATAGGTCTAAAATCTTGTTTAAGAGCCTGTAAGGCCTGTTCAACTCTAACTGATAAGGTTATATAGATTTCTTCTTGACGCGTCAATCTGACGCGAATAGACGCTTTATTGAGCATGTCCAATACTTCCGGGGATAGTTTTTCTTGTTTCGCCAGTTTGGTATATTCCTCAAGCGTCAATTTAAACGCTTTCAGTTCGCCGGCTCGAAGCTGCTTTTTTGTATCAGCTAATGACATATGATTTTCTCTGGCGTATCGTCGATACCAATACTCAACGTCTTTTTCAACTTCTTTGATTATCCATTGATATCGCTTAGCCATTGCCCTATTAAAGGCTTCCGCTTCGGCCATTCCTTCCGTTTTACGCTTTTCAAATCGACGTTGCCAGTACTTATTGTTGCTGTTCACCATTGCCACCCATTCCCATTACATAATCAAGCTGTTCCTGTTGTTCAGCCTTTAAACGTGCTACTTCTTCATCGGTGTTTTTTGTCCATGGATGATTAGCTACGATTGTTTCAGTAGATAAGATACCAACACTATTACGGCAATTATTAATAGAATCGGCTTCGTTAATTGGTAAATCACGGTTAAAGATAAATTCAACCGCTTGTTGTAAGGTTTTGCCCTTAACGCCTAAATAGGCACTAACAAATTCCATCATTTTTTGGAATGACGCTTGAAATTCGAGTTCCATATCATTAGCATCCAACTCAATATCAGAGTACATACTATGTATGTTCATCTGATTCGGTTGATTTCCCATGCGTTCGTCTTTTGCATCAAAGCCGCGGCCGTTTTCAATGATTGCGTCTTTTAACAGCTTAATGAGTAAGTCATAATTAGCGGCATTGACTTCAATCGTTAACTTATCAACGCCACCGCCGGAGCCGTCACGATCTCGTACTTTAATAACGCCATAGGCGGCAAGGTTCTTTTTAAAATTACCGAGGTTTTCACCGTCATAATTTTTAATAACAAGGATTGTACTTCTAATATCTTCTTCCATGCAGTCTTGAAAATTAGATATTAATGAGTTCAAAGCATCCTGTAATGACTTCACACGCTCAATTAATGGTTGTTCAATAACATTAGCTTTAAACGCTATTAGTGGTACCTGTTGCCAATTATACGGTTTGCCGTCAATCTGCAAGTATGACGCTTTCGGTTTATCGTCTGGCGTAAGGTTAAAGCCTTTCCATATCCAGTAACTAACACCGTTTGGAGTATAAAATTCAACTTTTGTAATGGTGGATTTTTTGAAAATAGTATCGTAAACTTCAACTTCGTACATATATATGAATGCGTCCAGTTCTTCATGTTCATCATCCGCCCAAAATGGTATTACCTGTTCCGGGCGTAAACGTTTAAAATCGAGTTCACCTGAATCAGTTATATACGGATGTAAATAACCACATCCACCAATAAGGCTATCCACGGCCACATATTTTATTTTTCGTTGCCATTTAGTCCCTAAAATATCTTCAAGCCCTTCAACGCCTTTTACCTCGATAGGTTTAGCCATTAAGAAGTTCACTTTTTGGTCGACTAAATCATCAAACTTATTATTTACAATTTTATTGTTTGGAGCACCTTTTATAACTTGCTCTTTTCCGTTTTCATCAATGACTACACGCTTTTTAAAGCGTATATCTTGAATACCTTCATAGTATTCACGGCCGGTTTTAATATCCTTGTATCTGTCGCTATTTTTAAACGTATTAATTTGATGTTGTATAAATTCGCGTTCAGACATTCCAGCATTACCGGCTATAATCTGTTTCCATAATTCGTTTAGTTCCATTGTTACCCCTTAAAACTCAAAACGTCCACCGACTAACATTGTTTCCCGGAACGCATAACGCACACTATCAATTGTATGGTCATTATGTTTTGGATGCGCACTAATGAAATTACCGTCTTTGTCTTGCTCGTATTCGTATGTTACAAATTCACGATACGCATTCGGACAACGCTTTTTATCGATAATAATTTTGTACCTATCCGATAACCATTTCATACCATAATCACGACTATCGCCACCTTTACGCACACCTCGGATGTTCAAACCTAATTCTTCTAATTCATCAATAGATTTCGGTTCAGCGCTATCCGCGTACACAACGTCATTTTTTATTTTGTCTTTGACTTTTTCATAGGCACGCTTATTTTTTAGGCGTACTTCATAATGTTCATCAAAGATGTAAATAATATCATGTTTTTCGTCAAAGTGGCATTTTGTATAAGCGAATGGATCACGTGCAAAACCAAAGTCAATACCATGATGTAAATTATCAAAATTAGCAATTTCATCATCAGTAATTTCGCGTTCTTCCACGTTATCGAATACGGCACCACCTGTCCCGGTAACTTCGCCTAAATACTCATGAGCGTATAAGTCCGGTCGTAATTCTTTCAGCTTTTCAGCTTCAAGTATAAATTGTTCACCTAACCATTCAGGCGGCACCTGTGTATAGTTTGTGTGTGTAACCAGTCTATCCGGTTCGTCTTGTAACTGTTCAATGTTAACCCAGTTATCACGGCTTTTCGGCGGATTGAAAGAGTAAAAACACCAATACTTATCACCACCACGCAATAATGATTGATTGATATTACGTATTTCTTCCATACCGGCGAATTGGTCAAGTTCTTCATACCATACAACACCAACATAACCAAACGCGGGCTTGAACGATTTAATTTTCGTCTTATCGTCAACACCCATGAATGATATGGTCTGTCCGGTACGCTTTAACGTGATTTCAAGCGGCGACGTTTTAAACGTGAATTCATTCATCAAGCCCAATTCATTAATCGCCCATTCTATTTGTTGATATACTGACTTTTTCAGTGTATTCGCCACTTTACGCATAACCACGGCGTGAGTATTCGGGTTATTAATTAATAACAACGGTATTTCAAGCGATATGAACGATGATTTAGTACTACCACGTCCCCCTTTTTGCCAATAATGCGTATATTTATGGCGTTTAATAGCTGCATGTAAACTATCAAACCCTTCAATAATAAATGGCGTTAAGTCCGGAGCGGTCAATACATCCTCGTATACTTGCTCTTGTTCCTTTGATATTTCAGCTAACCATTCAGCAGCTCGCGTATTACCACTCATGGCCGCGGAATATTGAGCCAATATAATACCGGTTTGACCATCCACGTTGCTATTAGCGGCTTCGGTAAGCGACTTAAATTTACGCTTTAATTTTTCATTGCTAATTGGTAACGCTAAAAGTTCCTGTGCTAAGTCGCGCCATTCTTTAAGTTGCTTTTTCTTTTGTGCGCTTGCCTTTCCGCCCATTCGGGCGATTGCTTTTCGTTCTTCCGGTGATCGTTTATTTAAGGGGATTAGATTTTGCTCATTAGCCATCTAATCAGTCCTTTACATTTTTAAACACATACCCGTATTTCTTTTGATTGCGTTTCAAGAATCTATCAACGGCATCGTTAATATCTTTACCTTTAATTCCGCGTTTAGTTGCTCTATTTACGGCTTTTGTAAAACCTACCGCGTCAAAGTGGTTGCCTTTTGTAAAAATGCGATAACCACTTCCATATGTAGCAACGATACCGTGCTCGTTTACCGATGCCGCCGTTGAAAGCATATCGGCAGGCGAAAAAGAACTCTTATTCGGATGATTATGAACTACTAAGTCACCCTTTAATATTCTCCCCGGCATAACTGAACTTGCAGCCCCGTGAACATAACTATTAACAAAACCTTGATTTGTAACAGTGATAGCGTGTTCTATATCACTGTTATCATGTGCACGCCTAAACGCGGCGATAGCTTCTTCGGGCGTTTTTACTTTAATGGCGTTATTCATTCGCGCGGCATAATCTGATTTATTTTCACCACCGCCACCACCTCCAGCACTTCGCCATTCAAACTTTTGATTATCGCCACCAGCACCGCGACCGCCTTCAAGAGCAAGTTTAATTGTTTCTAACTTTTCAATTAATTCTTTTACCGATTCACCGCTAATACAAATATGTTCGGCTACTTCATCGAGTGTGTTATATTCGGTACTGATTTCACTGTCATACACTTCCCAGCGGCCTTTTTTGAGTTTAAATAAGATAACATCTTGATTTAAAACGGCGAATTTAAAGTCTATCATTCTATATCGAAATTGTTTAATATTCAATGTATCAACCCCTTTTCATTCTCGTTGTAACTTCATTGTTTACCATGATTACATCACAGGTAAACGAATAATCAACTTCACCGCCATAACATATAATTGTTTGTGGCTGTAATCGCTCCATAGCCTCGTTCATTCCGTCAATCCAAATTTTAGTCGCTTCTTTACTTCGCTTTACACCGATTGTTGATACGCTGTACGTTCCGCCCGGTTCTAACCCGTCAAAACAAAACTTGAACGTATCCGGTTCAGCCCATGACAACGTCGGTATAACAATACCGCCTGCATTCTGTACCATTTGACCGATGAGCCTTGACCGATACACATTCCAAACCTTCATGGCCATAGGCATATCTAAATACAAACTAAAATCTGGCGTTAAACAGCAGTCATATTTTAAAAGTTTTGGAATGTATTCTTGAGGGCTGTTCCATACGCGTTCAAACTGATAGTCATCAATATAAAAATGTACTCCAACGCCCTTACGCGGTAGGGTATTGAGTACATAGTTAAAACCTATTAACGTATCAACAACATAATCAGTACGGCGGATTATTGGCATCTGATAAAAACCGTCTGAATTGTCCGGATCAAATTCTAATAAATTATAAGCGTCAAAAGTCCGTTCGCGTTCGTTAGTTTTCGGCTTATCGATTTTCACATCAAAATGAAACGGGCGCATATCAATTTTTATATTGTTTAACTCAACGCCTAACTTTTTCATATCCCATTTACTAATTTCAGCGACTTTATTATCCGCTAAGCGGAACGCCTTTATTTGGTCGTCGGTTAAATCATCCGCTCGTAAACAAGGTACTATTTCATAACCTAACGCTTGAGCCGCTAAAAATCGTGTATGACCGGTAACAATAACGTTATCTTTATCAATTACAATTGGCACTTTAAAACCAAACTCTTTTATTGAGTTGGCAACCCCTTCAACGGCTTTCTCGTTCTTCCGGGGATTGTTTTTATACGGCGTTAACTCACTAAGCCTTATATTTTCAATCTCCATAAAATACCCCCTAAAATAAAAAAAGACGGGCTAATAATTAATTAGCTCGTCCTCTATCGATTTTTCACACCTATATTATATCAAAAATGCAGTATGACATTATATGACATCTTATGCGTCAAGTGACATTATATGACATAAAAAGTGTTTCTATTGTGTTCTAATTGATAAAAGTATTTCGTCTTTATATTCCCGCTCGAATTCCTCTAAGGCTAATTCTTTAATACGCATTAAATGACGCCATGAATAATCAACATCATCTGAAATAGCTTTCCATGATTTACCATTTACATAATACGCATATAAAATATGTGAAAAACTTTTATTCTCCATGTGTAGTATCTGTCCAACAATCGCATGGTATTTTTTTAATGTTTCATTCAGTTCGGGTATAATTGTTTCTTTTAGTTCCTCATACCGTACTAACACATCAGACAAATCACTTTGACCGCCACCTTTTGGCATATCACTTATTACCGCCGTTAATTTTTGCGGGTTCAACATAAATTCTTTTAAAGTTAGCTCTTGTTCGTTTGCAATTTTCTTCAACGTACGCACATGATTTAAGTATCGTTTAGCGTTTTCATTCTGATAATTGCAATATTTTTTCATTAATATCCCGGCTCCTCAATAGTAAACAGACACTAAGTAGGCACTAAACAGACACTAAGTAGGCGGTCATAAACCCTTATACTATAAGGGTTTTACCCCCCCTAACCGCCTACTTAATGTATATACTATTTATATATTTTATTATATATAGCTAACTACCTGTAACAGGTACTTGTACATATAATAAGAAGTTAAAATAGTAAACAGACAAACAGACAAAATAGCTATAAAGCTAGTGTTTATAAGGCTTCGTGACCGCCTACTTACCGCCTACTTTAAAATTGAGTAAGTAGGCGGTAAACAGACACTAATAATACTTACGGCGTGTAATATCTTCCACTTCCACGCGTTTAATTAGTCGGAACCCGCCCAGCTTCACCACTAGTTTTATGATTTCCATCACCAGTTTTAAACGCGTTTCATCGCGACTAATATGTGCGATGGCTGCGTCAGCGGTTGGATCGCGATAAGCTCTACTCATAATCTTCCACATCCACACCTTTACCACCTAAACACATGAATACCGTTTCCCAGTAGTCATAATTTCCTAATGACCTTTCATCGTGTAATCGATGCTCAATCCTCACCAATTCTTTTATCGGCGTTCGCTTGCATATCTTCAATACTTGCCGCCGTCTAAATTTATAATACCTATCAAACGGTGTCAATTCGTACGGTTTTAATTTGATTGTTCCTATTCCGGTAAATGTTAAATTTACACCACTTTTATTTTCCACGGCCATTGTTTCTATTGATGGTGTCGCATTCTTTAATTCAAACACTTCACCGTCAGCAGTATGTGCATGTATATTTATTGGTTTAATCCCTAACCGTGGTAATAAAAATTCTTCTATCGTCATTGTTTCCATATCATCACACCACCTAAAGCCCAAACCACCTATCATTGATAAGTAATACACATGTTATAAACAGAATCATCCACATAGGCGTTAACACACAAGGCCAACTAAGTATTAATACACCGGATAATTTAAGTAAAATTAAAAGCCCTTGAATAATTACTAAATAATCCATAATTTACCTCTCTTGTATAAAATGTGAAACAATAAGAATTGCTAGTGTAGTCATAATAACTATATAAAACAACATATCTTTAATCATTCGCCTTGTTCCTTTTCGTCCTTAATTAGCCATTTAGCCCAATATTTCTTATTCGGCCACAATAGCACGCCGGCAAGAGAAATATATAAAATTTCATTTTCTACTTCATGCCCAAATGGCCATCGAATAAAGCAAATTAAAAATACAAGGGTAAACAGACAGTCAATGTAATTACATAAATCTACTAAGTACTCTCTCATTGTTTTACCTCCACTTTTTAAGCTAATTTACAATACTCCCAAAATTCTGGAAGATCTTCAGAGCTCCAACCTGTTTGGCCTTTGGCATATGTCCAATATTTAAATTCTTCATCCGGCATATATTTGAAAAAATATCGATTATGCCATGTGCTTAGGTCATTGCTTACTATAACTTGTGTATCTCTTTTGACTTGTTCCCAGTTTACAATCTCCAGCTCCTTACCAATGTCTAATAAGGTTTCAATGGACATATGCAAATCCGGAAACAAATCATCAAAATAGGTCAGTTCTATCACTATATCACCTTCACCCCACCAATAACCGCCATTGTCAAATTTCGGCTTTTCGCCATATGCATAAATTTCACCGGTTATATCTCTAACCACATAGCGTGCTTTTTTGTTATATACACGCTGTAAAATCTCTTTTCTTAATTCTTCATCAGTCATGAGTTCTTTATCCTTTCCCATTCACGCCATTTACTAGCCTTCTTCTGGCACAATTCACAACAATACTTTTGATTTCCTCGTTTAGGCTCAAACACTTCTTCGCACCATTCACAGCGTTTAATTTTACTATCCGGTTCTACTTTTATCGTTCTGCGTTTTACCGCTAATTTATAACGACGAATAGCAGCATTAATACCCATAATCGTTGTTTTATCCGGGCACATATTCCCGTCTTGAATGTATTTCCACCCGTAACTAAACCAATACTTATTTTTGCGTTTAGGTTTGGTTTTATGCACACATTCACCACCGACTAAATCACGCGTAACGTACTTGAACCCGTCTGCTTTAGCGTCAAAATATGTATAACTCATTTCAATTCTTCCTCTAGCCATTCAAGATATTTCATACATTTTTTATATCCTGTAACTCGTCATCTTTACGCCCGGCTCTTAAAAGATACGCTCTAGCCGTCAATTTTAAATACCCCTTATATTCTTCCGGTGTAGCACCAGCTTTCAAAACGTCAATAACCTCAACGTTAAGCCCCGGTAATTTATAATGGTTCGGACTGTTTACTGCATCGTTACTATCGTCTAACACTTTGATTTCACTCTTTGAGTTTTGAATTGCTTTTCTAATTTCTTCAAGTTTCAACTCATCTATTAGCTCTTTATTTTTCAGTACTATACACGTTTCATTATTTGCTATTGACGCGTTTACTAGTACATCATCCCCTTTCATACAATATAAATCACTAATATATTTTCTAAAATCATTCGCGAATTTATCAATATCGAAATATTCTTTATCTAAATTGAACGATACATTAATTGTGAATGTTACCATAATTTATTTCACCTCATATTTAAAAAATTTAAGAATTTCATCCTTTTCAGCCACTCTAAAATTATCACCACCATAACTTATAACTACTAAATTAGTTATTTTACTAATGAAAATTAATGAAGCTATTTCAGTTCCTTTTTCATGTTTAACGTATAACCTTAATTATTTGAGTATTTCGGGCTTTCGATTATAAACTTTATTGGATCCCGCCATAGCTATTTTATACGCACTCATTATTTATCCTCTTTCGGTTTAATCGTACAAACAACGGTTAACGGTACATGATTTTCGTCATAAGCGTAAATTTTACGATCATGTACACGAAAATATAAGAACGGCTTTAAGAAGTCTTTATAATAAACGTCATTCACATACCAAATACCACCGTTAATGTCTTTAAATTCCCGTACTTTTAGTGAACGCTTTTCATTCGGGTACATTTCGCGTGTAATACCTGTATCAGTCACACCGATTAAATCGTTCGCTTTTGGTACGTCAAAATACTTTACTAACGCTACTGGAACATGGTCAACGTTCAGTGTTTTCATCATTGCTTCGGTATCAAAAATATTCTTTTCTTCGGGAATACGAAAAATACCACATTACATACCAAAATAAGCGAACCCGTTAACCTTCATTGCATAAAATCTATTTCTAACATCGCTGCCCTTTGTGTAGTACTTTAAAATTGTTTTAAACATAATCAATAACCCCCAAATAACGTTTCAACCGTAACCAATAATACAAAAAGTAATAATAACGCCCAAAATGGAGTTAAAATAATCAACCACCCGAAAGACAATACCCCTAATAGCTTGAGTACAATTAATAGAAGTTGACCATATACTATGTATTGCATACTTAAACCCCCGTACTCCCGAAGCCACCTTCGCCACGGACTGTTTCGCTTAATTCGTCCACTTCTTCAAATTCAACCGTCGGAATTGGAATAATAAAGCCCTGTGCGATACGTTCACCAGCTTTTATTGTTTCATTACCTAAGTCCATATTATCGAGAATTAGTGCAATTCCCCCCCCCGGTAATCGGAATCGATAACACCGATAGAATTAGATTGTCGCAATGCTGTTTTAAGTCCGGTACTGCTCCGCGGCACAATAAACATTGCATAGCCCGGCGGAATTTCAACGGCAATGCCTAACGGAATTTTATGTCGGAATGAAATCCCTTCAATAATTCGTTCAGTCGGAGCGTAAAAATCGAACGCAGCCGCTCCTTCCGTACCGTATGTAGGTAGTTTCACGTTGTCCCGTAATCGTTTAATTTTAATCTTCATTTATAATCACCTGTACCTTTTTACCATTAACTCGTTGTTGTCTTGATTTAAGATTTAATTTATTACATAGCTGCTTAATAAACATTCGTTGACCCATGGCCGTAAGTTTATTGTCAGCACAATACAATTCGTACATACGGTATACGTCATTACTTGACTGATTAATAAAATCTCCCTTTTCGTGGTCTTGTAAGAAGCCCGTCATAGGGTCAACAATACTTTCATACGTTGATAATTCTTCTTCACCTATCACGTTGACGGTGAACGCCTTATTAGCTAATACGCGTTTTAATCCTTCAATAGCTAATACTATGAAATATTCAATGGCGGTCTGTGCTTTTAATTCATCAATAATATATGGAACGAAATCGGGGTCGTCTTTACTAAATTTAGCGTTAAACGGAATAATAATTAACCGACGTTTAACCGCTGAAAAGTCGCATCCTTTACCTAATCGTGGAATGTTATTACTGGAGAATATCAACTTACAATACGGGTAAAAGTCAAACTTCGGTTGACCTTTCTGTTCGGCTGCTATCTTGTCACCAGTTACGACTTTTCTAAAATCAGCCGTATCCGGAATGTATTCACCGCTAATGTCGTCACCGATATTAGCTAATTTTTGATATAACATAACCGTTGAAAATCTATCGCCGATTTTCCGTAAATCAAGTGATGATGTATTATCATCACCCAAAACCGTTTGAACCATACGCAAGTATGTAGACTTCCCGTTGCTCCCCTCACCGGTTAATATAACCGCCTTGCCTAATTCGTTACGTCTAAATAAGCAATAACCGACGGTTTCTTCGAGATTGGCTCTAATTTCTTTGTTGTTACAACTGATTTTATCGAGTGTTTTATCCACTAACTCGTCATAGGCGTTCGGGTTATAGTCCCAGTCAATTTTATTTACTAATACAACCGACGGTGAATATTCGAGTAATTCCATAGTTCCCACGTTTAATATGCCGTTCCGGAACGCTATCAAATGAGCTGGAGCCATTGGCGTATTATCAAGAATTAAAGCGTCTAAATACGCCAATACTTCCCGTCGTTTCGCTTGGTTAAGGTTTGGAATGTGCTTAATCATCAAATGTTCAAGTTCTCTCATACCCTTAATGTAAATACCGTCCTTGTAGTAGTGGAGCTGTCCGTCAATTCTGATAATACGATAGGTATTCTTTAAGAATGTAGCGAACACATCAAAGTTAAATGTGCGACCGGTATAGAACGATTCTTTCTTGAATGCATCGTCACGAAGAATAACTTCTAATTCCTCATCAGATAGCGGTTCTTTCAGTACATACCGATTAATTAAGCGAATACAAGTCCTTATATCTTCAATCCCTAAACTGGCACTTTGTAACGTCAGAATGTAATTGAAGAACGCTTGATTCCGCCCGTCACCCTCTACTAAATCATCAAATTTCTTACCACCTTTAATCGGTAATAACCACACCGGCAACGATTCATAATCGCCTGTATCGTATGACTTTTCACGTTCCACGCCTTCATACTTCAGCACTTCATAACTTGCCTTTGAGCCGATTTTAATATCAGCCAATAAGCCAATAGCCAACGTGCTTTTAGTGGAGCATTTGTCCACGTTTGAATTTTTAAATAGAAAATGGCGTCCTCGTGTAGTCTCATACACTCGACATTTAAGCTGTAACGCCTGCACAATATTCATCAAATCATCGGACTGTGCTTTATTGTCAATATCAATCAAAATCGTATCTTCGGCGAGTATACCGGCGAATTCGTCATACTGTTGCACCTCATCGTATGTTTTGAAGGTATCGACGTTTTTGAACGGCTCCGCAGCTCTCTTATTTCTTGTTTTGATATAACCTTTGTATAACATCTTATCCTCCAAAATCCTTAATACGCTTATTGGCTAATTCGATGTACCATGAGTGGTCAAGCCATTCCGGTATACCTTGTCCGTTCACGCTTTCATTAAATATGTAACAGGATACAGGCGTATTCGATACCTTTTCGGGCTTATTCGTCCGGTTACTCACTTTAAATAAGCCTTTACCCTCACGTGTAGCGAACACTCTAGCCGTCCGCACCGGTAATACCTCATCGCCGTACATTAAGCACTTGTATTTACTGCTGGCTCTAGCTATCATTTGAAATTGCTTTAAGTCGTTGCAGCCTTTAACAGTCTGTTCAACGGGGATATTATGCACGAAATAATTAATTAAGGCGGTATTTACTATTGCCAAATCATTATCAATGTTTGATAGCTTTTTAACGTACGCACCTTTTGACTTATAACCACCTTCATGGTCAACGATGATGTAATTATTTACGTCTTTTTGAAATACCCGTTTATATTCGTCAAATTCGAGCTGTAAGCCGGTTCGCTGTTCCCATTCGTAAGCTATATCGTCAATGAGGTCAAAGTCCTCATATCGACGCATTTTAACCAATACACCATCCGTATTTGATTGAATGATGTCACAATGTGGTTCCAGCTTTTCAATCAAATCGAGTAATAGCGTTTGTCCATAAATGCATACTCGGTTCGCTTGACGAGGGTCATATAAGGGATTGAATTTATCCTTCATCGCTCCATAGGTACCGTTCAGTACGATTTTTAATGGAGCCTGTAAGGGGTTCTTTTCCTTCTTATATTTAAGTCGTCTGTGATAAATATCTTCATAACGTTTTGGATCGTGCATAGAACGACTACCGAGGTTATATCTAATCATTAATGAAGGATACAAACTAGCAACGTCCATATTCAAGAAGTACCCTTCGCCGTGGTATTTATCAATGGCACCATGCAAGCCACCCCAGCCGAACACATGAGGGACTCCCGCCACCATGATTTCAAGTTTTTTACTATAATCACGATTTTCGGTGTTCCGGTAAAAGTCCAAAACGGCGGTGTATTTATCGATTTTTAGTGTAGGTGGAAAATCGATATCGAATTCATCGTCATAGCTATTTAACGATGCGCCCAAAATAACGGCGGATAATTGAACCTTCGTTTTACTCAACAGGCTCAAATCAAGCGGTTCACCGTTTGCATAGTATTTAAGTAAACCCATATGTGCTTCAAAGTCTGAATAACGCTCCATGAATAACTGTGTTGTATTCTCCACGTCATGACGGCAATAATTAACCGTTTCTTGAATTTCTTCTTCGGTGAGTTTGCGGTCAAGGTCGAATGGTACCGATGATTCGTTAATATCGTTACCCATGAACCCCTCAAACACTTTCAAGCCTTTGTCTAATCCACGGTTGAATACGTCATAGTTATTCATAGGAAATTGACGCAATAAGTTACTGAATTTCCAGCCCGGTTCACCTAATACAATGATGTAATCATTTATCTGTTTCGGGTTAAAACCGGCTAATATACCCTTGAGTATGTATTGGTCATACCCTTTATTATTAAAGCCAATCCATATATCGTGCCTGTTATTGTTATACATCGCTTGCAGAGCGTCGGTGTCGTTTATAATGACTGTTTCTTTTTTAGTTGTTAAATCTAACATAACAACTAACCAGTCATGTTTGAAAACTTCAAAGTCGTATACAAGCATCATTTCACCTCATCTTATAAAAGTACCACCGCCCAGTGTAGGCGGTGGTATTCAGTTACAAACTACTTATTAGAAAACACTTCTTCAATTTTGAACACATCGAAGCCCTTGTCATTCTGACTATAGTTCAATGCATATTCTAATTGCTGTTCGTCAATGGCTTCTTTAATATCCATAATCATGTCGTTATATTGGCTAAAACTTGCAAATTCAACGTTAACGCCTGCATCAAGGCTGCGTAATAATTCATTGGCAATGTGAATTTGAAAGCCCTGTGTGATAATTTGATTGTAGAAAATCAAGCGATTTTTGTACTTACCCGTTAGAATTTTAAATTGGATTGATAGCATCGGATCGCCTTTTTTACTTTGTTTTAGTTCCATGCTTTTTACCATAACTTCATAGGTATCATCCGGAACACGTTCAAATGTGCCACCGCCAGTTTTAGCGTTTTCAATTTCATCGTTTAACCCTTTTAAATCAACTTTTTTGTCAAATTCTTCCCAGTTCATAGTGTTACTCCTTTTCTTGTTTAATACTTTGTACTTTAACGTTATAAATTTTCATGTGTTCAATGATTTCATTTAATGGATATGAGCCAAGTTCAATCCATCGTTGTAAATTTTCTACTTGTTCTTTGGTTGTATACGGCGTTTCTATGGCCCCTTCAAACTGCATCATTGCCGTACCTCTAATTTTGAATTTCATTATTCTTCACTCTTTCTCACGCGACGAGTACGGCGTACCGGTTTTTCTTCTTCAACCGGTTCAGCTTTAACTTCGATTGTTTCCGGTTCTTCTTCATCACGTGCGGCGCGTTCCTCCTTCGCTTCACGTTTTAACCGTGTAATCGTATCTTCTTTTGGTTTTTCTTCTTCAACTGGTTCCGTAACCGATGCACTTTCATTGACATCTTTATAAATCGCCATTAATGCGTCATATTCGAGCGGAATTTCTGTTTCCGATACACTCAATCGACCACCACCAAAAACAACGTCTGACGGCTTAATAGAGAGTGTACGAGCGTTATCTTCGGCAACAACACGAGCCACCAAGTCAACCATGCCGGCAATTTTATTCGCTAACTTATCAGCAATATTCGGTTTAATAGAGGTAATTTTTTCGCCGGCTTTTTTCGTAATGTCACGGCTCATATCTTCATGACTGATAAGAATGATGTTGTCATAGTCAAGGTTCATCAGCCGTTTGAGTGTAGAGAGAAATTCCGTCCGCACTTTATCCCATGCACGGAATGAATCGTCGCTTTCATGGCTAATTCCCAGTTTTTCGTACATATATAATCGGCAATGTTCATACAAGTCTTCTAAGAGGTCAACAACGATTGTTTTGAAGTCGTTTTGTTTCTTTTCAAGTTCGCTAATGACATCTTTGAAAACTTCCCATGCTAAGGTGGTTTTTGTAATACGGCCTTCAACCTCAACCACGTTCTTAATTGCGATAAATGGAGCGTCAACAAATTTGATATTGCCGTCTGTGTTAAGCATTAGCGGATCCGGAAATTTATTCGCCAGCGTGGTTTTACCACTGAATGGCGCACCGTATAACCATAGTGTTTTTTTCGTAATTGCATTGATTGTTCTTCGTTCATTTTTTGGTAATAACATTGAAATCAATTCCTTTCTGACAGTAATCATAATAATCACAGTAATAACATAGTCTTGTTTCATTTTTTGGATATTCAGTAGCTTCCATGCATCGTTTTAAATCAAGCAGCCATGTAATAACTTTGTTTGATGAATACGTTACTCGATGAATGAATGCTTCTTTTCGGGCTAATTCTCGTTTTAAATCACGCCGGAACGCTTGCGCATCATCATTAAATTTTCGCTGCGTCGATAATTTCGGTACCATGATATACGCTAGTTTTGATACTTTTTCGCCGGTTTGCTGTTCAAAAAAGTATTTATACAAGTGAATTTGAGCCGATTTATCATAATTAGATACATTGTTACTATATTTGAAGTCATATAGTGCGAACGTGCCGTCTTTTAGCATTTCAACGCAATCAATGTAACCGATAAAATCACTTGTATTTAACTTATATTCAAACGCGACTTTTCTATCAGTTAATATCTTGCGTACCTTATTACTCATTGCTTCAACTTTAATCACTTCATCGATATGATAATCATTGATAATTGGATAGTTTTTGAAGTATTTATATTCAGCTTTCTCAATACCAACTTCAACGGCGTTATGAAGCATTGTACCGATTAATAGTGGATTGTTAGGTTCATAATCTTGTAACACCTTTAATCGGTCGACGTATCGCAATTTATATTTGAAAGGACAGCTTTTAAAACAGTCCACTCTTGAGTATGAATATTGCAATTTAACACCGCCTCACATAGTTTTTTGAAATTGTTAAAGTCCTTCGGGTAAAGCACCATAGCCACACCGCCGGCCTTATTAATTAAATTGATTTTATATTGTTGTAATTTAGTAGGCCGTCCGCGTGTAGCTTTAACCTCAACCGCCATGAATACACCGTTCAAACATATCAACAGGTCAGGCGTTCCGTTAGCACTGAACGCGTTACCGTGATACTTAACGTGCCACGCTCCTATTTCATCAAGGTAATGTTTGATTTTGTTTTCAAAGTTCTTTTCTTCGGCCATATTATTTACCCTTCGGTAACTCGAATTTTAAATAGCTTTTACGCTTAGAGACTTTCGGATAATCCTCAAATAACTCATCATATAGTTCCGGTTCCATAGCTTTTAATTGGTCAACGTCGAACACTTTTTTATGAAAATCTTTTAAAAGGTAATAGTAATTATCAGGCTCTAATTCTTTAAACTCATCCACATCAAGCGTCTTAGTTTCCGAACCTTTGACGTATGTAATAGTGATATAGTCATTGTTTAACTTTTTAATTCCATACTTTTCAAACTGCTCTAATAGTTCTTCTTTCAATTTCTTTTCCGTCTTTTCCAGCTCTTTTTTCTGTGCTGTGATCGCGGCCATTTCTTTGAATACCGCTAGGTTCTTTTCTTCAAATAATTGAAGTTCTTTGTTATTCAGCATATGGTAAATCCTCCACATCTTCTATAAACGCTTCTTTTAATTCTTCAAGTTCAGTCACGATGTTTTCCAATTTTCCGTAAACATCAACGTTTACTTCATCATCTTCATCGCAATCGTCATAATTTAATATTTCCGTTTCAAGGACTGATTCAAAATGTTCAATACGTTGCCATAGGTGAGTGCATAACCAATACACCGTATCACTGTCATGACCACGTTCAATTAAAATCCTCTCTAAATAATTCATCTGTGTAGTCCTTTCTCATCGCTAACGCCTTATATATGCGTTCTTCTACCGAGCCTTTACATATGAGTTGGTAGTAATAGCACGGCTTTTCTTGACCTATGCGATGTATTCGTTTCTTCGACTGCTCATATAATTCACTGCTCAATGGCGGTGTGAAATATACGATTTTATTAGCCTTTTGAAGGTTTAAGCCCATTGCTCCAGTTTGGTACTGTACAAAGGTTATTGAATTATAGGTATTGGTGTAGCTATTCAAGTCCTTAACGGAACCGTTCACCACACTATACGGCCTACCATCTAACCGTTTAAGCATCTGTTCCAGCTCCATTGTGAAGTTATAGAATACGATTAAACGGTCATTCGTGCTGTTGATTAAGTCTTCAAAGGCTTGAAATTTAGTCTTATTATATTGACCGCACAACTGGCGAGCGTTCAGCAGCTTAGTCAGTGGATTGTCACCGACTAAATCGATATTCTCATCATCGACTTGAATAATTACAACCGATTCTTTCATGAATTCTTTGTATTCCGGGATTGTCGGAATACTAACTTTTATGAAGTTCTGCTTCGGTAAATCAATTACTTCATCAGTTTTCATAAATACGGCTCCATGTTCGCGTAACTTACGTTTAAGCCGGTCAACATTCCGGTAACCGTAAACTTGCTTGAATTTAAAACCGCCAAAATCAGCCCATCGCCACAACATATAGTTGTCATAGTATGTATTCTTATCAATTCGCCAACCTAATAAGTACATTTGAGAATATAATTCCTCATACTTGCCACCGGTAGGCGTACCGCTTAACAGAATAACGGCGTCCGGTTCTAATGACATCATAGTTTTAGACCGTGTAGCTTTCTCATTCTTCACCATGCTTGATTCATCAAGCATTAGCGTAAATTGTACGCTGTTAAAGAATGCAAGCCACTTTTGCCATCGTTTCCGGAACGTTAAGTCATAATTTACAACGACTACTGACGGCGTTTGTTCGGGTAAATTTTTCGTTTTTCGTCCATCAATCACATCATATTTTGGGTAGTACATTTTAAAATGTTCAATCCAATCTTCAATTTTTGATTTTTGACACACCACCAAGTTATACGGATTATTAATAGCGTTCATCTTTTCACTACCGACGAATGTTTTACCAAGCCCCATATCAAGGTAATAGGCGACGCGTTTATATTCTTTTGTCTTTTCCATCACATCTTGTTGATGTGGTAATAGTTTTATTTCGCTCATGTGTATTTCCAAACGTACTATTTATAAGTGTCTAACCATTCCGGATGGTTGTGATACCAGTTGTACGCACGCTTCACCGGTTTAATTGGTTCTTCCTGTTTTGGCGTTTCTTCAAACGCGATAGCAGCTGCTATTGATAATAAACCGGCACCTTCAAGTGCGATAAATTCACCTAGTGTTATGAAATCACTATCGAGTGCGGCCATTCCGCTTATCGCCGTGATGCTACCGGCAATGCAAAGTGTAGTCTGCATTAATTCTTTCATCATCTTTCACCTACCCTCATTTCAGTTCTCTTTTCGAGCCATCGTTCAAACATCACACGGTTAATTTTGCAATTACCGCGTTCACCTTCACCGGCACGGAATGAAGGAAAGTCAAAATCTAACCGCCATATATTAATCTGACGACGACCAACGCCAGCTAATGCGGCGGCTTCATCAACGCTAATCAATATTTTTCTCCATACCGGTATTTCATTTTTCATAAATTTCACCTCTTTTCTTGCTCTATGTAATAATTTATGGCAAAAAAGTATCGACGCTAACGCCATACAATTTCGCAAACTTTCCGGCTAACTCAAGAGTTAGCTTTCTTCCACCGTTTTCATATTGCGAAATGACCTCTTGACTAATATCAAGAATTTTACCAACTTGTTCCTGTGTAAAACCGGCTAAAATACGGCACTCTTTGAGTTTACTCATCTTATTCACCACCTTTCATTATTGCTCTATGTAATAATCTATGCTTACATATTATTACACTATGCAATAATTGTCAAGAAAATTTTTATTGCAATTTGTAATATTTTATTGCAATGTGCAATATTTAGTTATATAATATAAGTAAGAAAGGAGGTGATAGCAATGAGCAACTTTTCAGAAAATTTAAAAAATTTACGGCGGTCAAAAAAGTTAACCCAAAAAGAATTGAGTGATATAACCGGTATACCGATTAGTACAATCGCACATTATGAAGCCGGTTCACGAATTCCTAGCGTGGAGCAATTAAAAACATTATCCAATTTTTTCAAAGTTAGCACTGATTATTTACTCGGTGAAGCCGACGAATACGTAAACTTTTGGGATAATTTAGACAAAGAAATTGGTGAAGCTAAATTAAGAGCATTAGCTAAAGAAGTTAGAGATTATGAAAGTGGTGTAACGAGTATAAACGTTTATGGATCAATTCCAGCCGGTGTACCGATTGAAGCGGTACAAGATATTGAAGATACAGTAACAATTCCTACATCTTGGGTTAAGGGCGGCAATGAATATATAGCCTTACGAGTGAAAGGTGATAGCATGTTCCCCCGTTACGAAGACGGCGATATAGTTATTATTCATATCCAACCGGATTGCGAGAACGGTGATGATTGCGCTTGTTATGTAAACGGGTATGATGTAACGTTGAAGCGTGTTTATAAAGGTGAACACTCAATCACATTACAACCGCTTAATTCGTCATATCAGCCAATGACATATAAGCATCCGGGCGAAGTTAGAATTTTAGGAAAAGTGGTAGAATTACGGCGAATTATGAAGTAACAAGACACTAAGTAGACAGTAAACAGACACCAAACAGACACCTTCGAAGCCTTATAGTATAAGGGTTTTCAGCGAAAGTGTCTGTTTACTATCTATTATTTATATATTATTTTATATATGTACTTATACCTGTAACAGGTAGTTTTAAATCATTAAAGAAGTTAACCTTTAAAGCAGACAAACAGACAAAATACTAATAAAGCCTTATAAACTCTAGGTTTATGACCGCCTACTTAGTGTCTGTTTAGTGCCTACTTTGTCTACTTACAAACAAAAAAAAGACCCCTAAACCGAAGTTTAGAGGTCAAATTGTACGCTTGGAAACGCACAAGAGCTATTTGTATTATATCACGTGTTTTCAAGGAGGTAAACAAGCATGAAAAAGTTATTTGTTATGGCCGCTGGATTGGTATTATTGACTTCTACCGCTTCAGCCGAATTACAAACGCAAGTCATACGCCATTTTGACGGCGGTACCACTATCAATCAATGGGATCCTGATGATGGCTATTCTTACAGCGAACACTTCGCGCCGGGACGTGAAGTCATTATCCCTACACAGAAAATCATTATGACACCGGAAGAAATGGACGCATTGCGTGATTCTAACGTTAGCGACGCTGTTAATGCGTGGAAAGCTCAAAATGTGATTATCAATGTTGATACTGACAACGATGATAACAAGAAAAAATAAAAAATTACCGCCCTGTTGGAGCAAGGCGGTAACTAGCAAGCTACGAGAGCGTGCCAACCTACACAATTATTATAGCACGCTCCAATTAATTTTTGGAGAGTGATTTTATGGCTAAAATAAAAAAACGTGCTGACGGTCGTTGTGTTGCCACTGCACAAGTAAACGGTGTACGTAAATATTTTTACGCTAAAACACAAAGTTCCGCCAATGCTGCACGCGATAAATTTTTGGCGACTAATAAAGTCGCGGTTAATTTTGATGATACGATAACTCTTAATGCGTGGTATAAACAGTGGTGCATTGCGAAAAAGCCTACTATAGCCGCGTCAACGTATGAGAGTTATACGTCATATATTGAACGATATATAATACCACCTTTAGGTAATTTTAAATTGGTTGAATTCACAATTACAGGTTTACGAAATTTTATAGTAGAGCTTAGTAATAAAGACTTATCCGCTCGAACGGTCGAATATGTGCATACTTTGTTAAAGTCTATATTCAGTATGGCTGTTGATGATGAGATACTAGCTAAAAACCCTATGAGTAAGATTAAACCACCAAAGAAGCAGCCAACACGTGAAATGGTCACGTTAACGGCTGAACAAATTACCGAGTTCTTAAATGGTATCACTAATTCGGAACACAAAATGTTCTTTAAATTGGCTTTCGCTAGTGGTCTTCGGCGGTCGGAGCTACTCGGTTTACGGTGGAGTGATATAAACTTTAAAAACTCGACTATCAGCGTAAACCAAACCGGCTTGAAAGTAGGCGGTCACGCGGTTATATCGCAAACGACTAAAAACGCCACCTCAAAACGTACAATTAGTATTGATAGTACCACTATGGCTATGTTGAAGTCACATAAAGCCGTGGTGGATAAACGACGGTTAAAGTGCTTTCATTGGATAAATAATGACTTAGTATTCCCCGGTCGAAAAGGTAATCCACGTAATCCAGATGAACCGACTAAACTAGCCCGTAAATATTCCCTTGCCATTGGTGTTGAAGGTTTCACGATGCATTGTACGCGTCATACTCATGCTACACTATTAATTGAAGCCGGCGTACATTTTAAGGTCATTCAAACCCGGTTAGGTCATTCCACATTCGAGGAAACGATGAATACATATAGCCATGTAACATCATCAATGGAAGCGATAACTACCGATTTACTCGAAAAAGTATTTTAAAAGTGTTGTCAAAAGTGTTGTCAAACCCCTCAAGACAAAGTGTTGTCAAAACAAAAATAAGCGCCCTGCGAAAGTTTCGCAAGGCGCTTATTTACTGATATGGTGCGGTTGATGGGACTTGAACCCATACGAGCGTACGCTCACCACCCCCTCAAGATGGCGTGTCTGCCATTCCACCACAACCGCATGGAATTGTTATTAAATGGTGCCTCAGGACAGAATCGAACTGTCGACACAAGGATTTTCAGTCCTTTGCTCTACCGACTGAGCTACCGAGGCAAATATTTTTTGAGGCAAAAAAATGGCGACCCCGATCAGATTTGAACTGACGATCTTCGCCGTGACAGGGCGACATGTTAACCGCTACACCACGGGGCCGCAATACCGTTGTTTCAGGTACTTAAATATAATAGCACGAATTTATTTTCTGTGCAAGAGGTAAAATGAATTTTTTTACATTTTTGTAAAACACATATGATATTGTCATAGTATAAACGTAAATGATTTTGTCACA
>ERZ827194.113-NODE-113-length-89156-cov-10.1685_pt1 | contig 89156 bp, 83 predicted proteins | sample MGYA00519777_ERZ827194 | MGnify/ENA primary metagenome ERZ827194 (study PRJEB31778, sample SAMEA3449277) | human gut metagenome | biome: human gut; feature: human-associated habitat; material: faeces | place: United Kingdom | collected 2010/2012 ...
CCGTCTGGCTGCTGCTTTGGGCTATAGAAGCCCAGTTCAGTACAGGACCGAACTGGGCTTCTGTTAGCTGCGCTTTTTTGTGTCTACTTTTACTTGACAGATGCAGTCCGGATCCCGGACGCCATTTTTTTGATTTGATTTCACTGCCTGTTTGTCATGTTCCGGCAGAATCGTTTTCGGCCGGCTCAGCCCTCCTGCTGGAACAGCCCTACCAGGGCACTGGCGCCGATGCGGTCGGCCCCCGCGTCCAGCATGGCCTGGGCCTGCTGGAAGGTGCGGATGCCTCCGGCGGCCTTGACACGCACATCAGGGCTGATCCGCTCCCGGAAGAATTTTACGTCCTCCACGGTGGCCCCGCCGGAGGAGAAGCCGGTGGAGGTCTTGATGAAGTCCGCCCCGGACATGGAGACGATGCGGCAGGCGGCGGCCTTCTCTTCCTGGGTCAGCTGGCAGGCCTCGACGATCACCTTCAGGATGTGGCCGCCGCAGGAGGCCTTGACCGCCCGGATCTCCGCCAGGACGCCCTCCCAGTCGCCGGCCTTTGCAAGGCCCAGATCCATGACCATGTCGATCTCGTCCGCGCCGTTGCGGATGGCGTCCTCCGTCTCAAAGACCTTGACCTCGGGGGTGGCATAGCCGTTGGGAAAGCCCACCACCGTACAGAGTTTCAGACGCTGGCCCACATAGCCCGCGGCGCGGCTCACATACCGGGGCGGGATACAGACGGAGGCGGTCCCGAAGGCCAGACCCTCGTCGCACAGCTTCTGTACCTGATCCCAGGTGGCGGTGGGGGTCAGCAGGGTGTGGTCCACCCGCTTGAGCAGTTCCTTATGGTCCATAGCTGGATCCTCCTCATGGAGGGGCGGATGAGTACATCCACCCGAAAATAATAAAATCCAATTTATTTTACCCCTTATGCAGCTCTGTGTCTATCCCAAATTTGCTGAAAAAGACAGACCGAAGAAACTCCGGTCTGTCTTGTGTCGGTCAGCTTTTGTCGTTTTGTTCAGAAATGGTGGGGTGCACCGTGTTACATACGGATATGTGATGCAAATCAGCGAGCAGCCAAAAGGGCCTCCACCTTGTCAGTGTGCTCCCAGGGAAGATCCAGGTCATCCCGGCCGAAGTGGCCGTAGGCGGCCAGCTGGCGGTAGATGGGGCGGCGCAGATCCAGATCCCGGATGATAGCGGCGGGGCGGAGGTCAAAGACAGAATCCACCATGTCGGACAGGTGCTCATCGGACACCGTTCCAGTGCCGAAGGTATCCACACGGACGGAGACCGGCTTGGCCACGCCGATGGCATAGGCCAGCTGGACCTGGCAGCGCTTGGCCAGACCGGCGGCCACCACGTTCTTGGCCACCCAGCGGGCGGCATAGGCCGCGGAGCGGTCCACCTTGGTGGGATCTTTGCCGGAGAAGGCGCCGCCGCCGTGGGGGGCGCTGCCGCCGTAGGTGTCCACGATGATCTTCCGGCCAGTGAGCCCGGAGTCGCCCTGAGGACCGCCCACCACGAAGCGGCCGGTGGGGTTGACATAGATCTTGGTGTCGTTGTCCATCAGGCTGGCGGGGATGGTGGGCCGGATGACCAGGTCGATGATGTCACGGCGGATCTGGTCCAGCGCCACCTCGGGGCCGTGCTGGGTGGAGACCACCACTGCGTCAATGCGCAGGGGGCGGTCCTCCTGGTCGTACTCCACCGTGACCTGGGTCTTTCCGTCGGGGCGCAGATAGTCCACCAGGCCCTCCTTGCGGATCTGGGTCAGGCGGCGGGCCAGCTTCTGGGCCAGGGAGATGGGAAGGGGCATATACTCCTGGGTCTCGTCACAGGCGTAGCCGAACATCATGCCCTGGTCGCCGGCGCCGTTGTCCAGGCCGTCGTCCTGTACGCCCTCCTTCACCTCCAGGCATTTGTCCACGCCCAGGGCGATGTCGGGGGACTGCTCATCGATGGAGGTGATCACGGCGCAGGTGTCACAGTCAAAGCCGAACTTGGCGCGGTCATAGCCGATGTCCCGCACCACATCCCGGGCCACCCGGGGGATGTCCACATAACAGCTGGTGGTGATCTCGCCCATCACATGGATCAGGCCGGTGGTCACCGTGGTCTCGCAGGCCACACGGGCCATGGGATCCTTCTCCAGGATGGCGTCCAGCACCGCGTCGGAGATCTGGTCGCAGATCTTGTCGGGATGCCCCTCGGTCACAGATTCAGAGGTAAAAAGTTTCTTAGCCATGTTCTGCATTCCTTTCTGTCTTGGCTGCAAGTAAAAAACGCTCCGCCGGGCGGCGGAGCGTTCTGCATACTCTGCGCCCTCATCTTTCGATCCACTGCCGCCGGATTTGGCACCTTGCGGTCTCCCACAGGTTGCCGGGCTTCATCGGGCCGTTCCCTCCGCCACTCTTGATAAGGTCATTTAATTTTACAGCCCTATATTATATCAGAATTTTCCGGTCTGTCAACCAGAGAAATGAACAAATCCGGAGTTTTTATGCGAAACACAGTTTCGCATAAAGTTCTTTTGGTTACTTTTCTTTCAAGAAAAGTAACTCAGTCCCAGCCGGTGAGGTAAGCCTCCTGCTCCGGGGTGAGGGAGTCGATGGCCAGCCCCATGGAGGCCAGCTTGACACGGCCGATCTGGTCGTCGATCTCCGCCGGGACATTGTAGACCTTCTTCTCCAAGCTTTGGGCGTGTTTTGCCATCCACTCCAGGGACAGGGCCTGGACGGCGAAGGACATATCCATGATCTCCGCCGGGTGGCCGTTGCCCGCGGCCAGGTTCACCAGACGGCCCTCGGCCAGCACATTGAGGATGCGGCCATCCGGGAGGCGGAACCCCTCGATATTCTGACGCCGGGGGAAGCGCTCCTCCGCCAGGCGGCCCAGAGCGGCCACGTCCACCTCGCAGTCAAAGTGGCCGGAGTTGCACAGGATGGCGTTGTGCTTCATCATCCGGAAGTGGCGCTCCACGATCACGTCCTTGCAGCCGGTGGCGGTGACAAAGATGTCCCCATATTTTGCGGCCTCGTCCATGGGCATGACCCGGAAGTTCTCCATGGTGGCCTCCAGAGCCTTGAAGGGGTCCACCTCGGTGACGATCACATCGGCCCCCATGCCTTTGGCCCGCATGGCGATGCCCTTGCCGCACCAGCCGTAGCCCGCCACTACCACGGTCTTGCCCGCCACCATCAGGTTGGTGGTGTGCATAATGGCGTCCCAGGAGGACTGGCCGGTGCCGTACTTGTTGTCGTAGTAGTGCTTTGCCTTGGCGTCATTCACCGCCATCATGGGGCAGGGGAGGATCCCGGCCCGCTCTCTGGCGTAGAGGCGGTGGATGCCGGTGGTGGTCTCCTCACAGCCGCCCAGGAGCCGGTCTCCATAGGCGGCGCACTTGCCGCTGAGCAGGCTGATCAGGTCGCCGCCATCGTCTACGATCAGGTGGGGGCGGCACTTCAGGCTTTCGATCAGCAGATCCTCATAGCCCTGTATATCCACCCCGTGGATGCCGAAGGTCTCTACCCCCAGTTCCGCCATGGCGGCGGCCACATCGTCCTGGGTGGAGAGAGGGTTGCAGCCGGTGAGATATACCTCTGCGCCGCCCTCCCGAAGGACCAAACCCAGATTGGCGGTCTTGGCCTCCAAATGGACGGAGACGGCGATGGTCAGCCCGGCAAAGGGCTTTTCACGGCGGAAGCGCTCCTCAATGCCGCTGAGGGCAGGCATAAAATCACGCACCCACTGGATCTTCTGATGGCCTGACGGGGCCAGGGACATATCCTTGACGATGCTCATGTATCTTCCTCACTTTTCTGTCTGACCGCAGCCGGGGCCGGCCGGTCTGAATTTATTCCAAGCTATTGTATCACGATTTCTGCCAAAGGAAAAGAAATGTTTACACTTTCGTCATGGACATTTTCCCGCAAAACGGGTACAATGCTATTCGTATGCTTTTGAACACTTTAAATAAAAGGAGGACTGTCCATGAAAGCCGTTTCACGCTGGCTGGACCGTTTCTGCTACGATCACCCCAATTTCGGTATCCCGAACCTGATGAAGTATATTGTCATTGGAAATGTGATGGTCTATTTTCTGGACCTGTTTTCCAGGGGGTACGCCTCCTGGATGCTGTCCTTTTCCAGTCCGCTGATCCTCCAAGGGCAGCTGTGGCGGGTGCTCTCCTTCATTTTTGTGCCCACCGGAGGGGGCTTTGTCCTGTGGTTTGTGATGACCACACTGTTTTACTACTACATTGGAAACGCGTTGGAGCGGCAGTGGGGCACCACACGGTTTACTGTGTTCTACGGCCTGGGGATCCTCCTCAATATCATCATGGGATTTGTGATGGGCAGCACCTCCATGTATTATATTAATATGTCCATGTTTTTCTCCTTCGCGACCCTGTATCCGGAGATGCAGGTGCTGCTCTTCGGGATCCTGCCCCTGAAGGTGAAGTGGCTGGCCTGGCTGGACGCAGCCCTGTTTGCCTATGATATCTTCTTCAGCATCTTCTCCCAGCAGTGGATCACTGCGGTCCTGCCTCTGGTGGCCCTGCTGAACTACTTCATCTTCTTCTGGGACGATCTGATGTCTGCGGTCCGCCGGACCGGACAGCGGGCCGCCTATCGGGCCAACCCCCAGACCATCAACTTCAAAAAGGCACAGAAGCAGGTTCAGGAGCGCCGGGGCTATCTCCACAAGTGCGCGGTCTGCGGCATTACGGACGCGGACGATCCGGACATGGAGTTCCGGTACTGCTCCAAGTGCAACGGCTACTACTGCTACTGCATGAAGCACATCAACGACCATGTCCATGTGGAGTAAGGTTGTATTTTCTCCGAAAATGTGCTAAGATTGTTGCAAAAAAAGGCGGTATTCCGCCATGAAAGGGAGGTTTGACATGAGCGATTGTCTGTTTTGCAAGATCGCGGAGGGACAGATCCCGTCCAACAAGGTCTATGAGGATGAGGTCTGCTTCGCCTTCTATGACATCGATCCCCAGGCGCCCACCCACTTTTTGGTAATCCCAAAGATGCACATTGCCTCGGTGGCAGAGGTCAGCGAGGACAACGCGGCGGTGGTGGCCCACATCTTCGCCGTGATCTCCAAGGTCACTAAGGAACTGGGGTTGGAGAGCTACCGGGTGGTGTCCAACATCGGCGAGCAGGCGGGCCAGAGTGTCCCGCACCTGCATTTCCATGTGCTGTCCGGCCGGGACATGACCTGGCCTCCGGGCTGAGGAGCCGTATTTCAAAAACAGCCGCCAGTTTTGGCGGCTGTTTTCTCATATATTGTCAAATTGCAAAAAATATGAGAAATACACTAGATTTTTATGGTTGTATCGACTATAATAATAAAAAGGCAGTCAGAAAACCCACCACCCAAAGAATGCGGAGGGAACGCTGCCTGCTTTCTAAGCGCAGATCATTGGATACAGAAAGGATCCCCCCTTATGGAAATACAAACGCTCCGGCGCAGAGATCAGCTTCTGGTCGGCTTTACACTTTTTTCAATGTTCTTCGGTGCGGGCAACCTGATCTTTCCGCCTCAGCTGGGCGCACAGGCCGGGGTGGACACCTGGTTCGCCATGGCCGGGCTGGCGGTCAGCGCGGTGTTTCTCCCGATTTTAGGGGTGATCGCTGTGGTGCGGGCGGGGAGCCTGACGGATTTGGCCAGCCGGGTCCATCCCGCCTTCGCGACTGTTTTCACCGTGTTGATCTATCTGTCCATTGGCCCCTGCTTGGCCATCCCCAGAACGGCCAGCACCTCCTTTGAGATGGCGGTCCCGCCCTTCCTGCCCTCAGGCACTCCTACGATGTGGTTCCAGTTCGGCTATTCCCTGCTCTTTTTCGCCGCCGCCTTCCTGGTGGCCCTCCAGCCGGAGAAGCTGACCGGACGGCTTGGCAAGTTCCTGTGTCCGATGCTGCTGCTTCTGGTGGGGGCGATGTTCGTGGGCTGTCTGGTCCACCCGGTTGGGACTTATGGGCCTGCCCTGCCGCCCTATGACCAGATCCCGGCGGTCCAGGGCTTCCTGACCGGCTATCAGACCATGGATACCATCGCGGCCCTGAATTTCGGCATCGTGATCGTGATGAACATCCGGGCCTTTGGAGTCACGGATCGGGGCTCTGTCCTGAAGGCCACGGTGCGGGCCGGTGTGATCGCCACGGTGCTTTTCCTGGCGGTGTACTCCATGCTGGCCCACATTGGAGCCCTGTCCGGCGCGGCTTTTCCCGGGACGACCAACGGCGCGGTCACGCTGACCAACCTGGTGGGCGCTATTTTCGGACACTGGGGGACGGTGATCCTGGCCGCGATCTTCTTTATTGCCTGCTTCAACACCTGCGTGGGGCTGATCAGCTCCTGCTCCGCCTATTTCCACACCCTGGTCCCCAAGGTACCGGCTCCGGTCTGGGCGGCCTTCTTTGCTCTGCTCAGCATGGTCATCTCCAATGCCGGCCTGGACCAGATCCTAACGATCTCTGTACCCATTCTGAACATCCTTTATCCTCCGGCTATCGTGCTGATCCTGCTGTCCTTCCTGCCCCGGAGCATCCAGCGCTTTTCCGCCATCTATCCTGTTGGGATCGCCTTTACCAGTGTGGCCAGCATTCTGTATGCAGCCCAGGGGATGGGGCTTAGCATCCCGGCCCTGGACCGGCTCCTGAAGGCCGTTCCGCTGTCAGGAATGGGGCTGGGCTGGGTCCTTCCGGCCCTGGCCGGAGTGCTGCTGGGCGTCCTGGTCTCTGTGGCACTGCCACCTAAGAGGGAGGATTGACCCTTGCTTTTTCCGCCAGAGGGGCGTATCATAAGTAAAACAAGATGGGAGCTCGCAAACGGGCTGAGAGGGAGCTGTGCGCTTCGACCTGTGACCTGATTTGGGTAATGCCAACGGAGGGAGATCTGTGTCCGGCTGACGCCGCGGGCCTGTGCTCCCATGGGGAGCGCGGGCCCGCGTTTTTGCTTCCACAGAGAAACAACAGGAGGATCCAGTCATGAAATTGCAGGCAGAGCATTTGAAGCTGTACGCTGTGACCGACCGCAGCTGGTTGGGGGGGTGTACTCTGGCTCAACAGGTGGAGGAGTCCCTGGCGGGAGGCGCCACGATGGTCCAGCTGCGGGAGAAGGGGATGGACCGCGAGACGCTCCGGTGGGAGGCGTTGGAGATCCGGGCGGTGTGCCGGAGGTACGGCGTCCCCTTCCTGATCAACGACGCGGCGGACCTGGCCGCGGAGGTGGGGGCGGACGGCGTCCATGTGGGCCAGCAGGATATGAGCCCCCGGCAGGCCAGGGCCATTTTGGGACCGGATGGGATCGTTGGAGTCTCTGCCCATACGGTGGAGGAGGCGAGAGCAGCCCAGGCGGAAGGTGCGGACTATCTGGGTGTGGGGGCCGTCTTTGCCACTGGGACCAAAGAGAATACCACGCCGGTGGACTATGACACGCTGAAGGAGATCTGTGCCGCTGTGGACATCCCGGTAGTGGCCATTGGCGGCGTAGGGCGGGACAATCTGGGCACCCTGGCAGGCAGTGGGATCCGGGGGGTGGCCGTGGTGTCTGCCCTGTATGCCCAGCCGGACGTCCGGGCCGCCGCCCGCAGCTTGCGGAGGCAGGTGGAGGAGATGCTGAGACGATGAGGATCGACGGCGCAGTCTTTGACCTGGACGGCACCCTGACCGACTCCATGTACATCTGGAATGAGGCTCCGAAGGCCCTGGTCCGGCGCTTCGGCGGGACGCCGCCGGAGGATCTGGCGGAGCAGCTGAAGGAGATGGGTCGGCTGGAGGCGTCAGAGTATATGATAAAAACCTTCCGCCTGCCCTGCGCGCCCCAGCAGATCATGGACGGGGTGAATGAGCTGGTCACCGAGGCCTATCGGGAGCGGGTCCCCGCCAAGCCCGGCGCGGCTGCCCTTCTGGACCGGCTGAGACGGTTGGGGGTGCCCTGTGGGATCGCCACGGCCAGCGAGGCCTTTCAGGCCCGGGACGCCATGGTCCGGCTGGGTCTTTGGGATCATTTTCTGTTTGCCTTCAGCGCCCTTCAGTACGGTTCCAAGACCGGGCCGGGGCTCTATTTGGCCGCCGCCCGAAGCCTGGGCGCGGCTCCGGAGCACACTCTGGTGTTTGAGGATGCCCTCCACGCCGCCCGAACCGCCCGGGAGGCTGGCTTCCTGGTGGCCGGGGTGTGGGACACATCGGCAGAGAAGGATCAGGACGGGCTGCGGCAGTGTTGTCATTGGTACCTGCCCCGGCTGGATGATCCAGAATTTCTGGCAGAACTGGAGCGGCTGTGCTCCGGGAAGAAAAAAGTCGAAGAAATTGAAAATAACAGTTGACAGCAGGGAAAAAATCTGCTAATATAAACCCTGTTGTTGCGAGTGTAGCTCATCTGGTAGAGCGCCACCTTGCCAAGGTGGAGGTAGCGAGTTCGAGCCTCGTCACTCGCTCCAAAAAAATAACCACACCAAAAGGTGTGGTTATTTTTTTGGATGCCTCGAGAGATCAAAATGCTCGGGCGAAGTGAATTCGCCCTGCGCCAAGGTTTCCGCCTGGGGCGGAAACGCTTGTGCGGCGCAAAGGCGCCGCCGGCCAGAGGGCCGGTAGGGTTTGTCTGCTGAAAGTCTCGCGGACTTGGGCAGATCCATTTGAAGCGGCCTTTGCAAAAAAAGCCATGACCTGGGGGTCATGGCTTTCTTTCTAGGCTCCGGCCGCTTTGTGGCCTGCATCCCTTGGAATTTCAATGCTCGGGCGAAGTAAATTCGCCCTGCGCCAAGGTTTCCGCCTGGGGCGGAAACGCTTGTGCGGCGCAAGGTGTCCGCTGTGTCAGCAGGGCCGGCAGACAGCGCCTCCGGCGGTCGTTCAGGGTCAATATCCGTTGACCAGAGCGTCCAGCACCTGGGCGGCCACATTTCCTGCCGCGCCCGCGCCGCTGCCGCCCTCCTCCACCACCACGGCGAAGGCGTAGGGGAAATCCTGTTCCCGCAGAAAGCCGGTGAACCAGGAGCTGGGCTGTTTGCCGCCCCCTACCTCGGCGGTGCCCGATTTGGCGCAGAGATCCATGTTGGGGAAGCGGTCCGCGCCATAGGTCTGTACCACGTTCTGGGCCATCATATCGGCCAGCACCTGGGCGGTATCCGCCTGGATCAGCTGACTGGTGCGGTGGGGGAAATGGAGGGAGAGGTGGGGGAAACCGCCCTCGGTTTTCAGCACCAGCTCGGGGACGGCGGCCTTTCCGCCATTGGCTACTCCGCCCATCCATACCATCAGGGCACAGGGGTTGACCAGGTCGTGGTACTGGCCCACGCCGGCCCAGCCCAGCTGGCCGGAGGTTGCCCCATCCAGCTCCACACTGCCGGCAGCGGTGGGGATGCCGCTGACGGAGTAGCGGTCCAGCAGGCCCGCCTGTTTTGCGTACTGGGTGATGGTCTCCGCGCCCAGCTCGTCAGCCAGCTGGGCAAATACGCCGTTGCAGGAGCTGGCGAAGGCGTCGTTGATGTCCATCTCACCGTGGGCGAAGGGGCAGGTAATGGTCTCCCCGCCCACAACGGTGGAGCCGGTGCAGGTGAAGGTGCGCTGGAACAGATCGGGGATCTGCTCCAGGGCGGCGGTGAGAGTGACCGTCTTAAAGACGGAGCCGGGAGTGAAAGTGCTGGACAGGAAGCGGTTGAGATATACCCCCTCATAGCGGGGATCCCCGTCCTGGATCTCGGGGGGATCGGCGGGGTCAAAGGTGGGGGCGGAGACCATACAGAGGACCTCGCCTGTCTTGTAGTTATAGACGCCCACCGCCCCCTTGCGGCCGTTGAGGGCCTGATAGGCGATGTAATTCAGCCGGGCGTCCAGAGTGAGATAGAGGTCGTTCCCCTGCCCGAAGGGGTTGTCCGCCCCGGTGAGGAGGTTATAGCCGGAGAGCTGGTCCGCGAAGGCGACCAGGGCGCCGGTGCCGATGGCGCCGTTTGGATCGCCTACGGCGTGGAGCGTGGCCTTCCGGACGGTGGCATTGGAGTAGTAGCGCCGCTGGCCGGACTCGTCCACCCAGGAGAGCACATCTCCATCCCGGTCCAGCACCCGGCCCACAGATAACTGTCCCTGGCTGTTGTACAGATGGCGGTTGGCGGCGAAGGAGGCCCAGTCGCCCCCGTCCAGAACGAACCGGACCAGGAACAGGGCCAGGCCCAGCAGCAGGAACAGGGTGAGGGCCAGACAGATCACCGTGCGCTTTTCAATCTTTTTCACCAAAAACCTCCTTTTGGACACGACCGCCCTTGGCGGGGATCAGGTTGCCCAGCCAGCTGGCGCTGTGGCGGTCCTGGGGACGGATGGCAAAGCTGGCGTTGCTGCGGGTGTCCGCCGCCTTGAGGAAGGCCAGCAGGGTCCAGGAGGACAGCATGGACGAGCCGCCATTGGATACAAAGGGGAACGTGACCCCGGTGAGAGGCAGGATGTCCACCGAGCCCAGTACGTTCAGGGTGGTCTGAAAGACCAGAAGGCTGGTTGCGGCGCAGGCGGCGATGGTGTAAAAGCTGGACCGCCCCGCCCGGCAGCTGCGCACCGCGAAGACGGCCAGGGCTACGATGCACAGCACCGCCAGCACCGCGATGATCAGTCCCCACTCCTCACACAGCATTCCAAACACCAGATCGGTGTCCGCCGCAGGGACCCGGTGGAGCCAGCCCTCGCCGGGCCCCACCCCGATCAGGCCGCCGGAGGCCGCCGCCGACATGGTGCGGGTCTGCTGGAAGCCGCCGTCGGAGGCCTGCTCCCAGGCGTGCCCCCAGGCGGCGAAGCGCCGCAGGATATAAGGCTTGACAGTGACCAGCATCAGCCCGCCGAACACCGCGCCGCCGCAGATCAGGGAGAGAGTGGCGAAGTCGCCGGAGCGGAGGTAGGCGATGACCAGAAAGGTGACAAAGAAGATGGCGGCGGTGCCGAAGTCGCTCATCAGAGCCAGACAGCCCATACATACCCCGGTGAGCAGGATGAACAGCCCCAGGTTCCGTTTGCGGAACAGGCGCTCCAGGGTGGCCGCTCCGGCGAAGATGTAGCAGGGCTTGGCCAGCTCCGAGGGCTGGAAGGAGAAGCCGAACAGGCTGATCCAGTTGGCCGCGCCGTACTTGACGTGTCCGGCGATGAGGGACAGGGAGAGCAGCGCGATGGCTCCCGCCGCCATGAGCCATCGGATCCTCCGAACCCGCTCCAGATCCCGGAGAAAGACCCCGGTGACCAGGAACAGGACGATGCCCAGCAGGATGGCCAGCAGCTGCTTGGGAACGGCGGAGGGGGCGGAGGAGGCGGTGACCGCCAGACACAGGGTAGAGAGGAAAAAGGCGATGGTCTCCATCTCAAAGCCGGTGCGCCCCATGCTCCGCAGGACAAGACAGTAGATCCACATCACCGCGGTCAGACACAGAAAGGCCCCCGGGATCAGCAGGGCGTGGAGCCCTTCCTCAAAGAGCAGGAACTGGAGCCCGGCGAGCACCTGGAACAGGGTGAGCAGGACCAGGGAGCCCCAGGGGGAGACGGGACGCTGGGCGGCGCGGCGGCGGCGCTCGGTCTCCTGATCGGAGACAGGGAGAAGCACGGTCTCCACGCCCCCCAGGCCGAGCACATCCCCCAGGGCGATGTGTGCGCCGCCGGCTCCCACAGGAGCTCCGTTGACAGTGGTGCCGCTTTTAGAGTCCAGGTCGTACACGGTCCACCGGTCATCCGCTCCGCGAATGAGGGCGGCGTGCTGCCGGGAGACCACAGGGTAGTTGAGCAGCACATCGGAGGCGGAGCCTCGGCCCAGAATATTCTCCCAGTGGGTCAGGGGCTCCGCGGCCCCGTTGGGCAGAGAGAGGTAGGCCCATACCTCCGGCTTGGGAGAGGCCTTGACCAAACCGCGGATGATCCGCGCCAGCATCAGGACAGCCAGAACAGGAAAAAGAAAGCGAAGGATCAGCGTGTACCAGGCGAACAGGACCGGGTATGCCTGCGGCAGCTGCCGCAGGGCGTCCAGGCCTGCCTGGAGGGAAGTGGTCAGATCAGACAAGGCGGCCTCCTTTCAAGTAAAACGAAGATGGTCGGCAGGGTTGTTATCAGGATACTACAAGCGACCCGTCCGCACAAGAGCGCTTTTGCACAAAACAGAGGCACAAGCAAAAAATAAACAGGCCATGGGAGGGTCTGGGACGTGCGGAGGGCTGGTTTGGATGGGAGCGGCCGGTTCAACCAGAAAATAAAAAAAGACCGTCCTCTTTTGGCGGAAAGAGGACGGACGGTATATCCGGAGCAAAGAGGAAGGGCAGTCAGGAGAGAGGACTGGAAGAAGGCTGCTCCGGAAAATTGGGGGCGCCTGGAAGAAGTGAGGGCTCCCAAGGCGCCGCGTCAGGCAATATAGCGCAGAAGCTGCTCGGGGTGGCTGACATGGTAGAACAGCATCCCCAGCATATCATTCTGGCTGCTGCTCTCCCGGATGCCCAGCACCGCGTTGGAGCGGCTGTTTCCGCTCCCGCAGCCCACGGCCTCGCCGAAGCACAGGTTGCCGCAGTCGCGGTCCCGTCCCTCCACAGAGACAGCGGGCTTCTGCTCCAGGGGAATGTACATCAGGTCATCCTTCACCAGGGCGATCACACGCCGGTCGGTGATGGCATAGAGCGTATTTTTTTCCAGACAGAGCTTGTCCAGCAGAGGACGGAGGGAGAGCATGGCGGGGAGGAAGGCCACCACCACCAGCATAACGAACCAGTCGGCTCCGCCCCGCTGGGTGCTGTCCAGGGCGGGTAGCAGATAAAACAGGGCCAGCAGCACAGCGGCTCCGGACAACAGCCAGGTGACAAAAAAGGTGTTCCGCTCGGGACACTGCATCAGCTTGAAGGGACTGGGCCGACCGGTCCAGCGGACCTGCTCGCCATCCATCAGGATCTCATGTAACCGCTGCTCCATAGGAAATCAGGCTCCTCTCCGTGTCTGCTTTGTCCCGCCTCTGTCCCGTGCCCCGTGCCCCGGGAGACCGGGCCATGGCCGAAGGGGGAGCTGCTTTCACTGTTTTGATTATAGCAGAGGGGAGATTAAATGGGTATAAATGAATGAGAGTGCCGCGCTAAGGAAGCGTTAAGAAACTGAAAAGTAGAAAAAACGGAAAAGAAGCTATGAAGAAACGGAAAAGAAGGACAGGGACATATTTAGAGCGGAATTGTTTTGAAATGAAGGAGAAAAGATGTGGGATGATGGAATACTTGCATGAAAAACGAAAATAAGAGAGCGGTTCATTTGAAAAAATAAAAAACCGGCGGAGGCGTCTCCATGATGGGAGACACCTCCGCCGGTGTGGGCGGAACGGCGCGTGCAGGGAGCGCCAATGCCGGATGGATCACAGATCCTCCTCCTCGGTGATGGCGTGGGGGATCGGAGGGGTCACAGGCTCGTCGTGCTCCAGAGGGTCGAAATAGTCCTGATCCACCAGAGTGGGCTTGCGGTGGCGGACGATGGCGATGATGATGGGGTAGAGGACGATGGCCACCAGACCGCCGGAGAAGCCGTTGTTGTACAGGTTCATGCCGGCCACCGGGGTGCCGGTGTACAGCACCACGGAGGAGTGGAGAAACCCGGCCAGCACGCCGAAGGGCCAGCCGAAATAGCCGGAGATCGGGGCCAGAGTGGTGCAGAACAGGCAGGCAAGCTGGATCGCGGAGTCGCTGAGGGACCAGTGCATCACCAATCCGCCCAAAAACACGCCGGCCATGACTGGGATGATGTTGAAGGCGTGCTTGCCGAAGGCGGAGAAGCCCATGATGGTGAGTATACCGCCCACAGTGGGGCCGTTCAGATCCCCGCCGCTGCACAGGATGAAGGCCATGCTGATCAGGCCGTTGATCCCTGTGTTGAGCAGCACGGGGCCGGCGCCGAACATCCGGAGGAAATCGCTTGGCGCCCGGCCGCTGTCCTGGAGAAGGCGGCGGTAACCCGCCCAGGTGGCCCACAGGGGGTGCTTGGTGCAGAACAGTCCGGCCAGACAGCAGGCGGCGCACAGCAGGCCGAGGGCGATGCCGAAGGTGAGGTCATAGCCCGTCGCCCAGTGGTAGCGGGTGGCGGGGGTGGCCCCCATGGAGCCCATCAGCGGCACCAGAATGAAGGCCACCAGGCCGCAGGCAAAGCCCACGTTATAGAGGTTCATGCCGTTCTGGATCTTATAGGTATAGGCGGACAGGGGGGGCATGATAAACCCGATGAGAACGCCCACCAGACAGCCGGCCAGAGGGGTTCCCCAGCCGTTGTCCAGGGCGATATAGCTGACCACCGGGGACAGGGCGGTGGCCAGCAGGCCCACCGGGGCGTACTTGCCCACGGGCTCCCGGCGGCTTTTGGCATAGAGGAAGGTGCCCAGCAGGATGGGCCAGATATTGACGAAATTCTTGCCGAACAGGGAGAAGCCGGACATCAGCCCCACCACCACCGGGGAAAATCCGTTGAAGGGCTCGCCGGAGCGCCGCAGGATCAGGGTGCTGATGGCGGTGACCAGGGCGGAGTTGACCAGGGCGGCTCCAGGTCCCGCGATGAGCACATAGTCGGTGATCAGGGCGTCCTCTGTGAGGATGATGGTGGACAGGCCCCGCAGGATCCCGGCGGGGGTGTCCAGTGTCAGGCCAAACAGGGCAAGGAGGGCGGCATAAGCCAGGAAAAGGCCGTACAGACGCTCATAGCGGGTATGCTCTGCCATGCTGTGTCTTCCCATCAGCGTGCTCCGGGCGCGTCCTGGGACGCGGCGAGGAAATAGGCCCGGGTCTCCTCCGCATTGCGGCGGATCTCCTGAGAGAGTTCCTGGAGGGAGGGGAACTTCCGCTCCCCGCGGATACGGTGATAGAACTCCATCCGCAGTTCCTTGCCATACAGGTCCCCGTCAAAGTCCAGGATAAAGCCCTCCACCGTGACCCGGCCGTCATTGTCCTCCACGGTGGGACGGACCCCTACGTTGGTGACCGCGATATAGGAGCGGCCCTCCACCCAGACCCGGGTGGCGTACACCCCGAAGGCGGGGACGATGACCTGGGGCGGGACCTGGAGGTTCACAGTGGGAAAGCCCAGGGAGGAGCTGCCGATCTTTTTTCCGTGGGTCACCCGGTTGGTGAGCACATGGGGATGTCCCAAAAACTCCACTGCCCGGTCCATCTCCCCCTGCGCGACTAGGGTGCGGATATAGGTGGAGGAGATGGTGATTCCCTCCCGCTCGATCTTGCCAATGATGTCGCAGCCGATGCCCAGCTGGGCACACACCTCCTGAAGGCGCTGGGGGTTGCCCTTGCCCATATAGCCGAAGTGGAAGTCATGGCCCGCCACGATATGGACCACGCCCAGTTCCCGGACCAGGTACTCTGTGATGAAATCCCGCCAGTCCATGCGCATCATCCCGTCGAAGCTGGAGACGATGACCTCCTGGATGTGGTAGCAGGACCGCATCAGCCAGACCCGGTCCTCCACGGAGCTGAGGAGCGGGACGTGCTGGCCGGTGATGGCCGCGGTGGGGCTGCGGTCGAAGGTGAAGGCGGTGGGGACGGCGTCCAGCTCCCGGGCGCGCTGGGTCACCCGCTGGAGGAGGGCCCCATGTCCGGTGTGGACGCCGTCAAAAAAGCCGAGGGCGATGACGCGTTTTGTTTTGTTCAAGCTGTTTCTCTCCTTTGCGATGGGGGTGAGGACGGGATCAGGTCACTTCAAAAAAGCTTTTTACGGTGGTCAGGACGCCCTGCCGGACCCGACTGAGGGCCAGAAAGCCCCCGTCCTCTCCATAGACCCGGTACTCTCCCTCCGCCGTGCCTGGGAGGGGAAAGACCATTCCATTACGCACCTTTTTCTCCAGTGCAGGGGGGAGGGTGAGGGGAGGCCGGTCCTGAAAATAGGTGTCCACTGGCAGCAACAGGGAGTGGGGCTCCGGATGGGACAGGACCTGCTCCAGAGGGAGGGCCTGCTCCAGGGAGAAGCCGGCGGCCATGGTGCGCCGCAGGGAGAACATGGTCCCGCCGCAGCCCAGGGCCTGGCCGATGTCGTGACAGAGGGTGCGGACATAGGTGCCCTTGGAGCAGCGCACACGGAGCAGGAAGCGGTCCGGACCTAAGACCTCCTCCACCGTGAGGGAGTGGATGGTGATGGGGCGGGGGGGCCGTTCCACCTCGCGGCCCTTCCGGGCCAGCTCATAGAGCTTCTTGCCCTGGATCTTGATGGCGGAATACATGGGAGGGACCTGCTGGATAGGGCCCCGGAAGCGGGGCAGGACGGCCTCCAGTTCTCCGGGGGTTACCGCAGCGGACATCTCCTCCAGTACCGTGCCGGAGGTATCCTGGGTGTCGGTGACCAGCCCCAGACGCAGTCCAGCCAGATACTCCTTCTGCCCCTCAGAGGCGAACTCCACCGCCCGGGTGGCCCGTCCCACAAAGACAGGCAGCACGCCGGTTGCCATGGGATCCAGGGTGCCGGCGTGCCCGATCCGCCGCTCGCCCAGGCAGCGGCGCAGCCGGGCGCACACATCCATACTGGTCCAGTCCTGGGGCTTGTCAATAATCAGGATTCCGTTAGGCACTGAGATCCCTCCGTTTCTCGCAGCAAAGCCCAGCGCAGCGGGTTTGCTGCGAAGAGGAGTGGATGGCCGCGAGGATAAGCGGGACCGCACCAGCGGTCTCGCGTTCTATCAGGCCGAGCCCCGACGAGGTCCAGTCCTGGAACTTGTCAATAATCAAAATTCCGTTGGCCATGGCGCCTCCTGTCAGGCCGGACGGCCCTGGACCTGGCGGATGGCGGCCATCAGGACCTCCTTGGTCCGCTGGATGTCCCCCTCCACTGTGGCTCCGGAGGCCGCGGCGTGGCCGCCGCCGCCCAGAAGGGTGCATACGGCGCTGGCGTTCAGCTGCTTCGGATCGGTGCGCAGGGAAATCTTACAGAGGCCGGGCTTCAGCTCACGGATGGTGACGCCGGTCCTGACCCCCTCCACCTGGCCCACAAAGGCGGCGATGTCCTCCGCGTCCGCCTCGGTGGCCTGGAGCCGGGCCAGCATCTCCAGACTGATGGCGGCGATGGCGATCTCGCCCCCGTCGTGGAACTCTATGGATTCGGTGAGCAGGCTCTCCAGGCGCAGGCGGCGGAAGCTCTTGGTGCGGAAATGGCGCTTGTTCAGCTCTGCCGCGGGGATCCCTGTGTCCATCAGGGCGGCGGCCACCCGGTGGGTGTTGGCAGAGGTGTTCCCGTATACGAAGCAGCCGCAGTCGGTGGACACGGCCACATACAGAGGGAGAGCGATGTCAGCGGTGACTGGGCCAAGCTGCCGCAGGATGTCGTACATTAACTCGCCGCAGGCGGCCCGTCCGGCGTCCAGACAGGTCTCCCGGGCAAAAAACTCCTGGGACGGATGGTGGTCGATGGCCAGATCTACCCGGGGGAGATAGGGCAGGGCATTGTCCGGGAACAGGCTCCGGGCGGCGATGTCCACAGAGACCACCGTGTCCGGAAGAAGATCTTCCGGGGCCAGGAGGCCCTCCAGATAGGGGGCGAACAGGGGGGTGAGCTCCGGATTGGGCAGGACATGGGCGGACTTGCCCAGGGCGCGGAGGGCGCGGCACAGGGCGGCGGCGCAGCCCACTGTGTCGCCGTCCGGACGGACGTGGGTGAGGATCAGATACTGGTCATGAGCGGCAAGGAACTCCGCTGCCTGAGAGGAGGAGATGGTCATGCCTCATCCTCCTGCTCCTCGCCGTAGTGGTTGTCCGGGTTGACCGGCTTGACTACCTGGGGATCCCGGAGCAGAGAGAGGATATGGGCCCCCTGATCGATGGAATCATCGGGGACAAAGGACAGCTCCGGGGTATTGCGCAGGTTCAGAGAGCGGCCCAGCTCCCGGCGGAGCCAGCCGCCGGCGGATTTTAAGCCCTTCAGCACCTGGGCCTCACTGCTTTTATCCAGAACGCTGACATAAATCTTGGCGTATTTCAGGTCAGGGGTGGTGCTGACCGCGGTAACGGAGATCATCCCGGTGACCCGGGGATCCTTGACGCTGGGGATCAGGGCGGAGAGTTCCCGCTGGATCTCCTCATTGATGCGTCCAATTCGATTGCTTGCCATAATATGCTCCTTTCCAAAGGGGGCGGAGCCCCGGGTTCAAATCTGAATGGTCAGACAGGTCTGTGCCCGCTCAAAGAGCTGCTCCAGAGCGTCCGTCTCCAGATCGTCCAGCGGCCCAGTGAAACGGAAGGCTCTGGCCGGACCATCCCCTGCCCACAGGTTCCACAGCTCCGCTGTCTCGCCGGGGTGTAGATGTTGTTCCAAATAGGCCCTCAGCTGGACCGCGTCCTCCTCTGTGGCCCGAAGGTCCAGTTCGTACTGGAAGGACTTCATGGTCAGACCCAGCTCTTTGACCGCCTGGCGGTAGTATTTGTGTGTTTGGACGGAAAAACTGTCCTCAGTCACCGGGCCGGAGGGAGTGCTCCGGATCCGGCGGCTGTTGGAGCGGTACAGAGGGAGGGGATGGTCGGCACAAAGCAGGGTGACAGCGCTCATTTTACTTCCTCCAGAACACAGAAACAGGGCGGGGGTACAGACGTCCGCCCGCCTTATGACACAAATCTATTATACAATGATTTTTTCCCAATGAAAAGGGGAAATTTCGCCGGACAAAGGTGCGGAACAGCGGGAGGTCTGGATCAGATCTCCCGCTGTTCTGACTGCTGCATTCTGCTAATCTTCTAAAAAGAAGATTTCGTCCACATGGAGCGCCAATAATCTGGAAATTTTCATGGCCAGTTCCAGGGTGGGATTGTATTTGTCATTTTCGATGGCGATGATGGTTTGGCGGCTTACGCCCAGCTGCTGCGCCAGATCCTCCTGGCGCAGTCCGGCGGCCTTTCTCAGCTGCTTGACGATATTTTTCATGGATCACCGCGCGCTTATCAGGATCAGATAAGTGCCGACAGACAACACGACGGTGGTGACCACGATGCCTGCAAGGACAGTTTGCACCAGCCGGTTTGGTTCTTGATATTCCTCATCTCCAGCAACCATTTTTTGCTTCATCGCGATTTGTGAGAAGGATTGTACACATACTGTCAGACATAACATAAGGGAGGGCAGCGGCTGATACTCTGCACCGTGTGCAAGCGTCTGATAGCTGTTGTACAGTACCCACAGGCACAGGGACACGATGGCTGCCTTATATCCCCATTCCATAGAGCGCAGCTGAATCTCCCGGTCCATTTCGTCCATTTTTTTCATGCTGTTCCCTCCGTCCTGTGATGCAGAAGCATGACTTTAATGTTAAAGTCTCTTTACATTTAGAGGATAACAGATGCCGCACAAAATGTCAAGATAATTTAACATTTTATTTTGAGACAGTGCCGGTTTCTAAAAAGCTGCTTTGGACCGGCTGGAAAACAGAGGAGCGCCCAGACGAATATCACTCGTCCGGGCGCTCCTGGTTTGATGATCTGATTTTCTCCGGGCGAACCGCATCCGCTTGGCTGGGCTGCGGTCCGGAGAACAGGGAACAGGGCGGCGGATCAGCGCTCGACTTCCTCCATGATGAAGGCCTCGATGATGTCGCCCTCCTTGATGTCCTGGAACTTCTCAAACGTAATACCGCACTCGTAGCCGGCGGCGACCTCCTTCACGCTGTCCTTGAAGCGCTGGAGGGAGGCGATGGCGCCGTCGTAGATGACGATGTTGTCCCGGAGCAAGCGCATCTGAGCGTTGCGCTGCATCTTGCCGTCCAGCACATAGCAGCCGGCCACCATGCCCACGCCGGTGATACGGAACACGTTGCGGACCTCGGCCCGGCCCAGCTCCACTTCCTTGAACTTGGGAGCCAGCATACCCTTCATGGCGGCCTCGATCTCGTTGATGGCGTCATAGATGACCCGGTACATCCGCATATCCACGTTCATCCGGGCGGCGGTATCCTTGGCGTTGGCGTCGGGGCGGACGTTGAAGCCCACCACGATAGCCCCGGAGGTGGCGGCCAGAGTGACGTCGGACTCGTTGATGGCGCCCACGGCGCAGTGGATGACCCGGACCCGGACCTCCTCGTTGGTCAGCTTCTCCAGAGAAGCCTTGACCGCCTCGGCGGAGCCCTGGACGTCCGCCTTAACGATGACGTTCAGGTTCTTCATCTCACCGGCCTGGATCTGGCTGAACAGGTCCTCCAGCGTGACCTTGCCCACGTTGTTGTTCAGCGCGCTCTTCTGCTCATGCTTGCGCTGCTCCACCAGCTCGCGGGCCATGCGCTCGTCGGCCACGGCGTGGAAGTCGTCACCCGCGCCGGGCACCTCGCCCATGCCGATGATCTCCACGGGGACGGAGGGACCGGCCTCGGTGACCTTCTGACCCTTGTGGTTGGTCATGGCGCGGACACGGCCCACAGCGGTGCCGGCGATGATCACATCGCCCTGGCGCAGGGTGCCGTTCTGGACCAGCAGGGTGGCCACGGGGCCGCGGCCCTTGTCCAGCCGGGCCTCGATGACCGCGCCGTGGGCGGAGCGGTTGGGGTTGGCCTTCAGCTCCCGCATCTCGGCGGTGAGGACCACCATATCCAGCAGGTTGTCGATGCCCATGCCCGTCTTGGCGGAGATGGGGCAGATGATGGTCTCGCCGCCCCACTCCTCAGGTACCAGCTCGTACTCAGTGAGCTGCTGCATGATCCGGTCGGGGTTGGCGGTGGGCTTATCCATCTTGTTGATGGCCACAATGATGGGGATCTCGGCGGCCTTGGCGTGGTTGATGGACTCCACGGTCTGGGGCATGATGCCGTCGTCGGCGGCCACCACCAGGATGGCCACATCGGTGATCATCGCGCCCCGGGCGCGCATGGCGGTGAAGGCCTCATGGCCGGGGGTGTCCAGGAAGGTGACCGGGCTGCCCTTGACGTCCACCTGATAGGCGCCGATGTGCTGGGTGATGCCGCCCGCCTCGCCGGAGACCACGTTGGCGTGGCGGATATAGTCCAGCAGGGAGGTCTTACCGTGGTCAACGTGGCCCATGACCACTACCACGGGGGCGCGGGGCTGGAGGTCCTCCTCCTTGTCCTCGGTGGTGTCGATCAGCTTCTCCTCGATGGTGACCACGACCTCCTTCTCCACCTTGCAGCCCAGCTCCATAGCCACCAGGGCGGCGGTGTCGTAGTCGATGATCTCGCTGAGGGAGGCCATCACGCCCATCTTCATCAGGGCCTTGACCACCTCGGCGCCGGTCTTTTTCATGCGGGAGGCCAGCTCGCCCACGCCGATCTCGTCGGGGATCATCACCTTCAGCGGGGCTTTTTTGGCGATCTCCAGCTGGAGGCGGCGCATCTTCTCGGCCTCCTCCTGCTTGCGCTTGTTGCCGGGGCCCTGCTGGCGGCCGCGCTGGCGCTGGGCGTTGCGGCCCTGGAACTTCTGCTTGCCGCCGCCCTGCTGCTGACGCTCGGTGGTGAAACTCTCCAACCGCTCGTCATACTTATCCAGGTTCACCGCGCCGCTGCCGCGGGTGTCCACCACCTTCTTGGCGGGGATGCGGGATGCGGGCTGGCTCTGGACGGCCTGCTGCTGGGGCTTGCCGCCGGAGCGGGCCTGCTGCTGGGGCTTGCCGCTCTGAGGGGCGGCGGCCTGCTGGCCGTGGGCGGACTGCTTGGAGGCCCCGCCCTTCTGGTGGGCGGCGGGGGCCTGCTTGGCCTGCTGCGCGGCGGGCTTGGAGGGCTCGTGGTACACATCCTCATAGATGGAGGCGATGGACTCCACCTGATTGTGCTGGGTCAGGTATTCAAAGACAATGGCCAGCTCCTGCTCGGTCAGGGGCTGCATGTGGTTCTTGGGGGGATGTCCGTACTGGGTGAGGATGTCCATGACCTCCTTGGAGGGGAGCTCCTTGGAGCCATGCTTGAAATCCTTTGCGACCTTGTGGATGGGATATTTGATCATCATATTCGGAAGCCACCTCATTTCTTAGGGATTATGCCGGAACTTGCCGGACAGCCTGCGGCCGCCGGGGCCGGGATTATGGGGACCGCCGGGGCGGGAGGAGGGGCCGGAGCCCTTTCTGCCGCCGGGGGCGGAGGGATGGGGAGCGGAGCCGCCGCGGCCTTTGCGCGGGGGCTGCTTGCCCTTCTGAGCGGGCCTGCCGTCCTGTTTGGACGGCTCGTTCCGCTTGGGCGGGGGCGGAGCCCAGGGGGCCTTTTTGCCCTCACGGAGGTTTTTCTCGTGCTGCCGCTGCTCCCGCTGCCGCTGAAGGACACGGTCGGCCTTCTCGCGGAGCTGCTGGGCGGCGGGGCCGTAGCGCTCCGGGGCGCGGACCGCCAGCTTCTGGGTGAGGGAGGCGGCAAAGCCGGCGTCCGTCAGGGCCAGCATGGCGCAGGAGCCCCGGCCGAGGGCGAAGCCCAGCTCCGCCTTGGTGAAGGGGACCTCCAGCCACAGGACATTTCCAGCCTCGCCGAAGTGGGCGGCCCGGCGGCAGGTATTGGGGGCGGCGTCGCTGGCCAAAAGGACCAGGCGGGCCTGCCGGGCGCGGCAGGCCGCGCCCACCGGCTCCTCGCCGATCTCCAGACGGCCGGCCTTGCGGGCCAGGCCGAGCAAATGGAGGATGGGATCATTGGGCATCTTGGGGCACCTCCTTCATCTGGGCCTCCAGTCCGGCCCACACTTCATCTGGCAGCTGGGCGGAGAAGGCGCGTTCCAGGGCCCGGCTCTTTTTGGCTCTGGCCAGGCAGGCGGGGGCGGGACACAGGTAGGCCCCCCGTCCGGGCAGCTTGCCCTTAAAATCCAGAGAGACCTGCCCCTCGGGGGAGCGGACCACCCGGATCAGCTCCTTTTTGGGCTTCATCTCCCGGCAGCCCACACACTGACGCATGGGAATCTTCTTGGGCACGTTCTGCACCACCCTTCTGTGAATTGGCAATGAGGGATGGGAGGGGCTTACGCCTCCTCCGTGGTAACGGCCTGCTCAACGGGGGCCTCCTCCAGGTCCTCGGGAGCCTGGACGGGCTCCTCCTCCGCGGACAGGTCCTCCTCCGGGGCCTCGATGGGCTCCAGGGGGGCGGAGGCGGGCTTGATGTCGATCTTATAGCCGGTGAGCTTGGCGGCCAGGCGGGCGTTCTGTCCCTCCTTGCCGATGGCCAGGGACAGCTGATCGTCGGGCACCACCACGCGGCAGCTCTTGCCGTCGGGGAAGGGCTCCACGCTGATCACGTCGGAGGGGGCGAGGGCGGCGGCAATATAGGCCTCCGGGTCCTCGGACCACTTGATGATGTCCATCTTCTCGCCCTTGAGCTCCTCCACAATGGTGTTCACCCGCTGGCCCCGGGGGCCGACGCAGGCGCCGATGGGGTCCACGTTGGGGTCGGCGGACCAGACCGCCAGCTTGGTGCGGGAGCCGGCCTCACGGGAGATGGACTTGATCTCCACGGTGCCGTCATAGATCTCCGGGACCTCCAGCTCGAACAGGCGCTTGACCAGTCCGGGGTGGGTGCGGGAGATGATGACCTGGGGGCCCTTGGTGGCCTTGCGGACCTCGACCATATAGACCTTCAGGCGCTGGCCCTCGGTATAGGTCTCACCCCGGACCTGCTCGTTGACGCCCAGATAGGCGTCGGTGAACTCAGAGCCGGAGCTGATGCGCACCGTGGCCGCGCCGCTGCGGGGGTCGATGCGGGTGACTACGCCGGTGAGCAGCTCGTGCTCCTTGGAAGAGAACTCGTCGTACACCATGCCCTGCTCGGCCTCCCGGATGCCCTGGATGATGACCTGTCGGGCGGTCTGGGCGGCGATGCGGCCAAAACTCTTGGGCTTGACCTCGATGCGGATCACGTCCCCCAGCTGAGCACGGGGGAGGGCGGCCTGGGCCTCGGCCAGGCTGATCTCACAGGCGGGGTTGTCCACCTCCTCCACCACATCCTTCTTCAGGAACATCCGGACGGTGTTGGTCTCCGGATTGGCGTCCACCACCAGATTGTCGCCCACGCCCTCGTGGTCCCGCCGGTAGGCGGACACCAGCGCCTGGGTGATCTTCTCCATCATGTAGCCGGGCTTGATGCCCTTTTCCTGCTCGATCTGAGCGATGGCGGCAAAAAACTCCTGGCCGTCCAGCTCATTATTGTTGACCTTCTTGGTCGTTTTCTTAGCCACGATCGTTTCCTCCTAACGCTAAACTATCAAGACAAGCCTCAGAAGCGGGGATAGAGCCGCACCTGGGCCACCTCTTTCTTTTCAAAGGACATGGGTTGGCCGCCCACCTCCAGGACCACGTCTCCGTCCTGCCAGGACTGGAGCAGGCCCACAAACTCCTTCCGGCCGTCCCGGGCTCGGTAGAGGCGGACCTCCACCTCGCTGCCCTGGAACTGGGCGAAGTGCTCCGGCTTTTTCAGCACCCGGTCTGCCCCGGCGGAGGAGACCTCGAAGGTGTAGCTTCCCTCAATGGGGTCGGCCTCGTCCAGCTTGTCGGACAGGGGGCGGGAGACTGCCTCGCAGTCCTCGATTGAGATGCCGCCCTCCTTGTCGATGTAGATCCGCAGGAACCATTCGCCGGCCTCCTTGACGTACTCCACATCCCACAGAGAGCAGCCCGCCGCCTCAACAAAGGGGAGGGCCAGCTGGGCCACGGTATCCGTTACCTTTGCCATAAAAGAAAACCTCCTGTCCCCGTCCGGACCGTCTGAAGCAGGGGGGTCCGGGCCGTTTGGTCAATCAAAAAGAGCGGAGCCGAAACCCCACTCTAGCCAATACTACCATAATTTACGTTCTTACTATATCACAGCCCGGGGAGGATTGCAAGGGGGTCGGGAGGATATTTTTCCCCCGGCCCCCTGATTTTATCACCGGCGTCCGGAGCGGACTGCCGTCAGTCCTCCAGGGGCAGGCCGGACAGCCACCGCCGGGCCAGGTCCAGGGCGTGGTGGGCGGTCTGGGTGCGCAGGCGGTCCCGGACCGGGCGGCCGCCCAGGCGGAGGGGCCGGACGTGGGTGCCGTCCGGCGCGGCGATGGCCACGAACATGGTGCCCACCTCATTGCCCCGGTCGTCCCGGTCTGGACCGGCCACGCCGGTGGAGGACAGGGCCAGGTCACAGCCCAGGGCCCGCCGCGCCCCCTCCGCCATCGCCCGGGCCACAGGCTCGGACACCGCGCCGTACTGGTCCAGCAGGGCCTGGGGGACGCCTAGAACGCCGTGCTTGACCTCGTTGGTATAGGAGACCACGCCTCCCCTGAATACCTGGGAGGCTCCGGAGACGTCGGTGAGCCGCTTGGCGATCAGGCCGCCGGTGCAGCTCTCCGCGGTGCCCAGGGTGAGCCCACGGGCCTTCAGACCCTCCAACACCACATACTCCAGGGAGGGGACGTCCACCCCGTAGACCAGAGCGCCGAACCGGGCCTTCAGCTCCTCTACCTTGGGGAGGAGGAGGGCCTGGGCCTCCTCCTGGGTGGGGGCCTTGGCGGTGACCCGCAGCTCACACTCCCCCTCCTTGGCGTAGGGAGCCAGGGTGGGGTTGGACATGGCGTTCATCTCGTCCCGAAGCTGGGCCTCCATGGCGGATTCGCCGATGCCGAACAGCTTCAGAGTGTGGGAGGCGATGACCCCCTCGGACAGGGCCTGGAGATAGGGGACCGCCCGGTGGTGGAACATGGGGCGGCACTCGCTGGGGGGGCCGGGGAGCATGATAACGTGGACGCCGTCCGCCTCAAAGGCACAGCCGGGGGCGGAGCCCCAGTCGTTGACCAGAACGGTGCTCCCCTCGGGGACCAGGGCCTGCTGGAAGTTGTTCTCCGTCAGGGGGCGTCCGGTGACCCGGGCGTAGTCCTTGATGCGCTCCAGAGATTCCTGGTGATAGACCAGCTGTTTCCCAAACACCTCGGCCAGGACGTTTTTGGTCAGGTCGTCACAGGTGGGGCCCAGGCCGCCGGTGGTGATGATGATGTCGGCCCGGCTCCGGGCCAGCTCCACCGCCTCCCGGGCGCGCTGAGGGTTGTCCCCCACCACGGTGTGCCAAAATACGTTCAGACCCAGGGCGGACAGCCCCTGGGAGAGCATCTGAGCGTCGGTGTTGGCGATGCTGCCCAGCAGCAGCTCGGTGCCCACCGACAGGATCTCGACCTTATGCGACACAAAAAGACCACCTTTCAGAGTGTTGCTGCGGCAGAGCCGCAGGATGCGGAACACGGAACACAGGGCAGGCCGCCCGCCGGGAAGGCAGGCCGCCCGCCGGAGCGTCTGGATGGGGCGGGGCGGGCCTTACAGGTTGACCTGGACCCGCTCGATGCCGTCCACAGCCGCCTGGACCATGGCCTCGATGTCCAGGGCCTGCTCGGCGGCCTCCACCTCGCCGGGCATGGGGCGCAGGCGGGGGTGGCGGGGGGTGAATACGGTGCAGCAGTCCTCATAGGGGAGGATGGAGGTCTCAAAGGTGCCGATCTTCCGGGCGATCTGAACGATCTCCTCCTTGTCCATCCCCACACAGGGGCGCAGGATGGGCAGCTCCACCACAGAGCCGGTGACCAGCATGGCGTCCATGGTCTGGCTGGCTACCTGGCCCAGGCACTCGCCGGTGACCAGGGCCTTGGCCCCGCACCGCTTGGCCACCGCCTGGGAAATACGCATCATAAAGCGGCGCATGATGATGGTGAACAGCTCCTCGGGGCAGGAGCGGCGCAGCTCCTCCTGAATGGCGGTGAAGGGGACCACATGGACGGTGAGGCGGCCGGTATAGGGGGTGAGCAGGCGGGCCAGCTCCAGCACCTTCTCCTTGGCCTCCGGGGAGGTATAGGGATAGGAGAAGAAGTGTACCATCTCCAGGGCCACCCCACGCTTGGCGATCATCCAGGAGGCCACCGGGCTGTCGATGCCGCCGGACAGCAGGGAGACCGCCCGGCCGTTGATGCCCACAGGCAGGCCGCCCGCCCCGGGCTGGGGCTGGGCGTGGACATAGGCGGCGTAGTCCCGGACCTCGATATAGACCGTCAGCTCCGGGTGGTGGACGTCCACCTCCAGGTTATCGTAAGCCTCGTGGAGCTCGCCGCCCACATACTGGCTGAGCTGGATGGAGGTCATGGGGAAGGATTTATCCGCCCGCTTGGTCTCTACCTTGAAGGTCCGGGCGGTCCGGAGCTGACTGTCCAGAAAGTCCCGGGCACAGGCCAGAATGGCGTCCTTGTCCTTCTCGCAGGGGCGGGCCAGGGACAGCCCCGCGATGCCAAATACCTTGGTCAGGGCCTCGTAAGCGCCCCGCACGTCGCAGCTGTCATCTTTGGGCTCCACATAGGTGGCGGACTGCCGGGTATACACCCGGAACTGGCCGTAGGGGTGGAGGCGGCGGTGGATGTTGGCCTGTAATTTATCCTCAAAGCTGCGGCGGTTCAGGCCCTTGAGGACCAGTTCGCCCAGCTTGAGCAGAATGATCTCGTTCATGTCAGTCCCTCTCTCATCTTTATCATGGTATCCGATGGAAATCGAACCTATTATAGCCGATGGGCGGGGGAAATGTCCAGAAGAAACGGGGAGAAAAGTGCGGCGGTCAGAAATCGTGTCTGGATCCGCAGCCGGAACCAAGATCTTCAAACACCTGGACGATGGCCTCGATTTTTTGAAAGCACTCAGGGTCGGACAGGGTATCATCCTGTAATATACCGCGGATCTGGCATAGGGCCTGATAGCTGGCCGATTCCAGCAGATCCTGCGCTGTGAGCGTCAGACCTGGAAATGAGACGGCGATTTTCCGCCTCTCTAACAGCTTGGACAGCAGTTCCACTGCAAATTCCATAAGAAATCGCTCCTTTTTTCGTAATAGGACCAGAACTGGTCCTATTATAGCATCGCTTTTTCATAAAATAAAGGAGAAGATTTGATGGAATGGAGGCAGGTGACAGCGGGTGGGGGAACAGAAGATCAAACAGGATCGGATCCGGATCGGCGAGAACATCCGCCGTCTCCGGCTGGAGCGGGGACTGGGACAGACAGAGATGGCCAGGAAGCTTCAGCTTGCCGGTGTGGAGATGACCCGGGAGACCTTGGTGAAGATCGAACGGGGGACACAGCATATCACGGCCAGTCAGCTGCGTGGGATCCGGGATCTGCTGGGCACGACCTATGATATGTTATTGAATGAAACCCCTTGAACCTGCGGACGCACCGTGGTTCAAGGGGTTTTTATGGTTACCCATAGGGAGCGGCTAGCGGCGCAGATACTCCGGCGGGCGGTATTGCAGGGCCTCGGCCAGGTGCTGGGGCTGGATGTCCAAGGCGCCGTCCAGGTCGGCGATGGTCCGGGCCACCCGGCGGATGCGGTCATAGCTGCGGGCGGTGAGTCCCATCCGGGCGAAGGCCCCCCGCATGATCTTCTGGCAGGAGCCGTCCAGGGCGCAGAACTGCTCCAGGGCGGATGGGTCCATCTGGGCGCTGCACCGGCAGCCCTCCCGGCGGTTTTGGACCGCCCGGGCCCGGTCCACCCGCTCCTTCACCGCGGCGGAGGACTCTCCGGGCTCCCGCTGGGCCAGCTCCTCAAAGTCCAGGGCGTCCACCTCCACGAACAGGTCGATGCGGTCCAGCAGAGGGCCGGACAGGCGGGAGAGGTACTTCTGCACCTCGTTTTCCGTGCAGCGGCACCGCCCGGAGGGGTGGCCGTACCAGCCGCATTTACAGGGGTTCATGGCGCACACCAGCATAAAGCGGCTGGGGTAGGTCACAGAGCCGGAGGCCCGGGAGATCTGCACCCGTCCGTCCTCCAGGGGCTGGCGGAGCACCTCCAGCACATCCTTTTGAAACTCCGGAAGCTCGTCCAGAAACAGGACCCCGTTGTGGGCCAGAGAGATCTCGCCGGGGCGGGGATTGGCTCCGCCGCCGGACATACCCACGGCGGAGATGCTGTGGTGGGGGGAGCGGAAGGGGCGGCGGGTGATGAGGGGGTGGCTGGGATCGGTCAGCCCCAGCACCGAATGGATCTGAGTGACCTCCAGGGCCTCCTCCCGGGTCAGGCTGGGGAGGATGGAGGGCAGGCGCTTGGCCAGCATGGATTTGCCGGAGCCCGGCGGCCCCACCATTAAAATGTTGTGGCTGCCCGCGGCGGCGATCTCCAGGGCGCGCTTCACCGGGGCCTGCCCCTTCACCTGGGCGAAATCGGGGCCGGGCTCCGGCTCCCAGCTGCCCTCCCAGCGGGGGGCGGGAGAGATGGGCTCCTCTCCGGTGAAGTGGCGCGCCAGCTGGAGAACATCGGCCACGGGATAGATCTCCGGCCCGCCGGCCAGGGTGGCCTCGGCGGCGTTTTCCCGGGGGACGAAGAGCTTTTGGACGCCCAGCTCCCGGGCGGCCAGGGCCATGGGCAGCATCCCCGCGCAGGGGCGCAGCTGCCCGGACAGGGAGAGCTCCCCCAGGAAGGCGCAGCCCTCCTCCCGGATTTTCAGCTGCCCCCCGGCGGCCAGCAGCCCCACCAGAATGGGCAGGTCGTACAGAGTGCCCAGCTTCTTCACATGGGCGGGGGCCAGATTGACGGTGATCCGGCTGACCGGGAAGGTGAAGCCGCAGTTTTTGATGGCGGAGCGCACCCGCTCCCGGGCCTCGTTCACCGCCGCGTCCGGCAGGCCGACCACGGTGAAGGCGGGCAGTCCGCCGGACAGGTCGCACTCCACTGACACCGGATAGCCCGTGATGCCGTGGAGCCCGAGGGATTGGACAGGATAGACCATGGGAGAGCGCCTCCTCGACCGCAAAAGGTCAATAAGTGATTTGGGATGAAAGTCCCGGGCCGGATCCCGGAAACGCGGGGGAGCGCCGGGAAAACAGGGCTCCGATTTGTATCTATTGTAAGCTTTTGCAAGAATTATTGCAATAGGAACGGGTATTTTTGTGTATAAAAAGAATAAAAAAACCCGCCGAATGAATTTACAAGTGGTACAAAAAGTGATAAACTAAAGGACGCCAAGAAGATCCAACCGCTCCCACCTGTCCGGGGGCGGTGCTGTCATGTGATTTTATAAGTGAATACTTATAAAGATCATAACCATTTCCGACATAGGCTTTTTGACGGGAAGACAGTAAAATAGGGCAGAGAACCGTTTGGAGGAGAGGGCCCGCGGGCCTTGTCCTCTGCACAGTATCATTGATTAAGGAAGAAAGTAGGGAACTCTATGGCAAGAAAGTTCAAAACCATGGACGGCAACAACGCCGCTGCATACGTCAGCTATGCGTTCACTGAGGTAGCCGGCATCTACCCCATCACTCCGTCCAGCCCCATGGCCGACTATGTGGACCAGTGGGCCGCCCAGGGCCAGAAGAATATCTTCGGCACCACCGTGAAGGTCATTGAGATGCAGTCTGAGGCCGGCGCCGCCGGCACCGTCCACGGCTCCCTGGCCGCCGGCGCTCTGACCACCACCTATACCGCCTCCCAGGGCCTGCTGCTGATGATCCCCAATATGTACAAGATCGCCGGCGAGCTGCTGCCCTGCGTGTTCCACGTTTCCGCCCGTACCGTGGCCGCCCAGTCCCTGAACATCTTCGGCGACCACTCCGACGTGATGGCCTGCCGCCAGACCGGCTTTGCCATGCTGGCCGAGGGCAACGTGCAGGAGGTCATGGACCTGGCTCCTGTGGCCCACCTGTCCGCCATCAAGGGCCGCGTCCCCTTCATCAACTTCTTCGACGGCTTCCGCACCTCCCACGAGATCCAGAAGGTCGCCATCTGGGACTACAAGGATCTGGCCGAGATGGTGGACATGGACGCCGTTGAGGCCTTCCGCAAGCGCGCTCTGAACCCCGAGCATCCCACCATGCGCGGCTCCCACGAGAACGGCGACATCTTCTTCCAGCACCGCGAGGCCTCCAACAAGTACTACGACGCTCTGCCTGAGATCGTCGAGGAGTACATGGGCAAGGTCAACGCCAAGCTGGGCACCGACTATCAGCTGTTCAACTACTACGGCGCTGCCGACGCTGACCGCGTCATCATCGCCATGGGCTCCATCTGCGACGTGGCTGAGGAGGTCATCGACTACCTGAACGCCCACGGCGAGAAGGTCGGCCTGGTGAAGGTCCGCCTGTACCGCCCCTTCCGCGCGGACAAGCTGATCGCCGCCATCCCCGCCACCGCCAAGAAGATCGCGGTGCTGGACCGCACCAAGGAGCCCGGCGCTCTGGGCGATCCTCTGTACCTGGACGTGATCACCGCTCTGGCCGGCGCCGGCATCACCGACAAGACCGTTGTGGCCGGCCGTTATGGCCTGGGCTCCAAGGACACGCCCCCCAAGAGCGTGTTCGCCGTGTATGAGAACCTGGCTCAGGACGCCCCCAAGAACCACTTCACTATGGGCATCGTGGATGACGTCACCAACACCTCCCTGGTGGAGAAGGACGCCCCCAACACCGCCGCGGAAGGCACCATCGAGTGCAAGTTCTGGGGCCTGGGCGGCGACGGCACCGTGGGCGCCAACAAGAACTCCATCAAGATCATCGGCGACCACACCGACAAGTATGTTCAGGCGTACTTCCAGTACGACTCCAAGAAGACCGGCGGCGTGACCATCAGCCACCTGCGCTTCGGCGATCACCCCATCCGCAGCCCCTACTACATCAACAAGGCTGACTTCGTGGCCTGCCACAACCCCTCCTACATTGTGAAGGGCTTCCCCATGGTCCGCGACGTCAAGCCCGGCGGCACCTTCCTGATCAACTGCCAGTGGTCTGACGCCGATCTGGAGAAGCACATGCCTGCCGAGGCCAAGCGCTACATCGCCGCCAACAACATCCAGGTCTACACTCTGGACGCTATCGACCTGGCTGCCCGCATCGGCATGGGCAAGCGCACCAACACCATCCTTCAGTCTGCCTTCTTCTCCCTGGCCAAGGTCATGCCCCAGGAGGAGGCCATCCAGTACATGAAGGACGCCGCCACTCATTCCTACCTGAAGAAGGGCCAGGACGTGGTGGATATGAACCACAAGGCCATCGACGCCGGCGCCACCGCCTACAAGAAGTTCGAGGTCCCCGCTTCCTGGGCCACCGCCGAGGATGTGAAGAAGGAGAACGGCCACACCGGTCCCGCCAAGCTGGTGGACATGGTCAACAAGATCCTGGATCCTGTTGACCGCATGGACGGCGACAGCCTGCCTGTTTCCGCTTTCGAGGCCCATGTGGACGGCACCTTCGAGCTGGGCGCCGCCGCCTATGAGAAGCGCGGCGTGGCCGTGTCCGTCCCCGCCTGGGACGCCACCAAGTGCATCCAGTGCAACCAGTGCTCCTTCGTCTGCCCCCACGCCACCATCCGTCCCTACGCTCTGACCGAGGAGGAGGCCAAGAACGCCCCCGAGGCCGCCAAGATCGTGGACATCAAGGCCGGCAAGGGCAAGGGCGTTTACAAGTTCGCCATCGCGGTCAGCCCCCTGGACTGCATGGGCTGCGGTGTGTGCGCCAAGATCTGCCCCGTGGGCGCCCTGACCATGGTGCCTCAGGAGCAGGAGGCCGCTCAGCAGGATGTGTTCAACTACATGGTGGCCAATGTTGCCGCCAAGGAGGATGTGGCCGATCTGACCGTGAAGGGCAGCCAGTTCAAGAAGCCTCTGCTGGAGTTCTCCGGCTCCTGCGCCGGCTGCGCCGAGACCTCTTATGCCCGCCTCATCACCCAGCTGTTCGGCGACCGGATGTACATCTCCAACGCCACCGGCTGCTCCTCCATCTGGGGCGGTCCCGCCGCGACCTCTCCCTATGCCACCACGGCTGAGGGCAAGGGTCCCGCCTGGGCCAACTCCCTGTTCGAGGACAACGCCGAGCACGGCCTGGGTATGTATCTGGGCCAGAAGGCCATCCGTGAGCGCCTGATCGCTCAGGTCAAGGGTATGGCCGAGTCCGACCAGGCCAGCGAGTCCTTCAAGGCTGCCTTCCAGGCCTTCCTGGACACCAAGGACGACAGCACCGCCAACGCTCCCGCTGCCAAGGCTCTGATCGCCGAGCTGGAGAAGGCCGCCGCTGAGGGCTGCCCCGTGGCTCCCGCCGTCCTGGCTGAGAAGGAGTACCTGTCCAAGAAGTCCGTGTGGATCTTCGGCGGCGACGGCTGGGCCTATGACATCGGCTTCGGCGGCGTGGACCATGTCCTGGCCTCCGGCGAGGATGTCAACGTCTTCGTGTTCGACACCGAGGTGTACTCCAACACCGGCGGACAGGCCTCCAAGGCCTCCAACATCGGCCAGGTGGCTCAGTTCGCCGCTGCCGGTAAGACCATCGCCAAGAAGAGCCTGGCGGAGATCGCCATGACCTATGGCTATGTGTATGTGGCTCAGGTGGCCATGGGCGCCAACATGAACCAGACCCTGAAGGCCATTGCCGAGGCTGAGGCCTATCACGGCCCCTCCCTGATCATCGGCTACGCCCCCTGTGAGATGCACAGCATCAAGGGCGGCATGACCAACTGCCAGGGCGAGATGAAGAAGGCTGTGGAGTGCGGCTACTGGAACCTGTTCCGGTTCAACCCCGCTCTGAAGGCCGAGGGCAAGAACCCCTTCACCCTGGACAGCAAGGCTCCCGCCGGCGGCTATCAGGAGTTCCTGATGAACGAGGCCCGCTACTCCAGCCTGACCCGCTCCTTCCCCGACCGCGCCAAGGAGCTCTTCGCCCTGAACGAGGAGACCGCCAAGGCCCGCTACGAGAAGCTGCTGCGTCTGCAGAAGATGTACGAGGCCTGATCCCGGCCTGCGCCTGAGATCAAACCCGAATAAAACCGGGGCGGATGGATTCCGCCCCGGTTTTTTCAAAGGGACCTTCTTTCGTCCTGTGGGCGGGAGAAGGTCCTTTGCATCCTGCCCCCCAAAAGCGGGGCAAAAGGCGCCCTGGAAGAAGTTGCAATCCGACTGTTTTTTTGCTATAATTATAATCTATTTTTATGCCCATCAGTCCAAATGGAGGCCGGAGAGACGGCTCCGGCAAGAATGAGGTGTGCGAGTTGTACTTAAAGGCGCTTGAGATCCAGGGATTCAAATCCTTCCCAGACAAGACGGTCCTGACCTTCGGAGAGGACATCACCGCCATTGTCGGACCCAACGGGTCAGGAAAATCCAATATTTCTGACGCCATCCGCTGGGTCATGGGGGAGCAGTCCACCCGGACTCTCCGGGGGGGCAAGATGGAGGATGTGATCTTCGGCGGAACCGCCAGGCGGAAGCAGACGGGCTATGCCGAAGTGTCCCTGGTGCTGGACAATACCGCCCATATCTTTGATATGGATGAGAGCGAGGTCATGGTGACACGGCGCTACTACCGCTCTGGGGAGAGCGAGTACTACATCAACCGCCGCTCTGTCCGCCTTCGGGATGTGAACGAGCTGTTTATGGACACCGGCCTGGGCCGGGAGGGCTACTCCATTATCGGACAGGGGCGCATCGATGAGATCCTGTCGGTGAAGTCTACCGACCGCCGGGAGATGTTCGAGGAAGCGGCGGGGATCTCCCGCTTCCGCCACCGGAAGGAGGAGGCGGAGCGGAAGCTGGAACGTACTGACGAGAACCTGCTGCGGATCAACGACAAGATCGATGAGCTGGAGCTCCAGGTAGAGCCCCTCCGGGAGCAGAGCGAGCGGGCCAAGCGATTCCTGATCCTCCGGGACGAGTTGAAGGGGCTGGAGATCTCTGTTTGGCTGGATACGCTGGAGCGGCTCCGGGCGGGAAGCATCAAGCTGGAGACTGACTATAAAGAGGCGGTCCGTCAAAAGGAGGCCGCAGAGCGGGCGATGGAGGAACGCTTTGGTGCGGCGGAGGCCCTATCTGCCCAAATGCGGGAAAAAGAGGTGGAGGCCGACCGGCTGCGCTTTGCCATTCAGGGTAGGGAGGCCACGGTCCGGGAGCTGGAGTCCTCCATTGCGGTGCTGAAAAGCAGCATCCAGCACAATCTGGAGAACACGGCCCGCATCCGGGAGGAGCTGGAGCAGCGGGAGGGGCGGCAGGACAGCCTCTCCGGCCAGATCGCGGAGCGGAGCGCCCGGCTGACTGCGATCAATGAACAGCTGGAACAGGCCCGGAGAGAGGCGGAGGAGAAGAACGCCGCCGCCCAGGAGGCCCTGCGCTCGGCGGGGACTCTGGCCCGGGAACTGGAGGAGCTGCGGGGGATGGAGTCGGTCAAAACGGCCGACGCCCATCAGGCCAAGGCCCTGCTGTCCGCTCTGGCCGCCGCCGCCCAGGAGGTGATGGACCGGGACGGGGCGGTGCGTCAGGAGCTCAGCCGGCTGGACCGGCGGCAGGCGGCGGCGGCGGCGGAGTCTGCCGCCGCGGTGAAGAAGCTTCAGGAGGCCCGGGAGGAGCGGGACGCGGTGAAAAACGTGATCTCGGGCTACACCTTGCGGCTGGACGGGCGGAAAAAGAAGGCGGAGCAGGCCAGAGAGCGCCATGTCCGCCTTAAAATGGACGAAAACGCCCTGATTTCCCGGATCCGGATGCTCCGTGAGATGGAGAAGCTCCATGAGGGGTACTCCAAGGCGGTGAAGCTGGTCATGGGGGAGGTCCAGAGGGGGACCCTGCACCACATCCACGGCCCAGTGGCCGGACTGCTCCATGTGCCGGACCGCTACACAGTGGCCATCGAGACCGCTCTGGGGGGCGCGATGCAAAACCTGGTGGTAGACCGGGAGGAGGATGGCAAGGCGGTCATCCAGTATCTGAAGCGGCGGGACGGAGGCCGGGCCACCATCCTGCCCATCAGCTCCATCCGGCCCGGCGAGCTGCGGGAGGCGGGGAGCCTGTCCCGGGAGCCCGGCTTTGTCGGGGTGGCGGACCAGCTGGTCCAGTTTGATCCCCAGTACCGGGCCGTATTTTCCAATCTGCTGGGGCGTGTGGCGGTGATGGAGGATCTGGATACGGCCATCGCGGCCGCACGGCGGTATGGCTACCGCTTCCGGATCGTCACTCTGGACGGCCAGGTGCTCAATCCCGGCGGCTCCATGACCGGCGGCTCCGCCAGCCGCAGCGCCGGGATTCTCAGCCGGGCCAACGAGCTGGAGCGGCTGAACGCCCAGAGCGCCGCCCTGCGGGAGCAGCTGGAACAGGCGTCCCGGACCCTGGAGGAGGCGGAGCGGGAGGCGAAGGGAGCTGCCTATGAGCTGGAGACCGCCCAGGCACAGCTCCGGGAGTGGGAGGACACGGTGCTGAAGGCGGAGGCCCAGGTGGAGCACTGCCGCAGCGTGGCCGCCTCTCTGGAGGAGCAGCGGGAGAACCAGCGCGGCGAGCTGGAACAGCTCCAGGCCCGCACCGGCGAGATCGAGCGGGACACCCAGCGCGCCCGGGACCGCATCCGGGAGCTGGAGGGGGAGGCCGCCGCCCTGAAGAGCGAGGCGGATGGCAAGGCCCGGGGCCAGAGCGATCTGCAGACGCGGTCGCTGGCTCTGACTCAGGAGCTTTCCCAGCTCACGGCGGGGCTGGCCGCCCTGGAGGCGGAGCGGGAGGCCACCGCCCGCGGGCTGGAGGAGCTGGAGGGCCTGCGCCGGGATCTGGCCGGAGACCAGGACCAGAGCCGGGCACTGATCGGGGACTATCAGGAGAAAAATGAGACCTTCGCCCGGGAGATCGGGGAGAAGGAGGGGCAGCTTCAAAAGCTGGCCCAAGAGAATCAGGAGCAGCAGCGGCAGATCGCCGGGCTGAATGAGGAGAAGCTGGCCCTGGAGGGCGAGCGGGTCAAGGCCACCCGGGAGGGACAGGAGAAAAACCGGGAGCTGCTGGCCATCGGCGGGGAGGTGTCCCGCCTGGAGCAGAAAAAGATGGCCGCGGCCCTGGACGAAAAACAGCTGCTGGACAAGCTGTGGGAGACCTATGAGCTCTCCCACGAGGCGGCCAAACGCCTGCGGGTGGAGATCGAGTCCGTTTCCAAGGCGAGCCGCCGCATCGCCGAGCTGAAAAAGGGGATCTCCGCCCTGGGCAGTGTGAATGTGGGCGCCATTGAGGAGTTCCGGCGGGTGAATGAGCGCTATACCTATCTCACGGACCAGCGGGACGATGTGGAGAAGGCCAAAATGGAGCTGGAGGAGGTCATTGGGCAGATCACCGGCGAGATGAGGGCCATCTTCAGCCGGGAGTTCCAGAGCATCAACGCGTCCTTCGGTCAGACCTTCCTGGAGCTGTTCGGAGGCGGAAAGGCTGCGCTGGAGCTGGAGGACCCGAACGACATCCTCAACTGCGGCATCGAGATCAAAGTCCAGCCACCCGGAAAGGCGCTGAAGACCATCACCCTGCTGTCCGGCGGAGAGAAGGCCTTTGTGGCCATCGCCCTGTACTTCTCCATTTTGAAGGTGCGTCCCACCCCCTTTGTGGTCATGGATGAGATCGAGGCCGCCCTGGACGACAATAATGTGGTCCGGTTTGCCCGGTATATGCGGGGAATGTCGGAAAAGACCCAGTTCATCGTTATCACCCACCGCCGGGGCACCATGGAGGAGGCCGACGTGCTCTACGGCGTCACCATGCAGGAGCAGGGGGTGTCTCGGATGCTGACCATCAACCTGAACGATGTGGAGAAGGAACTGAAGCTCCGGTGATGATATGGAATACCCAAATCGCAAGCATATTCGGCTGAAAGATTATGATTATAGCCGCAAGGGGGCATATTTTGTCACCATCTGCACCGAAAAACGGATGCAATTATTCCAGAATGTAGGGGCGGCCCCATGTGGCCGCCCGCAACAGGCCTATCGTTTGGCGCAGAGGTGGTTGGAGAAAATACCGGAAAAATATCCCACAGTTTCATTGAATCAATATGTGATCATGCCAAACCATATTCATTTGATCCTATTTTTCTCGGAAGAACAGATGGCGGGCGGCCCCATGTGGCCGCCCACAACAGGCCTATCGTTTAGCTCAGAGGTGGCTGGAGAAAATACCAGAGAAATATCCCACAATTTCATTGGATAAATATGTGATTATGCCCAACCATCTTCATTTGATTCTATTCTTCTCGGAAGAACAGACGGCGGGCGGCCACATGGGGCCGCCCCTACAAGAGGTCATGGATTGGTATAAGACAATGACAACAAATGAGTATATCCGGGGAGTCAAAGCCGGCATTTTTCCACCCTTTCAGAAGAAAATATGGCAGCGGGGCTATTATGATCATATAATCCGGAATGAGCGGGATTATCTGAATATTTGGACCTATATCGACCAGAACCCTGCCCGGTGGGGCGGGGACGAATACTTTGGAGGTACACCGTGAACGAGAACGAAAACGAGAAGAAGAAAAACAGCTGGCTGCCCATTGTGGGCGGCATCGCCCTGATCATTGTGCTGTTTATCGTGGTCAAGCTGATTTTCGCCATGCTGGCGCAGGTCGTACCACCGGAGCGGCTGAACCCGGAGGCATTCGCCTCCCAATCACAGAGCCAGACTCAGGAGCAGCCCGCCGGAGACGGCCAGGCGGCCCAGGGGCCCGCGTTCTGCCCCTTCTGCGGGGAGGAGATGACCGACAGCTTCCAGTGGGGGCAGTTCTGTCCCTTCTGTGGAGAAAAGGTGGAGCGGTGACTGGGCATGGCCTGAAACTGGAACCGGTTCCTGCAAGATTGTAACAGAGAGGAAGATACTATGGGTTTCTTTGACAAACTGAAAAAAATCAATATTTTTGCCAATTTCGGCTCTGAGCTCACCGACGACTTTTACGACGAACTGGAGGAGTCCCTGATCCTGGCGGACACGGGGATGGACACCACCCTGGAGCTTGTAGAGGAACTGCGCCGCCGGGTGAAGGAGGAGCACATCAAGACGGTGGAGGAGGCGCGGGCCTGTATGTGCCGCTGCATCGCCGACGCCATGACCGTGGGGGACGCCGGACTGGATCTGTCCACCCGGCCCTCCGTGGTGCTGTTCATCGGGGTGAACGGGGTGGGCAAGACCACCACCATCGGAAAGATCGGCAGCCAGCTGCGGGCCGAACGGAAGAAGGTCCTCTTCTGCGCCGCCGACACCTTCCGGGCCGCCGCCGCCGACCAGCTGACCGTATGGGCCGACCGGGCCGGCGTGGACATCATCAAGCAGCACGAGGGGGCGGACCCCGCCGCCGTGGTCTTTGACGCCGCCTCCGCCGCCAAGGCCCGGAACACCGATGTGGTTTTGGTGGACACCGCCGGGCGGCTGCACAACAAGCAGAACCTGATGAATGAGTTGAACAAGATCTCCCGGGTCATCGACCGGGAACTGCCTGGCTGTGCCCGGGAGACCCTGCTGGTGCTGGACGCCACCACCGGACAGAACGGCCTGATCCAGGCCAAGCAGTTCAAGGAGACAGCCGGGATCACCGGCATCGTCCTGACCAAGCTGGACGGCACCGCCAAGGGGGGCATCGCCATCGCCATTGCCAAGGAGCTGGGCGTGCCGGTGAAGTACGCCGGCGTGGGAGAGGGCATCGACGATTTGAAGCCCTTCGACGCGGCGGAGTTTGCCCAGGCCCTGATTTGAGTTAGGAATTAGAAGTTAGGAATTGCGGGCCGTCTGGGGATGGGCGGAGGTTGTGCCGGGAGGGACTGAGATGATTGACATTCGCTTTGTGGATACAGCGGTGGTGTTTTCCTTGATCGGCTATTTCAGTGCCATGAGGCAGATGGGGAAGCTGCACTGGAGGGATTTCAGGCTGTGGGGAGCGGATGTGACGCCGGAGCAGCGGCGGAATAATTTGATCGGTTTGGCCGTGATCGCAGCGGTCCTTGCGATTCGGACGCTATTTGTAATTTACAGCTGAATTCACATTCTATCCACGCATTATTTCAAAAACTGTGATAAAATAGGAGCAAAAGGGGGGAGTCTCCATGTTGAATTTTGTGATGTGCCTGGCCGCTGGTATGGGCGTCACCATGTGGAGACAGCCTGAGTTGTTCCACGCCTTATGGAAGGGCAGCAGCGACACAGAGCAGATGGACCAAGGGATCAGAGCATGGGGAATGAGGATGATGGCCGGTGCACTGCTGTATTTGTTCTGTCTGATCGTCATGCTGATCTCGGAATGGCAAATGTAGAAAAGAGAGAGGAAGTTATCCATGACACGCATTGATGGAAGAAAGCAGGATGAGCTCCGCCCGGTGGAGATCATCCCCAATATCAACAAATTCGCGGAGGGCTCCTGCCTGATCCGCTGCGGCAACACCCATGTGCTGTGCACCGCCAGCGTGGAGGACAAGCCGCCCCGCCATGTCCCCGAGGGGGAGGGCTGGGTCACCGCCGAGTACTCCATGCTCCCCCGGGCCAACCGGGAGCGGTCCCGCCGGGACATCTCCAAGCTGAAACTCAATGGCCGCTCCGCCGAGATCCAGCGGCTCATCGGTCGTGCTCTGCGCTCTGTGGTGGACATGAAGAAGCTGGGCCCCTGGAACATCACCATCGACTGTGATGTGCTCCAGGGGGATGGAGGGACCCGCACCGCCTCCATCACTGGCGGCTTCGTGGCCATGATGCTGGCGTTCCGGAAGATGATGGAGGCCGGCCAGCTGGCGGAGTATCCAATCAGCGGCTATGTAGCCGCTGTGTCCGCCGGCATCGTGGACGATGTGCCCCTGCTGGACCTGTGCTATGAGGAGGACTCCGCCGCCATGGTGGACCTGAACTGCGTCATGGACGACCGGGGCCGCCTCATCGAGATCCAGGGCACCGGCGAGGAGCGCCCCTTCACCCTGGACGAGCAGCGGCAGCTGGTCGAGCTGTGCGAGAAGGGAATCCGGCAGCTTCAGGCGGTCCAGCGGGCTGTGCTGGAGGGGTGACTCCAAGCCTGAGGAGGTGGAGGCATGAACTGTCCGTACTGTGGGAAGGAAATGAAGGCCGGCGGCATCCCCTCCGGCCGGAGTGCGGTCTATTGGCAGGAGCACTCTGAGGAGATAGACGCGCCCCAGGAAAAGGTCATTCTGAGCAAAAATCCTGTGTGGGGGATCGAGGAGGCGGAGGCCTTCTACTGCCCCGGCTGCCGCCGGATCATTGTCCCTGTGCCGGAGATCGAGACCACCGGACAGAAGCTGAAAAAGAAGCTGGATCAGATCAGGTCTGATATAGAAAAGACCCGGGAGGACTGGCAGCAGCAGAAGGCGGAGCAAAAAGAGGATAAAAAGTGGAACAAACGAAAGAGCAAGGACCCGTGGGAGTGGTGACTATGAAGCTGGTACTGGCGAGTAAAAACAAGAAAAAGCTGGTGGAGATGAACGAGATCCTGTCTCACCTTGGCATTGAGGTCTGCTCTGAGGCGGAGGCCGGCGTGGACGTGGAGGTGGAGGAGACGGGGACCACCTTTGAGGAAAATTCCCTGCTGAAGGCCCGGGCTGTGATGGAGGCCAGCGGCCTGCCCGCCATCGCCGACGACTCCGGCCTGTGCGTGGACGCGCTGAACGGAGCGCCGGGGGTGTACTCCGCCCGCTACGGCGGCGAGGGGCTGGACGATACCGGTCGTTACCGGCTGCTGCTGGAGAACATGAGGGGCCAGATGCCCCGGACGGCGAAGTTTGTGTCCGTCATCACCTGCTGCTTCCCCAATGGGGACGTGCTCACCGCCCGGGGGGAGTGCCCCGGAACCATCGCCTTCGCCCCTCAGGGGGAGGGCGGCTTCGGCTATGACCCGGTGTTTTTCGTGCCGGGGCTGAAAAAGACCTTCGCCCAGCTGACGGCGGAGGAGAAAAACGCCATCTCCCACCGTGGAAAGGCGCTGGAGGTCTTTAAAGCTAAATTAGAAGAATATTTGAAGTGAGTATGCAGGGAGGCGGCGCCTTCGCCGCCCCGCCACATAAAAACGGATCGCGAGGGCGGCGACCCCTACGAAATATGCACCGTTCGTAGGGCGACACGGCCCAGCGCGCCGTAAGGCTCCCTTCGCAAAGGGAGCTGTCGAGCGAAGCGAGACTGAGGGTTTTCTTTTTCCCCAAAGGGGAAAATCCTCCGTCATTTGCTTCGCAAATGCCACCTCCTTTTGCGAAAGGAGGCTTAAGAGGAAAGGAAAATATATACTATGAGCCTGACAAGCAAACAGCGGGCCCAGCTGCGTGGCCTTGCGAACAACATTGATACGATCTTGATCGTGGGGAAGGATGGCATTGGGGACAACCTGGTACAGCAGGCCAACGAGGCTCTGGAGGCCCGGGAACTCATCAAGGGCCGGGTGCTGGAAAACTCCCTCATGTCCGCCCGGGAGGCGGCGGAGGCCCTGGCCCCCCGGACCCGCAGCGAGGTGGTGCAGGTCATCGGCACAAAATTTGTTCTGTACCGCCCCAGCCACAAGAAGGACCTGAAGAATAAGATCGTTCTGGTGGCGGACAAGAAGAAAAGGTGAGCAGCCCCGTGTAGGGGGAGGTGCGCCGCGATTATTTTCTTCTTTCCGAAAACCCAAACGTCCCGCCGTGGCGGGAACGGGCCGATGAGGACATCGGCCCCTACGAAATACGCATTGCACATAGGGCCGGGGCTTGCCCCGGCCGCCCATAAAGGAGAAAATCCAGTGTCAAAGGGCGCGACGACTCGGCGCACTGTTTTGTAGGGGCGGCCTCTGTGCTGCCCCGCCATAAAAGGAGGGCCCCATGTCAAAGGGAAAGAAGCTGACCATCGCCGTTGCGATCCTGCTGCTGATCGCTGTGGGAGCCTTCTTCGCCTACTGGTACGTTCCCCGGCCGCTGGTGAGAGACCTGCCGCTGGTGAAGGTTCAGATATTTGATGCCAAGACTGGTATTGAGATGGACCTGACAGAACAAGTGGATCTTCCGGCGGTGATGGAGTTGTTGGGTGAAGCGGAATGCTGCCCCCAGTGGCGGCCTGGTCCTCACAGCAATGAGGAATATCCGCTGGACATCAAATTTTCCGGCGGGGGAGAGCATTGGATCGTGATACTGGGGAGCAGAGGCGGTTTTGCTGTGGACAATTCCCCAAAAATTGCCTGGCGTATCCTGGAAGGCGGTCAGCTGTGGCAGGAGCTCCAGCCCCTGCTGCCGGAACTTTGAGTATGCTCCTTCTCCGTTCGGAGGAGGAGAGAAAATAAACATGACAGGAGAGGTGACGGCTGTATGAAGATCGGGATCTACGGCGGGACCTTTAACCCACCCCATCTGGGGCATCTGGCGGCGGCCCGGACGGCGCTGGACGCACTGAAGCTGGACAAGCTGATCTTGATGCCTGCGGCGGTGCCGCCCCACAAGGTGCTGCCGGAAAACAGCCCCGCCCAGGAGCACCGGCTGGCCATGGTGGAGCGGATGGCGGATGCCATGGAGCGTCCCGGAGCTGTGGAAGTGTCCACCCTGGAGTTGGAGCGGGAGGGGAAAAGCTATACCTCTGATACGCTGGAGGCCATCCACCGGCAGTATCCGGAGGCGGAGCTGTGGCTGCTGATGGGGACGGATATGTTCCTCACCCTGCATTTGTGGCATGAGCCAGGGACGATCCTCCGCCTGGCCGGGATCTGCGCCTTCGGGAGGTCTGAACAGGACGGAGAGGATGTCTTTGCCCCCCAACGGGAGTTTTTAAGCAAGACCTACCCCGATGCGCGGATCGCAACCATCACCCTGCCCGGACTGGTGGACATCTCTTCTACCCAGCTGCGGGAACTTCTGGCCCGGGAGCGGGGGAGCGAGTACCTGCTGCCGTCGGTGTACGGCTATATTCTGATGAACCGCCTGTATGGCACCTATCCCTGCCTGAAGCGTCTGGAACTGCCGGAGCTGCGGGCCTGCTCCTATTCCATGATCCGCCACAAGCGGGTGGCCCATGTGATGGGGGTGGAGGAAGAGGCGGTCAAGCTGGCTAAATTCTGGGGCGCAGACCCGGAACTGGCCCGCCACGCAGGGATTTTGCACGATTGTACCAAATACCTGGAGCTGACATCCCAGTTGCATTTGTGCGCGAAATATGGTATTGAATTAGATGCTTTAGAGCAGAAAGCGGTCAAGCTGCTCCACTCCAAGACTGGTGCGTGTATGGCCCGGTATGTTTTTGGGGAACCTGATGAGGTATACGAGGCCATCTTCTGGCACACCACAGGCAAGGCGGACATGGCGCTGCTGGACAAGATCCTGTACATGGCGGACTACATAGAGCCGAACCGGGACTTTGAAGGCGTGGAGCGCCTGCGGAAGCTGGCCTATACCGATCTGGATCAGGCCATGCTGCTGGGAGTGAAGTCTACCATCCGGGAGATGGAGGAGCGGGGCGTTCCCGTCCACATCAATACCATTCAAGCCAGACAGTGGCTGCTTGACCGGGGCGTGAAGCTGGAGGAATAAGACGAGATGAGCGGAAAAAGAGAGACAACACCCCACCGGCAGCGCCGGCAGTCCTCCGGACTGGCCGGCTGGTGGCGGCAGCATCGGGAGTGGGTGGCAGGGCTGGACCGGCGGCAGAAGCTTCGCTACCGGCTGTTTCAGACACTGGTGATCCTTTCCGTCCTGGTGATCGGGGTGTGGCTGGGACTGAAAATGTGGATGAAGCTGCCGGAGATCCCGGACCCGTCTGGTGGGACCGGGACCACCCAGGGGGAGGGGGAGCCGAATTTTGACGGGGCGGAGCTGCCAGACGTGGCCAAGAGCGGCCGGCGGCCCGGGGTGTATACCTTCCTGCTGGTGGGTCAGGACACCGCCGGAGGCGGCAACACCGACACCATGCTGCTGATCACCTTTGACAGCAAGGCAAAGACGGTCCACGGCATGAGCCTGCCCCGAGACACCATGATCAACACCAGCCGCAAGGGCAGCGGCCACCGCCTGAACGCGGTGTATAACTTCAATAAGGGCAGCGATCCGGACACCCAGCTGGTCAACGGCGTCACCGCACTGAAAAAAGAGGTGGGCAAGCTCACTGGCATCGTTCCGGACTTCTATGTGGTGGTCCAGTGGGAGGCGGTGGGCCGGCTGGTGGACGCCATTGGCGGCGTCCACTTCGAGGTCCCCTTCGACATGGACTATGACGACCCGACCCCGGGGCAGGATCTGCACATCCATCTGAAGAAGGGCTATCAGAAGCTGAACGGGGAGCAGGCCATGGGCCTGATCCGCTGGCGGCACAACAACGACTACTCCGTGCAGTACCCCAACGGGGACCTGGGCCGGGTCCAGACCCAGCAGGCATTCCTGAAGGCGGTGGCGGCGGAGTGCCTGAAGCCGGAGATCCTGCTGAAGGTCACCAGCCTGGCCGAGATTTTTATGGAAAATGTGAGTACCGACCTTTCCCTGGGCAATCTGCTGGCCTTTGCCCAGCTGGCTGTGGGGATGGACGCGGAGCAGGACATCCAGTTTATCACCATGCCCAACCAGGACGCCCACTACCCCAGGGTGTCCATGGTCCTGCCTGTGGTGGACGAGCTGCTGGCCGCCTTGAACGACGGCTTCAACCCCTATGTGGATCAGATCCGGGCCAGCGATCTCCAGGTCCTGGTCCGAAACAGTGACGGGAGCTACTCCGTCACCGGCGGGACCCTGCTGGACGAGACCCTGTCCCGGCCCAGAGGCGGCGGGTCCTCCTCCGGCGGCGGCCAGACTGCGGACGAACCGGAGGCGCCGGAGGAGGAGCTTCCGGATCCGGACGGGTCCCAGGTCCTGCCGCCGGATGGCTCCCAGACCCTCCCCCCGGACGGGTCTCAGGAGCTGCCTCCGGACGGCTCTCAGGAGCAGACTCCGGATGGCTCCCAGGGCGGCGGTCAGACGGTCCCGCCGTCTGAGAGCGGCGGAGACAGCAGCCTGCCGGAGCCCGGAGGCTCTCAGGACGCCGGGAACGGCGAGACGGGCCAGCAGCCGGAGCCCCCTGCGGAGGGGGGCGCTTCCACCGGCGGGACAGAGGGCAGCGAGGGAATGACCGTGTCCGAGCTGCCTGACTGGCTCAACCCCACGGGGCTGGAGCCGGCGGCCTGAGCCGCACCAGCCCTGAGATGAGACAGAACCACAAAAGAGCCCGCCCTGCCCCGGAGGGGGTGGGGCGGCATACAGAAAGGAGAAGCGCCTGTGACTTCTTATGAGAGCGCGATTTTACTGGCAAAAGCCCTGGACGGGAAAAAGGGAGAAGAGATCAAGGTCCTGAAAACGGAGGGGCTGACCACCTTGGCAGACTACTTTGTGATCTGCACCGCCACCTCCACCACACAGATCAAGGCCATGTCCGACGCCTGTGAGGAGGCCATGGAGAAGCAGGGGGAGCGGGTCCACCACATCGAGGGCCACCGGGGCGGCACCTGGCTGCTGATGGATTTTTCCTCTGTGGTGGTCCATATCTTCATGGATGAGGCCCGGAAGTTCTATGATCTGGAGCGCCTCTGGGGCGACGCGGAGGAGGTCCCTCTGGACGATGTGCTGAAGGGGGAGTGAGCGGCCGACGCGCCGCTTTCCGGCCAAATCCCTTGACAACCCCTTGGAAATCCCATATAATGAGGTCTTGTAAAAGCGTTGCGGAAGAGGAGTACCCCACCGCGGGCGGCAGAGAGAGGAGACGGATGGTGCAAGTCTCCCCGCCGGATGGGGGAAGGTGGCTTCCAAGCTCTGCCCCCGAAATCCAGTAAGGGGCGGCGGTCCCCCCGTTACCGGGCTGTGAGCGTCCCCTTTGGGGAAAATCAGGTGGTACCGCGGACAGGATCTTGTTCGCCCTGAGCCTTTTTGGCTCAGGGCGTTTTTTGTTTGGAGGTGTGATGTGGAATTTATCAATGAGACGCGCTGCAATGAGCGGACCGTCCTGGCGATGAACCGGGCCTCCATCCGGGCAACCCACCGGTGGAGCAGTTTGTCCCTCCGGCTGCTGGGCGGGGCCTGCGGTGTGTTTTTGCTCCGGGCGGCCGCACGGCTCGGGTTTCCCTCCCTGGGTGGGATCTCAGCCGGACTGATGGGCGGCGGGCTGTTGCTGTGGGTGCTGTTTTTAAACCACATCCGCGCCTGGATCGTGATCCGTCTGGTGCTGAAGGGAGAACAGCTGCACCGGGCCGCATTTGACGAGGAGGGCTGTACCATCCGCAGCGGCGGGGACGAGGTCCGCCTGTCCTATGACCAGGTTGCCGCCTTCTACGAGGACCAGCGCTACTTCTTCCTGATGCTGAACCGGCACCAGGGATATGCCCTGGAGAAGCAGGGGTTCCGCTCCGGCCAGCCGGACGCCTTCCGGACCTTTCTGGAGCGCAAGGCGGATTGCAGGGCCCAGCGGGTCTGAGAAAATGACCAGTGGCTGGAGGGAGCTGGCGCTCCCGGCGGCCAGACGATAATTTGAGAACAGGACGTGAGATCGCATGAAAAAAGAACTGCCAAAGGTTTATGAGCCCCAGGAGGTAGAGTCCCGGATCTATGAGACCTGGGAGAAGAACGGCTGCTTCAAGGGCCGTCGGGATCCCAAGCGGAAGCCCTTCACCATCGTGATGCCGCCCCCCAATGTGACGGGACAGCTGCACATGGGCCACGCCATGGACTCCACCCTCCAGGACATCCTCATCCGCTTCAAGCGGATGCAGGGCTATGCCGCCCTGTGGGTCCCCGGCACCGACCACGCGGGCATCGCCACCCAGATCAAGGTGGAGGAGGAACTGCGGGTGAAGGAAGGCCTGACCCGCTATGACCTGGGCCGGGACAAGTTCCTGGAGCGGGTGTGGGACTGGAAGCGCCAGTATGGCAACCGCATCGTGGAGCAGCAGAAGAAGCTGGGCGCCTCCTGTGACTGGGACCGGGCCCGGTTCACCATGGACGAGGGCTGCTCCAAGGCTGTGCGGGAGACCTTCTGTGAGCTGTATGAGAAGGGCCTTATCTATAAGGGCAGCCGGATCATCAACTGGTGTCCCCACTGCGTCACCGCCCTCTCCGACGCGGAGGTGGAGTATCAGGACAAGCCTGGCCACCTGTGGTATATCCGCTATCCCCTGACCGACGGCTCCGGCGACCTGGTGGTGGCTACCACCCGGCCTGAGACTATGATGGGCGACACCGGCGTGGCGGTGAACCCGGAGGACGAACGCTTTAAGCACCTGGTGGGCAAGACCTGCATCCTGCCCATTATGAACCGGGAGATCCCCATTGTGGCCGACGAGTATGTGGAGCTGGGCTTCGGCACCGGCGCGGTGAAGATGACCCCCGCCCACGACCCCAACGACTTTGAGGTTGGCCTGCGCCACAACCTGGAGACCATCCGGGTCCTGGACGACAACGGTGTGGTCAACGCCAATGGCGGCAAGTACGAGGGCATGGACCGCTATGAGTGCCGCCAGGCCATCGTAAAGGATTTGGAGGAGCAGGGCTATCTGGTCAAGACCGAGCCGTACAGCCACAATGTGGGCACCTGCTACCGCTGTCACAACGACGTGGAGCCCATCATCTCCGCCCAGTGGTTCGTCAAGATGAAGCCCCTGGCCGAGGAGGCCATCCGGGTGGTGGAGCAGGGGGAGACCAAGTTCGTCCCCGACCGTTTCTCCAAGACCTATCTGAACTGGATGGAGAACGTCCACGACTGGTGCATCAGCCGCCAGCTGTGGTGGGGCCATCAGATCCCTGTGTGGTACTGTGCCGACTGCGGTAAGATGACCGTCAGCCGGGAGGACCCCACCCAGTGCCAGCACTGCGGATCTGAGAACATCACCCGGGACCCCGATGTGCTGGATACCTGGTTCTCCAGCGCCCTGTGGCCCTTCTCCACCCTGGGCTGGCCGGAAAAGACGGAGGATCTGGACTACTTCTATCCCACCGACGTACTGGTCACCGGCTATGACATCATCTTCTTCTGGGTGGCCCGGATGATCTTCTCCGCCTGCGAGCAGACCAAGCGGCCGCCCTTCCACACCGTGTTCATCCACGGCCTGGTCCGGGACGACAAGGGCCGGAAGATGAGCAAATCCCTGGGCAACGGAATTGATCCCCTGGAGATCGCCGACAAGTACGGCGCGGACGCCCTGCGCTTCAATCTGGTCACCGGCAACAGCCCCGGCAATGATATGCGCTTCTACACGGAGCGCTGCGAGGCCATGCGCAACTTCGCCAACAAGATCTGGAACGCCAGCCGCTTCCTGATGATGAACCTGACCATCGACTGCTGCCGCCTGCCGGAGAAGCTGGAGCTGGAGGACAAGTGGATCCTCTCCAAGCTGAACACCGCCGTCCGGGAGATCACGGAGAACATGGAGCGCTATGAGCTGGGCGTGGCGGCGCAGAAAATCTACGACTTCATCTGGGATGACTACTGTGACTGGTATATCGAGCTGACCAAGACCCGCCTCCAGGGTGAGGACGGGGACAGCAAGGTCCGGGCCCAGCAGGTGCTGTGTCATGTCCTGACCCAGATGCTCAAGCTGCTGCATCCCTTCATGCCCTTCATCACGGAGGAGATCTGGCAGGCTCTGCCCCACGAGGACGGGGTGGAGGAGGGCTCCTTCCTGATGCTCCAGACCTGGCCCGAGTATCAGGCGGAACTGGACTTCCCCACCGAGGCGAAGGCTATGGAGCTCATCATGGACGCCATCCGCGCCGTCCGCACCCGCCGCAGCGAGATGAACGTGCCCCCCTCCAAGAAGGCGCACCTCACCGTGGCCACCGATGAGGCGGCAGTGTTCCAGCTGGGTGTGCCCTTCCTGAAAAAGATGGCTTATGCCAGCGAAGTGACTATCGTGCCCGCCGGCCAGGCCGCCGAGGCTGCCGACCAGGTCACGGTGGTGACCCACGCCGCCCAGGTGTCTATGCCCCTGGCGGAGCTGGTGGACCTGGAGAAGGAGAAGGCCCGCTTGGAGAAGGAGCTGAAGAAAAACAGCGCTGAGCTGGAGAAACTCAACGCCAAGCTGGCCAATCCGGGCTTTGTGAACAAGGCGCCGGAGCATGTGGTCAAGGCGGAGCAGGAGCGCTCCGTCCAGCTCACCGAACTGGTGGCCAAGCTGAAGGAACAGCTGAGCGGGATGTGATCTGTATACAGCCGGTCTGTCTCCGTCCCTATTAAGGGGCGGAGACAGACCGGGCAGCTGGCGCGGAGGAGTAAAAATAAGAAAATCGGAAAGAATACAGTTTAGTGCTTGACAGAAGGCAAGTCCTATGGTAATATATAACTCGCCTCTGATTGCAATGAGATGAGGAGAGATGTCCGAGTGGTTTAAGGAGCCGGTCTTGAAAACCGGTGACTCGTCAAGAGCCGTGGGTTCGAATCCCACTCTCTCCGCCACTTTTTCATCCAGTTCTGATATGTGATGTCAGTTGTAGCCATGCAGAAGTACCCAAGTGGCTATAAGGGGCTCCCCTGCTAAGGGAGTAGTCGGGTTAAACCGAGCGAGGGTTCGAATCCCTCCTTCTGCGCCACGTGGCCGTAAAGTTTACTTTGCGGCCACGTTTTTCTATGAAGTTGAAAAATTAAAAAAATCAGAAAATACACTTGCATTTTCAAGGAAGCTGTGCTATTATATCAGTTGCGTTTACGAAACGATCCTCCATGGAGAAAGAGGTGAAGATACAATGAAGGCAGGAATTCATCCCGACTATCAGCAGACCACCATCCGGTGCGCCTGCGGCAACGTGATCGAGACTGGTTCCACCAAGCAGGACATCCGTGTTGAAGTGTGCTCTAAGTGTCACCCCTTCTACACCGGTAAGCAGAAGATGGTGGATACCGGCGGACGTGTCAGCCGCTTCAACAAGAAGTTTGGCCTGGACAAGAAGTAAGATTGCGTCTCAAAAGCCGCACCGAGGTTTCGGTGCGGCTTTTTGTCATTTTTTGCCTCTCCAGACTGCCGGAGCGCTTTTCGGAATAAGCTGGAAGGAACATTGAAGGAGGTACTTGCTATGCTGAAACGGATCGACCCCAAAGAAATCGGACAGAACGTATTTTCCCTGATCGGGGAGCAGTGGATGCTCATCACCGCCGGAACGGCGGAGCGGTGCAACACCATGACCGCTTCCTGGGGCGGTCTGGGGGTGTTCTGGGGCGCGCCGGCGGCCACCTGCTATATCCGTCCCCAGCGGTACACCCGGGAGTTTGTGGACCGGGAGGAGTACTTTACGCTTGCGTTCTTTGGGGAGGAATACCGCAAGGCCCTGGCTCTGTGCGGCGGCAAGAGCGGACGTGAGGTGGATAAGGTGCGGGAGTGCGGCTTCACCGTCAAGACGGCGGAGTGCGGCGCGCCCTATTTTGAGCAGGCTCAGCTGGTGCTGGTCTGCCGCAAGCGGTACGTTCAGCCCATGGATCCGGACCGGATCCCGGAGGATGTGAAGGAGAAGTGGTATCCGGGACAGGATTACCACATCATGTATCTGGGCGAGATCGTGGAGGCGTACCAGAGATAACAGGCGCCGCGGACGGGAGCAAGCGATCCCCGCCGCGAAAAATCAGATCCTGTGGGAGGATGTATGACCCAGAACGATTTACAAGTGAAGAAGAACCGGGCGGTTCTGGTGGGCCTGTGGGCCCACCGGCTGTCCGTGGAGGAGAACGCCACAGAGGAGACCGTGGAGGAGCTGGCTGATCTGCTGGAGACAGCGGGGGGCGAGTGCGTGGGGACCGTCCTCCAGTCCAAGGACAGCCCCGACCCCCGCACCTTTATCGGCGAGGGCAAGGTGGCGGAGGTCCGGGAGCTGGTCCGGGCGATGGACGCGGACATGGTGATCTTTGACAACAGCCTGTCCCCCTCCCAGCAGCGGGTACTCAGCGAGGAGCTGAAGGTGGCTGTGATGGACCGCTCCGCCCTGATCCTGGACATCTTTGCCCAGCGGGCCCGCACCCGGGAGGGGCGGCTCCAGGTGGAACTGGCCCAGTATAAATATCTGTTGCCCCGGCTGCTGGGGATGTGGACCCACCTGGAGCGGCAGGAGGGCGCCATCGGCACCCGCGGCCCCGGCGAGACCCAGCTGGAGACCGACCGGCGGCATATCCACAGAAAGATCGCCAAGCTGGAGGACGAGCTGCGGGACGTGCGCCGGGTGCGCGCCACCCAGCGGGAGCGGCGGATCAAAAACGAGGTGCCGGTGGTGGCCATTGTGGGCTATACCAACGCGGGCAAGTCCACTTTGTTGAACAAGCTGACCGGGGCGGAGATCCCGGCCAACAACCGGCTGTTCGACACCCTGGACACCACCACCCGCACCCTGGAGATCTCGGACACCTGCACGGTGCTCCTGTCTGACACGGTAGGCTTTATCCGCAAGCTGCCCCACCATCTGGTGGAGGCATTCAAGGCCACTCTGGAGGAGCTCTCCTTTGCCGACCTGCTGCTCCATGTCATCGACGCGTCCAACCCCGAGTGGCGGGAGCAGGCGGCGGTGGTGGATCAGCTCATCCACGAACTGGGGGCTGACCAGACCCCTAGGCTGGAGGTATTCAACAAGTGCGACCTGTGGACGGGGGAGATCCGTCCCCATGGGGAGAACATTGTCTCCATTTCCGCCCGCACCGGCGAGGGGCTCCCCGCCCTGCTGGAGGCTATTGGGCAGCGGCTGGACAGCGGGGTGAAGCGGGTGACCATCCACCTGCCCTATGACAAGGGCGGGCTGCTGGACCGGCTGTACCAGGAGGCCAAGGTGGAGCAGGTAGACTATGGAGAGACCATCGATGTGGTCGCCGTCTGCACCCCCAGAACCATCGGGCAGCTGGGCCCGCTGGTGGAGGGCTGGCAGCCCCACAGGGAGCCCTGGGAAAGTTGAGAATCAGGAGTTAGGAATTAGGGATGGGCGGTTTTTCGGTGTGGATGGGATCCGCGCAGAAAGGCCGCCCCGTTTTACAAAGGGAGGTTCTATGACCATATTGACCACGCCCCGGCTGCTGCTCCGGCCCTTCAGGGAGAGGGATGCGGCGGAGCTGTATGACTATGCCCAGGACCCCCGGGTGGGGCCCATCGCGGGGTGGCCGCCCCACACCAGCGTGGAAAACAGCCTGGAGATCATCCGGACTGTGTTCTCAGCCCCCAATGTGTTTGCGGTGGCGGACCGGGAGAGCAGCCGGGTGATCGGCTCGGCCGGCTTTGTGGGAGAGCACCGAAACGAGCTGCCAGGTCCGGACGATGAGCTGGGCTATGCCCTCAGCCCCGCCTTCTGGGGCCGGGGCCTGATCCCGGAGGCGTCCAGGGCTCTGATCCGCTGGGGCTTTACGGAGCTGGGACTGGGGATCATCTGGTGCAATCACTACGACGGAAACGCCAGATCCCGCCGGGTCATTGAGAAGTGCGGCTTCCGCTATCAGTTTTCCGAGGAGACCGACGTCCCCCTTTTGGGAGAGCGGCGGCTGACCCATTTTTTTGCTCTCACCCGGCCGCAGTGGGCCGCAGATGGGGGAGAGGACGAGCTGTAATAGATACAGCCCCCTTTGGAGTGCCTGGAGTGCTCCGGAGGGGGCTGTATGCTATGTGGGGGCGGCCATCAGACCGTCCAGAGGGCCCTGGTGGACCGCTTGCAGGGCGGACAGGCGGCAGAAGTCGGCGGGACGTACTAGGTCGGGGTTTTTCCAAAGCTCCACCGCGCCGCACTCCTCCAGCAGCGTGGCCACGAACTGGGAGCAGAAGTAGTGGTTCTTCCGGCGGAGCGGGTGGTTGAAGCAGCAGGACAGCGCGCCCAGCAGATTGTAGTGATAGCGCTCCCGCTGGCAGTACATTCCGGAGAGTTGCCGCCGGAGACGGCGGTAGACCGGGTCGGAGACCTTCAGTTCGTAGAGACAGCAGGGGATTCGCCGGTTCCTGACACTCGGACGCTCCTCCACCAGGCCGGCGGGAAGGGCGAAGTGCTCGTACTTGCGGGCGAAGCTGTAAAAGGGCCCGGAGGGGCCGTCCAGGCCGATGGAGGCATGGGTATAGCAGTCGGAGGTGACCAGGTGAATGAGCCGGGAGAACCAGGTCCCGGAGCGGGTGAGAAGGATGTAAATGGAGCAGTCCTGCGCGCTTTGGAGTGTGGCAGAAGGAGAAGTGGCCATCAAAACGCCCCCCTTTCTTTGTACTCAGGATACCAGACAGAGTATAAAGAACGTTGAAGAGAAGATTAAGGTTTTCTAAAATCGTGTCCGATGAATGGACCTCAGATCAGGCTATGAGGGGAGCGGGGAAAAAATCCCACAGGGTACAGGAAAAGGACAGAAGGACGCGCCATAAGGCGCGCCCTTCTGCCAAAAATCAAAGAGGATGTCGGAAATATCAAGTGGGATCAGGTCAGATCGGTGATCACATAGCCGAACATACTGTCCCGGGGACTGAGCGTTACTTGGAAATCCCGCAGGAGGCTGCCGTCCTCCAGGGAGTTGAGCTGCCCCGTGAGGACTACGGCGCCGCTGGCCAGCGTAATGGGGGTCTGAAGGACCACTTCAGCCAGGCCCTCGTCACCGCGGGCGAGGTGGTAGGAGTCGTCAGAAGCCTGATAGCGGATCCGCTGGGAGATGGGGGCGGGGATGCCGGGCAGCTGTTCCACCTGGGGGTAGAGGGCCGCGGCATAGTCCTGGACCATCTCAGAGGGGAGAATCAGGGTGTCGTCCGTGAGCTCCGCCCGCTCGTCCATCTGACCGTACAGGCTGAGCATATAGTACAGGCTGGTCCACAAAAATTCGCTGTCCTCCGGCGCGTATTCCAGGCCGTTCTCCGTCATGGCCAGCACCAGGGAATGGACCGCGGGGTACATGGCCTGGGCCGCATCGGCCTGGGCGGGGATGTTGCCGTGGACCTCCTCCACAGAGAGGTCGATGGGGGGCGTCTGCTGCTCCGCGGAGGCGGCGCTCCCAAGCGGCAGAGCGAGGATGGTCAGGATGGTCAGGGAAGCCAGAAGCTTTTTCACAGCAGGCCCCTCCTTTCTTATCTGGTATGGACTAAGTATATCATGTCACACTGTCATTCTCTTGTCAAAGCGATTACATAGAAATGAAAAAGTGGTTACAAAATGATTGCATTGGGGGACAAAATGCTTTGGATTTCTGAAAAAATCTATAAAAAGCTCCTTTTGACGCCCAAAAAAGGGGGATGTGCCCCATTTCGGCTCAAAGCCCGGCGCCCATAAAGTGGGCAGCCCCGGCGGAGTGAGCGGACCCACCCCGCCGGGGCCGGTCATGGGATCACATTCCCATGGCGTCGGTCAGGGTCTCCACCGCATCAGACACCGACTTGGCCGCCCGGTGGGCGGCCCGCTTGATCTCCCGGCGGGAGGGGGCCATAGTCATGCCGATGGCCGTGCCCGCTGCCAGGCCGGCCGCCATTCCGGCAAAAAACCGCCCACAGCCGCATTCAGTTCCGTTCATGCTCTGCTCACTCCTTTTGCGTCATGTCCTGCTGTTGATCTGTTCCACCGGCCGCCCCAGAGCGGGATACAGCCGGTTCCTTTTTATTCTTTCCCCTTCTGCGGAAAAATGCGTTGCTAAATCCTGCTGGTTCCGCTATAATTTAACGTAACGGAGTTTGCCCATTTTTGCGGCAGCCCTTTCGTTTTACCACACGGGCCGATCGGCCCTGCCTATTTTTGGAGGAACCATGCAATGAAACTTCTGATTCAGAACGGCCGGGTGGCGGACCCGGTGAATGGGACAGTCTCCATTCTGGACCTGTACGTCGAGAATGGAAAGGTGCTCCAGCTGGAGAAGGACATTCAGACGGAGGCTGACCGGGTGATCGATGCCACCGGGCTGGTGGTCTGTCCCGGGCTGGTGGACCTGCACGTCCATCTCCGGGACCCGGGCCTGACCTATAAAGAGGACATCTTTACCGGAACGGCCGCCGCTGCCCGGGGGGGAGTGACCTCCTTGGCCTGTATGGCCAACACCGATCCGGTGGTGGACAGCCCGGAGCAGATCCAGTATATCCGCGAGAAGGCCGGCCAGGCCAACGGGGTCCATGTCTATCCTGTGGGCGCGGTCTCCGTGGGCCTGCGGGGGGAGGAGCTCACCGACGCGGACGCGTTGAAAAAGGCCGGTGCCGCCGCTCTGTCCGACGACGGCTGTAATGTGGACAATGCCAATCTGATGCGGGACGCCCTGATCCACGCCAAGCGGGTGGAGCTGCCCATCCTGTGCCACTGTGAGGACACCTCCATGGTGGGTAACCGGGCGGTGAATGAGGGGAGCGTCTCCCGCCAGCTGTGGATGGAGGGCCGCCCCGCCATCGCGGAGGAGATCGTGGTCATGCGGGACGCCATGCTGGCGGAGGAGACCGGCGCCCACGTCCACATCTGCCATGTGTCCACCGCCAAGTCGGTGGACATCATCCGCCGGATGAAGAAGCGGGGGGTGGCCCTCACCTGTGAGACCTGTCCCCAGTACTTTACCCTCACCGAGGATGAGATCCTCACCCGGGGGGCGCTGGCCCGGATCAACCCCCCTCTGCGCACCGCTAAGGACATCAAGGGCATCATCGCGGGCCTGAAGGACGGCACCATCGACGCCATCGCCACCGACCACGCCCCCCACTCCGCCGAGGAGAAGGCCCGTCCCCTGGCCAAGGCCCCCAGCGGCATGATCGGGCTGGAGACCTCTCTGGCCATTGCCCTGACGGAGCTTTACCACACCGGGCGGATGAAGCTGCCCGACCTGATCCGCCGCATGACCTATAACCCCGCCTCCATTCTCCGCCTGGGCACCAAGGGGCGGCTGTCCCTGGGCAGCGACGCCGACATCACGATTTTCGACCCGGAGGAGGAGTGGACCATCGACCCGGAGCAGTTCGCCTCCAAGGCCCGGAACACCCCCTTCGCGGACCGGAAGGTGAAGGGCCGCGTGAAGTATACCATCGTGTCCGGGAACGTGATTTATCAGGATAATATGTGAGATCCGGGAGGCGGCGGGGCCGCTGCCCCGCCGCGCCCACGCCGGATCAAAGGAACAGAAAGAGAGGAAGAGATCCATGTCTTTTGACGTATTGCAGGAGAAAATCATTGCCAAGCAGAACCCCACTGTGGCCGGGCTGGACGCCCGCATCGAGTATGTGCCCGAGCACATCCGCAAGGCCGCCTTTGCCCAGCACGGGGTGGGACTGAAGGGGGCCTGCGAGGCCATCTGGCAGTTCAACGTGGGGCTGATCGACGCGCTGTGCGACGTGGTGCCCGCTGTCAAGCCCCAGAGCGCCTACTATGAGAACCTGGGCTGGCAGGGGATGGAGATGCTGGAGCGCACCATCCGCTATGCCAAGGAGAAGGGGCTGTTTGTCATTGCCGACATCAAGCGGGGCGACATCGGCTCCACCGCAGCCGCCTATGCCGAGGGCTGGCTGTCCGGCGCGCCCATTGAGGGGCAGGTGTTCAAGTCCTTTGACGCCGACTGCGTCACCCTCAACGGCTATATGGGCTCCGATTCCATCAAGCCCTTCCTGGAGGCCGCCAAGGGGGAGGACAAGTGCGCCTTTGTGCTGGTCAAGACCTCCAATCCCGGCTCCGGTGAGTTGCAGGACCTGAAGATCGCCGACGGCCGCACCATCTATGAGGCCATGGGCGAGCTCAACGAGTCCATCGCCGCCGGCACCGAGGGCCAGTACGGCTTCACCATGGCGGGTGCCGTCACCGGAGCCACCTATCCGGAGCAGATCCAGGATTTACGGGCCCGGCTTCCTCATACGTTCTTCCTGGTACCCGGCTACGGAGCCCAGGGGGGCACCGCCGAGGATGTGAAGTACGCCTTCAACGAGAAGGGCCACGGGGCCATCGTCAACTCCTCCCGGGGCATCATGTGTGCCTGGAAAAAGACCGGTGGAGACGGACACGATTTCCAGGAGGCTGCGAGAAACGCCGCCATCGCCATGAAGGAGGACATCGCCCGGTTCGTGACCATCCAGTAAATGTGCTTGTTCCGGCAAACTTTGTGAGCTGCAAGGAGGACAATATGGAAGAGACACGCACCCGGAGCTGCCCAAGCTGTGGAGCGGAGATGGAATGCAAACTGCAAAATTTCTCCATTGGAGCCGACGGCGGCGGCGGTCTGTGGACCCTGCTGGCCGACCAGTATGAGGTGGATTTGTATGCCTGCCCTGCGTGCGGTAAGGTCGAACTGTATACTGCTGCATTTTCCGAAGAGCCGAAGCCTGCACCCTACTGGTGTGAGCACTGTCAGGAAGAACGGGAGGATCAGCTCTGCCCGGTCTGCGGACAGGTGGGGCTGTTGATGGAGGAGCATCTTCGGAATTTGGAACAGGCTGAGCAAATCCAAAGCGGCTCTGTCGTCCAAGAGAACGGCGCTCAGCCGGAGGAGCGTTCGGGATTCCGTTTTCCCTGGCAGAAAAAGAAGGTCCCCTGGGAGAAGTAGCAGGAGCTTTCAAAGTGAACAGGAGGGATTTTGATGGCAAACTGCATCCTGTGCGGCCAGAAGGTTGGGTTTCTGGACCGGAAGAACTATATGTTTCACGGCGTGGCACAGACGTTGTGCATCGGCTGTACCGCCCGGCTGGACAACGCCTTGCCTCAGGAGCGGGAGGAGCTGCTCCGGCAGATGCTGGACTCCCCGGATCTGGAGGATGGGGAGCGCATCCGGGCCGACTTGAACACCGGAAAGCACTGTCCCGCCTGCGGCGGGACGCTGGAACGGCGGCTGCGGAAGTTCTCCATCGGCGCGGACGGCTATGGGGGATTGACCTCCATAGGTCTGGAACAGTTTGAAGTGGACCTGTATGTCTGTTCCAAGTGCCGCAGGGTGGAGCTGTATGCCGCCGAGCCTGAGGAGCCCCTCCGGACGGAGCGGGAGGACCAGGTGACCTGCCCGGTGTGCGGCACCAGGCACAGCGCTCTGTGCGGCTGCCCCACCTGCGCGGTACAGGCCGCGTACACACCCCACGCCGCCCGGTCTGAGCAGAAGCAGAGTCCGGAGCCCGCCCCTGCGCCGGAGCGGGAAAAGCATACCTTTCCCTGGCAGAAAAAGAAGGTCCCCTGGGAGAAGTGAGCGATTCCCAGGGCGGTTTGAGAAGGCTCTGTTCTGACAGGGCGATAAAGAAAGCGGTGATCGATCGTGAAAGTAGAACGCAAATGTAAGATCGTCTCCAAGGAGCAGATGGGAGATGCAATCTATATGGTGCTGGAGGCGGGGGACATGGTCCGCACCTCCTTCCGGGCGCCGGGACAGTTTGTTCATGTGAAGTGCGGCGAGGGCCTGCTGCTGCGCCGGCCCATCTCCGTATGCTCCTGCATGGAGGACGAGCCGGTGGACACGCTGGCCATCGTCTTTGAGGTCCGGGGCGAGGGCACCGACTGGCTGGCCCGCCGCCCTGTGGGCCACAGTCTGGATGTGCTGGGCCTGGCGGGCAACGGCTTTGCCATGAAGCCGGAGGGCCGCTATCTGCTGGTGGGCGGCGGCATCGGGATCCCGCCCATGCTGGGCTGCGCCCAGTACACCCAGGGCAAGTCCACCGCCATCCTGGGCGGCCGGTCGGCAGATAAGATCATTCTGCAAGACCGCTTCCAGGACAAGTGCGCCAAGGTGCTGATTGCCACCGACGACGGCTCTCTGGGCCATCACGGCTTTGTGGACGCCTTGGTCCGCCAGGAGTTGGAGGGGGATCAAAATTACGATGCCGTGCTGGCCTGCGGTCCCCGCCCCATGCTGCGGAATGTGGCCAGAGTGGCGGAGAAATTCGGCGTCCCCTGTCAGGTGTCCATGGAGGAGCGGATGGGCTGCGGCGTAGGGGCCTGTCTGGTGTGCGCCTGCGACATGGCTGACGGAAGCCGGAAGCACGTGTGCAAGGATGGGCCGGTCTTTGATTCCAGGGAGGTGAACTGGGATGTCTAATGTGGATATGCGCGTCACCCTGGCAGGGATGACCATGAAAAACCCGGTGGTGGTGGCCTCCGGGACCTTTGGCTTCGGCCGGGAGTACAGCCAGTTTTTTGATCTCAGCGAGTTGGGCGGCATCTGCGCCAAGGGGCTGACCCTGCTTCCCAGGGAGGGCAACCCCGCCCCCCGGATCGCAGAGACCCCCATGGGCATCCTGAACTCCGTGGGCCTGCAGAACCCCGGGGTGGACGCCTTTATTGCCGAAGAGCTGCCCTTTTTGCGGCAGTATGATGTAAAGGTGATTGCCAACATCTCAGGCAACACCCCCGAGGAGTACGGCGTCATGTGCGAAAAGCTGGCCGGGGCCGGGGTGGACATGATCGAGGTGAACATCTCCTGCCCCAATGTGAAGGCGGGGGGGCTGGCCTATGGCACCCGGCCGGAGCTGGCCGCCGAGGTGACGGAGATGGCCAAGTCCCACGCGGGGAGCGTGCCGGTGATGGTAAAGCTGTCCCCCAACGTCACCGACGTCACCGAGATCGCCCGGGCGGTGGAGGCGGCGGGAGCGGACGCAGTTTCCCTCATCAACACCATCCGGGGGATGCGCATTGACGTGAACACCCGCCAGCCCATTTTGAAGATGAACACCGGCGGTCTGTCCGGCCCCGCCGTGCTGCCCGTGGCGGTGCGGATGGTCTGGGAGGTGTCCCAGGCGGTCAAGGTGCCCGTGCTGGGCATGGGCGGCGTCAGCAAGGGGGAGGACGCGGCCCAGCTGATGCTGGCCGGAGCCTCCGCCGTGGCGGTGGGCACCGCCCTGTTTGCCGACCCCATGGCCCCGATCAGGGTACGGGACGGCTTGGAGGCCATTGCCGCCCGCCAGGGGCTGTTTGCCGTCCGGGAGCTGACCGGAGCGGTGCGCCCCTGGTAAGGAAAAGGGGAGTCGTGTTATGACAACGATCTATCTGATCCGCCACGCGGAGGCGGAGGGGAACCTCTACCGCCGGATCCACGGCTGGTATGACGCCCTGGTCACGGAGAACGGCTGGAAGCAGATCAAGGCCCTGGAGGCGCGGTTTTCCGGCGTGCCTGTGGATGCGGTCTGGTCCAGCGACCTGTACCGCACCCGGGCCACCGCCCGGGCCGTCTATGTGCCCAAGGGACTGGAGCTGCACACAGATCCCGGCCTGCGGGAGGTCCACATGGGCCGCTGGGAGGACCGTACCTGGGGCGAGGTGCGCCGGACGGAGGGGGAGCGGCTCCTCCAGTTCAACCACAGCGACCCCGCGTGGGTCGCCCCCGGCGGCGAGAGCCTGGGGGAGGTCGGGGCCCGGGTGGAGCGCGCCATCCGGCGCATCGCCGTAGAGCACCCCGGCCAGACGGTGGCTGTATTCAGCCACGGCACCGCCATCCGCCAGTTTCTGGCCAATGTGAAGGGGATCCCGCCGGAGGAGTGGCACGCCCTGCCCCATGCGGACAACACCTCCGTGACCTGCCTGGCCTGGGACGGCGAGGCCTTCCATGTGGTGTTTGAGGGGGATAATTCCCATCTGGATGACTCCATCTCCACCCTGGCGCAGCAGTCCTGGTGGCGGAAGGGGGCGCAGAAGAAGGAGGATGTGAACCTTTGGTACCGTCCCCTGGACTCTGCGGCGGACCGGGAGTTCTATCTGGACGCCCGCCGGGACGTCTGGATCTCCACCTATGGGGCGGACCTGCCCTTTGACGGCCCCGCGTTCTGGGAGGGGGCGGAGCGGGCGCTGGCTCAGGACCCCATGGCGCTGACTGTGGCCATGGCGGGGGAGGAGCCCGCCGGCCTGCTCCAGCTGGACCCCCAGCGGGACCGGGAGGAGGGGGTGGGCTTCCTCTCCCTGTACTACATGACGCCTGCGTTCCGCTTTCGGGGGCTGGGTGTGCAGCTGCTGGGTCAGGCGGTCTCCTTTTACCGGGGACTGGGCCGGACCTCCCTGCGCCTGCGGTGCGCCCCTGACGGTGCGGCCCGGAAGTTTTATGAGAAGCACGGCTTCCTCAAAACGGCGGAGGGGCAGATCGGGCCCCTCTCCCTGGACGTGCTGGAGAAGTACATCGGTTATGACCGCTGATTATGGCGGGATATTCTGAGGAGACGGCGGGAAAAGTCTGTTGAAGGGCCTGAATTTTGGGTAAGATGCAGAGGAAAGCCCGCTTGTTCTCCGGCCGCGCCTGTACTATAATAGGGCGGGACCGGATCCGCTCCCCACTCCGCCGGAGCGGGGATGCGGACCGTCAGGAAAACCGAGGGCCCGCGTCCGGCGGGCCGATTTTTTGATCGAGGTGTGTCTGTATGAAGCCCGACATTCATTCTTATATCCGTCCCGGCGCCCACGCCCACCTGGTGGGCATCGGCGGCGTGTCCATGTCCCCGCTGGCCGAGGTGCTCCACGGGGCGGGAGTGGTCATCAGCGGCTCCGACCTCCATGAGAGCGCCGCGGTGGACCATCTGCGGGCGCTGGGGATCCCGGTGGTCATCGGCCACCGGGGGGAGAGCGTCCGGGGGGCGGGCTGTGTGATCCGTACCGCCGCCGTCCACGATGATAATCCGGAGATCGCCGCCGCCCATGCCGCCGGGATCCCGGTCTTTGAGCGGGCGGAGGCCTGGGGGGCCATCATGCGCCGCTATGAGAACGCCCTGTGCGTGGCCGGCACCCATGGCAAAACCACCACCACCTCCATGTGTACCCACATCTTTTTGGCCGCCCAGCGGGATCCCACGGTGATGATCGGCGGGACGCTCCCCGCCCTGGGCGCGGGGCACCGGGTGGGGCAGGGGGACACCATTATTCTGGAGTCCTGTGAGTACTGCAACTCCTTCCTGTCCTTCTTCCCCACTGTGGCGGTGATCCTCAATGTGGACGCCGACCACTTGGACTTCTTCAAGGACCTGGAGGATGTGAAGCGCTCCTTCCGCCGCTTCGCGGAGCTGGTCCCCCAGGGGGGCTGTGTGGTGGCGGACGGCGATGACGCCAACACTATGGACGCCCTGCGGGGATTGGAGCGGCCCATGCTCACCTTCGGCCTGGAGCAGGGGGACATCCACTGCGGAGGACTGACCTGGGAGGGTGGGTTCCCCTCCTTTGACCTGATCGTCCGAGGGGAGAAGCTGGGGCGCATTGAGCTCAGTGTCCCCGGCGTCCACAATGTACGCAACGCTCTGGCCGCCGCCGGTGCTGCCCTCCAGCTTGGGGTGCCCTTCTCCGCCATCCGGGACGGCCTTCGGGACTTCCATGGAGCAGGCCGCCGGTTTGAGCACAAGGGGGAGTTCCACGGCGCGGCGGTGTATGACGACTACGCGCATCACCCCGGCGAACTGCAGGCCCTGCTGACCACGGCCCGGAGCCTGGGATACCGGCGGGTGATCTGTGCCTTCCAGCCCCACACCTACACCCGAACGAAGGAGCTGTTTGACCAGTTCGTCCAGGTGCTCCAGCTGCCGGACAAGGTGCTTTTGGCGGAGATCTTCGCCGCCCGGGAGACGGATACTTTGGGGATTTCCTCCCGGGATCTGGCCCAGCGCATCCCGGGTGCGGAGTTCTGCCCCACCTTGGAGGAGGTCGCCCAGCGGCTGGCTCAGCTGGCTCAGCCGGGGGATCTGATCCTGACTGTGGGCGCGGGGGACATCTATCTGGCGGGGGAGCGCCTGCTGGCGGAGCAGTGAGGCGCGAACTGCCGCTGACCCAATGAAAACGAAAACGCCGCCGGCGCTGAACGCGCCGGCGGCATTTATATTCTGTGTTCCGGGGCGCTGGGTCACAGCCCGTTGACTATGTTGCCAGGACGGCCGCCCTCCAACATAGCTTGGACTGAGGCCCACATCCAGGCGTGAGAGCGGCGGAAGGAGGCGGAAGTGATACCGCCCAGATGGGGGGCGTAGACCACCCGGTCCCGCACCTCCGGGGGGAGATCCACCAGCGGATGGTCGCCGGGGGTGGGCTCCGGGGATAGGACGTCGAAGCCCGCACCCCCAAGACGGCCCTCGATCAGCGCCTGGCGGACCGCCTGGTTGTCCAGAAGGTCGCCCCGGGCGGTGTTGATGAGGATGGTCCCAGGCCGGACCTGCTCTAGAAGGGCGGCGTTGACCATGCCCTGAGTCTCTGTGGTTACGGCACAGTGAAGGGAGATCAGATCGCAGCGGGCAAACAGCTCCTCCAGAGGCAGATAGGAGATGCCGAAGCCGGCCTCCACCTCCGGCGACCGGCGGTGGGGCGCATAGTAAAACAGAGAACAACCGAAGGGCCGCAGACGGCGGGCCACCGCCTGGGCGATGTCCCCGAAGCCCACCAGGCCCACGGTGCGCTCACCCAGCTCGGGACCTCCGGCGGCCATGATCCCCTCCTTGAAGCGGATCTGCCTCCCTTCCCGCACGGCCCGGTCGCCTGGGATCCCAAAGCGCAGGGACATGAGCATGAGCATCACGGCCATCTCGGCAGTGGGGGCAGCATTGCATCCCTTGTTGTTGCAGACGAAGATGGAGCGGCGGCGGGCAGCCTCCAGGTCGATGGCGTTATAGGCTACCCCCTCAGAGTGGATCAGCCGCAGGCCGGGCATCCGGTCCATAAGGGCGCCGTCCACCGGCGCGATGGCGTCAACGAAGAGAAAGACTGTGTCTGCGTGCTGGGGGAGCATGGACCCCAAGGGCTGCTCCCGGGGGCAGAACACCAGCTCCAGGGGCAGGGATTGGACCGCGCGGGGGAGATCGGCGCGGTAACGCGCCTCGCCGCCCCAAATTAAAACCTTCATGGTGAGAGACCTCCTCAGCGGCGGAGCGATAGGACCGCCGGATTTTTTTCATTGTAGCACAGCCTCCGGGAAGAGGCAAGGATGCTGTTTGAAAGAATGAATTAGCACTCTATATTGTTGTGTGCTAGAATTTACAATTTAGACATATTGTTTGCGAGAAATGTTCATAATAGAGCCCTATAATAAAGCCAAAGTTTAAGAGAGGTCCGGGCGCTGGAGGCAGTGTCCCATGGACCGAAAGGAGTTTTGACTTATGTACGGTATGATCCCCTTTGGACGTATGAACACTTCTTGGAACGACCTGTTTGATGATTTTGAGCGCCGTATGTTCCCCGCGGACCGGAGTGAACTCCCCGCCTTCCGGACGGACATCCGGGACGAGGGCGACCATTTCCTTCTGGAGGCCGACCTGCCCGGCTTCCGGAAGGAGGACATCGACCTGCACCTTCAGAACGGCGTGCTGACCATCACAGCCAGACACCAGGAGGAGCATGAGGAGAAAAAAGAGGGCAAATACCTCTGCCGGGAGCGCCGGGCAGGCAGCTGTGCCCGGGCCTTCGACGTCAGCGGCATCCGGGAGGAGGACATCACCGCCGCCTTTGAGGATGGCGTGCTGAAGCTGACCCTGCCCAAGCAGGGAGATCCGGTCCCCCAGAGCCGCAGGATCGCCATTCAGTGACCGGATCCCGGTACAGCGGCGGGCAGGCCCACAGGGCTTGCCCGCTTGCTGCGTTTCGAGACAGAAAAATTTTCAGAAAACCGCAAATTTTCCCTTGCAAAACAGAGAGAATTGGTATATTGTAGTGTTAGCACTTAAATGATATGAGTGCTAAAAAACGCAGGATATTTGAAACCGCAAAAAGGAGGTTTCTGACATGAATATGAATCAATTTACCCAGCGGTCCCTGGCGGCCATCCAGGGGGCGCAGGAGCTGGCCGTGGAGCACGGTAACCAGCAGATCGAGCAGGAGCACCTGCTGCTGGCCCTTCTCACCGACGGGCAGGGCTTCATTCCCCAGCTGCTGTCCGCCATGGGCATGACGGTGCCCAGCTTTTCCGCCGCAGTCAAGGCGGAGGTGGAGAAGCTGCCCAAGGTGTCGGGCGGCGGCCGGGAGGCTGACAAAGTCTATGTGGCCCAGGATGTGGACCGGGCCCTCAAGGCCGCTGAATCCGCGGCCCAGGCTATGAAGGACGAGTATATCTCAGTGGAGCACATCCTGCTGGGCCTTCTGGACAGCGCCAACAGCCGCCTGAAGGAACTGTTCCGCACCTATCAGGTGAATCGGGAGGCGGTCATGCAGGCCCTGGCCTCCGTCCGGGGCAACCAGCGGGTCACCTCAGACAATCCGGAGGAGACCTATGACGCCCTGAAAAAGTACGGGACCGACCTGGTGGAGCGGGCCCGCCAGAACAAGCTGGACCCGGTCATTGGCCGGGATGATGAGATCCGCAACGTCATCCGTATCCTCTCCCGAAAAAGCAAGAATAACCCAGTCCTGATCGGCGAGCCAGGTGTGGGCAAGACTGCCATCGCCGAGGGGCTGGCCCAGCGGATCGTGAAGGGGGATGTGCCCGGCAGCCTGAAGGACAAGACCATCTTCTCCCTGGATATGGGCAGCCTGATCGCGGGGGCCAAGTACCGGGGCGAGTTTGAGGAGCGGCTGAAGGCCGTCCTGAACGAAGTGAAGAAGTCTGAGGGGCGCATCATCCTCTTCATTGATGAGCTGCACACCATCGTTGGGGCGGGCAAGACGGAGGGCTCCATGGACGCGGGCAATCTGCTCAAGCCCATGCTGGCCCGGGGCGAACTGCACTGCATCGGGGCCACCACCCTGAACGAGTACCGGCAGTATATCGAAAAGGACGCCGCGCTGGAGCGGCGCTTCCAGCCGGTCATGGTGAACGAGCCCACGGTGGAGGACGCCATCGCCATCCTCCGGGGGCTGAAGGAGCGGTATGAGGTGTTCCACGGGGTGAAGATCACCGACGGTGCCATTATTGCCGCCGCCACTCTGAGCAACCGGTATATCACCGATCGGTTCCTACCCGACAAGGCCATCGACCTGGTGGACGAGGCCTGCGCCATGATCCGTACGGAGATTGACTCCATGCCGACTGAGCTGGATGTGATCCGCCGCAAGATCATCCAGCACGAGATCGAGGAGGCCGCCCTGAAGAAGGAGACGGATAAGCTGTCTCAGGAGCATCTGGCAGACATTCAGAAGGAACTGTCTGAGATGCGGGACGAGTTCAACGCCAAAAAGACCCAGTGGGAGAATGAGAAGAACGCCATTGGGAAGGTACAGAAGCTGCGCTCCGACCTGGAGGAGGCCAACGCCCAGCTGGAGAAGTCCCAGCGGGAGTACGATCTCAACCGGGCCGCGGAGCTCCAGTACGGACGGATCCCCGAGCTGAAGAAGCAGCTGGAGGCGGAGGAGCAGATCGCCAACGAGGGCAAGGCCCGCTCTCTGCTCCGGGACAAGGTCACCGAGGAGGAGATCGCCCGGATCATCCAGCGCTGGACCGGCATCCCGGTGGCCCGTCTGATGGAGGGGGAGCGGGAGAAGCTGCTCCACCTGGAGGACATCCTCCACCGCCGTGTGGTGGGCCAGGATGAGGCGGTGCGTCTGGTGAGCGAGGCCATCCTGAGAAGCCGCGCAGGCATCGCCGACCCGGGGAAGCCCATTGGCTCCTTCCTGTTCCTGGGCCCCACCGGCGTGGGCAAGACCGAGCTGGCCAAGACCCTGGCTGAGGCCCTGTTTGACAGCGAGAAAAATCTGGTGCGCATCGACATGAGCGAGTATATGGAGAAGTTCTCCGTCTCCCGCCTCATCGGAGCGCCTCCCGGATATGTGGGCTATGAGGAGGGCGGCCAGCTCACCGAGGCGGTGCGGAGAAAGCCCTACTCTGTCATCCTCTTTGACGAGGTGGAGAAGGCCCACCCGGATGTGTTCAATATCCTGCTTCAGGTGCTGGACGACGGGCGGATCACCGACAGTCAGGGCCGGACCGTGGACTTTAAGAACACCGTGATCATCCTGACCTCCAACCTGGGCAGCCAGTTCCTGCTGGACGGCATCGGGACGGACGGAGAGATCAGCCAGGAGGCCCGGGACCAGGTCAATGAGCTGCTCAAGCGGTCCTTCCGCCCGGAGTTCCTCAACCGGCTGGACGAGATCGTGTTCTATAAGCCGCTGACCCGGGAGAACATCACCCATATCATCGACCTGATGGTCACCGATCTGAACCGCCGCCTGGAGGACAAGCAGCTCACCGTGGAGCTGACCCCCGCGGCCAAGGACCACATCATCGAGGCGGCCTACGACCCCATCTACGGGGCGCGGCCCCTGCGCCGGTATCTCCAGCACACGGTGGAGACGCTGATCAGCAGAAAGATCGTCTCCGACCAAGTGGAGCCCGGTTCCCGCATCACGGTGGAATATCGGGACGGCGAGCTGACGGTGGACAGCCGGGAGGTGCTCACCGGCGAGGTCATTGACGGCTGACAGGCCGGATCAAAGCTGAAGGAAGAAAGAATGCCCGGACTGCAGCGCGGTCCGGGCATCTCTCTGTTTAAAGCGGTTTCGCTCCCGGCTCCTTCCGGCTGCAGCAGTTTCGAAAATTGGAGAGGGCGCAGATAAGTGCAAGGATCAAAAGGGAGAGCCACAGGCCCTCCCTCCAGCCGGGGACGGCCAGGTGCATCCCAAAGCCTGCCGCCCCCCACAGGGAGGCCAAAAGCAAAAGCAGGACGCCGTTGGCCAACTGGGCGGAGCGCTGACATCGGACGAAATATCCCAGAAGAAATTCCCCGAAAAAGTAGAGGACCAACATTCCGGAGAGGGCGAATTGCCAATGCTTCTGGGCGGTATATTCTGACCACTGGGACGGGCTGAGGATCCCGGCCGCGGCGATCCGCCGGTATTCCCGGATGCTGAGCCACAGACTGAGCAGATTCAAAAGTCCCGCGAGCAAGACGAACCATTTGTGTACAGGGCGCTTCCAAAAGGAAAAACCATTTGTCTGACTGCTTTGCTTATGGCGCATGGCAGTGTACCTCCTTTAATGTGGAAGTAAAAGGGACTTTTTCAAAACAATGATACCATTTGAGGTGGTGAGAGTGCAAGTATAAAAATATAAGCTGCAGAAATGTGTCCCGGCCTTTCTGCGGCAAAAGGTGAGGCGCACTCTTGCCCGACAGCCCGGTTTGTGCTATGATACGAAAGAACCGGGCCGGCAGGCCCGTGACCTGCTATTGGAAAGGAACTCGAAGCTTTATGATGAATTTGAAACGATTGGGCGCCCTCTCCCTGTCCGTGGTGCTGGCACTGTCCGCCCTGAGCGGCTGCAAGAGCGGGAATGATGGGGGAGAGTCCTCCAGCTCCAGCCAGACAGACGCCTCCTCCAGCGCTGCCGTCCAGGTGGAGCCGATGGATCTCACCGGGGTCACAGACCCCTATCTGGCGGCCGCCGGCCTGGCCGGGAACACGGTGGTGGCCACGGCGGGAGGGGCGGAGATCACCGCGGACAGCCTGCTGTACTGGCTGACCTATGGCATCGACGGCTCCGCGCAGTATTACAGTATGCTCGGCATGGGCGAGATGCCTTGGGATACCGAGGTGGACGGCAAGACCCTGGAGGAAGCCCTGATGGACTCCGCACTCCAGACGGCGGCCCTGTACGCCCTGCTGCCCGGCCTGGCGGAGCAGGAGGGGGCGGCGGCCTCCCCCGATGTGGACCAGCGGGCGGAGGAGGCTCTGGCCTCCATGGCGAAGGACAGCGGCGGCGATCAGATGCTGGATCATGCCCTTTGGGCCAGCGCGCTGACCCGGGATCTGTTCAAGCAGATGATGCGGGTGAACGATATGAACGGCCAGCTTCAGGACAAGCTGTACGGCGAGGGGACGGCGGGCTATCCCAGCGACGCCCAGGTCCTGTCTTATGCCCAGGACGAGAAGGGGATCTACCGGGCCAAGCACATTCTGCTCAAGACGGTGGACACCGACAAGCCGGTCACCGACGAGAACGGAAACCCCACCGGAGAGTACGAGGCGCTGGATGACGCCGTAGTGGCCGAGAAGAAGGCCCTGGCGGAGGACCTGCTCTCCCAGCTCCAGGCCGCGGAGGACAAGGAGGCCCTGTTCGACCAGCTGATGGCGGAGCACAGCGAGGATACGGACGCCGACGGCGCGGTGAACAGTCCTGAGGGCTACACCACGGTGAAAGGCCAGATGGTGGAGCCCTTTGAGAAGGCCGCCCTGTCCCTGAAGGATGGGGAGATCAGCGGGATCGTGGAGAGCGTCTATGGCTACCACATCATCCTGCGCCTCCCCCTGGACCCCGCCGACTACCGCACGGATTACATCGCCGACCGGATGGCCCAGCTCCAGCAGGGGTGGCTGGACGCCAATCCCCCCCAGCCCACGGAGGAACTGGAGAAGATCAACCCCTCTGAGTTCTACGGGAAACTCCAGTCCCTGCGGGCCGCGGTCCAGGAGGAGCTGGAGGCTCTGGCTCCGGACAGCAGTGCTTCCGGATCTAGTTCTTCCGCAGGATCTTCCGCAGGCTGAGAAAATCACCAATATTGTATAGTTCTCAAACGGATCTGCCGCTTTGCGGTGGATCCGTTTTCTTGTCTGGGGGTTGCTTTTTCTCCAAAAAACCGGTAAAATTCACTCGTCTGTGGGCCGCAGCCGGGCTGCGGCAGAAAGGAACGGAATATGAGCGAATTTAAGGGAAGTCAAAACTATGTAGCCTCAGAGGAACTGATGCGGGCGGTGAACATCGCCATGGTGCTGGAAAAGCCCCTTTTGATCAAGGGCGAGCCGGGGACTGGCAAGACCATGCTGGCCGAGGCCATCTCCCAGGCGCTGGGAAAAAAGCTGATCATCTGGAACATCAAGTCCACCACCAAGGCCCAGGACGGCTTATACGTCTATGACGTGGTGCAGCGTCTGTACGACAGCCAGTTCGGCGGCGATGGCGTGGACAACATTGAAAAATATGTGAAGCTGGGCAAGCTGGGAGAGGCCTTCACCGCCGGCGAGCAAGTGATCCTGCTCATCGATGAGATCGACAAGGCGGACCTGGAGTTCCCCAACGACCTGCTGTGGGAGCTGGACCGGATGGAGTTCCACATCCCGGAGACGGGGCGCACCGTCACCGCCAAACACCGCCCGGTGGTCATCATCACCTCCAACGCGGAGAAGGAGCTGCCTGACGCCTTCCTGCGCCGGTGCGTGTTCCACTACATTGAGTTCCCGGACCGGGAACTGATGGCGGAGATCGTCCGGGTCCACTTCCACGACCTGGACGAGGCGCTGCTCACCCAGGTGCTGGAGGCCTTTTATCGCATCCGGCAGCTGCCCAGCATCAAGAAGAAACCCTCTACCAGCGAGATCATCGACTGGCTCCGGGCCCTGGTCCACGGCGGGGTGGATCCCAGCCGGGTGGTGAAGGAGGTGCCCTATCTGGGGGTGCTGCTGAAGAAGAATGAGGACATGGACGCCCTGCGGCGGACCTGGAAGTGAGCCCATGTTTGAGGAATTTCTCTATACTCTCCGGCGGGGCGGGCTGAAGGTCTCCCTCACCGAGTGGATGGCCCTGATGGAGGCCCTGGAGAAGGGGCTGCACGGCTCCAGCTTTACCGGCTTTTACCACCTGTGCCGGGCGCTTCTGGTGAAGAGTGAGGCGGATTTCGACCGCTTCGACCGCTGTTTTCTCCAATACTTCCGGGACGTGCCCTTTGAGCAGGAGGTATCCCAGGAGCTGCTGGACTGGCTGGACCGTCCGGACGTTCTGAGCGACTATGCCAATTGGGACGAGGAGCAGGCCAGGCTCAACGAGCTGCTCTCCGAGGAGGAGATCGAGCAGATGCTCAAGGAGCGGATGGAGGAGCAGAAGGAGGAGCACAACGGCGGGAAATACTGGGTGGGCACCCACGGAATGTCCACCTTCGGCAACTCTGGGCTGTCCCCCAAGGGGATCCGGGTGGGGGGCCAGGGAAAGCACCGCCGCGCCTTCCGGGTGGCGGGGGAGCGCCGATTCCGGGATTTCCGTGGGGACAACACCCTGGATACCCGTCAGTTCCAGGTGGCCCTCAAGCACCTGCGGCAGTACTCCGGGCTGGTGGATCTGCCTCCCACCGAGTTTGATGTGGGCAACACCATCCAGGACACCGCCGAGCACGGCGGGATGCTCACCGTACGCTATAAAAAGCCCCGGCAGAACACGGTGAAGGTGCTGCTGATGATGGACTCCGGCGGCTCTATGGACTACTACGCCCAGCTGTGCTCCGCCCTGTTCCAGGCGGTGAGCAAGGTGGGCCACTTCAAGGACCTGAAGGTGTATTACTTCCATAACTGCCCCTATGGCCGGGTCTATACGGACCCCAGCCTGCTCCCCTCCGGGTCGGTGCAGACGGAGTGGCTGCTGTCCAACCTGTCCTCGGAGTATAAGGTCATTTTTGTGGGGGACGCCCAGATGGCCCCCTATGAGTTGACTGGGGGCTGGTATTACAACCGGGACCGGGATCCCAGCCTGCCCCAGTGCGGCATGGACTGGCTGGAGCGCTTCCGGGACAAGTATCCCCATATTATATGGGTCAATCCCAGCGAGCGCCCCTCCTGGGGCCAGTACTGGTGCGAGACTTATGACGCCATCGCCCGGGTGTTTCCCATGTTCCCCCTGACGGTGGACGGCCTGGAGGACGGGATGAAAAAGCTGCTGGCGCGGTGAGGCGGCGGCAGTCGCTGCCCATCCCGCGTCTCCCCGGCGGCCTTCGTGGGAAATATAAGGGGGCGGCGCGCCCCTCCCGCCGGTTTTCCCCCGCAAAAATTAGATTCTGGGCGCTCAGGCACTCCTCCGCTGGGAGAACATGAAAAAGACGGGAGAAAAATGCTGGTTTTACTTGAAAATATTGGCTGAGTGTGCTACATTTGAACATAGAACAAAATTCATATTTTGTTCTATCTGGAACACAGCCCCATGGGGCTGTCTCTCTCCATTTAGGAGAGAGACAAGCCTTTGTGGACTGGCTGGCGGACCAAATCAAATGATGTAAAGGAGTGTCTAGAAGTGAAAAAGCGGCTATTGGCAAGCCTGATGTGTCTGTGCCTGCTGGTAGGGTTACTTCCTGCCACAGCACTGGCGGCGGAGGAAACACAGGATGGAGAGCCACCTGTCTCTGAGCCGGTCACGTCTGCTTCGGCAGATGGCTACACAGATTGGGGCAGTGAAGATTCCCTGCCAACGAGCGGCGCCTATCGATTGACTGGCGATGTAACTATTAAGCCTACCTTTTCTGATTATGCAACTGTCACAAAAAGCCTGGTCCTGGACCTGGCTGGCCATACCGTCACGGTGAGCGATGAAGAAGACGGAAACTATGCCTATTTTGTAAATTCTTCGAATGCAAGCCTGGTAATTGAAGACAGCGTTGGTGGGGGTAAAATCACCAATGCTGGAACAAGTGACAGGATGTTAACTTTGATCCAAGTCAATAGCGGCAACTTTGAGCTGAAGGGTGGTACGTTGGAAAATACTTCGTCCATGGGCTCTGCGCTCTATTTGAATTCCTCCAGCACAGCCACCCTTTCCGGCGGTACTGTGGTCAACACTGCAAGCGGTGGCCGTGCGGCGTTTGTCAATTCGTCTGCCCAGTTGACCATGACGGGCGGAGAGATCAAAAACACTGAGAACGGCGGGGACGCAGTTTATATCAATGGTACAGCCGCCTTTACCATGGAGGGCGGCAAGGTCACCCAGGAATCTACATATAGTACTTCCGCCGCCATCTGTGCGAATAATAGTGCCACATCCATTTCCATTTCCGGCGGAGAGGTCGTGTCCGAGTCCATGGGCGTTTATGCCGCATTTACTCCAGTTTCTGTGACTGGCGGCACCTTCCAAACGGAGAGCCATGCGTTTCAGACCCGCAACACGACCATTAAACCTGCCGCGGACAAAACAGTCCGCGTAAACAGTAAAGGTGCTGTTTTCTATACGTTCAGCGAATCCAATAATAAGGTGTTGGACGGCGAGTTTACAGCTTCCGCACTGACGAAAGCTTATACGCAAGAAAAGGCGTCGAACCTCACGGTCTCCGGCAGCACCTTTGACATTGAGAAGGTGGTCGCTTCTGCGGGCGATAATTCCAATATCACCATCAGCGGTGGCAAATTTACCTGCAAGGTCCAAGATCAATATTTGGAAGAAGGATTGACTCAGGGGCAGGATGGAACTGTTGGCACTGTTGACGATGTGTTTGCAGCTGAGATTTGGAGAGAGGGCAAGCAATGCGGTCGCTATCCGACTTTGGAAGCTGCGTTGGAGCAGGTACAGTCTAACGATACTGTGAAGCTGGCTGCTGGCAAGGAAATCTCTCTGAGCAAGCCTATTGAGATTAGTAACAAAGTGCTTACTCTAGATCTAAATGGCGGCACGATCAAGGCTGGAAATGATTTTCAGGGAAATCAGGTTATCTCTGTAAAAGAAGCAGGTAATCTGACGATTATGGATACCAGCGACGGAAAAACAGGTATGATCGCTGGCGCAAATCGTGCAATCGTTGTCTCCGGCACGGGTTCAAAGGTAACGATTCAGGGAGGAAAAGCTTCCGGTACACAATATGCGGTACTGGTAACTAGTGAAGCTTCTCTGGAGGTCAGCGGCGGCATTGTGACGGTAGCAGAGCCCGGCACAAGCCAAGAACCTGCCATTCATGTTCAGCTGAAGAGCTCTTTGAAAATTTCGGGAGGAACGATTGTTGGTGGACAGGGAGAAAATGGCGGCGCAGTAAATGCCTTGTCCTCCAAAGTGGAGCTGAGTGGAAATGCGAAGCTTACTGGATATTCAGGTATAGCACTGTTCAATGTGGATGGTAAGAATCAACTCAGTAATGCTCCAGATGCGGTTTCTTCTACCCTAACGATGTCCGGCGGTACAATAGAAGCGAAAGTTTTTGCGATGTCTGGAAATAATACTCAGTCCGCAGGCAGTGTGGCAACGATTACTGGCGGCAGTCTGACATCAACCGAGGGAACTGCTATTTACTGGCCGATGGAGGGTGCGCTGACCATTGGCGGCAATGCGGTTGTTACCGGCGGTACCGGCATTGAGGCCAAGATGGGCACGATCACCATTCAGGACAACGCAAAGGTCATTGGTGCGGCAGAGTATAAAGCTGGTGAACCCACAAACGGCGGATCTTCTCCGGAGGGCTCCGCTCTGCTGCTGTCCACGCAGATGTACGGCACATCTGGACAGTATAAGACGGACAATCAGCTAAAGGTCAATATCACCGGCGGCACCCTGTCCAGCAATCAGGGCAATGCTGTGACGGTTTACAACACGGAGAAAAATGAAGTACAGACAGCGATGGTCAATGTGTCCGGCGGTGCATTCGAGGCAGAAAAAGCCGCCATCATCTCCGTGACTAAGGGTGGTAATATTGTAACCACCACGGAGAACACTCAAACGACCAGCAAATCCCATACAACCTTGACGGTTTCCGGCAGTGTGGCTCCTACCTCCATTGACGCAAATGGCAGAACGACTTATTACACAGATGTGACCAACGCTATCCAGAGCGTTAGTCAGGATACTGACGCCGAGACTCAGATTACGGTTTTTGGAAATGCCACCATCTCCACAGATGTGGAACTGAATGGCAAGATCACCTTGGTGGTAACTCCTGGCACACAATTGAACGCCGATGTGACCTCCGGCGAGAGCGGCATGGTTGTTGTGACAGAGAAGGACGCAAATGGAAATACAGTCTATAAGCTTGTTGAGACACCTGAGAATCCTGCACAAGACTATGTTGCGTCGATTGCCGTAAACGATCAGACTGCATATTTCCAGACCCTGGCGGATGCTGTGAAGACGGTTCAGGATGGACAGACCATTACTCTGCTGAAAAATAGCGATGTAGCAGGAACGATCACGGTCTCCAGAGCAGTGACCTTTACCCTGGATCAGAAAAACTTTACCATGAAGGACACCATTGCCGCAGGCGATGGATTTGTCCTCACTCAGAGTGGCAATACCTATACGGTCAGTGTTTATGTTCCTCCTGTGACACCGCCCGACCGTCCCTCCGGTGACTCCTCCGACAACGAGCGCACCTACGCCATTATCACTGAGGACGATGGAAACGGCTCCGTGACCGTCAGCGCGGACGAGGCCTCTGCCGGAACCCGCATCACTGTCACCGTGAAGCCCGATGCGGGTTACGAGCTGGACGAGCTGACCGTCACCGACACCAAGGGCAAGGACCTGAAGGTCACCAAGCGGTCCGAGACCACCTACACCTTCCACATGGCGGACAGCAAGGTCACCGTGGAGGCCAGCTTCGCCAAGGACGGGACTGTTCAGCAGCCTGACACCCGCTTTGACGATGTGGCCAAGAGCGCCTGGTACTACAAGGCGGTGGAGTATGTGGCCGAGAACGGGATCATGTCCGGCGTGTCCGCCCGGGAGTTCGCGCCCAACGCGGGCTTCAGCCGCGCCATGCTGGCCCAGACCCTGTACGCCATGTCCGGCAAGCCCACTGTGAAGGCGGAGGGCACATTTGCTGACGTGGCGGCCAACGCCTGGTACGCCGACGCGGTGAACTGGGCGGCGGAGAAGGGCTATGTCTCCGGTGTGGGCGACGGGAAGTTTGCCCCCGACGCCTCCATCACCCGGGAGCAGATGGCTCTGATCCTGTACCGCTACGCGGGCAGCCCGGACGCCTCCGGCATGGTCCTGCGGGAGTTCGCCGACGGGGACAGCGTCAGCGCCTACGCCGTGGACGCCATCCGCTGGGCGGTCCACGAGGGCCTGATCTCCGGCATGGAGAACAACACTCTGGCTCCCCAGGGCACTGCCACCCGGGCCCAGGTGGCCCAGATCCTGATGAACTTCCATCAGAAGCTGGACAAGTAAACAGCTGTCTTTTGTCCCCTCACGGGGGCAGAGAGATGCAAAAGCAGCGCCCCGCCGGACCGGCGGGGCGCTGCTTTACCGTTTGCCTGAGTTTCAGCGTTTGGACTTTGGGTGGAACAGGAGCGCCACCAGAAATCCGAAGAAAATGGCGGCGGTGATCCCGCCCGCGGTGGCGGTAAGCCCACCGGTGAGGGCGCCCAGAAGACCGTGCTGGGCCACAGCCTTCTGTACGCCCTTGGCCAGGGTGAAGCCGAAGCCGGTGAGGGGGACGGTAGCGCCCGCCCCGGCCCACTCCACCAGGGGGGCATACAGCCCCAGGCCGCCCAGCAGAACGCCCGCCGTAACATAGCACACCAGGATCCGGGCGGGCGTGAGCTTGGTCCGGTCCAGAAGTACCTGACCCACGGCGCACAGGACGCCGCCGCAGAGAAACGCGTTGAGATACTGCACGAAAAAACACCTCACGGTCATAGTGGAAGATGGGGCCGCCGGGCTCAAGAGGCTGGGCGGCGGTTGGAGAGGGCGATGGCGTGGCAAATCCCAGGGATGGATTCCCCCTGAAAGGAAGTGGTGGGGGAGTGAAGGGCGCCGGTGGGGCAGAAGAGGATGTTGTTCCACCGGCCGGCGCGCATCCCCGGGAGCAGATGGCCGGTGAGGACGGCCGCGGAGCAGCCGCAGCCGGAGCCGCCACAGTGAACGTCCTGACGCTTCAGATCAAAGATCATCAGGCCGCAGTCGCTGTACCGGGGGGCCAGATCCACCCCATCCCCCAGGAACAGCTCCTGAAGCAGCTCGCCCCCGAGCCGCCCCAGGTCGCCTGTGACGATGAGGTCATAGAAGCTGGGCTCCCGCCCGGTGTCCTGAAGGTGGGCGCGGATGGTGTCATAAGCGGCGGGCGCCATGGCCGCCCCCATGTTGTTGGTGTCTGTGACTCCCTTGTCCACCACTCTGCCCGGGGTGACGTGGGTGAGATAGGGACCTGGCCCCTCCAGGGACAGAAGAACGGCCCCGGCGGCGGTCACGGTCCACTGGGCAGTTGGGGTGCGCTGGCTGCCGTATTCCAGCGGTGTGCGGTACTGCCGCTCCGCGGTGCAAAAGTGGGAGGAGACCACCACCCCGGCCCGCTGCCCAAAGCCGCCGTCCAATGTCATGGAGGCCAGAGCCAGGCCCTCGCCCATGGTGGAGCAGGCACCGTACAGCCCGAAGAAGGGGAACTGATGATCCCGGGCGGCGAAGGAGGAGCTGACACACTGGTTCAGCAGGTCCCCGGCGAACAGCCAGTCCAGCTGTCCCTCTCCCGGACCAGCCTTTTCCAGGGCCAGGGCCAGGGCCTTCTGCTGCATGGCCCGCTCCGACTTTTCCCAGGTGGATTCGCCGAAGGCGTCATTCACGTCGATATAGTCGAAGCAGGCGGCCAGAGGTCCCTCCCCCTCCTTTTTCCCCACCACATTGGCGAAGGAGAGCAGGGAGGGGGGACAGGCCAGCGCCACGGTCTGCCCGCCCAGCTTTTTTGTGGTCATGCGGAACACCTCGCTGTGACAAGATAGAGGCAGTATGCGCAGAGAGAGGAGAAACTATGCAGGCTCCCCGGTTTTTTCTGGTCAAACCGGGGAGAAGATGCTATAATGTCCCTGACCCATGACCGGATATTTGGAGAGGAGCGGAGCCGATGGAAGGGATCGAGACATTGCAGCGCTGGGTGGATGAGAACAGCCGGATCGTGTTTTTCGGCGGAGCGGGGGTGAGCACCGAGAGCGGGATCCCGGATTTCCGCAGTGTGGACGGCCTGTATCACCAGCAGTACCAGTACCCTCCGGAGACCATCCTGAGCCGCAGCTTTTTTGACCGGCAGCCGGAGGAGTTTTACCGCTTCTACCGCGGCAAGATGCTGTGTCTGGACGCCAGGCCCAACGCCGCCCACAAAAAGCTGGCCGAGCTGGAGCGCGGCGGGCGGCTGCGCAGCGTGGTCACCCAGAACATCGACGGCCTGCACCAGGCGGCAGGCTCCCAGCGGGTGTGGGAGCTCCACGGCTCCGTCCTGCGCAATCGGTGTATGTCCTGCGGAAAGCCCTGGCCGGTATCCGCCGTGGCGGAGAGCGCCGGCGTGCCCCGCTGTACCTGCGGGGGCGTGATCAAGCCGGATGTGGTGCTCTATGAGGAGAGCCTGGATGCCCGGGTGCTGGAGGGCGCGCTGGAGGACATCCGGCAGGCGGATCTGCTCATCATCGGGGGGACCTCGCTGGTGGTCTATCCCGCCGCCGGGCTGGTGAACTACTACCGGGGGGACCGGCTGGTGCTCATCAATAAGTCCCCCACGCCCTATGACCGGAAGGCCGACCTGGTCCTGACGGGCTCCATCGGGGAGATTCTGGGGCAGATCCAGGTCCGGTGACCGGAAAAGAATGATGGGAGGGGCGGTTCCGGCTGCCCCTCTTGAGGAGGATCCATGACAGAATATTACATTCCCACGGGCTCCAGCGAGACGGAGTTCGTGGAAAAACGCTCCCGCTTCATCGGCCATGTCTGGCGCGTGGAGGGGGAGGAGGAGGCCCGGGCCCGCATCGAGGAGATGAAGAAGCGGTACTATGACGCCCGGCACAACTGCTGGTGCTACCTGATCCAGGACGGCCCGGTGCGCTACTCCGACGACGGGGAGCCCCAGGGGACGGCGGGACAGCCCATGCTCAACGTGTTTCAGCGGGAGGGCGTGGTCAATGTGGTATGCGTGGTCACCCGGTACTTCGGCGGGATCCTGCTGGGGGCGGGCGGACTGGTGCGCGCCTATACCCAGAGCGCCAAGGACGCCCTGGACGCCGCAGGGATCTCCGTGGTGCGCCGGTGGATCGAGGTGCTGCTGCCCTGCTCCTACGCCCAGTATGAGCGGATGAAGCTGGAGACAGAGGGTTTCGGCGGCGTGATCGCCGAGGCGGACTATGGGGCGGACATCGCCCTGACTGTTCTGCTGCCCGAGGAGCGGGCCGATGCCTTTTTGGCCCATATCCTGGATGTGACCGCCGGGACGGTGGAGGGTCTGGTGTGCGGCGAGCGGTTCCAGGATGTGCCCTGGCGGCCCCCGGTATGGAAAGAAGGAGGACCACATGGATGATTTGAAGAGGGCCCTGGCGGCCTGTATGGAGGAGTATGACCGGGAGATCCGGCAGGCGGTGTCCCAGCTGCGGCCGGGGGACGGCTTTATGGGGCTGGGCCGGGATCCCCGGCGGGAGCCCTGCCACCTCCGGTTTTATGAATCGGCGGGGGCACTGGTGGACCGGGCTGTCCGGGAGGGGCTGGCCCCGGAGGCGGCGGCGGAGACCGCCCGCTTCCTGCTGACCCTAAGCCAGGCGGAGGAGTACCATGAGCTGACCGCTCCCATGCGGGAGGCCGCCCAGGGTCATGTTCTGGCTCTGACAGAGCTGCTCCCACCGGAGACAGCGGCGGAATTGGTGGAGTGGTACCGGGGGAAATACCGCCGGTCTCAGCGGCTCCCAGTGCAGAAAAAGGTGCTGGCCGCTCTGGAGCGGCGGGGAAAGGGGGCCTGAGATGGAGCAAGGAAGCTACTGTGGGAGCCGCGGCGCGGGCGGCGTGAGCAGTTTGACCCTCCACATCTTGGCGATGGCCTTTATGCTCTGCGACCATATCTGGGCTACGCTGGTGGCCGGGCAGGACTGGCTGACCTGTGTGGGCCGCCTCGCCTCTCCGATTTTCGCGTTTCTGCTGGTGGAGGGCTTTTTCCACACCCGGGATCTGAGGCGGTATGTCCTGCGCCTGCTGCTGCTGGCCCTGCTGTCGGAGATCCCCTTCGACCTGATGTATGCCGGGACCCCCTTTTTCCCGTTCCACCAAAATGTGATCTGGACCTTCCTGATCGCCCTGTTCTGTATGTGGGTCATAGAGCGGGCGAAGGGGAGGGGGAGCCTGTGGCTCACGGCGCTGGCCGCGGCGGGGATGTCCCTGGCGGGCTGGCTGGCGGGGACCATCGCCATGGTGGACTATTACGGGGCGGGCGTGCTGACCGTGCTGGTGTTCTACCTGTTCCGGGGCGGCCGCTGGTGGCAGCGCCTGGGCCAGGCCGCCGGGATGCTCTGGATCAACTGCGGGCTGCTGGCGGGCCTGATGCTCCAGGTCCATGTACTGGGGGGGACTGTGGAATTTCCCCAGCAGGGCTTTGCCCTTCTGGCGCTGGTTCCCATCTGGCTCTACCGGGGCCGCCAGGGGTACCACAGCCGCTGGGTACAGACGGCCTGCTATCTGTTTTATCCGGTCCATATCCTGGTGCTGGCGGTGCTGGTGCGCTGCCTGCTGTGAGGATATAAATACAGAGAGAGGGTGCGCAGATGCGCACCCTCTCTCTGTATGGCTGTATCGTTTATGAAGCGATTACATGGGACTGGGGAACTGTCAAATGGGTTCTGAGCCGTCCTTTTCCCCCTGGAGAAAGCGCTCCACGTCCCCGGTCACCTGGGCCAGCTGGGTCCGGATCCGGAGATGCTGGGGGCAGCGCCGCTCACATTGGCCGCAGCGGTGGCACAGGCTGGGCCGCTCCTCCTGGTCCAGCCCCTCCCACTTCCGCCGGGTGATCTCTTGGTTTTGGTACATGGACATCCCGTTCCAGATCTGGAAGCTGCCGGGGATGTCCACCCCGGTCGGGCAGGGCATACAGTAGCCGCAGCCGGTACAGCCGTTTTTCAGCCGGCGGCGGAGCCGCTCCGCCGTTTCGGCCACGGCCTCCCGCTCCCGCTGGTCCAGGGGGCGGAAGCTTTGGAAGGTGCGCAGGTTGTCCTCCAGCTGCTCCATGTTCCCCATGCCGCTGAGCACCACCTGCACATGGGGCAGGCTGGCTGCCCACCGCAGGGCCCAGGAGGCCGGGGTGGCCTCCGGATCCAGCTGGAGCAGGGGAGCGCAGGCGTCGTCAGGCAGCTGGGCCAGGGAGCCCCCCTTCACCGGCTCCATGACCACCACCGGGACCCCCAGTGCCTCCGCCAGCGCATAGCCCCGCAGGCCGGCCTGATGCTCGGTGTCCATGTAATTGAGTTGGATCTGGCAGAGATCCCAGCTGCGGGCCCGGAGGATCTCCTCAAAGGCGGAGAAGCTGTCGTGGAAGGAGAAGCCAAACCACCGGATCCGTCCCCGGCGTTGTGCCTCCTCCAGAAGCTCCACCACCCCAAGCTCCTTCATCCGCCGCCAGGTGTTCCGGCTCAGGCTGTGGAGAAGGTAGAAGTCCACATAGTCCGTCTGAAGGCGCTCCAGCTGCCGGGCGAAGCGCTCCGCCGCCGCCTCCCGGCTGGAGATCTCCCAGCAGGGCAGCTTGGTGGCCAGGTAATAGGTCTCCCGGGGACAGCGGGAGAGGATGCGCCCCAGGACAGGCTCTCCCGCGCCGCCGTGATAAGGCCAGGCGGTGTCGAAGTAGTTGACGCCGCCCTGGAGCGCCCGGTGGATGAGCCGGGCAGCCTGCGCCTCGTCCACCGTTCCGTCCGGCCGGAGAGGGAACCGCATACAGCCGTATCCCAGCAGGGAGGGGGCGTCCGCGCCCATCCCCGGCAGTCTCATGCGCGTCTCCACAGGTCACCTGGCCCCCCGAAGAAAGACTTCCGCCTGGTCGGCAGCCAGCTTCACATATCCTGCCAGACCCATCTCCTGGGTCCCGGCCACCGACACGCCGCAGCTGTTCATGGGGATCAGGATCTTTTTCCCCCGGCAGCCCCCCACGGCCTCCGCCATCCGGGGGGTCACCTCGCCCAGGATGGAGTGGGCCACCACGATGCCCAGGGGGCCCAGCACCACATCTGCGTCCATGACGCCGCGGACCACGGGATTTTCTCCGGTGGCCACATAGTCGGCCCCCGCCTTCTGCATGGTGGCGGTGGCGATGCCGTTGGTGCCAACCGCCAGCACCTCCGCCTGTGGGAGGCGCTCCTTGACTGCCTCGACCAGCAGCTTTCCAAGACGGCCGCCCTGGCCGTCGATCACAACGATCTTCATACGTACTTGCTCCTTTCCGGCGGCCTGCCGCCGTGGGGACCGGCCGGTTTTCGGCTGATCCAGCAGACAGTATCATACCATATCGCGCTCCGTTTGAAAAGCGCGGGAGGGCACGGCGGGCAGTTCCGCCGCGGAAACAATAAATCCCCCGGCTGCCGGAGCGGATCCGGAGCCGGGGGACTCGGGTGCAGGGGAGGGGGGGTCAGAGAGCCGCCTTGACCCGCTCCACAGCCTCGCGGGTGGCCTCCGCGCCGCCGAAGGCGGTCAGGCGGATGTAGCCCTCGCCGCTGGGGCCGAAGCCCGCGCCGGGGGTGGTGGCTACGTTGGCCCGGTCCAGCAGCAGGTCGAAGAAGTCCCAGGAGCCCATCCCGTCCGGCGTTTTGAGCCAGATATAGGGGGCGTTCACGCCGCCGAAGCAGGACAGTCCCGCGGCGGTCAGGCCCTCCCGGATCACCTGGGCGTTCTGGCGGTAGTAGTCAATGGAGGCCAGGGTCTGCTCCTTGCCCTCCGGGGTGTAGATGGCGGCGGCGCCCCGCTGGATCACATAGGGGACCCCGTTGAACTTGGTGCACTGGCGGCGGTTCCACAGGGCGTTGAGGCTGGCCCCGTCCCGCTTCAGCTCCATGGGCACCACGGTATAGGCGCAGCGGTTGCCGGTGAAGCCGGCGGTCTTGGAGAAGGAGCGGAACTCGATGGCGCAGGTGCGGGCCCCCTCGATCTCAAAGATGGTGTGGGGGACGTCCTCCTCGGTGATGAAGGACTCGTAGGCGGAGTCGTACAGGATCACAGCGCCGTTGGCGTTGGCGTAGTCCACCCAGACCTTCAGCTGCTCCCGGGTGGCCACCGCGCCGGTGGGGTTGTTGGGGAAGCAGAGGTAGATCAGGTCCACCTTCTCCTGGGGCGGCTCCGGGGTGAAGCCGTTTTCCGCCACACAGGGCATATAGACCAGCCGGGACCAGCGGCCCAGCTCCTCCTGGTATTCGCCGGCCCGCCCGGCCATGGCGTTGGTGTCCACATAGACCGGATACACCGGGTCGCACACCGCGACCACGTTGTCCGTGCCGAAAATGTCGCCGATGTTGCCGCAGTCGCTCTTGGCGCCGTCAGAGACGAAGATCTCCTCTGGCTTGACGTCCACGCCCCGGGCGGCGTAGTCGTGCTGCGCGATGGCCTCCCGCAGGAAGGCGTAGCCCTGCTCCGGGCCGTAGCCGTGGAAGCCCTCAAAGGTGCCCATCTCGTCCACCGCCTGGTGCATCGCCTGGATGACCGCGGGGGCCAGGGGACGGGTCACGTCTCCGATGGACAGCTTGATGATCTTGGCCTGGGGGTGGGCGGCAGAATAGGCGGAGATCCGCCGGGCGACCTCAGAGAAGAGATAGCTGCCGGGCAGCTTTAAAAAGTTCTGGTTTACCTTTGTCATATCGCAACAGCTCCTTTTGGTGTGGTGTGCCAAGTCAAGAGACTCTTGCCTGCTATTATCCCCCATGTCTCTCCGCCTGTCAATGCGGGATTTTTCCCCCGGCGGTCCGGACAGGGGGAGAGGGCACTATCCTCCGGCCACCGCCTCGGCCACCCGGATCCCGTCCACGGCGGCGGATACGATGCCGCCGGCATAGCCGGCGCCCTCACCGCAGGGATACAGGCCCCGCAGGGCGGACTGGAGTCCCTCATCCCGGAGGATGCGCACCGGCGAGGAGGAGCGGGTCTCCACCCCGGTGAGCACGCCCTCAGGGGCGGCAAAGCCCCGGAGCTTTCGGTCCATGAGGGGCAGCGCGTCCCGCAGGGTGTCCGCCACCGCCTGGGGCAGGCAGCGGTCCAGCTCCGTCCAGGTCACGCCGGGGCGGTAGGTAGGCAGGACGCGCCCCGGCCCCTGGGAGGGATTCTGGCTCAGGAAGTCGCCCACCTGCTGGGCGGGGGCGTGAAAATCCCCGCCTCCCAGCTGAAAGGCGGTCCGCTCCCAGTGCTCCTGAAAACGGACCCCGGCCAGCGGGTCGGAGCCATAGGCACGAAAGTCCTCCGGCCCAACCCCCACCAGAAGGCCGCCGTTGATATTTTTCCCGTCCCGGGCCCGGAGGCTCATGCCGTTGGTCACAACCTGCCCCGGCGCGGAGGAGGAGGCCACCACCTGTCCACCGGGGCAGACGCAGAAGGTAAAGGCGGACCGGCCGGTGGGCAGATGGCAGGCCAGCTTATAATCGGATGGGGGCAGACGCTTCCAGGCCGGGCCGTACTGAGCCCCGGAGATGGCCGCCTGCTCCTGCTCAATGCGCACACCCACGGCGAAATTCTTCTGCTCCATGGGTACGCCCGCCTGATGGAGCATGGCGAAGGTATCCCGGGCGGAGTGCCCCGGGGCCAGCACCAGAGCGTCACAGTCCAGGCGGTACCGCTCCGCCCCGTGGGAGATCCATACGCCGGAGAGCGCTCCGGAGCCGGTCTCAAGCCCGCTCAGGCAGTGGCCGAAGCGTACATCGCACCCCAGGGCGATCAGCTCCTGCCGGATGCGCTTGACCATCTGACGGAGGATGTCGGTGCCGATGTGGGGCTTGTGGGACCATTTGACGTCCTCCGGAGCCCCCGCCTCCACCAGGGCGTCGATGACGGCGGAAATGCGGGGGTCGTGGGTGCCGGTGGTAAGCTTCCCGTCGGAGAAGGTCCCGGCCCCGCCCTCGCCGAACTGGACATTGGAGGATGGATCCAGCAGCCCGGAGCTCCAGAAGCGCTCCACCTGGGCGGTGCGGCGGTCCACATCCTGTCCCCGCTCCAGCACCACGCAGGGCAGCCCGTTCCGGGCCAGGAACAGGGCGGCGAACAGGCCCGCCGGCCCCATGCCCACCACCACGGGCATGGAGGAGGAGCGCCGCCGCACCTCCGGAAAGACATACGGCCTGGGGAGCGTCAGGGAGACATTCCGGCTTCCGGCCCGCTCCACCGCCTGCTCCTCACCGGTATGCAAGGATACGTCCACTGTATAGACATAATGGACGTCTTGTTTTTTTCGGGCGTCGATGGACTGGCGCACCAGAGTGAGCGACTCCAGCGTGCCCGGGCGGACGCCCAGAGCACGGGCCGCCTTGTTTCTCAGCTGCTCCAGATCCCCGTCCAGAGACAGGGGAATATTTTGAATTCGTATCATAACTTTATCACCTGTGTCCAGTGTACCATATTTTACGTCCCGTTGAAAAGAGCGGGGACCGCCTGGAGAGAAATTTTCCGCGGGAGAAGGGGCGTGATACGGGGGACGGAGGCCGTTCCGAGCCGGCCTGTTTCAAGGTATTTTTGAAAATTAAAAAATTTCAAAAAACCTATTGACATTTTTCGAGACTCTGGTATAATAGCACCTGTCCTTGAGGGACACGAGCTGAAAAAACTCAACTGAATGAAATAGCGGGATTGTGTAAGGGTAGCACGACAGACTCTGACTCTGTTTGTGAGGGTTCGAATCCTTCTCCCGCTGCCAAACAGAAGGCAACTGCAAAAGCAGTTGCCTTCTGTTTTAGGTTCCTGTATTGGAACGGTCAGGGAGGCGAAGCCGCTCCTGTGGACGGCTTTTTAAGGAACAGCACGGCGTACGTCAACGGGTACGCCGTGCTGTTTCCTTCGTGACTGTCAAGGTGTGTCATCTGTCTCCCAAATTGACTGGGCCCCGGTCTCCTCCGGGTCCAGGGCACCGCTCCGGGACACCAGCCGCTCTTCCGCCCCGGTCACGCCGGAGGCGTTCAGGGCTTCCAGAGCCTCTGTCCGGCCGCCCTCCATCCAGATCCGGTCCACACTGGCGTTCAGTGCCTCTGCTGTCAGCCCTGTGCCGGGATCCTCACCGGACAGCTGACCGGCGGATACCGCCAGAGAAAGGCGGACGTCATAGGGCTCTAGGGCGGCCGCGGCCTGAGCCAGGAACGCGGCTGCAACCGGCTCCAGTTCCCCCGCGGGGTATCGGTCTCCCGACTGGATGTTGCCCAGAGGGCCGTCCGACTGGGCGGGATAGCCCCAGTGCTCCAGTACGATTTCATCAAAGCCCAGCCGGGCCAGCTCCACCATCAGACCAACCAAATAGTCCCGCACCTCCGGGTCGGAGGGGGAGGCCCAGTGCAGCCCGCCGCTGTCCTTCCAGCGGTAGCCGCTGCCGGTGCGGATGGTGTGGGCCATGTTGGAGCCCAGGGCCTCGTCCCGGAAGCAGGATAGGCGGGCGATGGTGTCAAGGCTGCCCTGATTCCAGGCGGCCAGCTGCTCATTGATCCCGGGAGCCTCCGCCCCGGGCAGTTTTGCCGCCCCGTCCAGGGGCTGCTCCGACTGCCAGCCCAGCCGCCCCTGGGCGTCCTTCATCTCCACCACCACGCTGTTGGCCCCCGCCCGCTCCGCCAGGGTGGCGGCGCTCCCGTCCAGCAGGGTGGAGAGGGGGACTGCCGCCGCCGCAGTGGCCTCCTCAGGCTGGAGAGGCTCCGCCGGATGGGACGCGTCCTCCTTCGGCTCCGGCTCTTCCTCAATCACCACATCTACCTGGCCGGGGTCGGCCGGTTTGTGGCCTTCCTGCTGGAGAAAGGGGAGGGTCAGCCTGAGTCCTTCGTCTGTGTAAGTGAAATATTTCTGTCCCCACAGCAGCACAGCTACCGCCAGTGCGGCCAGAATGGCCAAAATCAGCGCGATCCACTTCAGCCAGTCTGTGGCGGTCCTTTTTCCGTGGTAGGATTGATAGTCAAATTTTGTGCGCCGCATCCCCGTCCTCCTCTCCAAGCTTCCAATGCCTCGTTCATTCTGTCCGCCCTGCCGGTTTTTAACCCGGGGCGGAGTATGTTTTCTGATATGTTTTCTGAGCGGTGTGTCCGCCCCTCCGGTCAGCCGATGACCATTCCGCCGTCTACGGGAAGGACTTGGCCGGTGATGAACCCGGCGGCGGGAGAGGCCAGAAAATAGATGGCCTCCGCCACCTCCTCCGGCTGGCCGATGCGTCCCAGGGGGGTCTCCTCCGCCAAGGCGTCCATATCCCCGGCGCTCAGGTGGCGGTTCATGTCGGTGTCGATCACTCCGGGGGCCACACAGTTCACCCGGATGTGGGAGGGACCCAGCTCCTTGGCCATGGCCCGGGTCAGGCCAATGATCCCCGCCTTAGAGGCGGAGTAGGCCGCCTCGCAGGAGCCGCCGGTGATCCCCCACATGGAGGAGATGGTGACGATGCTCCCCGCCTGCCGCCGGACAAAGCCCGGGACCGCCGCCCGCAGGATATGGAACACTCCGTCCAGGTTGGTGCCCATCAGCTCCCGCCAGTCCTCTGCACTCAGATCGGTGAGCAGCATCTGGGGCGCGGCGATGCCCGCGTTGCACACCAGAGCGTCCAGCCCGCCAAAGGCCCGCTCCGCGGCCGCGGTCAGAGCGGCCGCCTCCTCCGGCTGAGAGACATTCCCCGAGAGGGCCTCCGCATGGACGCCCAACGCCCGCAGCTCTGCCGCCAGCTCCTCCGCTGCCGCCCGGGAGCGGCAGTAGTTGACCGCCACATCCCAGCCGCCCTGAGCAAACCGCCGGGCCGCCGCCGCGCCGATCCCCCGGGACGCCCCAGTGATCAGCACCGCGGGACGCCGCTCCGTTCTCTCCTCCATAGGCGTTTCCTCCTGTCCGCCGCCGCTTCTCCGGCGTTTTCTGCCCACATTGTAACCGTTTTCCGCTCCGGACGCAAGCCCCCAGCCTATCTGTTCTGAAGTTTCATTGTTCACTGCTTGGGTTTCTGAACTGAAAATTTACATTTTTTTAATGGAACGGTCACAGAATTTTCAAAATGTTTACGGGAATTTCTTGCTTTTTTTGCGAACATACATATAATAATATCGGACTGTCAGGAATGAGGTCCTTCTTCTTTTGGAAGTTGTACGGACAGAATGAACGACGTCCGGCCAAAATGCGGCAGCCGCCGCACATCATAGCATCTCGAGGTAATTTTTTATGAAACGGCTGCTTTTTGTATACAATCCGACCTCCGGCAAGGGGGCTATCACCGGAAATGTGACCACCATCGTGGACGCCTTTACCAAAGCGGGCTGGCTGGTCACCATCTATCCTACCCAGGGCTCCGGGGACGCTACCCGGGTCACCCGGGAGCTGGCCCCTCAGTTTGACCGGGTGGTCTGCTGCGGCGGAGACGGCACGCTGAGCGAGACGGCCGCCGGGCTGCTGGCTCTTCCTCAGCCGCCTCTGCTGGGCTATATCCCCTCCGGCTCCACCAACGACTGCGCCGCCACCCTCCGCATCCCACAGGGCTATAAGCCGGCCGCGGAGCTGGCCGCCGGGGACACCCCTCCGCTGAAGTGGGACATCGGTACCCTCAACGACCGCCCCTTTGTCTATGTGGCCGCCTTCGGAGCCTTTACGGAGGTGGCCTATGATACCCCACAGGAGCTGAAAAACACCTTCGGCCACCTGGCCTATATCATGGCGGGGATCGCGTCCCTGCCCTCCATCACGCCTTACCATTTGAAGCTGGAGTACGACGGCCAGACCATTGAGGACGACTTTTTTTATGGCATGGTGTGCAACACCTACTCCGTGGGCGGGATCAAAAATCTGCCCACTGACCGCGTGGACCTGAATGACGGCCTGTTTGAGGTCATCTTGGTGCGCAAGCCCATGAACATCTTCGACATCGGAGCTGGACTTCAGGCCCTGCTCCGCCCCGGCGCGGCGGAGGAGAGCGGCGCGCTGCTCTCCTTCCACGCCGCCCGCCTCCGCTTCCTCAGTGAGAAGCCCATTCCCTGGACCATTGACGGGGAGTATGGCGGCAGCCATGAGGTCAATGAGGTCCGGAACCACCGCCAGGCCCTGTCCATCATTGCCGGGCCGGACGCATCCAGATAGACAGACGGGAACCGCCGCGGAATGGAATGTTCCGCGGCGGTTTTTTGCGGGGCGGACGGTCATAAGCGGGGGGAGATAAAAAATTTTGTGCATCTGGTAAGCTAAAAGTAGACACTCACAAAGCGGGTGAGTGTCTACTTTTTTATATCTG
>ERZ827194.117-NODE-117-length-87022-cov-9.17776_pt1 | contig 87022 bp, 89 predicted proteins | sample MGYA00519777_ERZ827194 | MGnify/ENA primary metagenome ERZ827194 (study PRJEB31778, sample SAMEA3449277) | human gut metagenome | biome: human gut; feature: human-associated habitat; material: faeces | place: United Kingdom | collected 2010/2012 ...
TCGCAAAGCAGCTCACTGTCCACAACCGCCGCTCCAATAACTTCCCCATGAGACCTTTGGGATGGCTTTCTCCTCTGGAGTTCACCGTCCAAGATGTTTGACAAACCTACATGAGTCCCGGATTTTATGGGTGCGTCCCGGACCTGGACCGCCCAAGAGGTTTTCTTTGGCCCGGCCGCCAGGACAGCCCTGTTTCACGCCCGCTCAATCATCTGGGCCGAACACCCTCCGCTTCAGCTCTATCCCGGTGGGCGTCGTGGCAAGTCCCCCCTGGGCCGTCTCCTTCAGAGCGCAGGGCATAGAGTCGCCCACCGCCCGCATGGCCTGGATGCACTCGTCCGCAGGGATCTTGCTCTCGATCCCCGCCAGGGCCATCTCCGCCGCAGTGAAGGCGATGGCGATGCCGGAGACGTTGCGCTTGATGCAGGGGATCTCCACCAGCCCGGCCACCGGGTCGCACACCAGCCCCAGCTGGTTCTTGATGGCCATGGCGCAGGCGTGGGCAGACTGGGCCGGCGTTCCGCCGCGCAGCTCCACCAGAGCCGCGGCGGCCATGGCGGAGGCGGAGCCGCACTCCGCCTGACAGCCTCCCTGGGCCCCGGCGATGGACGCCTGCTGGGCGATCACCATGCCGATGGCCCCGGCGGTGAACAGAGCCATGACCGCGGCCCGCTCATCGCACAGGCCTTCCTCCAGCATGGAGACGACGGTCCCGGGCAGGATGCCGCAGGACCCCGCCGTGGGGGCGGCCACCACCTTGCCCATGGCGGCGTTGTACTCTGAGACCGCGATGGCCCGCGCCATCGCCCGGTTGAGAAATGCTCCAGTGATCCCGCCCTGCTCCGCGTAGCGGGCCATTTTGGCCGCGTCGCCGCCGGTGAGGCCGGAGGTGGACCGCAGCTCCGGGTCCATCCCCGCCCGGACCGCGTCCCGCATCACGCCCAGGCTGTCCGCCATGCGCCGGTACAAAACGTCGGCCGGCTGCTCCAGCTGCTCTGCCTGATCGGCCAGGGCGGTCTGGGAGATGGTGGTCCCCGCCTGTTCCGCCGCCCGGCAGAGCTCCGCGATCGAAGAATATTCCAGCATTGCTTCTCCCTCCTCAAATTGCCCGGATCAGCACCACGTTGATGACGTTGGGCAGGATCCTCAAGCTGCTGATCAGCGCGTCGGACACGTCGCCGTCCACCTCGATGGTCATAACGGCCTCGCCCCCCTTTTTGGGGCGGGAGAGGCGGAAATTCCCGATATTGACCTCAGAATAGGCCATAAAGTTGGTCACCGCCGCGATGGTCCCCGGCTTATCATAGTGGAGCACCAGCAGGGTATTGTACTGACCCGTGAAGGAGACCGCCATCCCGTTGATCTCGGTGACCAGGATGTTCCCTCCCCCGATGGAGGCCCCCTGAACCACGGCGGTGCCCCCCTGGGCCCCGGTCACGGTGATCCGCGCGGTGTTGGGGTGGGCGCCCGGGATCTCAGTCTCATGGAAGGCGAACTCCATGCCGCCCTCCTCCGCCAGCTGGAGGGAGTGGCGGATCCGCTCGTCATCCGAGTCCATTCCCATCACGCCGGCAATCAGGGCCTTGTCCGTGCCGTGGCCCCGGTAGGTCTGAGCAAAGGAGCCGGACAGCTCAATGTCCGCCTTTACCACTTTATCGCCCAGGATCTTCCACGCCACCCGGCCCAGACGGACCGCGCCGGCAGTGTGGGAGCTGGAGGGGCCGATCATCACCGGCCCAATGATGTCAAATACGTTCATAAAAGCCTCCTCAGGACAGGTCGGGATCACGCCTTGGACAGCTTGCGGTTGATGGTGTCCACAATGACGCCGATGGCGTTGTCGCCGGAGACGTTGCAGGCGGTGCCAAAGGAGTCCTGGGTGATGTACAGGGCCACCATGATGGCGCAGATGGGGCCGTTCACATCGCCGGCCTCAGGGCCGAACACCATGTACAGGAAGGGAAGCGCGGTCATAATGGATCCGCCTGGCGCGCCGGGAGAGGCCACCATGGCGATGCCCAGGGTGGCGATGAAGGGGACCACCGTAGCCAGACTGATGGGCAGGTCGTTCATCAGGCACACCGCGGTGGCGCAGGAGGTGATGGTGATCATGGAGCCGGCCATGTGGATGTTGGCACACAGGGGCACCACGAAGTTGCGGATCTCCTGGGAGATGCCGTCCGCCTCGGCGCACTGGAGGTTCACCGGGATGGTGGCGGCGGAGGATTGCGTCCCCAGGGCGGTGGTGTAGCCCGGGATCTGATTTTTCAGAAGGGTGATCGGATTCTTGTGGCTGACGCCGCCGGCCACCGCAAAGGCGAACACCAGGTACAGCAGGTGCATGGCGATGACCACCAGGAACACCTTCCATAGGATGCCCAGAATCACAAAAGTCTTACCGGAGCGGGTCATGTCCACAAAAGTGCCGCAGATGTACAGGGGCAGCAGAGGAACGATGGCCACATGGAGCACCTTGTCGATGATGGCGGAGAAGTCCTTGATGGCGTTGTACAGGGTGTCGCCGATTTCCTTCCCCCTCATGGCAGACAGGCTCAGGCCCAGGATGAAGGCCAACAGCACGGCGGCCAGGGTGTCCAGGATGGGGGTCACGGAGATGCTGAACAGGGATGCCACAGAGTTGCCCGCGGTGGCGGCGATCCGCTCCAGAGCGGAGGCGTCCATAAAGCTGGGGAACAGGGTGATCGCCACCAGGAACGCGCAGGAGCCGGCGATCAGCGTGGAGCCATAGGACAGCCCCGCCGTGATGGCCAGCAGTTTTCCGGCCCCCTGGGACAGGTCCGCGATCCCCATGGTGACGTACGCCAAAATCATCATGGGGATCACGAATTTCAGAAATGTACTGAACAGGCCGGAGGCGGTCACCACGATCCGGCAGACGAGCTCAGGGCAGAAGGACCCGATCAGAATACCCAGTATAATGCCGATAATCAGTTTGGGCACAAGGCCCAGCTTTTTCTTTTTTCCATGCCGCTTACTTCCTCTCATATTTTAGATAACCAATTCCTTCCTGCGAAGGCTCTGCAAGCATAGCACGAAACCGGAAAGTTGCCAAGTAAATTCATCAAAAAAACGCTTTTCACTCTAAATTTTCTATATTTTTAACAGTTTCTTTATATCGTTTTTATTCATAAAAACTTCAAGTTTTATGTGATGATTCAAAAATGTACAGCTAAGGACAACATTTTCTCATCCATCCGTCCTCCGCCCGAAGACAGACGTTGCTTCAAGGACGCACACCCAGAATATGGATCTCCCGGAAGGAGTAGGTGCTCAGGGGCCGGAGGTCCGCGTCCTGGCTGTGGGCCGCCACCAGGATCCGGTCCAGAGTGGGCGGGCTGCCGGTCTCCACCACTACGGGGGTATGGCCGAACTCAGGCGCGTCAAACCGGAGCTGGACAAAATCTCCCGGAAGCAGGGCCTCTGGCGGAGCCGGGACCCCCACCGGCCCCCGTGTGGGCGCGCTCCGAAGCAGGAAGCGGTAGAAATATGGGACGCCCGTCCAGGCCGGGGCCTTGCGGTTTCCGTCCAGATAATACCAGCCCAGGTCCCGTGTGTAGTTCATGATCCCCGCCCCGGCGTACAGGCATTGGGAGGCAAAGCTGGTGCAGTCTCCCCCCACCCTCCCGTAATCATAGTACCGGGGATTTCGGTCATAGGCCCAGCGGTGGGCATAGGCCACCGCCGCCGCCCGGTCATATCGCAGCAGATGTTCCATGCGCGCTCCCCTCCCTCTCACCGTTCTATGTCCGGAGAGGCGCGGAGGTGCCTGGGAAGGAACGAAACATCCCCGGCGATCTGAGATCGCCGGGGATGTTGGATGCTTGGGATCTGTCCTGACCCGCCGCTTATTTGGTGCCGAAGATGCGGTCGCCGGCGTCGCCCAGGCCGGGGACGATATAGGCGTGCTCATTGAGCTTTTCGTCCACACCGGCCACATAGATGTCCACGTCGGGGTGGTCGCGGCGGATCACCTGGATCCCCTCGGGGGCGGCCAGGACGTTCATCAGCTTGATGTGCTTGCAGCCGTAACCCTTGATGAAGGTAATGGCCGCGGAGGCGGAGCCGCCGGTGGCCAGCATGGGATCCAGCACGATCACATCCCGCTCGGAAATATCAGAGGGCATCTTGCAGTAGTACTCCACGGGCTGGTGGGTCTCAGGGTCCCGGTACAGGCCGATATGTCCCACCTTGGCGGAGGGGATCAGGTCCAGGATCCCGTCCACCATGCCCAGGCCGGCCCGGAGGATGGGAACGATGGCCAACTTCTTCCCGGCCAGCACCCGGAAGGTCCCGGTCGCCACGGGGGTCTTGATCTCCACCTCCTGGGTAGGCAGATCCCGGGTGGCCTCATAGCACTCCAGGGCGGCGATCTCAGAGACGATCTCCCGGAACTCCTTGACGCCGGTCCGCTCGTCCCGGAGGATGCTCAGCTTGTGCTGAAGCAGCGGGTGGTCCAGAATGTGTACCTTGTTGTCGTTTTCAAACATCACAATAAACCCCTTTATTTGTTTTGATTGCCGCGGCTCTGACGCTCCCGTTCCAGCCGTTCGCGCTCCGCCTGGGACAGCCGGTGATAGACAGGGGCCAGTTCCCCGCCCTTCACCAGCCCGCCGGCCCGGATCTGCTCCAGGGCCGCCCGGGCCACCCCCTGGGCGCTCTGCATCCGCAGGGGCTCGGGGGCCAGCTCCAGCTGTCCGTCCTGTTCTCGAAGGGTATTATAACACAGCTTCGCCCCGTCTCCAACGACTATTTTCCGTTTTTTGATTTTTTTCAGCTCCTCCCCCAGCTCCTCCAGGGAGATGGCCCTGTCAGGAGACAGACGGGTCAGGCGCTCCCCATCCGTCTGAAACAGGGCGTTATAGACCTGCTTGCGCCGGGCGTCCATGGCGCAGACGATGACCGCGTCCCGGAAAGACGCCAGGGGCCAGGCCATGGACTCCAGGGTGGAGCAGGGCGCGCAGTCCTTGTCCTCCGCCCAGGCCAGGCCCTTGGCGGTAGCCACGCCGATGCGCAGCCCGGTAAAGGAGCCGGGTCCCGCCGCCACCGCGATCACGTCCACCTGCTCCAGCCCCGTCCCGCAGTTGTTCAGCAGGTCCCGGGCCATGGGCAGCAGGGTGCGGCTGTGGGTCAGGCCGCTGTTCTGAAAGCTCTGGGCAATAAGCCCCTCCTCCCCCCACAGCGCCGCGGAGCAGGCTGTGGCAGAGGACTCCAACGCCAATATTTTCATGGTTTCATCACACACTTTTCTTGCAGTCTTGATCTGTCTTCCCGGAAACGTTCCTCCGTCCCGGTCACATCCCCGGCGCGTTCCGGATGGAGATCACACGCTGTCCGTCGTGCGCCCCCCGGCGGATGTCCACCCGGATGGGTTCGTCCTCCAGGGCGCCGGCCACGTTCTCGCTCCACTCCACCGCGCATACGCCACCCCGGGCCAGATAGTCCTCCCAGCCGATGTCAAACAGCTCCTCCGGGTCGCCCAGCCGGTATAGATCAAAGTGGAACAGCGGCAGCCGCCCCCCCTCATACTCGTTAACAATGGTGAAGGTGGGGCTGGTCACCCGCTCCGGGATCCCCAGCCCCCGGGCGATCCCCCGGGTAAACGCGGTCTTTCCCGCCCCCAGGTCCCCGGTATAGGCCACCACGTCCCCAGGGCGCAGCCGGGCGGCCAGCTGAGCGCCCAGCTCCTCGGTCTCCGCCACACTATTGGAACAATATTCCATGTCTTTCCCCCGTGTTCACAGTTTGTTTTCTGAATTCCTCCTGATTATAACACAGTTCCGGTTTACCTTTCCACAAAAAAGTGATAAAATATAAGGCCGTATCCAAAAGAAAAGGAGGGGACGCCGTGCGGACCCTATTCTCTCCCATCCAGGAGTTTCTGAAAAAAGGGGATCTGGTGCTTCTGTCCCTCTGCCTGCTGACCAGCGGCTTCGGCGTGGCGCTGATCTTCTCCGCCACCCGGTACAACCAGAACAACCGTCCGGTGGCCATCCAGTGTATCGCCATTTTCCTGGGCGTCGCGGTCTATTTGCTGTGTACCTTTGTGGACTTTCAGCTGTTTGTGGAAAAAAACTGGAAGTGGCTCTTTGGGGGCAGCGTATTCTTCCTGCTCCTGCTGCTCACCCCCCTGGGCAACGACCACAACTCGGGGAACCTGAACTGGCTGGACATCCCGGGCTTCCCCATGGAGATCCAACCCAACGAGATCATCAAGATCCCCTTTATCCTCCTCCTGTCCCTTCAGATCACCAAGATACAGGACCGCGGCCAGAGCATCAGCTCCCTCCCCTCCCTGATCCAGATCGGCGGCCACGCGGCCTTTATGCTGGCCCTGATCGCCGGGATCTGCGGCGACATGGGGATGTGTGTGGTCTATCTGTTTATTTTCGCCGTCATGGCCTGGGGCGCCGGGGTCAAAAAACGCTGGTTTTTGCTGGCGGGCAGCGCCATCGTCATCGGCTTTTCTGTGCTTTGGATCTTCATTCTGCCTAACACAGCGGCCTGGGACAGCCTGTACCTAGTCAAGCGCTTCCGGGTGCTGTTCGACCACTCCTTCGATCCCCAGGGGATCGGCTTTCAGCAGACCCGGTCCATCCTGGCTCTGGGCTCCGGACAGGTATTCGGCAAGGGCTATCTGCACGGGAGCATGACCCAGTCCGGGCACGCCTCTACCCTCCCTGCCCGGCACACCGATTTCATCTTTGCCGTCTGCGGCGAGGAGCTGGGCATGGTGGGCTGCCTGGCCCTGCTCCTTTTGCTGGCGCTTGTCATCCTCCGCTGCCTCTGGGTGGCACGGAACGCCAGCTCCCCCTTCCATGCCTATGTGGCCGTTGGGATGGCCGGGATGCTCATCATTCAGATCGCCGCCAACGTGGGGATGTGCCTGTTCATCTTCCCTGTGATGGGACTCACCCTGCCCTTTGTCAGCTATGGCGGCTCCTCCATCCTTACCCTATACGCCGCCATGGGTATCGTATCCAGCATCAAGGCCAGGGCCCTCCCCAGCTGGCTGAGGGACCGGGCCATCCAGTGAACCGGTTCAAGGAGGAAGCATTTTGGATCTGTCCCATGTGACCGCCCGCCAGAGGGCCTATTTCCGCTCCGGCGCCACCCTGCCCCTCCCCGCCCGGCGGCGCGCTTTGGAAGCGCTGCTCCGGGGGCTGGCAGACCGGGAGGACGCCCTGCTCGCCGCCCTGGAGGCGGACCTGGGCAAGCCGCCCATGGAGGGCTATATGACGGAGCTCGGCCTGGTACGGGAGGAGCTGCGGTTCCACCTGAAGCATCTGGCCCGCTGGGCCCGCCCCCTGCGCGTCCCCACCCCGCTGGCCCACTTCCCGGCCCGGAGCACGGTCCGCCCGGAGCCCTACGGCTCTGTGCTCATCCTGTCCCCCTGGAACTACCCGGTCCAGCTGTCCCTGATGCCCCTGATCGGCGCCTTGTCCGCCGGAAACTGCGCGGTGCTCAAGCCGTCGGCCTACGCCCCCGCCTGCTCCCGGGCGCTGGCGGAGCTGATCGGCCAGTGCCTGCCGCTGGAGCTGGCCGCTGTGGTGGAGGGAGGCCGCGCGGAGAATCAAGTTTTGCTGGACCTGCCCTTCGACTATATTTTTTTCACCGGAAGTCCCTCTGTGGGCCGCTTTGTCATGGAGCGGGCCGCCGCCCGCCTCACCCCGGTGACCCTGGAGCTGGGTGGAAAGAGCCCGGTGATCGTGGCCGGCGACGCGGATCTGCCCCTGGCCGCCCGGCGGATCCTCTTCGGAAAGCTGCTCAACGCGGGTCAGACCTGCGTGGCCCCCGACTATGTTCTGGCCCAGAGGGACGTGCTCCCGGAGCTGATCCGTCTGCTCCAAAAGGAGCTGGCGGGACAGCTGGGCGAGGACCCGCTCTCCTGCCCCGGCTATCCACGCATCGTCAACGCCGCCCACCTCCGCCGCCTGGAGGGCCTGCTGGAGGGCTGTCAGGTGCTCTGCGGCGGACAGACCGGCGGCGGCCGGATGGCCCCCGCCCTGGTCCTGCCCTCCTCCCCAGACGCCCCGGTGATGCGGGAGGAGATTTTTGGCCCGATCCTGCCCCTGCTTCCCTTTGACGCATTGGAGGAGGCAATTTCTTTTGTCCAGGACAGGCCCCGCTCCCTGGCCCTCTACCTCTTCACCAAAAGCCGGTCCGTGGAGCGGGAGGTCCTGGCCCGGATCCCCTTCGGCGGCGGCTGTGTCAATGACACGGTGGTACACCTCTCCACCCCCTATCTTCCCTTCGGCGGCGTGGGGGCCAGCGGCATGGGGAGCTACCACGGTCGGGCCAGCTTTGAGACCTTCTCCCATACCAAAAGCATTTTGGACAAGGGCGGATGGCCCGACCTGCCCATTCGATACCGGCCGTACGCCCCCTGGAAGGAGAAGCTGCTGCGGAAATTTCTCCCTTGAAAAAAATTTTTCTTCCGAAGAAGGAAATTCGCCTTGTTTTGCGTATATGGTATATGTAGAAAGTTGACCAGAGACGTACACCCATCCGGGAAGGAGGCGTTTTCCCATGGAGCTTCGACAGCAGCGGGAGCAGCTGGAGGAGACGTTCCTCTCCCCGCACGCCTGCCGGGCCGCGCAAACCAGAGGCCGGGTCCGTCCGGAGGCGGAGTGCGGGCTGCGCACCTGCTTTCAGCGGGATACCGACCGCATCGTGTACAGCAAGGCGTTCCGCCGCCTCAAGCACAAGACCCAGGTGTTTCTTCAGCCCCAGGGGGACCACTACCGCACCCGCATGACCCACACCCTGGAGGTCAGCCGCATCGCCCGCACCATCGCCCGGGCCCTCGCTTTGAATGAGGACCTGACGGAGGCCATCGCCCTGGGCCACGATCTGGGCCACACCCCCTTCGGCCACGCCGGGGAGCGCCTGCTCAACGAACTGATGACCGGCGGCTTCGCCCACTACCGGCAGTCCCTCCGGGTGGTGGACCGCCTGGAGAAGGACGGAGCGGGCCTGAACCTGACCTGGGAGGTGCGCAACGGCATCGTCTGCCACACCAGGGGACAGCAGGCCGCCACGCTGGAGGGGCAAGTAGTCCGTCTGGCCGACCAGATCGCCTATATCAACCACGATATTGAGGACGCGCTCCGGGGAGGCGTCATCTACCCCATGGACATTCCCCTGGAGGTCTCCAGCATTCTGGGCTTTACCCACGGGGAGCGGATCAACGCCCTGGTGCTGGATGTGATCCGGTCCAGCCGGGATCAGGACTCCATCCGGCAGTCCGAGGAGGTCGGGCAGGCCATGGCCGTCCTGCGGGAATTCATGTTTGACAGCGTCTATACCAACCCCCTGGCCAAGGGGGAGGAAGGAAAAGCCCAGGAGATGCTCCGCCGACTGTTCGATTACTACCGCCGCGACCCGGACGCCCTCCCCGCCGACTTTCAGGAGATCCGCCTGGAGGAGGGCGTGGACCGCGCGGTCTGCGACTACATCGCCGGCATGACCGATCCCTTTGCCATTGAGCAGTTCAGCAGGCTGTTTATTCCTACCGCCTGGTCCGTCAAATAGGGGCCGGCGATGGGGACCCATCCGTATGGATGGGGCGCGCGCATCGCGTACAAGGTTTTGCCAAAGGCAAAACCTTTGCGCAGGGCGAATTGACTTCGCCCGAGCATTTAAAATCCTCAGGGCTCCCACGGGGCCTGACCCGTGGGAACGGCCTGCCCTCGTGATCCCGATTTGAAAGGAGGAAGTCTTTTGGCCATTCCGGACCGCTTTTTGGACGAGCTGATCGCCCGCACCGACATCGTGGACCTGGTCTCGGAGTCGGTCCGACTCACGAAAAAGGGCCGAAATTACTGGGGACTGTGCCCCTTTCACAGTGAAAAGACCCCCTCCTTTTCCGTGTCGGCCGACAAGCAGATCTATAAATGCTTCGGCTGCGGCAAGGGGGGCGGAGCTATCAACTTTGTGATGGAGCTGGACAACCTCCCCTTTCGGGACGCGGTGGCCCTTCTGGCCAAGCGGGCTGGGCTGGAGGTGCCGGACAGCGGCTATTCCGCCGGAGCCAAGGAGCGCCGTGAGAAGCTGCTGGCCATCAACAAGCAGGCCGCCCGCGCCTTTCACCGCTGGCTGTACGCCCCGGAGGGGGTGGAGGGGCTGGCCTATTTGCAGCGGCGCGGCCTGTCCCGCCGGACCCTCACCAGCTTCGGCCTGGGCTTTGCTCCCAACCGCTGGGACGCCCTGATCCAGGAGCTGGGACAGCAGGGCTATGACAAGCGGGACCTGCTGGACGCCGGTCTGGCGGTGAACAATCAGGACGGCCGGATCTATGACCGGTTCCGGAACCGGGTCATGTTCCCTATCATCGACATCCGGGGCGAGGTCATCGGCTTCGGCGGCCGGGTGATGGACGACTCCACCCCCAAGTACCTCAATTCCCCGGACACCCCGGTGTACAACAAGAGCCGCAACGTGTTCGCCCTGAACATCGCCAAAAAGTCCAAGGCAGGCCGGGTCATCCTGACGGAGGGGTATATGGATACCATCTCCCTCCATCAGGCGGGCTTTGACAGCGCGGTGGCCTCTCTTGGCACCTCCCTGACCCCGGAGCACGCCCAGCTGCTCTCCCGCTACTTCCCCGAGGCCATCATCGCCTACGACGGGGACGGAGCCGGTGTCTCGGCGGCCCAGCGGGCCATTCCCCTGCTGGAGCGGGCCGGGATGAAGGTGCGCGTCCTGCGGATAACGGGGGCCAAGGACCCGGATGAGTTCATCAAGCAGTACGGACGGGGCGCCTTCCTCCGGCTGCTGGACCAGAGCGAGAACCAGGTGGACTACCGCCTGGAGCAGATCCGGAAAAAATACGACCTGAGCGACGACAGCCAAAAGGTGGGTTTTCTTCAGGAGGCTGCCCAGCTCCTCTCCTCCCTGCCCAGTGCGGTGGAGCGGGAAATCTATGGCCGGCACGCCGCCGAGACGGCGGGGGTCTCGCCGGAGGCGGTGGCCCAGGAGGTCAAGAAGGCCTTCCAGCGCCGCCTGAGAAAGGAACAAAAGCAGCAGGAGCGCCGGGATCTCACTCCGGCCATCCAGTTCCAGCCCAGGGCACGGGGGCTGCGGTATGAAAACATCCGCTCCGCCCGGGCGGAGGAGGGTGTGCTCCGGCTGCTGCTGATAGACCCCTCCCTTCACCGGGAGCTGACCCAGCTGAGGCCGGAGGAGTTCTCCTCCCCCCTGCTGGGCAAGGCATACGCCCTGCTGCTCCGGCGGGCGGAGGAGGGGCTGTCCACCCAGCTGTCCCTGCTGGCGGGCGAACTCACCAGCGAGGAAATGGACCACCTGACTCAGGTGGCCAGCGCCCCGGAATCCATGGCCAACAGCCGCCAATCCCTGGCTGATTACATAGCCGTGATCCGCGCAGAAGCCATCAAGCGGAGCGGCGCCAGCGAGAATGACCTTCTTCTGGCCGCACAGCGCAGTAATTTGGAAAAGAAAGCATATATGGAGGAGAAACCATGAGTACCAAAAAGAAAGAAAATCCCGCCCTGATCGAGACCCAGCACAATGGAGTAACCATGATCCTGGAGAAGAAGTCCAACGGGAACAAGGCCCCCACTCCGGAGATGCAGGCCCGTATGGAGGCTGGCAAGGTGGAGATCATGAAGGTGGTAGAGGGCGTCCCCGGCGCAGAAAAGCTGGGAGAGCTGATCGAGCGGGGTAAGAAGAAGGGCAACCTCTCCTCCACCGAGCTGATGGACGTCCTGGAGGACATGGATCTGGAGTCCGATCAGATGGACAAGATCTATGACACCCTGGAAAACCTGGGCATCGATACCGTGGGCGAGGACTATATCCCCGACCTCCCCGATGACGCAGATCCCCCTCTGGAGGCCATGGAGGAGATCAACGAGGAGGAGATGGTGGACCCCAACTCCATGGTGGACGCCTTCGGCACCGATGACCCGGTACGGATGTATCTGAAGGAGATCGGCAAGGTCAACCTGCTGTCCTCTGAGGAGGAGATCGAGCTGGCCCAGGCTATGGACGCGGGCAACGCCGCCAAGTCCCAGCTGGAGGAGCTGGAGGCCGCTGGCGAGGAGATCCCAGATGAAGTCCGGACTGAGCTCAACCGGGCTATTAAGAAGGGCGAGCGGGCCAAGCAGCGCCTGGCCGAGGCCAACCTGCGTCTGGTGGTGTCCATCGCCAAGCGGTATGTGGGCCGCGGGATGCAGTTTTTGGACCTGATCCAGGAGGGCAATCTGGGCCTGATCAAAGCGGTGGAGAAGTTCGACTACACCAAGGGCTATAAGTTCTCCACCTATGCCACCTGGTGGATCCGCCAGGCCATCACCCGGGCCATCGCCGACCAGGCCCGCACCATCCGCATCCCCGTCCACATGGTGGAGACCATCAACAAGGTCATCCGCGTCTCCCGCCAGCTGCTCCAGGAGTTGGGCCACGACCCCTCCCCCAAGGAGATCGCCGAGGAGATGTCCATGCCTGTGGAGCGGGTGCGTGAGATCCTGAAGATCGCCCAGGAGCCCGTCTCCCTGGAGACCCCCATCGGCGAGGAGGAGGACAGCCATCTGGGCGACTTCATCCCCGATGAGGACGCCAGCGAGCCTGCGGAGGCCGCCTCCTTCACCCTGCTGAAGGAGCAGCTGGTAGAGGTCCTCTCTACCCTCACCCCCCGGGAGGAGAAGGTGCTGAAGCTGCGCTTCGGCATTGAGGACGGCCGCACCCGCACCCTGGAGGAGGTCGGCAAGGAGTTCAACGTCACCCGGGAACGCATCCGCCAGATCGAGGCCAAGGCCCTCAGAAAGCTGCGCCACCCCTCCCGCTCCAAGAAGCTGAAGGATTTCCTGAACTAAGTTCCTCTCCAAAGTGTTTCCGTATCTGGGGCGCAGCTTTCGGGGCCCCCGCGCGAGCCCAGCGCAGCGGGTCGCGTGGGGAGAGCCGGAGCTGCGGAATGAGGGAGCTTTCGCCAGAGGCGGAAGCGACAGATATGGAGCCTGTGACGGCGGCGCGCCACCCCTCCCGCTCCAAGAAGCTGAAGGATTTCCTGAACTGAAGCAACACCAAAAGCGGCAGGCCCAAACGGGTCTGCCGCTCTGATTTTTCTCCGCCGATTCGTTATTCTGTGATCTGAACGGGGACGCCGTTGACCTCCACGCCTTCCTCCACCCGGACCAGGATGTACTTGATGCCATTGATGATCCGGGTCTGGATTAGATCTGACCGGTCCGGATCTACCTTGATGGTCACATCCGCCGTCTTGATCTCCACACGTCTAGGGTCCACCAGATTCCGGGGGCTGAGCTGAGCATCTGCTCCGAAGTTCTGGTCGTATTTCTCCTCAAAGGCCTGGATGTGCTCCTGGGAGACGCCGTTGGCCGCCAGTGCCTGGCGGACCTCCCCCTTCCCGATGACCAGGGGCTCCGCCTCACGGCTCTCCTTGTGGTCCTCCATCAGGCCGCACAGCTGGTCGTGGACCGCCTGGACCACCTGGAGGCAACACTCCTCCTCCAGGGACTCCTCCAGCACGGTGTGAAAGGCCGCCTGCTGCTCGTCTGCGGGCATGGGGGACTCGGCGCCGAACACCGCTTCCACCACAGCGCTCTGGATATCCTCTGTATGCTTGGTGTAGTAGAGGGCGTTGTACAGGTTGGCGGCGCGGTCATCGAAGGCCGGGAACAGAAAGCCCAGCTCCGGCGGGGCCACCACCCAGTCCGCTGTCCGGTTGTGGAACTCATTCTGCTGGACATAATAACTCAGGGCCGGCTTGGTCAGCTTCACCGGACACACACTGCACAGAATGTACGAGAACACCTCCGAGGATGCGTCGTCCTGCTTGTCACCGTCCTGTGACCGGTAGGGCACGTCATAGGCGTCATGGACCAGCAGGATCATATAATTTCCCTCAAGCGTCACCGTGGAGATGACCTTCTGGAAAAATGCCTGGACCGCATCCTCATCCCCCAGTTCTGAGCTGCGCAGGGCCATCAGCAGCTTGTGTTCCTCCCCGTGAACCACCTGCTGTGTGGCAAAAGTGATGTCCAGCAGATTTTTTCCCAACGTTCCGGATAGGGTACGCTTCAGCAGGCCCAGGATCTTCTCATTCTCCTCCTGGGTCATCACGCCAAGCGGCTGGTCAAACTGAGACACAATCTCCCGGTTTTCATTCACATAGCAGCCCCGTACATGGGAAATACCGCTCCGATCCTGCTGGAAGCGGCGGCGGAGTTCTGCGACTTCTTTTTCGTTCATAACGGTTCCTTTCTATGGCTCGCTCCGGCACTCCGGAGCTGTGTATTGCAGACATGATTATAGCACAGATGTTCCCGCTTGACAAAGCTTTCTGGTCGAAACACTGTTTCTCTCCTGCGCTCAATGCTCCACATGGATCATATCCCGGTAGTCGGACACCGTCACATCTGCCAGAGAAGATGCCTCCACTGAGTGGTCTGGCCCCACCAGCACCACCTGGAACCCGGCCCGCTTGGCCGCCCGCAGCGCCTCCTCCCGGGCGGTGAAGATCACGGTGGCCCGCCGGGCGGTACGCAGGCGCCGCACTGCCTTTTCGTACAGCTCCGGGTCCAAAGGGGCCCTCCCCTGCTCCACCGCTGAGAGCAGACCACGGAAATAACTCCAGAGGCCGGACTGCTCCAGAGCCGCCCGCACCGGGGCCGCCGCGCCGTCACAGATCAGATACATCCAGACATCCTCTATCTTCATCAGGGACAAAAACTCCTTCACCCCGGGCAGCGGCGCCCCGCCGTCATCCAGAAGGGCCTCTGTTCCATCAAACACCGCGCCTTGCAGACGCATCAGACAACACTTCCTTCCTCATTCAGCCCCACCGGATGCAGACCGTCCCGGGTCCACAGGTTGACGTGGGTAAAGCCCGCCGCCCGAACCAGCTCCGTCGCTTCCGGGAAGCCGTGGCACAGGTGGGAGGTGTGGTGGGAATCAGAGTTCAGGATGATCTCCCCGCCAAACTCCCGCAGAGCACGCAGCAGGCTTTTCCCGGGATATGGGGCGGTCCGGTATCCCCGGGCTATGGCCCCGGTATTGATCTCGAACGCCGTACCGGAGCGGACCAGATGCTCCATGACCTCCAGCGCCCGGCAGAGGTACCGGGGACTCTCCTCGTCAAAGGCGGGGGCCCGCTCGTTGAATTTGGCCACCAGGTCAAAGTGTCCGATCCAGTCGCACCCCGTCCGCTCCGGCAGAAGGGCCACCTGGTCGTAGTATGCGTCGGTGTAGCGGTACCAATCCCCGCCGAAGAACTCCTCCACACACTGTCGGGCAGTCTCCGGGCTCTCGTCCACAGCAAAATGCCGGCCGTCCCCGCCGCAGATGGTATGCACCGAGCCGATGGCATAGTCCAGGCCCTCCGGCCGCTCCCCTAACAGGTCCAGCTCCAGCCCCACAAAGACCTCCATCTCCCCCGCATACCGCGCCTGGACCGCCCGGGCCCGGGCCAGATACTCCGGGATCTTCTCCCTGGGGATGCAGTAGTCCTCTTCCAGAGGGCAGTAGCTGTGTCCAGAGAAGCCGAAGTGGGTCAGCCCCGCCGCCCGGGCGGCGGCGGCCATCTCCTCCAGAGAGTTCTTTCCATCGTCCAGGGTGGAGTGGGTGTGATAATCTCCGCGCATCTGTCTCGCTCCTTTTCGCCGGGCGAGCAGGCCCGCCGCCGGCCGTTTGCTCTATTTTAACGGAAAACCGCGGCGGAGGCAACCCCCGCCGCAGTTCTGATCCTATGTGTCCTGTTACGCCTGGTCAGAGACCATCTTTTCCTGCTTGACCTTGTGGTCAATGATGTGCCGGCCGGCCAGTTCCTCCCGGACCTCCTCCAAAGAGACGCCCGCCTGGACCATCAGCACCATCACATGGTAGGCCAGGTCGGCGATCTCATACACCGTCTCCCTGTGGTCCTGGGCCTTGGCGGCGATGATGACCTCGGTACACTCCTCCCCCACCTTTTTCAGGATCTTGTCCAACCCCTTTTCAAACAGATAGGTGGTATAAGAGCCCTCGGGCCGCTGATCCCTGCGCTCCTCCAGCAGGCGGTACAGACCCTCATAGGTAAACTGCTCCTCCATCTCACACGTCTCCTCTCAGATCAATCAAATTCCCGTCGAAGCAGGAGTCGGTCCCCAGATGGCAGGCCGGACCGTCCTTCTTCACCTTTACCAGCAGGGCGTCACGGTCACAGTCCGCCCGCAGCTCCACGATATGCTGATAATTTCCGCTGGTCTCCCCCTTGAGCCACAGTTCCTGCCGGGACCGGGACCAGAAACAGGTCAGCCCCCGCTCCAGCGAGACCCTAAGCGACTCCCGGTTCATATAGGCCAGAGTGAGCACCTTCCCCGTCTCTGCGTCCTGAACGATGGCGGGGATAAGGCCCCGGTCGTCAAATTTCAAGGTATCCAGGTCCATCATGACCGCACCAACACCCCTTTCCTGTCCAACTCCCGCTTCAGATCCGGGATGGCCACCGTCCCGAAGTGGAAGATGCTGGCCGCCAGTCCGGCGGAGACGTCGGGCACAGACCGGAAGAGATCCACAAAATCCCCGATCCCGCCTGCGCCCCCTGAGGCGATGACGGGGACACGCACCAGCCGGCACACCTCCTGGAGCAGTTCCAGGTCAAAGCCGCCCTTGACGCCGTCGGTATCGATGGAGTTGACCACCACCTCGCCAGCCCCCCGGTCCACCCCCTGGTGGATCCACTCCAGAGCGTCCAGTCCGGTGTCCACCCGGCCGCCGCCCCGGAACACACGGAACCGTCCATCCACCCGCTTGACGTCCACAGACAGCACCACGCACTGGTCGCCGTAGCGCTTGGCCGCCTGGTCGATCAGGTCCGGAGTCTGGATGGCCCCGGAATTGACCGAGACCTTGTCCGCCCCGCAGGACAGCACCCGCTCAAAGTCCTCCAGGCGGCTGATGCCGCCCCCCACGGTCAGGGGAATGAAGATGGTGGAGGCCACATCCGTCAGAATATCGGTGAACAGCTTCCGCCCCTCCACAGAGGCGGTGATGTCGTAAAAGACCAGCTCGTCGGCCCCGGACCGGGAGTAGTAGTCCGCCAGACGTACCGGGTCAGAGACGTCCTGGACATCCAGGAAGTTGACCCCCTTCACCACCCGTCCGTTCCTTACATCCAAACAGGGGATGATCCGTTTGGTCACCATCTCTCATTCCACCTCCTTCAAGGCCCGGTGCAGCTCCAGCGCCCCGGTGTACAGAGCTTTGCCCAGGATCGCGCCATACAGACCGATCTGCTTCAGCTGCTGTAAATCTTTTATACTTGACACGCCGCCCGAGGCGATGAGATCCAGATCGAAGCGCTGGGACAGCTCCCGGTACAGGGCCACGTTGGTCCCCCCCAGCAGTCCGTCCCGAGAGACGTCGGTGCAGATCACTGTCCGCACCCCCAAGGCGCACAGCCGGGCAAAGAACTGCTCCGCCGGCTCGGGGACGGTCTCCTTCCAGCCCCGGATGGCGATGGCCCCCTCCTTCAGATCCACGCCCACGGCCGCATGGGACCCGAAGCGGCAGACCGCCGCCTCCAGAAACTCCGGGTCGGTGACGGCCTGGGTCCCCAGGATCACCCGCTCCACCCCCGCGTCCAGGTACCGGGCGATGACATCCAGGCTGCGGATCCCGCCGCCGATCTCCACCTTCAGCCCGGTGGTCCGGCAGATCTGCCGGATCACCTCAAAATTGGGGGTGCCGCCATCCCGGGCCCCCTCCAGGTCCACCGTATGGAGCCAGCCGGCCCCCGCCGCCTGGAACTCGGCAGCCTGGGCCGCCGGGTCGTCCCGGTAGACCGTCATATTCCCATAGTCCCCCCGGGTCAGGCGGACCACCTTGCCCTCATACAGGTCGATAGCGGGCAGTAAGATCATGGTCGATCACTCCAATTCACAAAATGCCTTCAGGATCGCCAGCCCGGCGGCCCCGCTTTTCTCCGGATGGAACTGGGTCCCATACACATTGCCGTTCTGCACCGCCGCAGTCAGCTCCACGCCGTACTCCGTGGTGGCAGTGCATTGACCTTTACAGTCGAAGCCCGCGAAGGAATGGACGAAGTAGACGTGGGTTCCCTCCTCCAGGGCCCGGAAAATGGGGCTGCGGGGCTGCTCCCCGGGAAAATGCAGGGCGTTCCAGCCCATGTGGGGGACCGCCAGGCCACTGGGGAGCACGCTTCCGATGTCCCGCACCTGGCCGGAGATCAGCCCCAGCCCTTGGTGCTCCCCGTACTCAAAGGAGGTCTCAAACAACAGCTGCATCCCCAAACAGATGCCCAGCAGCGGCTTCCCTGCCGCCGCCTGCCGTAGGACCGCCCGGTCCATTCCGGTACTCCGCAGCTTTTTCACTGCGTCGCCGAAGGCCCCCACGCCCGGCAGAAGGATATGGTCCGCCCGGTCCAGCTCCTCCTGGTCCCGGGTGACCACCGCCTCCTGTCCGATGGCGGCCAGAGAGCTTTTCAGAGAAAAGAGGTTGCCCACCCCATAGTCGATCACCGCGATCACTGCGCCCCCTCCTTCCCTTCAAACCGGATCTCCACCGCCCGGGCATGGGCCGTCAGTCCCTCCTGGCGGGCGAACAGCCCCACCTTCCGGTAGTCCCGCTCCAGAGCCGCACGGGTGTAGTAGCTGAACTGAGATTTTTTGATGAAGTCGTCCACCGAGAGGGGGCTGTAAAACCGGGCGGTGCCCATGGTGGGCAGGGTGTGGTTTGGCCCGGCGAAATAGTCCCCCATAGGCTCCGGATCGTACCGCCCCAAAAAGATGGAGCCGGCGTTCCGGATCTGGCTGAGATAGTCGAAGGGCTGGTCTACACACAACTCCAAATGCTCCGGTGCAATGCGGTTGGCCACCTGGATCCCCTCCTCCAGAGAGCGGGCCACGATGATTTTTCCGTTGCGCTCGATGGACTCCCGGGCGATGTCCTCCCTCTCCAGGCGGGACAGCTGGACCTCCAGCTCCCGGGCCACCTGCTCCGCCAGCACGCGGGAGTCGGTAACCAGCACTGCGGAGGCCATCCGGTCATGCTCCGCCTGGGAGAGCAGGTCCGCCGCCACCCAGGCCGGGTCGGAGGCCCCATCGGCCAGCACCAGCACCTCAGAGGGGCCGGCGATCATGTCGATGTTTACCTGGCCAAAGACCTGCTTTTTCGCCTCGGCCACATAGGCGTTGCCCGGACCCACGATCTTGTCCACCTGGGGGACGCTCTCCGTCCCATAGGCCAGTGCGGCAATGGCCTGAGCCCCTCCGCACTTGAAGATCCGGGTCACACCGGCCACCTGGGCGGCGGCCAGAATGGCCGGGGACACTGCTCCGTCCCGGCCAGGGGGCGTGACCATGACGATGTCCTCCACCCCGGCGATCTGGGCTGGGATGGCATTCATCAGCACGGTGGAGGGATAGGAGGCTGTGCCGCCTGGAACATAGATCCCCACCCGGGCCAGGGGCAGGATCCTCTGTCCCAGGATCACCCCGTCCCGCTGGGTCATCACAAAGCTCTCCCGCTTCTGCTTTGCGTGGTAGGCCCGGATGTTGTCCGCCGCCTCCCGCAGGACGGCCAGAAATTCCGGCTCCACCCGCGCCAGGGCGGCCTCCAGCTCCCCTTCGGTCACGCTCAGGGCGGACAGCTCCGCCCCGTCGAAGCGGCGGGCATACTCGTACAGGGCCCGGTCTCCCTGTTCCCGGACCGTCCGGATGATGCCGGCCACCGGCGCGGACACGTCCCGCACCTCGTCCCGGCGAAGGAAAATCTCCTGGTCCTGTATGGCATTGAGGTCATAGATCTGAATCATAGCGGTCCCCTCACAGGTTTTTCTCCAGGGCGTTCCGCATCCGCAGGACCTCCTGGTGCTTGAATTTATAGCTCACCTTGTTGCAGATGAACCGGGCGCTGATGTCCACAATGGTCTCCAACGGAGCCAGATGGTTTTCCAGCAGGGTCTTGCCCGTCTCCACAATGTCCACGATCACATCGGACAGCCCCAGGATGGGGGCCAGCTCAATGGAGCCGTTGAGGCGGATGACGTCAATGTCCCGGGACCGGGACTCATAGTACTCCCCGGCAATGTGGGGAAACTTGGTCGCCACCCGGAGCGTCTTGTTGGGGTCGTCATAAAAATCCTCCGGACCGGCCACGCACATCCGGCACCGCCCCATCCCCAGGTCCAGCAGCTCATACACGTCGGGCCGGTACTCCAGCAAAATGTCCCGTCCGGCAATGCCCACGTCGGCCGCCCCCCGCTCCACATAGATGCTTACGTCCGAGGGCTTGACCCAGAAGTAGCGGACGCCCTTCTCCAGGTTCTCAAAGGTGAGTTTTCGGTTTTTCTCCAAAATCGAGGGGCAGTCATATCCGGCTGCGGCCAGCGTCTCGTAGGCCGTCTCCCCCAGCCGCCCCTTGGGCAGCGCCACGTTGATCATGCCAGCACCTCCTCCAGGGCGATCCCGTCTGTGTACCGCACCTTTTTCCGGCAGCGCATCGGACAATTTTGCCCCGTCTCCCGCTCACAGCGGACCGACCTGCCCTCCTGCCGCAGCCGCTCCGCAAAGGCGGCCAGCTTCACCAGGTCGGCGTCCGGCCCATAGGTCAGCATCACATCGGCGTCGTACTGCCGTTCCTGCCCGAAGAACTGCTCCAGCCGCCCCATGTACAGGGCAAACCCGATGGCCCCCACCTCCTTGCCCATCTTCCGGGGGAGGTTGTCATACCGCCCGCCGGAGAGGACCGGGAAGGAGATCTGGGGCAGAAAGCCCTGGAAGATCACCCCGTTGTAGTAGTCCATACTGTTCACCAGAGAGAAGTCCAGCCGGACCTGCCCATTGAGGCCGAAGGACTCCAGAATGGAGGCGGTGACGGACAGCTGCCGCAGGGCCTCCCAGCTGGCGTTGTTCCGGGCCAGCGCCCCCGCCTGGGCGATCCCCTCCTTCAGAGGGGCGTAGATCTCCATCAGCCGTACCAGATCCTCCGCGTCCCGGCTCTGAAGCTCCCCCTGACTGGCCATGGCCTGGATGCCGGGGATATTCTTCTGTGCCAGCAACTCCAGCACCTGCTCCCGCCGCACTCCGGTCAGACCCATGCAGTCCAGCAGGCCGCCCACAAAACTCACGTCGGACAGGTCCAGCACATAGTCCTCCGAGATGGTTTGGAGGGACTTGGCCGCCAGGACGATGACCTCCGCCTCCGCGTAGGAGTCGATTTGTCCCACTGACTCCACCCCCACCTGGAGGATCTCCCGAAAGGTCCCGCCGGTCTCCCGGTATACGTTTTCGTTGTAGTACACCTTCTCACTGTCCCCGCTGTTGTTCTTCATAATGGACAGGGTGATGTCCGGCTTCAGGGCCTTGAGAGAGCCATCCCCATCGGTGAAGGTGATGATGTGTCCCTTTTTCAAAAAATCCTTGTTCTGGGCATACAGGTCGTAGTCCTCAAATTTGGACATCCGGAATTTCCGATACCCGTACTCCTCATATAATTGATTCAACTGTTCCTTCAGCATGGCGTCTCCCGTTTACAGCATCCCTTTGGTGGATGGAATTTCGTCCCGGAACCGGGGATCGGTCTCCGCCGCCTCCCGCAGGGCGCGGCCCAGTGCCTTGAAGGCTCCCTCCACGATGTGGTGGGAGTTTCGCCCCGCCAGCTTCCGCAGGTGGAGGGTCAGCCTGGCGTTGGCTGCAAAGGCCCACATGAACTCATAGACCAGTTGGGTGTCAAAGGAGCCGATCTTCTCGGTGGGGATGGCCAGTTCCTCATAGTACCCGCCACGGCCGGACAGGTCCACAGCGCACAGGATCAGAGCCTCGTCCATGGGCAGGCACAGGGAGGCGTACCGCCGCACCCCCCGCTTCTCCCCCAGAGCCTGGTCAAAGGCCTGGCCCAGGGCGATGCCGATGTCCTCCACGCTGTGGTGATCGTCCACCTGGGTGTCCCCATCACAGGTCAGCTCCAGATCCATCCCCCCGTGGCGGGCCAGCAGGGTGAGCATATGGTCCAGAAAGCCCACGCCGGTCCGGACCCGGCTCTTCCCCTGTCCGTCCAGGTCCAGGGAGAGGCGGATGTCCGTCTCATTGGTCTTTCTCGTGATCTCTGCCGTTCTCATAAAAATTTCCTCAGCTTCTCCAGTAAAATATCCATCTGCTCCCGGGTCCCGATGGTGATCCGGTTATAGTCCCGGATGCGCTCCTTGTCAAAGTGGCGCACCAGCACCCCCCGCTCCTTCAGGCGGCGGTAGACGTCCGCGCCCTCCACCCCGGGCTTCCTGGCAAACAGGAAGTTCGTTTGGGAGGGCAGGACGGCAAAGCCCAGCTTCTCCAGCTCCCGGGCGGTGTAGGCCCGGGTCTCCATGATCCTTTGACAGTTTTTGTCGTAGTACGCCTGCTCCGCCAGGGCCTGGGCCCCCGCCTTCAGGGTCAGGCGGTTGACATTATAGGGGTTAGTGGAAAATTTGATGGTCTCCAGGTCCTGGATGAGGGCTGCGTTCCCGATGGCATAGCCCAGCCGCGCCCCGGCCATGGACCGGGATTTTGAGTAGGTCTGCACCACCAGCAGATTGGGATACCGTCCGGTGAGGGACACACAGCTCTCTCCGCCGAAGTCCACATACGCCTCATCCAACACCACCACGCAGTCTGGATTGGCCTGAAGGATCCCCTCCACCTGAGTCCGGCTCAGGGCTATTCCTGTGGGTGCGTTGGGATTGGCGATCACGATGGTCCTGTGCAGGCCGTAATAATCCTCCGGACTCAGGGTGAAATCCTCTCTCAGCGGAACGGTTTGTACGGGGATGTGGTACAGCTCGGCAAACACCGGGTAGAAGCCATAGGTTATATCCGCAAAGGCCACTCCCCGCCCGTCGGCGGCGTAGGCCAGAAAGGCAAAGTTCAGCGCCTCATCCGAGCCGTTCCCCACAAAGACATTGGCCGGCTCCACGCCGTACTGCTTCGCCAGAGCCGCCTTGAGGACCCTGGCCTCCGGGTCGGAGTAGAGCCGCAGATCGGCAGCCTCCTGGGCATCGAGGGCGGAGATCACGCCGGGCGAGGGAGGATAGGGGGATTCATTGGTGTTCAGCTTGACATACTGCTGGTCCTGGGGCTGCTCTCCGGGGGTATAGGGGACCAGCCGGTCCAGGCTGCGGTTGAAGAATCGAGACATGGCACGCCCTCCTCTTTTGTATTCTATTTCATTAGTTCGCTAAAGAGATGATGTAATCATACCCGCATGACTGCGATTTGTCAAGAAAAATTTTTCGGAACTGCAACGGCCTGCCGCACGCCCTCTCCCTCACCGCCGCGGCGTCTTTCACTGGCACGGTGGCAAAGAAGAACATTGCGATATTTTCCGCTCCGTGGTACCATACTGTATATCATCTTGCATCCATAGGAGGTCTCTCATCATGTCCCAGCAGAAAACCATTCCGGAGCGTTCCGCCATCCCCCAACCCTATACCTGGAACACCGCCGACCTGTACCCCTCAGACCAGGCATGGCAGGAGGACTTTGTCCGCCTTCAGGACCTCACCGCCCGTCTGGCGGAGTATGAGGGCCGCCTGGGCGGGAGCGCCGCCGTCCTCTATGACTTTTTGACCCTGGAGCAGGAGGCCGGCGAGCTTCTGGTCCGGCTGATGGACTACGCCCAGCGCCGGAGCGATGAGGACACCCGCGTCCCGGAATACCAGGCCAAGGTGGGCCGGATCACCACCCAGTATGTGGAGCTGTCCCGAGCTACCGCCTTCGAGGTCCCGGAGCTTCTGCGCCTTGCCGACAAGACACTGGAGGAGTTTTACCGGCAGGAGCCCCGGCTGGAGCTGTTCCGCCGGTATCTCCACAACATCCAGCGCCGCCGGGCCCACACCCTGTCCGACTGTGAGGAGCGTCTGCTGGCCGCCGCCGGAGAGCTGGCCCAGTCCCCGGACGACATCTTCTCCAAGCTGTCCGACGCCGACCTCACCTTCCCCGACGCCGTGGACGGGCAGGGCGGCCGCCACCCCCTGTCCAACGGCTCCTTCACCCTGCTCATGTCCAGCGAGGACCGTGCCCTGCGCCGCTCCGCCTTCCAGAATCTGTACGCCGTCTACGGCGGGGTCAAAAATACCCTGGCCGCCACCCTGAACGCCCAGGTCAAGCAGCTTCAGTTCTTCTCCTCCGCCCGGCGCTATCCCAGCGCTTTGGCCGCCTCTCTGGACGGCACCCATGTCCCGGTGGAGGTCTATCACAATCTCATCTCCACCGTCCGGTCCAACCTGGACAAGATGCACCGCTATGTCCGTCTGCGGAAAAAGCTTCTGGGCCTGGAGGAGCTGCACTTCTACGATGTGTACGCTCCCATGGTCTCCGGGGTGGACGCCAAAATCCCCTATGCCGACGCCCGGGAGACCGTCTATCGGGCCATGTCCCCCCTGGGGAGCGAGTATCAGGCCATCCTCCGGGAGGGGCTGGACAGCCGCTGGATCGATGTCTATGAGAACGCGGGAAAGCGGTCCGGCGGCTATATGGCCGGGTCGCTGGTCCACCCCTATATCCTGCTCAACTATCAAGACGACCTGGACAGTATGTTCACCCTGGCCCATGAGCTGGGCCACGCGGTCCACTCCTATCTTTCCAACAGGACGCAGCCCACAGTGTACCGGGACTATGTGATCTTTGTGGCCGAGGTGGCCTCCACCTGCAACGAGGCACTTCTGATGGAGCACCTGCTTCAAAGCACCCAGGACCGGCGGCGGCGCGCCTGGCTGCTCAACCACTTCCTGGAGCAGTTCAAGGGCACCCTGTACCGCCAGACTATGTTCGCCGAATTCGAGCTACGCATCGGTCAGCTGACCGCCCAGGGCGAGACCCTCACCGCCGACCTGCTCAGCCGGGAGTACCGAGCGCTGAATGAGGACTACTTCGGCCCCGACATGGTCATTGACGACGAGATTGCCCTGGAGTGGGCCCGGATCCCCCACTTCTACTATAACTACTATGTGTTCCAGTACGCCACCGGCTACTCCGCCGCCATCGCCCTCTCTCGCCGCATCCTGAAGGAGGGCGCCCCCGCGGTGAAGGACTACCTGGGCTTCCTGTCCGGCGGATGCAGCCAGGATCCCATCGACCTGCTCCGGGGGGCCGGCGTGGATATGGCCTCTCCCCAACCCATCCAGGCCGCGCTGGACCTGTTCGGCCAGCTTCTGGACGAGATGGAGGAGCTGACCCGAAAGGACTGAAACAGCCCACGGAATATCAGACGCGCTTCCCCGTATGCGGTCATGCATACGGGGAAGCGCGTCTTGACTTGACGTTATTTTATGGATGGTCCGGCGGAACCAGAGTCAGGCTCTTGTAAAAATCCAGGGTGCGGAACCCCCGCTCCAGCTGGGTGAGCAGATAGGCCTCCGCCACCCCGGCCAGCGCATCCAGCCCCGCACCGTCCAGGCGGAAGGAGAACAGCCGTTTTGGGTCCCCGTAGACAATATGGCGCATCGCCGCCAGGGATCCACTATTCAGCGGCAGAGAGATCCCCTCCCCCACAGAGCCCCGGCAGCCCACGCAGTGAAGCACACCCTCCCGCAGATGAAATCGGGGCTCCTCTGGGGTGGGACAGCCGCACACCGCACAGGCATCCAGCAGGGGCTCATACCCCGCCAGACACATGGCCCGAAGCTCAAAGGCGGCCTTCACCAGCTTCAGAGGCCTTTCCAGCCTGTCCAGGGCGTGGAGGCTGTTCAGCAGCAGGGAGAGCAGCTCCGGACAGGGTAACCCCTCCACCGCCAGCAGCTCCGTCACCTCGGCAAAATAACAGCCAAGGGAAAATTTCTCCAGATCCTCCCGCATCCCGCGGAATTCCCGGTCCACCGCCGCCTCCTGGACGGTCCAGCGCCCCCGGTACTCGTGCAGCACCACATCGGACCATACCAGCAACTGGCTGCCCGCGGCGATGGGGCTCCCCTTTCTCCGGCAGCCCCGGGCGGAGGCGGTGAGCCGTCCCGCCTCCTGAGTGAGCAGCGTGAGGATCTTATCCGACTCCTTGTAGGCGGTCTCCCGCAGGACAAGGGCCTTGGTTTGCAGGTGCATGAGACGCGCCTCCTATGTACTGCGGGCTTCAGACCTCCCGCAGGTTGTTTGGGCCGCCCGGCCCAGAGGTGCGGACTGCCCCGGGGAGCGGCGGCGCTCCCTGCTCCGCCCGGCTCCCGGCCAGGGCCAGAAATGCCTCCGGCAGCCCCGTTTTACGGAACAATTCCCACAGTCCTGTCTCGTCCACAGCCAGCCCTCCCGTTCTGTTGTCTGCCATTAGGCTGGCCGGTTTTCCCCGCGGCTATGACCGGGAAATGTTAGTCTGCTTCTTTATTCCAGCACTCTCGGGCTGCCTCTCCGTCACTCCTTACGGTATCCAAAATTCTGAATCGCTGAAGGATTATCTCTCCAATTTTCTTTGACCTTCACCCAGGTCTGGAGGTACACCTTGGTCCCCATGAACCGCTCCATATCCTGCCGGGCCAGGGTGGACACCTTTTTCAGCATGGAGCCCCCCTTGCCGATGATGATACCCTTGTGGCTGTTCTTCTCACAGTAGATGGTGGCGTCGATCTCGATGACCTCGTCGTCCCGCTCGGAGAATTTGGTGATCTCCACCGCCGTTCCGTGGGGGATCTCCTTGTCCAGGCACAGCAGCAGCTTCTCCCTTAAAATCTCCGCCATGATCTGCCGCTCCGGCTGGTCGGTGACCATATCCTCAGGGAACAGCTGGGGCCCCTCCGGAAGGAAGCCCTCTAAAACGCCCAGCAGCTCCTCCACACCCTCGCCGCTCTTGGCGGAGATGGGCACCACGGCGGTGAAGTCATGGGCCTGTCCATAGACCTGGATGACCTCCAGCAGCTTCTCCTTGTGCTCCAGGGTGTCCACCTTATTGATGACCAGCACCGAGGGGCACCCCAGGCTCTTGATCCGGGCGATCAGCTCCCGCTCCGGGTCGCCGATGTTGGGGATAGGCTCCACCAGAAGCAGCACACCGTCCACGTCGGCCACGCTCTCCTTCACCACGTTGACCATGTAGTCCCCCAGTCGGGTGCGGGCCCGGTGCAGGCCGGGGGTGTCCACAAAGACAAACTGGCTCTCCCCCCGGTTCAGGATGGCGCAGATCCGGCTGCGGGTGGTCTGTGGCTTGTTGGTGACGATGGCCACCTTCTCCCCCACCAGGGCGTTGGTCAGAGTGGACTTGCCCACATTGGGCCGGCCGCACAGGGTGATGATGCCGGATTTTTTGATTGTCATAAGATGATCCTCACTTTCTTGTATTCAGGGGATGCGAGCATTTTTTCTCCCCCAGGTGTGTGTAACCCTACATTCTCTTTTGCAGGGGCGCACAGTGTGCGCCCGTATTTCCCGAAGCTGCCCTTTGAACCGGCGGGCGCACAGCGTGCGCCCCTGCGGATCAAATCAACCCGGCTCGTCCGGCTCTTCGGAAGAAAGGCCCTGCGTCAGCCGGTCCAGCTGGGCTTGAAGCTGCTGCAGCTGGTCTGCCTGAATCTGAAGCCGCGTGTCCATGTCCTTCAGCCGCTCCAGGCTCCGAACAACCACCATACTCGCCCCGGCCAGCAATCCAGTGGCGAAGAACAACCACCAAAACTCTATGAGTTTCTGCAATCCGCCGAACAAAAGGACGCCTAGGATCCCAAGTCCCCAGACGATCCATATTCCTGAACGCAACATCTTCCGCGCCTCCTCTTAGTTTCTCACTGGAGTGTTGCTCAGGTCTCTTTTCCACTTGCTTCACACTCCTCTTCGGAAGAAATGGACTGCGTCAGCCGGTCCAGCTGGGCTTGAAGCTGCTGCAGCCGCGTGTCCAGCTCTTTCAGCCTCTCCAGAATTTGATTGACTGCCGCGCTTGCCCCGGCCAGCAGGCCGGTAGCAAGGAAAAAATATGCCCAGTTCCCGATCCCAAGCAGTCCTCCGAAAAAGAGCACACCCAGGCCGCCCAGGATCCAGACCAGCCACATTCCAAAAAACATCTTCCGTGCCTCCTCCCGTTTTCCCTCTGGAATGGGGTATATAACCTTACGTTCATTTTTGCAGGGGCGCACAGCGTACGCCCACTTTCCTCGAAGCCGCCCCTTGAACCGGCGGGCGCACATTGTACGCCCCTGCGGATCAAACCTGCATGGTCCGTCCGTCTCCGTGGGGTCCTGCAAATATCTGTCACCTGGTCAGCTTCCGCCACACCCACCAGAAGGCGGCCGCGGCAGCGCACAGGGCGGCGGCGATCACAGCCAGATCTCTGGCGGTGAGCTTCACCTCAGCCTCTGCCGGCTCCTCCTCTTCCTCCAGCGGTACAAGCCGCAAATAGGGCCGCTCTCTCATGGCTGCGCCTCCTGCTCTGTCTCCCGGGTGATCCCAAGTCCCTCCAGGATGGCCTCCTCCCTGGCCCGCATCCGGGCCTTCATGGGGCCCTCGTCCAGGTGGTCATAGCCCAGCAGATGGAGCACCGAGTGGACGGTGAGGTAACTCAGCTCCCGCTCCACGCTGTGGCCGAACTCCTCCGCCTGGGCCGCCGCCCGTTCCAAGGAGACACACATATCCCCCAGGGGGACCAGACCTGTCTCCGGGTCCTCCTCCCCCTCCTCCGGATGCTGTCCGGGCTCCAGGTCGAACATGGGGAAGGAGAGCACATCGGTGGGCCGGTCCACCTCCCGCATCTCCCGGTTGATCTGTTGGATGCCTGCGTCATCGGTGAGGAGCACACTGATCTCACAGGGCAGCCCGACCCCCTCCGCCTCCAGGGCGGCGGAGATCACCCGGTCCAGCAGGGCTTCGGTCTCCGGCGGGCACTCCACCTCGGTCTCAAAGATAATGGTGTGATCCATCCAAGCACTCCCTTTCTCTATTTCTGCCGCGGGTCTGTCCGGGGCTCAGCCGCGGCGCTCCTTCTTGCCGCCGCCCTTCCGGTCCTCGTCCACCTCATAGGCTTTGATGATCCGCTGGACCAGGGCGTGGCGGACCACGTCGCTCTCCGTCAGGCGCATGATGGCGATGTCCTCCACCCCTTTCAGCACCCGCATGGCCTCCCGCAGGCCGGAGACCTTGTCTGTGGGCAGATCGATCTGCGTAATGTCGCCGGTGATGACGATCTTGGAGCCGAAGCCCAGGCGGGTCAGGAACATCTTCATCTGCTCCCGGCTGGTGTTCTGCGCCTCATCCAGGATGATGAAGCTGTCGTCCAGCGTCCGGCCGCGCATATAGGCCAGGGGGGCGACCTCGATGTTTCCCCGCTCCAGATACTTCTGATAGGTATCCGGGCCCAGCATATCAAACAGGGCGTCGTACAGGGGACGCAGATAGGGGTCCACCTTGGACTGGAGATCCCCCGGCAGGAAGCCCAGCCGCTCCCCTGCCTCCACCGCGGGGCGGGTGAGGATAATGCGGTTGACCTGCTTCTCCCGAAATGCGGCCACTGCGGCCGCCACCGCCAGATAGGTCTTTCCGGTGCCGGCCGGACCGATCCCCAGGGTGACCACATTGTTCTGGATGGCCTCGATATACTTCTTCTGTCCCAGGGTCTTGGCCTTGATGGGCTTTCCCTTGGCCGTGATGCACAGCACGCCGGCCGCCAGATGGTGGATCTGCTCCTCCCGGCCCTCCCGGACCAGCTGGAGGACATAGCGGACATTCTGTTCCCCGATGGACTCCCCCCGGGAGGCCAGGGTCATCAGATTTTCAATGACCCGCGCGGCATACATCACCTTCTCCGGGTCCTCCCCGGCAATTTTCAGCTGCGCGTCCCGGTTCACCACCGAGACCCCCAGCTCCGCTTCGATCAATCGGATATTTTCGTCAAAGGAGCCAAAGACACTGATCGTGTCCTCCAGACGCTCCAGGCTGATGCTCTGTTCTGTCATGGGTGTACCTTCTCCTACTCCACCGGGTTCTCCCCCGGGATCTCGCGGCCGCCGGGGACCTCCGTTCCGATCTCCTCCCGGCACTCCGCGGTCAGGGTCACCTCCAGCATCCCGCTGTGGACCTGGGCCGAATACTGGGTGGACAGCACCTGTCCATCCGCTCCGATCACCTCTCCCAGCCGGAGCAGCAGGCGCTCCTCCAGCATGGTCCGGGCCGCTTCCAGGTCGATGGGGACCGTCTCTTTCTCATAGGCGCGGCAGCGCTCCCCCCGCAGCATCAGGGGCAGGCCACGCCCACCCGGAAGGGTCAGCTGGTGTACCGTGGTTATTTTATCATACAACGGCCAGGGAATGCTACTGTTTTTATAAAAATCCAGCCGCGTTCCCAGACAGCTCAGCGACCACAGGGTACGCTCCTCCCCGGTGAACCGCTTCACCTCCGCCTGAACAGGGATGGCGGCGGACAGGGTCCGCCAGGTGCGGGCATAGACTTTGCCCCTTGCATGGGTCTGATAGGTGCGCACCGGGAGATCGCTGTACTTGGGCGGCTCCATGGTGATCAGGCCGGAGATCAGCACCTCGCCCTCCGCCACCGTATCCCCCTCCTGCACCGCGGCCTCTCCCGACATGGGCTCCACCTGGGTGATCAGCCCGTCCGTCTCCGCCACGATGTCGTAATATCCATCCTCCCCGGCCAGCTCCGGCGGCTCCACCGCATCCCGGACCACAACCTCCAGCCGGGTCCCGTACAGGTTGATGGACATCCAGGACAGGCCCTCCAGCTCCCGAAGGGCCTGCTGGGCGATGGTCTTGCGGTCCAGGCCGGGGCCGTACGCCCCCGGCCGCACCCCGTACCGCCGCAGCTCCGACAGGATCTGGGCGGCGGGTACCTTCTCGCTGCCCACCACCTCCACCGTCAGGATGAACCGGGACAGAACACTCACCGCCAGCAGGGCGAAGGCCAGCCCGATGAGGAAGGCGTACCTCCGCCGGAAGCGGGACAGAAAGTCCGGCAGTCCCCGGGTCCCCTCCACCTCCACCTCGCAGCCCACCCGCTGGGCCAGGCCGCGCAGCTGGGGCAGGCTGCGGCGGTAGGTGGTCAGACGCATGGTGTGGCTGTCCACCCACTCCAGCGCCCAGCAGGCCACCCCCTCCTGGGCGCACAGGTTCAGCAGGCGCTCCGGAAACAGCCCCCGGGCCGTCAGAGTCGCCGTCCCCCGCAGATAGTTGACCGCGCGCTTCATCCCGCCGCCCCTATGCCAGCTGAACGCCGGTGATGCGCCCGGTGATGAGCAGCTCCAGCCCGGTCATGGCCCGCAGCTCCAGGGCCTCCCCCGTGACCTTGACGATGTAGGAGCCTCCGCTGATGTGGATCTCCTCCGTCCCATAGGCCAGGATGCCCTTGTGGTTCTCCATCCGCAGCTCCCGGGTCCCCACCAGCTCCAGCCGCGGCACCCCGGCCACCGCGTCGGCCGGCAGGTCCAACAGCTCCGCCGTCCGCTCCAGCAGCCCCTCCCGAATCCCTTTGCCCGACATACCATCACCCTTTCCCGCTATTTCTATGTGCCAGCAGGGAAAAAGATACGGGCCGCCGGCAAACAGAAACGGCCGCCGTCCGGCGGCCGTTTCCTGGACAGTCTCAGCCAAACATGGAAAACAGGTCCATCTGGCTGGTGGCCGGCATATCTCCGAACGCTCCGGCCTCTGTCAGCTTGTCGATATGGGTCTTGGACACCTTGGGGCAGGCGGCCGCCACCTCCTCGATGGAGATGAACCGCTTTCCCTTCACCTGCTCCGCCAGAGAGATGGCCGCCGTGTCCCCCAGACCGGCCACCGATACGAAGGGGGGGCGCAGCGTGCCCCGCTCCTCATCCATGGTGAAGTGGATGGCCTCTGACTTGTACAGATCCATCCGGTCGAAGGTGAAGCCACGGAGGTAGAACTCATAACAGACCTCCAGAGTGGTGAGCATATCCTGCTCCACGGCGGAGGCCTCCTTGTCCTTGGCCACGATCTCCCGCATCTTCCGCTGGCACACGTCCATCCCCCGGCACATGAAGGCCTCGTCAAAGGCCTTGGCCCGGATGGAGAAATAGGCGGCGTAAAAGGCCAGCGGGCGGTGGACCTTGAACCAGGCGATCCGGAAGGCCATCATCACATAGGCCACGGCGTGGGCCTTGGGAAACAGGTAGGCAATTTTTTTACAGGAGCCGATGTACCAGTCGGGCACTCCGTGCTCCCGCATCTCGTCCTCCGCTCCCTCGGGCAGTCCCCTGCCCTTGCGCACCGCCTCCATGATCTTGAAGGAGCGCTTGGGCTCCATCCCCTTGGAGATGAGGAACAGCATGATGTCGTCACGGCAGCCGATGGCCTCGCTGACCTTGGCCGTCCCCGAGGTGATCAGGTCCTTGGCGTTGCCCAGCCACACGTCGGTGCCGTGGGAAAAGCCGGACAGGCGCACCAGAATATCGAACTGGTCGGGCTGAGTGTCCTCCAGCATCCCGCGGACAAAGGTGGTGCCGAACTCCGGGATGGCGGTGCCGCCGGTGGGTCCCAGGATCTTGTCGTTCTCATAGCCCAGCACCTTAGAGGACTGGAAGACAGACATGGTATCCCGGTCATCCAGAGGGATATCCGTCCGGGCGTTCACTCCGGTCAGGTCCTCCAGCATCCGGATCATGGTGGGATCATCGTGGCCCAGCATATCCAGCTTCAGCAGGTTGCTCTCCATGGAGTGATACTCAAAGTGGGTGGTGACGATGTCGGTGTTGGGGTCATCGGCGGGGTGCTGGACAGGACAGAAATCGTAGATCTCCTTGTCCTGGGGGATGACCACCATACCGCCGGGGTGCTGCCCGGTGGTGCGCTTGACCCCGGTGCAGCCGATGGCCAGGCGGTTCTCCTCCGCCTTGGAGACGATCCGCCCCCGCTCGTCCAGATACTTTTTTACATAGCCGAAGGCCGTCTTTTCCGCCACCGCGCCGATGGTGCCCGCCCGGAACACATGGGTCTGGCCGAACAGCTCAAAGGTATAGCGGTGGGCGTTGGCCTGGTACTCCCCGGAGAAGTTCAGATCGATGTCGGGGACCTTGTCGCCTCCGAAGCCCAAAAAGGTCTCAAAGGGGATGTTGAAGCCGTCCTTCACATACTTTGTGCCGCACACGGGACACACCGCGTCCGGCATATCCGCCCCGCAGCCATAGGGATGGGCGGGGTCCTGGGCATAGTCGAAGTCGGAGTGTTTGCACTTGGGGCAGCGGTAGTGGGCAGGCAGCGAGTTCACCTCGGTGATGCCCGACATAAAGGCCACCAGGGAGGAGCCCACCGACCCCCGGGAGCCCACCAGGTATCCGTGCTCCAGAGAGTTCTGCACCAGCTTCTGGGCGGACATATAGATCACGTCGTATTTGCACCGGATGATGTCGCCCAGCTCCACCTCGATGCGGTCGGTGACGATCTTGGGGGGATTTTCCCCGTAAAGCTCATGGGCTTTCCCCCACACCAGCCGCTTCAGTTCTCCGTCAGAATCCTCCAGCTTGGGGGCAAACAGCCCCTGGGGCAGTGGGTCGATGGGGTCGCACCAGTCGGCGATGAGGTTGGTGTTCGTCACCACCACCTCCCGGGCCTTCTCCTTCCCCAGATAGGCAAACTCCTGAAGCATCTCCTCCGTGGTCTTGAAGTAGATGGGCAGGGACTCGTCTGCGTCCTCAAAGCCCTTGGAGGCCAGCAGGATATGCCGGTAGACCTCGTCCTCCGGGTCCAGGAAGTGGACGTCCCCGGTGGCGCACACCGGCTTGCCCATCTCCTCCCCCAGGCGGACGATAGTGCGGTTGAAGTCCCGCAGCTCCTCCTCGTTCTTCACGATGCCCTTGCGGAGCATAAACATATTGTTGCACAGAGGCTGGATCTCCAGATAGTCGTACCAGGAGGCGATGCGCTTAAGCTCCTCCCAGTCCTTGCCGTCCACCACCGCCTGGAACAGTTCCCCTGCCTCACAGGCTGATCCGATGATGAGTCCCTCCCGGTTCTCGTTGATGAGGGACTTGGGCATGATGGGGTAGCGCTTGAAGTGCTCCAGCTGGGACAGGGAGATGAGCTTATAGAGGTTGCGCAGCCCCGTCTGGTTTTTGGCCAGGACAATGAGATGCTTGGGCTTCCGGCGCAGCTTGCCACCCCCCCGGCGCAGCTTGGGCATGGCGGGGTTGATCTCCCCCAGGGTGCGCAGCTCCATCTCCTCCAGCTTTTTGAAAAAGTGGGGCAGCATATAGGCTATGGTGGCCGCGTCATCGCTGGCCCGGTGGTGGTTGAAGGCGGGCAGATGCAGGTACTCCGCCACAATGTCCAGCTTGTATTTGCCCAGCTCCGGCAGCAGGTTCTGTGCCAGGATCAGGCTGTCCACCGAGGGATTATGAAATGGAATTCCATACTTCCGGCAGCCCGCGGCGATAAAGCCCATATCAAAGTCGGCGTTGTGGGCCGCCAAAGGCCGGTCCCCGGCGAAGGCCAGAAAAGCCTCCAGCGCCTCCTTCTGGGAGGGAGCCCCCTCCAGCATCTCATCCGTGATGCCGGTGAGGTGGATGATCTCCGGGCTCAGGATGCGGCCCGGGGACACAAAGGTGTTGAAGCGGTCGGTGACCTCCCCGTTTTTCAGCACCACAGCACCGATCTCGATGATGACCTCATACTTCTTGTTCAGGCCGGTGGTCTCGATGTCAAAGCAGACGATCTCATCCGAAAAAAGGGCGTCTGTCTGCCCGTGGACCACCACCCGGTCATCCACGTCGTTGATGTAATAGGCCTCCACGCCAAAGAGCACCTTGATCTTCTTGGCCGAGTGCTTGGCGTTTGGAAAGGCGTGGGCCACGCCGTGGTCTGTGATGGCGATGGCCCGGTGTCCCCAGGCCTCCGCCCGCTTGATCACATTCTTGTCAGTGCCGATGGTGGAGTCCGTCTTGAAGCCCACAGCTGTCAGGGCATCCATGGCGGACATATTGGTGTGCAGATGGAGCTCCACCCGCTTCTCCGGGGCGTTGTCCATCCGGGTATGCTGCTCCGCCGCCATTACGGCCACCGGCTCCAGCACCATGTCGCCGTAGAAGCGGTCCATGTTCAGCCGCCCCTGTACCAGCAGGCGCATCCCCTTTTTGACCCCGTCCACCAGGGCCTTGCCCTCATCCCCCGGGAAAAATTTATTGACCCGGATGGAGCCGGTGTAGTCGGTGAGGTCAAAGGCAATCACCCAGGCCCCCCGCTTTTTCAGCTCCCGGTGGTCCACGGCGAATACATCGCCCTCCACCACCACCATGCCCATGTCCAGCTCCAGCTCCCCGATGGGGACCGGGGCCCGCTTGATGGGTTTTCCGTAGATGGCCCGGCCCTTGCCCCGCTTCTCGCCGCCGCTTTTTCCCTTTCCGGACGCGGGCGCGGCCGTTCGGACCTTTTTCAGTGCGGCCGCCCGGATGGCCTCCGCCCGGGCAAAGGCGTCCTCCCCCGCCGCAGGCTCTCCCGTCCCGGTCTCCGGCTGGGTCTGCTCCTCCGCCGGGACCGCCTCCACGGGTTCCGCACGCTCCGGTTCCTTTTTATCTGTAATGCAATTCAGCTTTACAGAGTTTAGTCCATAACACCGGGCCACCGCCTCCTCCGCCTTGGCGACCAGATTGGACCCGGCTCCTGCGGCCCCCTCCACCGTCACCACCGCGCTGCGGCTGGAGCGGTCGATGGATGCCTCAGTGATCACCCAGCCCTCCATGGCGTTGACGAACTCCGCCCAATAGGTCAGGGCGGCAAACATCTCTAAAAACGGGATCTTTTTGGACATAACCCTATGCTTCTCCTCAAATCTTCTCCATCACAGCGGCCCACAGGCCGCTTTTCTGCGCCGTTACAGCGTCTCGATCAGGGCGAACAGCTCGTCCACCAGCTGATCCTGGTGGACCTTTTTGATGATCTGTCCCTTTTTGAACAGCAGGCCCTCCCCGACGCCGCCGGCAATGCCGCAGTCGGCGGCGCTGGCCTCGCCGGGGCCGTTGACCACACAGCCCATGACCGCCACCGTGATGGGCTTGTCCACTGCCTTCAGCCGCTCCTCCACCTGTCCCGCCAGCGCGATCAGGTCGATGCGGGTCCGCCCGCAGGTGGGGCAGGATACCAGCTCCGCCCCCTCCCGGCGGATCCCCGCCGCCCGCAGGATGTCCCGGGCGGCGTACACCTCCTCCACCGGATCGGCAGACAGAGAGACCCGCATGGTGTCCCCGACCCCCATGGCCAGCAGACCGCCGATCCCCACGGCGGACTTCAGTGTCCCCATGCGGACCGTCCCCGCCTCCGTCACGCCAATGTGTAAAGGATAATCACTTTCCTGGCTCATCAGCTGATAGGCTCTCATGGTGATGGGCACGCTGGAGGACTTCAGGGAAACACAGATGTCATCAAAGTCAAACTTGTTCAGCAGGCGGATGTGTCCAAAGGCGGACTCCACCATGGCCTCAGGGCACACCCGGCCGTACTTGGCCAGGATCTCCCGCTCCAGAGAGCCGCCGTTGACCCCGATCCGGATGGGGATGCTCCGCTGGCGGCAGGCGCCGGCCACCGCCTTCACCCGGTCCTCGCTCCCGATATTTCCGGGGTTGATGCGCACCTTGTCCGCTCCGGCGGCGATGGCCTCGAGGGCAAGCTTATAGTCAAAGTGGATGTCAACCACCACGGGGATGGGGCTCTCCTCTTTGATCTTTCCCACCGCGCGGGCGGCCGCCTGGTCAGGCACCGCCACGCGGATGATCTCACAGCCTGCGGCGGCCAGCCGCCGGACCTGCTCCAGGGTGGCTGCCACATCATCGGTGCGGGTGTTGGTCATGGACTGGATGGTCACCGGGGCGCCGCCGCCGACCGGGACCCCGCCCACCATGATCTGCTTGGTCACTGCAATTCCTTCCTTTCCAAACGGCTGCCGTGTTCCGGCGGCTCAGATACCGAAGAGTTTTCCAATGTCGCTGAAGGTCACCACCAGGGAGAGAGCCAGCAGACCCGCCATCCCCACCATGTGGACATAGCCCTCATACTTTGCCGGGATCCTCTTCCGGAACAGGGCGAACAGCGCCCCATTCAGCAGCAGGAAAAAGATCCGTCCGCCGTCCAGCGCCGGCAGCGGCAGCAGGTTCATCACCGCCAGGTTGACCGCGATCAGGGCGGCCAGGTCCAGCAGGCTGCGGGCCGCGTCAGCAGCTGTGGGCGACTGGTTCCCCACCTGAGACATGGTATTCACGATCCCCACTGGGCCGGACAGATCCCGCAGGCCCACCGCACCCCGGACCAGCTCTCCAAGGCTGAGCCACACCGTGCGGATATAGTCCACCGCAGTGTTCCAGGCATAATGAAGCTTGTTGCCCACCGTGGGCGGGTCCACCTCCCAGCCGATGTTGATCCCCCGGCGCTGAGTCTCGTTCCCGTTCTCATCCACCCGGGTCTGGTAGGGCAGATAGACTCCATCCAGGCGGAACTTCTCGCCGTTCCGCTCCACCACCAGATCCACACGGTCCCCGGCACGGTTCAAATAGAGGGGCACGTTCCCGTACACCAGGACCCTGTGGCCATCCACTGACAAGAAGCGGTCCCCCGGCTGGAGCCCGCAGTCCTCCGCCCCATAGCCCGGCTCCGCGCCGCTGTACACCGGGATCCGGAAGCCCTGGACCGGAGCGTAAAGGATCAGGAGGATCAGCAGTCCGGTGAAGAAATTCATCGCCGCTCCCCCGGCCAGCACCACCAGCTGCTTCCAGGCCGCCGCGTTGCCAAAGGCCCGGGGGTTGGAGGACTTCTCATCCTCCCCCTCCATAGCACAGTATCCGCCGATTGGCAGAACACGCAGACTGTAAAGCGTTTCTCCTTTTCGTTTTTTCCAAAGAGCGGGGCCCATTCCAATGGAGAATTCATTGACCTGGATCCCAAACAGCTTCGCTGAGGCGAAGTGCCCGAACTCATGGACCGCGATGAGCAGCCCAAACATAAGGATCGCTAAGATGATGTAGAGCATAGGTCCTCCCGCACGCTTCAAATTCCGCCGCCCGTCAGGCGCTGAGGACGGCCTCCCGGGCCGCCTGATCCGCCTCCAGAATCTGGGTCATGGAGGGCTCCCGGATCACCGGGACCCGGTCCAGCGCCAGGGCCACCCGGTCCGCGATCTCCAGGAAACCGATCCGGTCCTCCAGGAAGAGGGCCACTGCGGCCTCATTGGCCCCGTTGAGGATGGCGCCCGCCGTCCCCCCGGTCCGGGCCGCCTTCAGCGCCAGATCCAGGCACCGGAAGGTGTCCAGATCCGGCTGGGCAAAGGTCAGCGGACCACAGGCGCACAGATCCAGAGGCTCGACCGGCCCCCCGGTCCGCCGGGGCCAGGTCAGGGCGTATTGGATGGGCAGGCGCATATCCGGAGCCCCCAGCTGGGCGATCATCCCATGATCACAGTATTCCACTAGGGAGTGAATGATACTCTCCCGGTGGATCACGATGGAAATTTTCTCCGGCGGCATCTGGTATAGGTGCATCGCCTCAATAAATTCCAGGCCCTTGTTCATCAGCGTGGCTGAGTCAATGGTGATCTTGGCCCCCATAGACCAGTTTGGATGCTGCAAGGCGTCTTTCCTTGTCACACCCTGCAGTTCAGTTCGTGTCTTGCCGAAAAAAGGTCCACCGGAGCAGGTCAGGATGAGACGGCGGACCTCCCCCCGGTCCCGGCAGCCCTGGAGGGACTGAAAGAGCGCAGAGTGCTCCGAGTCCACGGGCAGGATCTCCGCACCGAAGTCCCGGGCCTCCTCCATCACCAGCTGTCCGGCGCATACCAGTGTCTCCTTGTTGGCCAGGGCGACGCGTTTGCCCTCCCGAATGGCGGCCATGGTGGGCCGCAGCCCGATCATCCCCACCACCGCCGTGAGCACCGTATCGGCAGAGGGTAGCTCCGCCGCCTCCAGCAGGCCCTCCATGCCGGAGGCCACCCGGACTGGGGTGTCCGCCAGCCGGACCCGCAGGTCGGCCGCGGCCCGCTCGTCCATCATGACCGCCAGCTCCGGCCGGAACCGCCGGGCCTGCTCCTCCATTCGGGCCGCGTTGGAGTTGGCCGTCAGCGCAGCCGCCTCCATGCCGCAGGCGGCAATCACATCCAATGATTGCCGCCCGATGGAACCTGTGGAACCCAAGATTGAAATTCGTTTGCTCATATTAAAATTCCTTCCTATGCACATGGATGGACAGGAACAGACCTCCCGCGCAGCCCTTAAAACGCCGGCAGCAGCGTCACCAGAATGAGCAGCGTAGGGGCCACAAAGGTCATGGAATCGAACCGATCCAGCATCCCGCCGTGGCCCGGCAGGAGGTGCCCATAGTCCTTGATGCCGAACTGCCGCTTGATCAGGGAAAAAGACAGGTCTCCCAGCTCAGTCACTGCGCTGCCCAGCAGGCCGTACACCGCCATCGCAGGCAGTGAGACCTCCAACCCCGCGAACTGGCGCAGGATCACTCCATACAGCAGCAGGAACAGTGCGCCGGACAGGATCCCGCCGATGTACCCCTCCAGGGATTTATTGGGGCTGACCTTGGTGATCCCCCGGTGCTTTCCCAGAAAGACCCCGGCAAAATAGGCCCCGCCATCCGTCAGGAATGCGCAGATCACCGGCAGGAGGACCAGATAGCGGCCATGCTCCATCCCCTTCAGCACCACCAGGGTGGACAGGGCCATGGGGATCATCAGTCCGCCGAAGAAGCAGAGCAGCACGTCCTCCACCCGGACGGCCCTCTCCTCGTCGTACAGCCGGATGGCGATGTAAAACAGTATGACCACCAGGAGCACGGCGGTGATGCCGGCCACCAGGGCTCCCCGCCCCAGCCACTGTCCCAGCGGGATGGCTGCTGCGGCGGCGGCCGTGAAGCCGTACAGCCCATTGTGGTGGGCCACGCCGGTGGCCCGCAGCAGCTCATAGGAGGCCAGGGCGCAGATGGCGGCCATCAGCACAGCCAGATACACCGGCGGCAGGAAAAACAGGATGACGAAAAAGAGCGGGGCCAGCACCACTGATACTACGATCCGTGTGACCAAATCATACACCTCCGAATCGGCGGCTGCGGCCCTGATAGGCCGCGATGGCCCGGTGGAGCTCCTCCTTGGAGAAGTCGGGCCACAGCACGTCTGTGAAATAAAATTCTGAATAGGCGGACTGCCACGGCAGGAAATTGGACAGCCGCAGCTCGCCGCTGGGCCGGATGATCAGATCCGGGTCCGGCACTCCCCGGGAAAACAGATAGCCGGAGAATTGTGCCTCATTCAGATGGTTGGGGTCCGCCTTTCCCTCCAGGCAGTCCTGGGCATAGGCCCGGGCGGCCCGCAGGATCTCATCCCGGCCGCCGTAGTTGAGGCAGATATTGACCTGACAGCCCTCATAGTGGGTGGATATCTCCCGGGTGCGCTGGCACAGGTCCCGGAGCTCCTGGGGCAGTGGGGACAGGTCCCCGAAAAACTCCATCTTCACCCGGTCCCGCTCCATCTGCCCGATGGCCTCCAGGAGGTACTTTTTCAGTAGCCCCATGATGGCCCCCACCTCCTCCGCCGGACGCTTCCAGTTCTCAGTGGAAAAGGCATATACCGTCAGGTACTCCAGGCCGATCTCCTTGCAGTAGGTGGCAATGGTACGGAAGGTCTCCGCTCCGGCGGCATGCCCGGCAGTGCGGGGCAGACCCCGCTTTCTGGCCCAACGGCCGTTTCCATCCATGATGATGGCGATGTGGCGGGGCAAACGGGTCAGGTCCGCCTGTTCCTCCTCCGCTGGTTTAAAAAAGAGCATAATATGTTCCTTCCAGACAGTCAAAAAACTCCGCAGCGTGATGTCTCGGGGCCGGTCGCCCCTACCACACACAGGGGGGTGCAGAACGCCTGGCGCCTGTTGGCACTCAGGCATTCCGCACCCCGAGCCTCCGGCCCGCCGGAGGTCCCTGTGTGTCAGACAGCCATCAGCTCCTGCTCTTTTTTGACCGTCAGCTCGTCGATGTCCTTGCAGTGCTTATCGGTCATATCCTGAAGCTCCTTCTCCAACTGCTTCAGGTCATCCTCGGTGATCTCCGCGGCCTTCTTTTTCTTCTTAAAGTCCTCCATGGCGTCCCGGCGGATGTTCCGAAGGGCGACCTTGCCCTCCTCACAGTACTTGCGCACCTGCTTGGTCAGATCCTTGCGGCGCTCCTCCGTCAGCTGCGGGAAGGCCAGGCGGACCACACGGCCGTCGTTCTGGGGGTTGATGCCCAGGTCGGAAATCTGGATCGCCTTCTCCACGGCCTTCAGCAGGCTGCCGTCCCAGGGCTGGATCACCAGGGTCCTGGGATCCGGGGAGGAGATCGCGGCCACCTGGTTCAGGGGGGTGGGTGTTCCATAGTACTCCACGGTGATGCGGTCCAGCACACCGGCGTTGGCACGGCCTGCTCGGACGGAGGCAAAGTTGGACTTGACGACCTCGATGGTCTTCAGCATTTTCTGATCATACACGTTCGTCTCGGCGCTCATTGGTCTGATCTTCCTTTCCGTTTGATTTTTCTGTCCAGGGGCTCAGCCCTGGACGATCGTACCGATCTTCTCGCCCATCACAGCCCGCAGGATGTTCTCCGGGTCCTTCAGGGCAAACAGGAGCACAGGGATCTTATTGTCCATAGACAGCGAGGTAGCGGTGGAGTCCATGACCTGGAGGCGCTGGGCCAGCACATCCGAGTAAGTGATGGAGTCGTACTTCACCGCGTCGGGCACCTTCTTGGGGTCGGCGGAGTACACGCCGTCGATGTTCTTGGCCAGCAGGATCACATCGGCATCGATCTCCGCGGCCCGGAGCACTGCCGCCGTATCGGTGGAGAAGAATGGGTTCCCGGTCCCGCAGCCGAAGATGACCACGCGGCCCTTCTCCAGGTGACGGATGGCCTTGGAGCGGATATAGGGCTCCGCCATGGCACGCATCTCAATGGCGGTCTGCACCCGGACCTCCACCCCCTTCTGCTCCAGCACATCGGCCACAGCCAGGGCGTTGATGGCGGTGGCCAGCATTCCCATGTGGTCGGCCCGGACCCGGACCATCCGGTCCCCGCCGTCCTTGACTCCACGCCAGAAATTTCCGCCGCCTACGACAATGCCGACCTGTACACCCAACTGTACACAGCGCTTGACAACGTCGCACACCTGGCCGATCACATTAAAATCAAGCCCTCGGGTCGCGTCCCCGGCCAGAGCCTCGCCGCTGATCTTCAGCAGCACACGTTTATACTTCGGATTTTCCATCCGAATTCCCTCCTTGCGTGTTTTTTCAAACTTCGTTCTTTTCTATTTTAATATAATTCTCCTCTTTTGCCTAGTGGGTCCGGCAATTTTTTTTCAAGGTCCCGCACCCCCTCTCCCCCGTCCTCATAGGCTGAACCGGCACATCCTTATTACAGCGGCGCGGAGCGAGGGTCTCCGGACGCTTCCCCCTCCTCTCAGATGGGGAGTCTGGGCGGACCGCCTCCGCGCCGGGAAAGGAACCTTATGTTGACACAAGCACTTCTATGGGCCGCCGGTGGGAGCGGCTTCACCTTTTTGATGACCACCCTTGGGGCGGCCACCGTCTTTCTCTTTCGCCGGACGGCCGGCGCCGGACTGCACCGGATCATGCTGGGCTTTGCCGCCGGCGTGATGATCGCCGCCAGTATGTGGTCGCTTCTGATCCCCGCCATCGAGCAGTCCCAGGCCGCCGGCGGCACTGGCTGGATCCCGGCGGCGGGTGGCTCCATCCTGGGCATCGCCTTTCTGGCCGGGATGGACGTCCTGCTCCCCCATCTCACGCCGGAGCTTCTGGAGCGCGGGTCAGGAACCCGCAGCCGCCGGAACACCCTGCTGGTGCTGGCCATCACCATGCACAATATCCCGGAGGGAATGGCTGTGGGCATCTCCTTCGCCCTGGCCGCTCAGGCGGACATCACCCTGCTCCCCGCCTCCATGGCCCTGGCCCTGGGCATCGGGATCCAGAACTTTCCCGAGGGCGCGGCCATCTCCCTCCCCCTGCGGCAGGCCGGCATGGGCAGCGGCCGCTCCTTTCTCATGGGCGCCGCCTCCGGCGTCGTGGAGCCTATCGCCGCCCTGATCACCGTCCTGGCCGCAGGGACCGTCCAGCCGCTGATGCCCTGGCTGCTCTCCTTTGCCGCTGGAGCCATGCTCTATGTGGTGGTGGAGGAGCTCATTCCGGAGGCCAACCTCCGACACAACCATGAGACCCACGGGGGCACCTTCGGCGTCATGGCCGGCTTCCTAATTATGATGATCTTGGACGTAGCCCTTGGATAGTCCACCGCCCTCCATAAGAAATCCATCGAAACCGGTCTGATACAAAAAAATATCCGCCGGCCGGAACAGTATGAAACCTCCCGTCCGGGAGATACTGGAAGTACAGCGTCACCCGGGCAGGAGGTTTTTGAAGGATGCAGAACAAAGTGGAGCTCTGCGGTGTCAACACCGCCAAGCTGAAGGTGCTGAAAAATGAGGAGACCCAGGCGCTCCTCCGCCGGGCCAAGGCCGGGGACCGGCAGGCGCGGGAGGAGCTGATCGCCGGCAATCTGCGGCTGGTGCTGTCCGTGATCCATAAATTCTCCAACCGCGGGGAGAATGTGGACGACCTGTTCCAGGTGGGGTGTATCGGCCTGATCAAGGCCATCGACAATTTCAACACCGACCTGGATGTGCGCTTTTCCACTTACGGCGTCCCGATGATCGTGGGCGAGATCCGCCGGTATCTCCGGGACAACAGCACTATGCGGGTATCCCGCGCCATGCGGGACACCGCCTATAAAGTGCTCCAGGCCAAGGAGGCCTATCTGGCCAAGTACCAGAAGGAGCCAACGGTGGACGAGATCGCCCGGATCCTGGACGTCAAGCGGGAGGACGTGGTCTTTGCTCTGGACGCCATCCTGGAGCCAGTCTCCCTGTACGAGCCCATCTATTCCGACAGCGGGGATACCGTCTGCGTCATGGATCAGGTGAAGGACTGCAAAAACACCGACGAGCTGTGGCTGGAGCGCATCGCGCTGAAGGAGGCGGTGTCCCACCTCACTCCCCGGGAGCAGAAGATCCTGTCCATGCGCTTCTATCAGAGCAAGACCCAGATGGAGGTCTCCGAGGAGATCGGGATCTCTCAGGCCCAGGTCTCCCGCCTGGAGAAAAACGCGCTGCGCCAGATCCGGAAGGAGCTGTAAGAGCGGCGCTCAGTGCAGCAGAATGAACAGCAGGCCGAAGACCAGGCCCAGCCCGGTGAGCAGCAGGCCGAAGGCCAGGGAGTGGGTAAAGCCCACCAGCCGGCGCGGCTCATCCTCATACCGGGCAAAATGGAAGTCATCCGCCGCCTGCTCCACCGTAGGACGGGGCGAATAGACCTCTCCAGTCAGCGAAAGCAGAAGCCGGTCCCGTGTCCCGGCCCACCACAGACGCAGGCGCTGGAACAGGCGCGGGAGCCCATGGAACAGCAGCCGGGGAGCCAACCGGTCCGCCAGCGTGGCCAGGACAATGGCCGCCTGAGCCAGAACGCGCAGGGCCGGCCGGTACAGGCCCCGCTCCAGATCCAGCCAAGGCGGGATGGGATCCACGTATCTGCCCTGCCTGATCAGCAGGGTGCGGACCACCAGGAGGTATACCCCCGCCCCGATGACCGCGGAGACCGCCGCCCCCTCCAGATTGACCGCGGCAAAGTAGTCCACCGCATGGGCGGGGGCCGTTCCCCCCAGAAAATCCCGGGCAAAGGCCGCGATGGGGTCCATAGCCGCGCCGGGATCCGTCCCAAGCCGCAGCATGACCAGCAGATAAGACAGCAGGCCCCCCACCGAGGCCGGGGCGATGTAGTGCTCCCCCTCCTGCCGCCATTTCCGGGCCAGGACCTCCTCCGGTAGGGCGTTCCGCTCCAGGAACAGGCAGACAAACAGCTTGAGCATATAGGCCAGAGTCAGGCCGCCGCTGAACAGAAACAGCGCCTCCAGCACCTGAAACAGCGCCGCCCCCTCCCCTGTAAGGTGGATATACTCCACAATGCTCTCATGGAGCAGGGTCTTGCTGACATAGCCGTTCAGTCCGGGCACGCCCGCCAGGCTGAGCATAGGCAGCCCCATGACCAGCGCCAGCAGAGGCTTTCCACGCCCGAACCCCCGGATGTCGTTCAGATCGAAGGAGTGGGTGGTAAAATGGATGATCCCCGCCGCCGGGAAGAGCACCATCTTGATAAGCGAGTGGTTCAGGATATGCAGGATGGTCCCATCCACCGCCAGGGCGTTGTGGTCTCCCAGCAGACACAGCATGGCGGTCCCCACCAGGATGAACCCGATCTGAGAGATGGACGAGCAGGCCAGAGTCCGCTTCAGATCCACGGACAGCACCGCCAGCACCGCCCCCAGCACCATGGTCACAGCACCCAGCACCGCCAGCAGCAGCCCCCACTGGACGTCATGGAGAAAGACAGTTGTGGACAGCACCAGCACCCCGTATATCCCCGTCTTGGTGATGACGCCGGACAGCACTGCCGAGGCCGGAGCAGGCGCCGCTGGATGGGCGGTGGGCAGCCAGATGTGCAGCGGGAACGCCCCCGCCTTGGCGCCGAATCCCACCAGCACCAGCAGGCCGCCCACCCAGAGCAGTCCCCGGTCCTCCGCTCCGGCGGCTGCTGCCGCCATGGCGTCCAGCGACAGGGTGCCCAGCTGGTGATAGAGGAGAAACAGTCCGGTCAGGGCCGCCAGTCCGCCGATGACCGCCACAGCCAGATAGGTCTCCCCCGCCTTCAGGGCGGGATACTCCTCTGTCTGGACCACCAGCACAAAGGATGTAAAGGACATGATCTCAAAAAAGAGAAAGGCGGTAAACAGGTCGCCGGACAGGAACACCCCCATCGTGGCCCCCAGGGTCATCAGCCAAAAGAGGTAGAACCGGTTCTGCTTATGGACATGGGCCATATACTCCCGGCAGAACACTGTGGCCGCCATCCAGCCTGTGGCCGTCAGCAGGGCCATCAGGGTATGGAAGCCCCCGGCCCGCAGCTGGATCCCCAGGCCGCAGAAGCCCTCTACCGCCGCCGTGGCCTGGGCCAGCTCCGGCTTGGTCCACAGCGTGAGCACCAGAAAAAGCTCCAACGCAGCCGCCGACATGACAAAGGTATTTCGCGCCTTCTCATACCAGCACCCGATCCAATAGGCAAACGGCCCGGCCAGAAACGGAAAAAAGACCGGGAACAGCAGAAACTGGGACATTCCTTCCCCTCACTTTCACAGGATCCGCCCTCTTATCCCAGCAGGGCGGCGACTGTTCCGGCCAGACGGCCTGCCCCCAGTCCCAGGGCCACCGAGCCCGCCGCCAGGGCGGTGATGGGCACTGTCATCCTCAGGCCCGGATCCCGCCGGGCCCGCTTGGGCACCCGGACGGAGAGCTGCCGGTTCTGTCTGGGGAAAAAGGCCAGCAGAACGATCTGCATCAGGTACAGGGCGGTGAGCACCGCAGACAGGATCAGCACCCCGGCCGCCAAATAGCCCATCCCTGTCCCCAGCCCCGCCGCAGCCGTGGCCAGCAGCCACTTGCTGGTGAAGCCGGCCAGAGGCGGCGCTCCCATCAGGCCCAGGGCCGCCACGGTGAAGGAGCCGAACACCACCGGCATCAGCACGCCGCAGCCCTCCACATCCGGGACAAAGTCCCGGTGGAGCTTATAGTGGACCGCGCCCACGCAGAAAAACAGGGTGATTTTCAGCACCGCGTGGAACACCATGTGGACCATCCCTGCCGTCAGGCCGGCTGTGGTCAGGGTAGTCACCCCCAGCAGGACATAGGAGAGGTTGCTGATGGTGGACCAGGCCAGCCGCCGCTTCAGATGCTGGGTGCGCAGGGCCTTGGCGGAGCCGTAGGCGATGGTGAACATCGCCGCCCCCATGACCAGGTACTGGGCCCAGCTGCCCCGAATGAGGTCCGGCCCATAGCCGTACCAGGTCAGGCGGGTCACCGCGAACACCCCCGCCTTCACAACCGCCACCGCGTGGAGCAGCGCCGTCACCGGCGTGGGCGCCACCGAGGCCCGCAGCAGCCAGCGGTGTCCCGGGAAAACCGCCGCCTTCACGCCGAAGCCAAAGAATCCAAGTACATAAGCAGCCCGCAAGGTATTTTCCTTGCCAGCTTCAGCTGAGATGCTCCCACCGAACTGGAAGAACATCCCGCCGTGCTCCAGCAGCAGCACCATGGCGATAAAGCCCAGGGCCGCGCCGCACATGGAGTAGGTCAGATAGATCCGCCCGGCATACCGCGCCTTGCTGTCCAGCGCGTGCATCACCAGGGGCAGCGTAGACAGGGTGAGCAGCTCATAAAAGAAGTACATCGTCAGCACATTGGCGGAGAAGGCGATGCCCAGGGTGACCCCCAGGCTGGCCAGATAGAAAGCGAAGAACCGGTTCTCGCCTCCCTCCCGGCTCATGTACTCCGCCGCGTACAGGCAGGCCAGGGGCCACAGGACAGACACCAGCACGGCAAAGACGCAGGACAGTCCATCCACCCGGAAGGCGATGGACAGCCTCTCCCCCAGGGACAGCAGCTGGAACGCCTCCTCCCCCCGCAGGGTGAACACCGCAGCCAGGGCCGCCGCCGCCCCGGCACAGGAGGAGCCGACCACAAAATTCTGGCGCCTCCGCGGGTCCTGGGGCCGCCAGACCAGAAGGACGCCCCCCGCCGCCATGGGCAGCAGAATGGCAAGCAGCATCAGCACAGCGCGTTCTCTCTCCTCTCGTTTCTCATGCGGTCCCTCCAAAAATAGGGACTGTGACCGCCCGGACCGCCGGCTCCAGCAGGCCGGGGAACATCCCCAGCACCACCACGGCGGCGGTCAGAGCGCACAGGGTGATCCACATCAGCCAGGTGTCCTGCTGCCGCATCACCGCCCGGTGGTCAAATTTCTCACCCGGGAAAAAGGCCGTGGTCACGATGGGCAGCAGATAGCCTGCTGTCAGCAGGGCGGATACCATCAGCACCCCGACTCCCCAATAGGCCAGGGAGCCCTCCCCCGCCGCCAGCGCGCCCTCGGCCAGCAGCCACTTGCTCACAAAGCCCCCGGTGGGCGGGATCCCGATCAGAGACAGGGAGGCCAGCGTGAAGCACCACATGGTGATGCCGTAGGCGCTGCCCACCCCCCGCATCTGGGACACCTGGGTGAGGTGGGTCTTGTAAATGATGGCGCCGGTGGCCATGAACAGGGCATTTTTCGCCAGGGCGTGGAACACCGCCTGGAACAGGGCCCCCTCCAGGGCCATGGGGTGAAAGAGCATCAGCCCGAAGATCACATAGGAGACCTGACTGACGGTGGAGTAGGCCAGACGTTTTTTCAGGGTATCCTCCCGCAGAGCCAGGGTGGACCCCAGAAAAATGGTGACCAGCGCCAGCACCAAAACCGCCCGCTGCGCCCAGCTCCCATCCAGAAAGGGCCAGCCGAACAGATAATACGCCACCCGAATGAGGGCCAGCACTCCCATTTTCGTAATCAGGCCGGACAGCACCGCCGAGGCGGGGGCCGGAGCCACCGGATGGGCGATGGGCAGCCAGGCGTGGAGAGGAAACATCCCCGCCTTACAGCCAAAGCCCACCGCCATCACAAAAAACACCGCCAGCAGCAGCCCCCGGTCCTGCGCCGCCCGCGCCGGATCCAGCACACCCCCCGGGGTGAACAGATCCGTGGTGCAGAAGCCCTGGAGGAGGAACAGCCCCAGCAGCCCCAGGCCCGCCCCCGCCACAGAGAAGCCCAGATAGCGATAGGCGGCGTCAAACGCCTTCCGGGTCCCGATATGGAGCACCAGCGGGACGGACAGCAGGGTCATCATCTCATAGAACAGATAGAGGGTCACCAGGTTGCCCGACAGGCACACCCCCATCAGGGCCCCCAGGGTCAGCAGATAGAAGCCGAAAAAGCGCTCCCGGTGCCCCTCGTGGTTCATATACTCAAAGGCAAAAAAGGCCACCGCGAACCACACGGCACAGATCAGCTCCGCAAACAGGCGGCCCAGCGCGTCCGGCCGCAGCACGAACCGCACCCCCTCCGTCAGGGTGAGGAGCACAAGTGGCTCCCCCTCCATGCGGAACACCACGGCCACCAGCAGCAGCTGAACCGCCAGCAGCAGGGAGACCGCCCGCCGGCGCACCCGCAGGGTATGGATCCCCAGCACGCCGATCCCGCCCAGCACAGGCAGCAGAATGGGCAGCACCAGCCAGCCTCTCCACATCGTCACTTCCTCCTCCATTATGGGTGTTCAGTCAAAACAGGGCCAACCCCTGTTGGATCAGCCCGCGGATGGGCCCGAAGGCGGTCCCCAGCAGCAGATTGCCCGCCAGAAACAGCAGGATGACACACTTGCCCTCCCAATTTCCCCGCATCCAGACCACCGGCGCGTCCTCATTAGCCCGCGCCCGGCCCCAGATGGCCAGAATGGCCGGGATATAGTACATTGCGTTCAGCACAGAGCTGGCCGCCAGCCCGAACAGAGCTGGCGCCGTCTGCCACTCCGCATCCAGCGCCGCCGCCGCGATGCAGTACTTGGCGGAAAACCCGGCCAAAAGGGGCAGGCCGCACAGGGACAGGCCGCCCACCGTAAAGGCCGCTCCTCCCAGAGGAGCCAGCCGGGCCGCGCCCCGCAGCTCACCCCAGTAGTGGCCGCCGGAGGCCCGGATCATCTCCCCCGCGCCCACGAAGATCATGGATTTGGTCATGGCGTGGGCCAGGATCTGATAGCAGGCCGCCGTCCATCCTGCCTCGCTCCCCAGCCCCAGGGCCAGAAAGATATAGGAGATCTGAGCCGAGGAGGAGTAGGCGATCATACGCTTGACCTCCTCCTGCCGCAGGGCGGCCACCGAGGCGAACAGCATCCCCGTCAGCCCCAGCAAAAACAGAAGATCGTCCATATAGGTGGAGACGATCAGCGCCGGACCGAACACCCGCAGGATCAGCTTCAGCAGCAGGACCAGGTAGCCCTTCAGCACCAGGCCGGACAGGATGGCGCTGGAGGCTGTGGTGGCGCTGGCATGGGCGTCCGGCAGCCAGGCGTGAAAGGGAAACTGGGCGCTTTTGATAGACAGGCCCAGCGTCATCAACAGGGCGGACACCACCAGGGGCAGGCTGTACTCCCCCGACTGGACCAGCCGGGCCACCGCCTCCTCCAGGCCGGAGAACAGCAGCTGCCCCGTGATACAGTACAGCATGGCGATTCCCAGCAGCACCAAGCCGGAGCCCAGACAGCTGAAGATCAGATACCGGATGGCGGCCACCACGGAGCGCCCGCTCTCCTTGGCCGCCACCGCGACACAGGCGGTCACCGCCGCGATCTCCACGAACACATAGCCGGTGAACAGGTCGTCGGTGTACACCATGGCCAGCAGCGCCCCAAACAGCAGCTGCATCAGCAGGCAGTACCAGCCCTGCCGGTCCGGCCGGACGTCCCGCCGCAGATCCTCCGCTCCGCCGCTGAGAGAGAGCAGCATCACCACGCTGAAGGTCAGGGCCAGCAGCGCCTCCAGAGGGCCGGCCCGCAGCTCGTTGCCCCAGGGGGCCGGGATATGCCCCATGGGATAGGAGAAGCTGGCCCCCGCCCCGCTCAGACGCGCCAGCAGCAGGGCGGACAGCCCCGCTACCCCCAGCTGCACCCCACGGACCAGCCGCAGCGCCCCGCCCTCCCGCCGGAGCAGGGGGACCAGGATCCCGCTGACCAGGGTGAGCATGATGCTGAGAAAGGGAATATTATATGACAAGGACAATTCCTTTTCACCTCTTCTGCGTCGGAGTATTTTGTCACTCTTCTTCCGTCCCCCGCCGGGCCAGCATCAAGATCACATCCAGATTGACGCTGTGGTACTTCTGATACAGCCGGTGGGTCAGTGCCAAAAAGAGCGCCGTGGTGCTCACCGCCACCACGATCCCGGTGAGCACCAGCCCGCCGGGTACCGGATTGATATAGGCGGCCGCTTCCGCCCCCGGCTCCACCATGGGGGCCTTCCCGCCGTTCACATAGCCCATGGCCGCCAGGAAGAGGAACACCGCCGTGTCCATCAGATTCAGACCGATGATCTTCTTGATCAGATTGGGATGGAGCAGAAGGGTCGCAAACCCAATGCTGAACAGCAGCACCGCCGTCACATAAAACCGCTGTTCCACCAAAATCTCCAGCACAGCTCACTCCTCCCTTCCCAAAAACAGGATGTAAAAGGTATACATGGTGCAGGCCACGATGACGCCCACGCACAGATTCAACGGCAGGATCAGGCCGCCGCTGAGGATCTCACCAGGCGTCCCCTTGGGGACCTCCCAGCCCACGCCGTTGGCTCCGGTGAAGAAGGAATAGCCCTTCATCCCCGCGTAAGCCAGCAGGCAGAACACCGTCAGGCGGGTGGTGCGCCGGGTGGACAGCAGCTGGGCCATCCGCTCCTCCCCCAGCACCAGGGAGGCAAGGATCAGCCCGCCGCCCAGCACTGCCCCGCCGGAAAACCCTCCGCCGGGGCTGAGGTGGCCGTTGACGGTCACATAGATCCCAAACAGCAGGATCGCCGGGAGCAGCCCCCGCCCCAGCAGGGACATCAGCGTATCCGGCCCCCGGAAGGTCCACACCCGCAGCCGGGGACTGTGGAGCAGCAGCAGGGTGCTCCCCGCCGCCGCAAAGAGGACCGCCGATTCCCCAAAGGTGTCGAAGGCCCGGTACTCCAGGATCATTCCCGCCACCGCGTTTACCGCTCCGGTCTCCTCCACGCCGTCCTCCAGATAGCGGCGGGCCACCTCGTTCATAGCGGGGGCCTCCGGGTCCCCAAAGCGGGGCAGGGCCGCGGCGGTCAGCAGAAAAATACCGGCCAGCACCGCGGTCACGCACACGCTCAGCCCCCGGTAGAGGCCCAGCTGACGCCGCAGCCCCCCGGGCCGCCATCTGCGGGCAGGACGCCGGTCCTCCCGCCGCTCCTCGGGCCGGTCCGCGGGAGGAGGTGCGCCCTTCATCCCCTTCTCCCGGCGCTCCCGATAGCGCATCAGGCGATAGGCCCCGAACTCCATGTCCCCGTGGGCCTCGATGTACTCCAGATACTCCAAAAATTCCTGGCGCTCCGGGTCCTCCGGCCCCTCCGGGCCGTCCGGCTCCTCCCCGCCGGCCCAGCGCAGGAACCGCCCGTACCAGCCCTCACCCCGGATCTCATTCTTCATCCCGTTCCATTCCTTTCAGGGCATTGATCTTCCGCAGCGTGAGGAAAAACAGCAGGCTGGTCACTCCCACGCCCACGGCGGCCTCTGTAATGGCCAGATCCGGCGACTCCAGCAAAAACCATAAAATGGACATGACCGCGGAGTAGGACATAAAAATGATGACCGCCGAAACCAGCCGCCGGCACAGCACCGTGGCCACGGCGCAGAAGATCAAAAACGACAGCAGCAGAAGTTCCAATCCGATCACAGCTCCCGCTCTCCTTCCCCCATCAAATGGTCCGGCTCCATGCCCAGCCCGGTGATGACCTCCATCCGGGCGATCAGGTGAGCGGACACCGGGTTCACCGCCCACAGGATGACCGCCAGCAGGACCAGCTTGGCCGTGTGGACCGTAAAGCCGCACAGCAGGGCCAGCCCCGCCAGGATCAGCAGCAGTCCCAGGGTGTCCGCCAGCGCGCTGGCCTGGAGCAGCTCCAGCGTCCGCCGGAAGCGGAACATCCCCACCGCGGCGATCACCACCACCAGCACGCCAAGGGCCAGCAGACACACCGCCGCGAAACTCCGCACTGTCATGGCTCCTCCCCCCTCTTCTCCCGGTGCCGACGGACCGAGATGCGGCTGAGCACCGCCACCGCCAGCAGATTCAGCAGCCCGTACAGGATCGCCACATCCACCAGATAGGACGCCTCCAGCAGATAGGACAGGATACACACCATCAGAACCACCACAGTGCAGATCAGGTTCAGCGCCACCAGCCGCTCTGTATACCGGGGGCCCTGAATGGCCCGCACCAGACAGGCCAGCATGGCCCCCATCAGCAAAAAGAGCGCCGCGGCCAGGCAGGCCCGCAGCTCAGGCGTACACTCAGCCATCCTGTTTTCCCTCCCACCGGCGCAGACGCCGGACAAATTCAGAGTCCTTGATTCCCGCGGCGAACTCCTGATCCAGAGCATAGACGCACAGGCGTCCCCCGTGAAGCGCCACCGTCACGGTCCCCGGCGTCAGGGTGATGGAGTTTGCCAACAGAAACTGTGTCCCCGGCTCCCTCAGTCCGGGATCCATCCAACTCAGGCGGGGCGCGCCCCGCCGCCGCCCGGGACACAGGATCCGGAGGATCACCTGAAGATTCGCGGTCCACACCTCCCGCAGGAGAAGGGGCAGATACCCCACCGCGCGTAAAATCCCCTGCCAGAGCTTCCGTCCGCCCCAGAAGGGCAGGCCAAGCGCCCACTGGCAACCCCAGGCCACAAGGCCGGTCGCCAGCGCCCCGGCCCCCGCGATCTGGAGGCTCCAGCCCCCATTCAGCACCAGCCAGAGCAGAAACAGCAATACAAACAAACGGACCGCTCCTCTCCCGGATCATTCCATCCCTCACCGCCGGCCCTCTGTCCAGCGGCATAGACAGTTTTTTATTATACCAAACCACATCGAAAAATGAAAGATTTTCATAGAAAAAATTCCATTTTATTTTGTCTGGCCGCCGCCGTCCCGGGCCCATACAAAAAACAGCAGACACCCGCAAAAGCGTGGTGTCTGCTCTGTTCATGTCTGCGGCGCTTCTCCGCCCATGCGCTCCCGGAGCTGCTCCGCCTGGGCCAGCAGCTCCTCCGCGCTCTCCAGCAGCGCGGGTGTGACGGACGCTCCCCCGATGAGGCGGGCCAGCTCCTCCCGCCGCCGGGTCCGGTCCAGCCGTTCCAGCGCGGTGTAGGTCCGTCCGCCCCGCTCTCCCTTGCTCACGGCAAAGTGGGTGTCCGCCATGGCCGCGATCTGCGGCAGGTGGGTCACACACAGCACCTGCTTGCGCCGGGCCACCTGGGCCATCTTCTCCGCCACCTTCTGGGCCGCCCGACCGGACACCCCTGTGTCCACCTCGTCAAAGACCAGGCTGCCGATCTCGTCCCCCTCCGCCAGCACGTTTTTCAGGGCCAGCATGATCCGGGCCAGCTCGCCGCCGGAGGCCACCTTCTGGATGGGCTTGAGCGCCTCCCCCAGGTTGGCCGACATGAGGAACTGGATCTCGTCCACCCCGGTCTCGTCCATCCCGGCCTCTCCGCCCTTGGGGGCAAATTCCACCTCAAAGCGGACCTTGGGCATATCCAGCTGGCGCAGCTCCTCCTGCACCCGGTCCCGCAGGGACTGGGCTGCGGCCTGTCTGGCCTGGGACAGGGCCTGCCCCCGCTTCCGCGCCTCCTTCTCCGCCTTGCCCAGCTCCTTTTCCAGCCGGGCGATGGTGTCATCCGCGTACTGGATCTGGTCCAGCTCCTGCCGGCAGCGCTCCAGATAGGCCAGCATCTCCTCCACCGTGGGGCCGTACTTTTTCCGCAGGCGGTAGAGCAGGTCCAGCCGCTCCTCCACCTCGTCCAGCTCGCCCGGTGAGAAATCGAAGGTCCGGCTCAGGTCCCGGAGGCAGTCCGCCGCGTCGTCGGCGGCACACCGCAGGGCGGTGAGACGCTCCCCCAGCTCCCCCAGCTCCGGACTGATGGAGGCGACGCTCTGGACCGCCCCCTCCGCGTCGGCCACCAGAGCGCAGGCTCCGGGGCTGTCCTCGTCCCCGGACAGGGCAAACTCCGCCGCCCGCACCGCCTCCATCAGCCTTCCGGCACTGCGCAGCAGCGTCCTGCGGGCGTCCAGCTCCTCGTCCTCACCCGGGCGCAGCTCGGCCCGCTCCAGCTCCCGGATCTGATAGTTCAGCGTATCCACCCGGCGGGAGCGCTCCGCCTCGTCCATCTGGAGGGCGGCGATCCGCCGCCGCAGCTCGTGCCAGCTGCGATAGGCCACCCCGTACTCCTCCAAAAGCGGCTCATGCCGGCCAAACCGGTCCAAGTAGCCCAGGTGGCTGGCGGGATCCAGCAGCTGCTGGCCATCATGCTGGCCGTGGATGTTCAGCAGCTGCCGCCCCAACTCCCGCAGCTGGGCCACGGTGACCAGCCGGCCATCCACCCGGCACACGTTGCGCCCGTCCCCCTGAAGCTCCCGCTGGAGCAGCAGCTCCTCCCGGCCGGTGGAAAACCCGTTCTCCACCAGCCAGGCCAGGGGCGGGACCCCGGTGAACACCGCCGTGACCAGGGCAGAACGCGCCCCGGTGCGGATCAGCTCCCGGCTGGTCCGCTCCCCCAGCACCGCGCCGATGGAGTCAATGACGATGGACTTGCCCGCCCCCGTCTCGCCGGTGAGGACGTTGAAGCCCACCTCAAAGCGGATGTCCGCCGACTCGATCAGGGCAATATTCTCAATATGCAGCAAGGAAAGCATGGTACTCCCTCATTTCCTTCCAGACAGCGGATCACTTCAGAAGCTTGTGGACCTCCTGGATGAACTGCTCCGCCAGATCGTTGTCACGCATGATCAGGATGCCCACGTCATCCCCCGCCAGACTGGCCACCATGCCTGATATGTCCATATTGTCCAGGGCTGAGCAGGCCGCGGAGGCCAGACCCGGCATGGTCCGCACCACCACGATATTCTGCGCCACGTCCACTGAGGTGACGCCCTCCTTAAAAATGTTTCGGAGCCGGATGTCGGAGTCCGCCAGCCCCCTCCGGTCGGAGGACGCGTACCGGTATCCGCCGCCGGCCAGCTCCTTCACCAGCCGCAGCTCCTTGATGTCCCGGGAAATCGTGGCCTGGGTGGCGGAGTACCCTCTGGCCCGCAGCTCATCCAGCAGCTGCTCCTGGGTCTCCACATTCACGCTCTGGATGATGTTCAGGATCTCCGTCTGACGCGCACGCTTCATGGCGCATATCCTCCTAATTTCTGATTGATGACCTGGTAAAAGCTGCGGCCCGCCAGCTGGACCAGCCGCGTGCTGTACTGGGACTGGGTGATCTCCACCCGCTCATTGGCCGTGACACGGAGCACCTTGCCCCCGTCCACCGACAGGTAGAGGTGCTTCCGGCTCCCCTTGGGCATCTGCACGGTGATCCGCCGTCCGGCGTCCAGCACCATGGCCCGGGAACTGAGCTGGTGGGCGCACACCGGCGTGACCACGATGCACCGGGAGTTGGGCTCCACGATGGGTCCGCCCGCCGACATGGAGTAGGCGGTGGACCCTGTGGGGGTGGCCACAATGACGCCATCCCCCATGATCCGCTGGACCAGCACCTGGTCGGCCAGCACCTCCACCTCCGCCACCCGGGCCATGGAGCCCTTGGAAAAGACCACATCGTTCAGGGCCAGGTCCTGGCTGAGCTGCTTCTCCCCCCGGAACAACCGGATGTCCAGCATCATCCGCTCCTCCGTCACAAAGTGCCCCTTAGCCAGGGGGACCAGCAGGGAGAGCTCCGTCCGCTCCAGCTCCGCCATGAAGCCCACGCTGCCCATGTTCACCCCCAGGATGGGCACCCCGTGGAGGGTGGCGTCCCGGGCGGCGTGGAGGATGGTCCCATCCCCGCCGAAGCAGACCAGCAGGTCCGCCTTGGGGAGTTCCTCCTCCAGCTTGTGGAGGGCTGCCTGACGGGGCAGCTCCAGCCGCTCCCCCTTCTTGGGGACGAAGGGCAGACACAGCACCGTCTCCGCGCCGGCCTTCCGCAGGATCCGGTCCGCCTCCAGCGCGGTCCGCAGGCCCCGGTCCCGATAGGGGTTGGAGCTTAAAATGATCCTCATGCCTTATTCCCCCTTCAGTTCTCCGTGGGAGGCCACCACCAGCGCACTCAGGTCGCCGCTGTATTCCTCGCCCTGCCGGACGGAGAGATAGCCCAAATATTCGATGTTCCCCTCCGGTCCGCGAATGGGTGAAAAGGTAATATCCTTTACAAAGAATCCCGCATGAGCGGCGTGCTCCAGAAAGTGCTCCAGCACCTCCAGATGGACCTCCGGGTCCCGGACGACCCCCTTCTTTCCCACCTTTTCCTTCCCCGCCTCGAACTGAGGCTTCACCAGGCAGACGCCCTCCCCGGTCTCCTTCATCAAAGGCCGCAGCGCGGGCAGGATGAGGTTGAGGGAGATAAAGGAGACGTCCACGGAAAAGAAGTCCAGCAGATCCGGGATCTGCTCTTGGGTGAGGTAGCGGGCGTTGGTCCGCTCCATGCACACCACCTGGGGGTGGGTACGCAGGCGGTAGTCCAGCTGGTTATACCCCACATCCACCGCATAGACCTTCTGCGCCCCGTTTTGGAGCATACAGTCGGTAAATCCGCCGGTGGAGGCCCCAATGTCGGCGCATACCGCGCCGTTCAGCGCAATGGGCCAGAGCTGCATGGCCTTTTCCAGCTTCAGCCCGCCCCGGCTCACATAGGGCAGGGCTCTGCCGCGGACCTCTATCGCCCGCGCCTCTGTCACCGGAGCGCCCGCCTTGTCCACCCTCTGCCCATCTACAAACACCTGTCCGGCCATGATGACCGCCTGGGCCTTTTGGCGGCTCTCCGCCAGCCCGCGCTCCACCATCGCCACATCCAGCCGTTTTTTACTGCTCACGGCCCAGCACCTCCATCGCCCGGCGGAAGAGCCCCGCTCCATCCAGTCCCAGACTTTTTTTCAGAATCGGGACCGCTCCATGGGGCACATATCCCGTTCCGCAGTTGACCAGGGCGGCCTTCGCCGCTGTGCCGGCGGCCTCCAGGGCCGCCAGAGCCCGGACGCCCACACAGCCCTGCTCCACGCACTCCTCCGCTACCAGAAGATGACCCGTTCTGCGCACAGACTCGATCAAGGTTTCTGTCTCAAGAGGTATAATGATATTCCACTTTACAACCTCCGCCTGGATCCCGGCCTCCTCCAGTTGGTCCGCCGCCGCCAGAAGGTCGTTGATCTCCATGCCATAGCCCGCCAGAGTGATGTCTGTTCCGGGGCGCAGGACCACCGCCGGAGCTTCCCCCGAATCTGCTGTGAAGGCTCCCTGGCTCCCTCTGGGATAACGCACCGCCACGGGACCGGAGCTGCGGCACACCGCCGCCTCCAGCATCCGGTCCAGCTCCGCGAAATTGGAGGGAGAATACACCGTGATCCCGGGGACGCTGTTCAGATAGGCCACGTCGAATATCCCGTGATGGGTCTCGCCGTCCTCCCCCACCAGACCGGCCCGGTCCACTGCCAGGACCACATGGAGCCCGTCAATGGCCATATCGTGGAGCAGCATATCATAGCTTCTCTGTAAAAATGTGGAGTATACAGCAAATACTGGCACCGCCCCCTGCTTGGCCATTCCGGCCGCCATGGAGGCCGCGCAGCCCTCAGCGATCCCCACATCAAAAAAGCGCTTGGGATAGGCCTCCGCAAAGGCGGTCAGCCCGGTCCCTCCCACCATAGCGGCCGTCAGGGCGCAGATGCGCCCGTCGTTCCGGGCCAGCCGGACCAGCGTGCGGCCAAACACCCGGGAGAAGCTCTCTCCCCCCGCTTTCCGGGGCGCGCCCGTCTCCGGATCAAAGGGGGACACACCGTGGAAGGCGTCTGGGTTGCGCTCCGCAGGTGCAAAGCCTTTCCCCTTTACAGTCTTGACGTGGAGCAGGACTGGTTCCTTCAGGCTTGCCGCGTACCGGAGGATCTTGGTCAGCTCCGGCAGATCATGCCCATCCACCGGCCCCAGATAGGTGAAGCCCATGTTCTCAAACATACTGCACGGAAGAAGGCTCTGCTTCAGGGCCTTTTTCACACCATGGGTCATCCGGTAAACCTGCCGGCCCAGCCAGGTGGCCCACATGAAGCGCCGGTACCCCTGCTTGAAGCTGAGATACTGGGGCTTCAGGCGCTGCTGTGCCAGATGCCGGGCTACCGCGCCCACATTCCGGTCGATGGACATCCCATTGTCGTTCAGAATGACCAGCAGCTGCTGTCCGCACTGTCCTCCGTTGGACAGTCCCTCATAGGCCAGACCGCCGGTGAGGGCCCCGTCGCCGATGAGGGCGGCCACCTGGTAATCCTGGCCCAGGGCGGCCCGTGCCTGGACCATGCCAACCGCCACCGCCACCGAATTGGAGGCGTGTCCGGCAATGAACGCGTCGTGGACGCTCTCCCCGGGCTTGGGAAAGCCGGCGATCCCGCCGTACTGGCGCAGTCCGGCCATCTCCTCCCGCCGTCCGGTGAGCATTTTATGGATATAGCACTGGTGTCCCACATCAAAGACCAGCCGGTCCCGGCTGGTGTCAAACACCCGGTGAATGGCCACCGTCAGCTCCACCGCGCCCAGGTTAGAGGCCAGATGCCCCCCCGTCCGGGACACGTCCCGGATCAGCTCCTCCCGAAGTTCCCGGCACAGCGCGGCGGCCTCCTGGTCGCTCAGGTCCGCCAGCAGCGGCCCCGTTTTTTCCTTCTGTTCCCGCAAGTGAATCCCTCACATCTCCACCGAGCCGCCGCCCTCACCAGATCACAGGCCCGATCAGCCCGATCGCCGTTCCAAGCAGCGCACCCATCAGCACCTGGGGCAGGGTGTGCCCCAGTTCCTCGTTGAGTTTCTTCCCTTTCAGCTCCTGGGGCAGGTCGTCCCAGTGCTCCCGGATATAGTTGATCACCTTTGCCTGCTCCCCCGCAGCCCGGCGCACATTACAGGCGTCGTACATCACCACCAGGGCAATGGCCGCCGACAGGGAAAACAGGGGGTCCCGCCAGCCGCAGACCTGTCCGATAGAGGCCGCCGCGGCACAGATGAAGGCCGAGTGGGAGCTGGGCATATTGCCGCTCCCAATCATCTTCCGCAGATCCAGGTTCCGGTTTGTGACCCAGTGCAGCAGCGTCTTCAGCACCTGAGCCGCGAACCAGGCCAGGATTGCCAGATCCAGCGTTAGATTTCCAGTCAAAAAGCCCGTATGATCCATCGTCTGTTACCTCTTTACCAGGGCCGTCTGTCCTTTTCCTCTCCGGCTCAGCTCTTGCGGCCCGCCAGCGCCCGGGCCAGACACAGGAGGAAGTCCGGCTCCGCAAAGCCGGACAGGGCCTGCTCCGCCTGTCCGGTCAGCTCCTCCACCAGGGCCCGGCTGCACTCCAGACCCAGGACCGTGACAAAGGTGCTCTTCTCATTCACCCGGTCTGAGCCCACAGACTTGCCCAACTCCTGGTCGGTACTGGTCACATCCAGAATGTCATCCTGGATCTGGAAGGCACGTCCGATGCACCGGGCATATTCCCTGACGGCACAACGCTGCTCCTCCGTCCCACCGGCAGCGATACAGCCCAGCTCGGCCGCCGCGGAGATCAGGGCTCCGGTCTTAAGCTGCTGGAGCTGCTCCAGTTCTCCCCGGGTCAGGGCTCTCCCCTCCCCGGCCATGTCCAGGACCTGTCCGCCCACCATGCCCTCCGGTCCCGCTTCCCGGGACAGGCAGGACACCGCCTCCACCACCCGCTCCGTCGGCAGTTCCGCCTGGGTCAAGACCCCAAAGGCCGCTGTGAGCAGCCCGTCGCCGGCCAGGATGGCGGTGGCCTCTCCATACACCTTATGGTTGGTTGGGCGCCCCCGCCGCAGGTCATCGTCATCCATGGCGGGCAGATCGTCGTGGATCAGGGAGTAGGTATGGATCATCTCCACACCGCAGGCCAGGGGCAGCGCCAGGGCCGGGTCTCCGCCGCACAGGCGGCAGGTCTCCAGCACCAGAACGGGGCGGATCCGCTTCCCTCCCGCCAGCAGGGAGTACTCCATGGCCTCGGTCAGGTCGGCATACCGCCTCCAGCCCTGACAGACCTGGTGCAGCGCCTCCTCCACCAGTTTCCGGTCCTCCTCCAGTCTCTGTTGGAACACCTCCTGCTCCATGCTCAGCGCTCCTCTCCGAAGGGCTGCTCCTCCGGCTGACCGTCCGGTCCCGCCGTCAGCAGGGTCACCTTCTGCTCTGCCTGGTCCAGCAGTGCGGAGCACTGCCTCAGGATCCCGGCCCCCTCCTCAAAGAGGGTCATGGCCTGCTCCAGCGGGGCGTCCCCCCGCTCCAACAGACCCACGATCTCCTCCAGACGTACCATGGACTGCTCAAAATCCAGCTTTTTCTTCGTGGCCATTGGTCCTTCCTTTCTGCCCTCACTGCCCATCAGGCTTGAGAGCCACAGAACATTCTGCGAAGCCGCACTCTACTGTTTTCCCTACAGCCAGACGATGCATTTTCCCTTGAACTGCCTTTTGGTTATGGGGTTGAGCCCTCATATCCGGCCCGCAGCATATCTGTTGCTGCGCGCTCCGCCCCGGAGGGATATGCCTCCTCCACGACCGCCAACGCAGTTGAAAAGGCTTCGGAGTCCCCATACCAGACTGCAGCGGCTGCCCCGGTGTGCTCACACAGCGCCGAACGCTTCTCATCCGGCAGGAGCGAAACATAGGTCACCCAGGTATGCGGCGCCTCTACAAAACGCCGGTACATCTGGTCAAAGCCCTCCTCAGCATAGATTCCATCTGCGCCCAGGCAATAGGCCGCCAGCTTATCCAGCGCATATCCGTCCAAATCGTTCCATTCATCATAGACGATCCCAAACTCCTCAGGATCGGTACTGACCATGGACCATGCAGGTGTCTCACTCTGCCAGTCCGCCTTCTTCACAGGTTCCGCAGACCCACCCGCCTTCTGACAGCCAGACAGGATCAGGACAGCCAGAACGGCACACACGCTCCCATGCCGCAATCGGTTCACGTCGCATCCTCCTTCTTCTGCACCACACAATCCACCTGTCCGTCCGACAGCCTCAGGGAGAAGGACTCCCCGGGACAGGCATCCCGGACCGAGGCGATCACGCTCCCATCCCCCTTTTGGGCGATGGCGTATCCCCGGCCCAGCACCTTCAGAGGGCTGAGGGCGTCCAACGCGGCAGCCAGTCTGGCAAAGCGCTCCCGCTGACCGGATACGCTGGCAGACAGGCCGTGGCCCAGGCGGCGGCTCTGATAGTCCAGCAACAGACGCTTCTCCTGAAAATAGCGCCGTGGATCGGCCATGACCCGGCTCTCCCGCAGGCGCTCCAGCCGCTGGCGCTCCCTTAGGAGCCGCTGGCGGGATGCCTGCTCCATACGCGCCCCCAGCGACGCCAGGGCGGCATAGATCTCGTTCTGGTCGGGCACCGCCAGCTCCGCTGCGTTGGAGGGTGTGGCCGCCCGCAGGTCCGCCGTAAAATCGGCGATGGTCACATCGGGCTCATGTCCCACGGCGGAGATCACCGGGATCTGGGAGCCGTAGACTGCGCGGGCCACACATTCCTCGTTAAAGGCCCACAGGTCCTCCATGGAGCCGCCTCCCCGGCCGGTGATGATCAGGTCGGCCGCCTGGTGCAGGTTAGCCCACCGGATGGCGGCGGCGATCTCCTCTGCCGCCCCCTCCCCCTGGACCCGCACCGGAAGGATCCGGATCTGAGCCATGGGCCACCGGGCCCCCAGGATCCGGAGCATATCCCGCACCGCCGCGCCGGCGGGCGAGGTCACCAGGGCGATCCGCCCCGGAATCCGCGGCAGGGGGCGCTTATGCGCCCGGTCAAACAGGCCCTCCTGGAGCAGGCGGGCCTTCATCTGCTCAAAGGCCACCGCCAGATCTCCCGCGCCCTCCGGCGTCAGCCGGACACAATACAGCTGGTACTGTCCGTCCCGGGGAAACACTGTCACCCGGCCCGCCGCGATGACTTGCATCCCGTTTTGCGGGCGAAAGCGCAGGGAAGCGGCATCCCCCCGGAACATGACGCACCGCAGCGCCCCCTCCCCGTCCTTCAGGGTGAAATAGTGGTGCCCGGAGGGGTACATCTTATAGTTGGACAGCTCCCCCCGCACCAGCAGTCCGGACAGGACCCGGTCCCGGTCCATGAATCCCTTGATATACTGGCCCACCTGGCTTGGGGTGAGGATCGTCTGCTCCTGACGGGGGGCGCTCATCGTCCCGCCTCCCGCTCCATGGCCCGCCAGGTGAGGATGGCCGTTCCCATGGCGTTGTCTGTGGCATACTGAGGCTGGGCAAAGACCGCGCCGCATCCCTCCTCCAGTGCCTCGCGCAGGCGGCGGTTGGAGGCCACACCGCCGGAGCAGAGCACCGGCAGGCCTGGATGTGCCTCCTGGGCCGCCCGGGTAGTACGCAGGATCACATCGGTTACCGTTTCGATGGTAAACCGTGCGATATTGGCCGGCTTCTCACCGTCCGCCAGCAGCTTCTTCACTTGGTTTTCCATCCCCGACAGGGAGAAGCGCAGCCCGTCCCGCTTGACCCGGTATTTCAGTGTGGTGTCCGCCTTCCCGCTGAGGGCGTCCAGCGCCTTCCCCGCCGGGAATTGGAGCCCCAGCAATACGCCGGTGCGGTCGATCAGCTGACCGGCGGAGATGTCTGTCGTCCCTCCCAGGATCTCCGCCCGGACAGCCACGCCGTCCCCCTCCGGCTCTGCCCGCAGCAGCTCTGTGGTGCCGCCGGACAGGTGCCAGGCCAGAAAAGGCCGGTCCAGCAGGTCCATCCGTCCGGCAGACCAAGCCGCCGCGGCCAGATGCCCCTGCTGGTGAGAGAAGGCATAAAAGGGTACGCCCAGCACATGGGCAAGGCTCTGCCCCTGGGAGGCCCCCGCTAGGAAGCAGGGCATATAGGAGCCCTCCACCGCCCGTGGGCGGGTACTGGCCCCCACCGCGCCCAACGCCTCCAGGGAGATTTCCTCCGCCAGAGCGCCCAGCAGCTCGGGCAGGCGCTTCACGTGCTGGAACAGGGCGTCGCTCTGCCGCAGGCCCAGCTCACCGGGGCGGACGTCCAGGATACGGCCCCGATTGACACCTCCCTCCCCGTCAAACACGGCGCAGGAGGTGGTGTAGTTGCTGGTGTCCAGCCCCAAGACCTGCACGGTCACTCCTCCGGCGCAGTCTCAGTCCCGGCCGCCACCTTCTCAGGCTTGGCCGGCGTGTCCTGAAACTCCGCCCGGACAAAGGTCCCCAGGATCCCGTTGACAAAGGCGGCCACCTCCTGGGGCTCATACCGCTTGGTCAGCTCCACCGCCGCGTTGATGGCGGCGGCGTTTGGGATGTCCGGCATATACAGGATCTCATACATGGCCGTCCGCATGATGGCCGCCGCCATACGGGGGATCCGTTCAAAGGACCAGCCCACCGCGTAGCGGCTGATGTAGTCATCCAGTTCCGGACCGTGGGCAAAGGCGCCCCGAACCAGATTTTTGATATAGGTCTCCTGCTTTTCGTTGGGATACTGGGCGTAGACCGGCATCTCCTGGGCCAGCTCGTCAAAGCGCTCCCGATTCAGCTCGCTCTCCAGCACCTCGTCCGCGCTCTGTGTCCCGAATCCCAGGGAAAATATCAGATGTACCGCGATCTCGCGGGCATTGTCTCTTGTCATGTCTGTCTCCTCCGTTAACTGGTCCCATTCTGGCATAGAATCGTAATTCTATTATATACACCCTTATGCAAAAAGGAAACCCCCAAAATTCACAAACCGCGAATTTTCAGGGGGTTCCTCTCTGAGGTTTATTCAGTTCTCCGCCGGTCACGCATAAAACCTGTGGCCGCCGATCACGGCGATACAGGTGCGGTTCCGGGCCGCCCAACTGTTGGGGGTAGAGTCAAAATAGAGGGCGTTCCTGGTCTTCTCCACCACGGCCCCGTCCAGCACCAGCTTAGCCGCGGCCACGCTGGAGGCGTTGGGGGTGCGTTTGGCCAGCTGGCCGGAGCGGTAGGTGGTGAACTGGTTCTTCTGCGCCAGCACACTCTCCACGGTGCTGGGGAACATCGGGCTTTTTACGCGGTTCATGATCACATTGCCCACCGCGATCTTGCCGTCCAGAGGCTGATTCCCGCTCTCCGCATAGATCACGCGGGAGAGCCAGAACAGGTCCTTCTCATTATAGAACTGGTTCCCCGAGGTCAGTCCGCCGCTTCCGCGGGTGACAGCCACAGTACCGGTGGCCCCGTTCCACTTCAGGTCCGCGTCAAAGGCCTCCGTCAAAGCAGACAGGGGGACCGTCACCCGGTTCCCGGTCAGACCGACGCCCTCAGGGACATACAGATAGCGGCCGTTGGCTACCATATACTGCTGTCCCACCACAGCGGTCAGCGTCAGCTTCCCGCTGGTCACGGTCACGGTGCGGCTTCCGGCATCCCAGGCCGCCGAAGCGGCGGGATCCAGCGCCTTGGCCATGGGGACCAAAGCCACATAAGTCGTTCCGCTGCGCTGTGTCTTGCCTACCTCGGTGGATACCGGCTCGCCGTCCACGGTCAGGGTCCGGTCCAGATTCTCAACCAGAGTCAGGACACTTCCCCCCGCCACCGCGGGCACCGGCTCCGCCCGATCCGCTTCCTGATCTTGTTCCGCGTCCGCCTGCCGGACCGCCGCCTCAGCAGCTGTCCCGTTGGACTTAGACACAAGAGCGGCAGAGCTTTGCTCCACACCAGCTCCCATCAGGAGAAGCAAGGCAAAGGCGCTCAGCGTCAGCGAAAACAGCTTTCGTGTCATTGTCTTCACTCCTATGGTTACAAAATTATGTCAACAAAAATGACATCAAAAGCAACTGTTTGTTACTTTTGTTACCACATTGTAACCAATTTGCCTATTTGAAACAAGGGTAAAATTCACTATACTTTCTCCAAAAATCTTGTGTATTTTTTCTAACATAGCAGAAAAAAGACTAATTTTCACGTAAATTCCACTATTTCACTCAAAAAATATCCTCATAAAGTGTACAAAGCTCTTTCCCTCATCAAACCTCTCTCTCAGGGTATCCCGTTCCCTGCCCTTCTCCGCCTTCCATACTGAGAAGAAAATTTTGCTTGCATTTTCTTCTCACCTATGTTATAGTAGTCAAGCAATCAAGTTGCAGGTGTAGTTCAATGGCAGAATGTCAGCTTCCCAAGCTGAACACGGGGGTTCGATTCCCCTCACCTGCTCCAAAAGAAAATGCGGCTTGTTTCGACAAGTCGCATTTTCTTTTTTGGGTTTCGCTCCCGTTGGTCGCTCCACCCTTCGGTGATTGAAATGCTCGTCGGTGATTGAAATGCTCGGGCGAAGTGAATTCGCCCTGCGCCAAGGTTTTGCCTGTGGCAAAACGCTTGTACGGCGCAAAGGCGCCGCCGGCCAGAAGGCCGGTTGGATGCTTCTCAAGAAAAATTGCAAATTTGAATCCAAGAGAGTTCGACCGACCTGAGAGGATTTGGATTGTTACCCCTTGCCACATGAAAAACCGGCGAAAGTGTTGATTTCCAACACTTTCGCCGGTTTTTCATTTATTCATTTCCCTGCTGTTATCCCATTCCAGAGCATCACAGCACATTTTTCTGGTGGGGGAACCGGTGGGGGGAAGTCGCGCCCACGCGCTCCCCCATCTTTAAAAGCCCTTCATTTCCGTTCCCGTCTGCTTCGCTTTTTCTTTTTTGGTTCTGTCGGAGAGGAGAAGGTCTGAATGTAGTCCTGCCGGATCTGTGTCACATCCTGAGAAAGAAAAGCGGCGACACGCTCCTGTTCAGAAGTCTGCTCCGGGAAAAAGGATGCAAATTTCTGTGCCAGCTGCTCCTCTTTTCCATACAGTTCAAGCGGGCCTTCGTACCCCATTAATTCCTTCAGCACAGAAGTGAACTCCTGGCAGCGGTTCTCTCGAATCTCCAAATCAACTTTTGCTTTGGCAGTCATACCGTTGAGGTAAAGCACATTCAAGGAAGTATCGTTCCCTGGCCGATACATTGTGACCCATAAAGCCAGCTTTTTTGAGAGCAGCTTTCCGCCAATCAGCATCCAGTTCTGGCTTCGGTAAATTTCCAGATACTTTTTCATGGCCTCATCTTCAAACTTGATCGGTTCAAAGTGTTCTCCATCCAGCAGCTGCTCCAACTGTTTTTTGCTGAGGATCTGATTCAAAACTGGTATATTTCGGTAAGGCGCACATACATAGTGTCTCATTTTTTGAAACAGAGCCACAACCAGAACCGCTGTGCCAAGTAAAAACAGGAAAAGCTCTCTGTCCATTTCGATTTTTCCGGTTGCCGTGATCCAAATACCGCGCAGAACCAGCACGACGCCAAAGCCCCACAGCCCGAAAACCAGCAGCTTTTTCAGCGGATGAAAATGAATCCACTCGATGATCCGCACCTGCCGTCTGCCGCTCATCGATTCATCACGCAAAAGCCGGCGGGCGGTCCACTGATTCAAAAGTTGTGGAATCCATGCGATCCCAAACAGAAAAGCTGCAATCCCGGCATAAAGGGCAATCCCGATCCAGCCAATATCCAGATAAGACTCCAAAAGCAGTAACAGAATAATTGGCAGGATCATGGTGAGAAAAAGTGGTAAAAATGACTTTTTGCGTCCCTTCTGGAGGTTCAGGTCATTTAGAGCAGAAGTGATACAAAAGGCAAAAATCATCACAGCCGACATCCCGCCGGACACCCAATTTTTCAGGTCGCCAAAACGCATAACATGTTCGACTCTGTGCATACTCGGAAACTTCCCGGTAATACCCGCGTAGAGGCAAAATCCCAAATAAGCCAGAGCCAGAAGCGCCCCGACCAGCTTCAAAATTGTTTTTCCAGAAAAGTTTCGTTTCTCCATTCTGTTCTCCCAGCAAATCATGGCTTCCGCGCATGAGGAACGCCTTTTTAAACTCCATGGACCCCGGCCGCCTCACTTACTTTTCCGGTACATGGACGTCCAGCAGGGTCACGCCAAAGGGACTCTCCCGGTGGCAGACGTCCAGAGGCTCTCCATTCATGGCCATCTCGAAGATCTTTTCCGGGACGACAAGTTCTATTTCGCTTCCGTTGTCCAGCACAACAGTCAATTCGTAATCATCATCCTCCACATCCGGGTCATCCGCATGGCTGTCCACAATGACAGCCGGATAGTGCCGCGCGGGGCCGCTGAGGGCTGCGTTGGCACAGTAATGCAGGCCGGAGGCAATGGTGATCCCCACCAGACCCATAAAAAGCCCCGCGCCCAGCCGCAGGCGCTTGGGTGTACGCAGGATCAGAAGCACAGTCAAAACAGTACCGATCACCAGGACACGCACCAGCCAGCCAAAGCCTAGATCCGCCTCCTGAAGGACAAAACCGTCCCAGATATGATTGACCTGCCAAATGTAAATCAGGCCGATCAACAAGGCCGGGATCAAGGGAACCTTGATATGCATGGCATTCCACTCCGGGGTGGCGTTTGGAGGCCGGTCTCCGAAGAGCAGCACCGGAGCAAACACCAGGCAGAACACCACAAACGGAATGGGCGCCAGGGCGCCGATCTTCATAACAGTGGTAAACTTCACGCCCAGAAGATACAGCGGGATGGGAGCAATGACACCGGCGGCAAACAGGAGCACGACCACCCACAGCCCCGCCCGGATGCCCTTGATATGGTCATGCCAGCGGGTGCGGTACTCCTCCCGCCATTGGACGGTGCTCTCCTGCTGTTCCTCCTGCCTGGCCTGCTTCTCCATCGCGGGGGTCAGGGTCGCGGCGAGGCCGGTGCTCTCCAGCCACTCTGCAAACCGCGGGATGCCCCGCATATTGGTCTCGATGGAGGCCAGCTTTTTCCCCTCTTTGTTCCGCAGATGGATGGAGCGGTTGGCTGTCAGCCGAACGGAAGCCACCTGTCCCGGCGCAAATTCCCGTTTCCTGCCCCAACTGCTGATGTACCACATGGAGTTGTCTTGGAATACAAACAAGGTGCGATTGCGTCCGGCCAGCAGCATCCACACGCCCAGCAGCATGAATGGTATCCCAATCAGAGTGCTGACAAATGTCAAGGCAGCGTCAAAAGGCGGTGTCCCAGCCACGATAACGGCTGTCAGCATCATAACAAGGGAAAGCACCCACTGGATGATCCCAAGCACGGCGACTATTTTCCGTTCCCTCACAATGACGATTGGTTGTTGCATTTCTTCCGGCTCTTTGTGTTGGCAGAACAGTAGTATAAGACCAAATCCGAGAAGAATCAGCAACAGCACAACGCCAGTCCATACACCAGCCATATCAAGCGGCTCATTCCCATCGGGAATAAAAATCAGCGGAAGCAGGAACAGAACAAAGGCAATGGTGATCCCACCAGAGATCATACAGGGCCACTTACTCCCCGGAGCAGGCAGGTCACAGGCCGGCTCCAGCGGCTGTTGCGGGGCGCTGTATTCCCTCTGGATGGGTTCCAGCTCCGGAGCCTGCTCCAAGACCTTCCCGCAGTGCGGGCACTGGGGAACATATTCCATCTCTGAGGAGCGTCCCTTTCCTCCCATTGGTAAAGGTTGGCCGCAGGAAGGACAGACCCAATATTTTTGAAAGACCTGTCTACGGACCCGCTTCAGGATGACGAGGGACAGGGCCGGGATCAGAAAGACCGGCAAGATCAGACACGGCCCATGGGATACCAGCAGCGCGATCATCACAGCGGTGAGACACACAGCGGTTAAAATCAGAACGCGGCGGCCCATCCGGGTGGCCTGTTTCGCGGCGGCGAGATAGGTTGCGTTTCCCCGCCTCATCCCGTCGTGTTGAAGATCCAGAAGAAACGCCTCGATCAGCTCATAGAGATCATCCGGATCGTCTACGTCCCCGCTGGTGAACTGGTCGTACAGCTCCCCATTGACATACAGCTTTACGCCCTCCCGGTCCACCTCCACCTTACTGTGGAGCCGGGTCATGGTCAGGCGGTCTCCTGAAAAGTCCAGCCCATACCGGGGATACTGCCTCTTCAGGCGGTCATACAGGTTTTTGAGGTCTGATTTCTGATACATAGTCATACTCCTTCGGTCGTGACCCACTCTGCTCTCACGGTCCTGTCCGCTCCGGCTGAGACTTTTTCCAAAACAGCCGGACCGTCTGCACAACGAGGAACGGGACCACCCCAAGCACACCGAGCAGGGTGCAGATGGGAAACGCAATGATCCCCAGCAGGAGCCTTCGTCCCGCATGGATCCTCCACTTGTCCGCGATATGCTGATAGAGCATCAGCCCCGTGGGGATCCCGCCCAGAAGCAGACCCGCGCCGATGATATTGTTTTCAGGCTCTGCCGGTTCCGGGACCGGCAGGCCTCGTTCTGCAAAGAACGCAAGATAGGCCGGGTCATTCTGCTCTCCGGCCTGGGTCACCGTAACAAAATACCCCAATAGGCAGCCCAGCAGCAGACATCCCGCCACCAGGATCAGACGCTTCCACCCTTTTTTCATCCCGCATTGACACCTCTTTCCGCGGTATAACGCGATTATAACATCCGCCCGCCCCTTCGTCACCTGTTTTTTGACGCGCGACAGGCACTCAGCTTCCCAAAGAGCGGAAAAATCCAGATCTGCCCGGACGGCGCACAACTTTTTCTTCCAAAGAAATCGGATGATGTGATATAATTAAGATATTCAGTTTTCTCTGTTCAGAAATTTACAGCCAGAGGTCTTGTTATGGAAGGAAAACTGGGACAGCCCCCGGCTGTTCTGTTCCAATATAAAAAATTGATCTTAGCCGAAGAAAAAGCTGCATCCGCTGGTGGATGCGGCTCTTCCCGCGCGGTCTTTTCACGCCCTGCGCTGTGCTGCCCATACGGCAGTGCGGCGCAAGGCGTTTTTGTTATTCAGGCATGATTTTGGATAGAAAGGCAGATAGAACAATGAGCAACACCTATCATTTTCAAGTAAATTTAGGCGGGATGCTGGATGTGCTGTCCAACCACCTGTACAAAAGCCCGGATGTATTCCTCCGGGAGCTGCTGCAAAACGGCGTGGACGCCGTCACCCTGCGGCAGAAGGAACAGCCGGACTGGACCGGCGGGAAGATCACCATCACCGTGGAGCCGGGCCGCCGCCTGATTTTTCGGGACAACGGCGCGGGACTCAGCGAGGAGGGCATCCACCGCTTTCTGGCGGTGATCGGCCAGTCCTCCAAGACGGAGCTGGTCAACGGCAGGATTCCTGAGGACTACATCGGCCGGTTCGGCATCGGTCTGCTCTCCTGCTTCATGGTGTCGGACTCCATCGTGGTCCACACCCGGCCGGCGGCGGGCGGCGTGGCCCATGTGTGGACGGGCCTGCCCGACGGTACATATACCCTGGAGCCGCTGGAGGAGTGCCCGGTGGGCACGGCGGTGATCCTGACCGCCAAGCCGGGTATGGAGCATTACTTCCAGCCCCGGAAGGTGGCCGAACTGGTGCGCTATTACGGGCTGGCCCTGCCTGTCCCCGTCTATCTGTCCGGCGACCCGGAGCGGCTCAACAGCATCCCCGCCGACTTCACCGGCGTCAGCCGCAGTCAGCTGCTCTCCTTTGGCGAGTGGCTCTTTGAGGAGGATTTTCTGGAGGCCATCCCCATCCAGACGCCCCACATCAGCGGCGTAGCCTATGTCCTCCCCTACCGCACCGCCCCCTCCGCCAAGGGCAGACACCGCATCTACCTGAAGCAGATGCTCCTGACCGAGCGTGGGGATACCCTGCTGCCGCCCTGGGCCTTCTTTTTGCAGTGCTTCCTCAACACCCGGGGCCTGCGGCCCACCGCCTCCCGGGAGGATTTTTATGAGGACAGGGCGCTGTCCGACGCCCGGGAGGAGTTTGCCGCCGCGGTGCGCCGCCACCTGGCCCGGCTGGCGGAGGAGGACCCGGACCGGCTGAGGGGTATCGTGTCCGTCCACGCGGAGGCCATCAAGGCCATGGCGGTCTGGGACGAGGAGCTGTTCCGGCTGTTCATCGACTACCTCAGCTTTGAGACCAGCGAGGGGATCATGACCGGCGCGGCCCTGAAACGGGCGGGCCAGGCCGTCTGGGTCCACAGCGTCCCCAAGTTCAAGCAGCTCAAGCCCATCTTCATGGCCCAGGGGCGGCTGCTCATCTGCACCGGCTATGCCAGCGACCAGGAGTTGATCCAGGCCATGGCGGAGCGCTTCGGCCTGCCCTTCCAGCCCCTCCATGAGGAGGAGATGTTCGACACCCTGGAGGACGTCACCGCCGCCGAGCGTCAGCGGGGGGAGCTGCTGCTTCGGGCGGCGGATGAGGCCCTCCTCCCCTTCGAGTGTCAGGCCAAGCTCCGCCGCTTCCTGCCCGCCGACCTGCCCGTGCTGTACGCCATGAGCGACGAGGTGCAGTTCCTGCGCCAGCTCCAGACCGCCCAGGAGAACAGCAGCGGCATCTTCTCCGGGGCGCTGGCCTCCATGCTCTCCGGCGTGGAGGAACGGCCCCTGGCCACCCTCTATCTCAATCTGAACAGCCCCATCGTCCGCCGGCTGGTCACAACGGCTGATCCGGAACTGCTGGAAATCATGGTGCAGGTGCTGTATGTGCAGGCCCTGCTGGCGGGGGGCCACCCTCTCCGGGGCGGCGAGCTCAAGACCATGAACCAGGCCCTGCTGGCCCTGTTGGAGCATACAGCGGGAATTTGATAGCCGGAAAAGGAAGATACATAATGTGATAAAGTTAGCTGCGATAAACTGGAATTTATATGGGGGCAACATGATAGTTGTAAGTACAGATAAAGGCAATCTTTCTTTCCAATCAGTAGACGATGTATTAAAATTCGTACAAACATCAGCACAAGAAAATATTGAACTATGGATTAGCGGAAAGCAGCCATATCCCTGTATATCTGTGTGTATTAGCGGAGAATATGCAGCTATCAATTATTTTCAAAATGATGCAGGTGATATGTGGCTGTCTTATAATGAGGAAAATCAAGAAGATGTTACTTTTATGGCTGCTGGAGAAGAATGGGAACCAGATGTCAATGCAGTCATCAGTATAAACAGTGCGTTTTCTTGCATTAGGGAATTTTGTGCTACTTATGAACGACCTTGTTGTATTCAGTGGCAAGAGTTATAACTTCCAGTTTGTCGAGCAAGCTCACTATCGATCAAGAAAAGGGACCCCGGATTGGAGCCGTCAAACCAGAGAATGGAGAAAATCTGATGGAGCGAAAGGCGCGATTGTTGTATGTGCTGGCCCTGCTGGAGCATACGGCGGGAGCTTGAGAGGCAGAAACGGAAGATACCATGGATAGCGTGATAGAGTTAGCTGCGATAAACTGGAATTTCGGAGGGATTAAAGTATGAGGCAGGTTGAACAATTAGATATTAGTTATACGACACTGGAAAGTCGATGTTCGATTTTTGTTGGTGTTTGTAAATCGCAGGAACTGTTTGAACAATATTGGGAAAAGGATTATGACCTTTTACATAATGACTATATAGGTTTTGAAATGGGTGTTGATTTTGGTATCAATACCTATAATGAAGATTTTGCTATTATGATGTTGCGAAAAAACTTGACTACCAAAATAGATGAGCTTGTTAAAGATGCGGAAATTTTTGACATTGATGCATTAAAAAGACTGTATCCTGACGGATTAGACAGACCCTATAATGCAATAATCATTTTGGACAGAGTAAGTTATGATGGCTCAATTCAAGAAGTACAAAATGAAACCTTTGGCTATTTCAAGTTTTTGGGGGTATTTGATAGCTGGCAATAATTTAAGCAATTCCAGTTTGTCGAGCAAGTTCGCTACCGATAAAGGAAAGAAGCCCCGGCCTGGAACCGCCAAACCAGAGAAGGGAGAAAATGAGATGTACCGAAAGACAACGAAAAAGCGGCTGCTTTTGTTTGCTGCTCCGGCGTGGGCGGTGGGACTGGCCTGCCTGCTGTCTGGCTGCATTGCACTGCCAGGGCAGGAGCCGTTTGGAGAAAAGACTTACCCCGTCGAACAGGCCCAGGCAGTCTATGAGAAGCTCTCCGCTGATATGGAACAGCAGGAATTTATGGATCAGAACGGCTACACCATCCGTATCCTGCCGTTTGTTCGCAACAACGATGTGAGCGATTTCATGTATGACATCTGCAAAACAGCGGAATACACGGTGTTTGCGGCAGAGGGAGCCTGTGAAGACTATCTCTGGTACAAAGACCGCCTTTACTGCGGCTATTATGATGACAATCCCATTACTTACCGGGATATGGCGTGGGAGGATCTGGGGTTTGAAGCATACGCGGCGGATCGATGGAGCATCGTCCAACAGCTGTTGGAACGGGATGACCCAGAACTGACCTACCAATATATCCCCATGTCCTCGCAGCCTTATTTGCTGAGAGCTGCATATCCTGACATAGAGCTGTCGGATGGACGGGAGATCCGGTTCGCCGAATTATACTTCTATATGGACGAGGACGGAAGCTACGACGGCTTCGGCCTGAGCTGGCAGGAGGACCGCAGGCATAATGTGTCCATCTCCTATTTCTCTTATGAGGACTCCACCAGCTTGCAGGCCGAGCGCAGCATCTGGTCCTTTGGCTATGACGCCGGTCTGACAGACGAGGGCGTGCCCGCCCTCTCTGACCAGAGCGAGGACCGGGAGCGCTGCCAGGCGGTCATCTCCGGTATGGACTTTGACGCCCTGGCCGAGCGGAGCGAATACCGGGAGGACCTGTGTGTTCCGCCTATGACCCCATAATTCGGGGGGCGGAGCGCCGGAGCCGTCAAAACTGGACTTCTATCCCTGGTCTGAGGGAGCGGATCGTCTGCTGTTTCAGGTGGGAATGACAAATCGGAATTGATGGAGGAAATAATAAAATGCTTTCATTACATGAGATAGATTTTTCTAACCGGGATTTTTGGGTAGGTTTTATGGCAACTTCTTTTCCGACTGCTTTGGAGGAAGAAATGGATATGTCATTGACCGACCTCATGATAGAAAATGGAATGTGTAATAGAAGTTGGTGGGACAATTTTACAAAATATTATGATGGTGTTTTAGATGAATCAGACGGTTATGTTGATGAACCGGAAACACTTATTTGCGAACTTGCTCCTACTCAAACATTAAAAATTGAATTTCACCCAGGGGATACAATATATTTTATCAATGATAGGCAGATTGGTTGTACAGGCGGGCATTACAATATTCAAGTAATTCCATTCAAAGAATTATTAAACGCTATAAAGGATAAACAAGTATTTCTTTTGTTATTACCCTTAGCGGTTATCAACACTCAAGATAAAAACCAGGCAGCACAAATCATATCAAATGTTTTGCAGGAAATCTTTGATAAACACTTATGTAGTCAATATGCAAGTTGTATCGTAACTGGCTTAATGTCAGAATGATAACTTCCAGTTTGTCGAACAGATCCCCTCGCCACTCCGGCAGACGGCAGGGGCCCGACCGGCAGTAATTCCATGTGCGAAATCTCAGACCAGGAGCGGTCAAACAACAGAGAAATGAGGGATCAGGGTGGTCAAAACAGCCTATCAAAAACTATGTTTTTATCCCTTGGCGCGAGTCGCGGTGTTTGGGCTCCTGCTGAGCGCCCTTTTGTACCAGTTCCATGGTCTCCTGAGCGGTGGGGACGAGCTGGTGGCGCGTGTTTTGGGGTGGATCTGCCTGGGATTCGGCGCTCTGCACGGGTCTTTGCTTGCGGTGGGCGTGATCCGCTATGTCATCCAGGTTCAGCGGGCGAGCCGCCGTCTGCGCGCCCTCCCCAGCTTGGTGAGGGATCGGCTGGACCAGGATCTGCAAACCGGGGACCGGATCAATGACCTGTATTTTACCAGTGACTTCCTCTTGGTCTATCAGCTCCAGGTCCGAAGCAAGCAGGGCTTCGCCTGTATTCCCTATTCAGAGATCGGTGGCGTCAGCATCGGTCAAAATGGCAGGGCAAAAAATCAGCTGGACATTTTGAGCCCGGAGGGAACCGTTTTACATACTGTGACCTATTCTCTGGAGGTGAGTCAGGCCCAGGCGGAGGAGATCGAGCGGAAGATCCTGTCTTTAAGGTCCAGGATGCAGGCAGTCAAAGATACCTCTGAGGAGCAGTCCCAGCGGGACCGTGCCGTCAAGCAGGCGCTGAAAAAGACCATGAGCGGCCTTCCCGCCTTCTTTTGCAGCCTCGCCGCGGCCCTGGGCCTCCTGGCCTCCATCGTTATGGCGGAGCATTTCCGGGAGAAGGCGGAGCTGCTGGAAGCGCTCCAATTCCCAGCGGACGCCTATGGCGCGCTTCTGTTCTGGCCCAATCTCCTGTTTTATGTGATGATGTACGGCGGCATTCTGGTGATGCTGACCGGCGGCGGCCTGCTGGTCCGGGATCTGCTTCGCGCTCAGGATCATACATACGCTGAGCGGGCGTCCAAGATCAGGATTTTGCTTTTTATCGGAGGCGCGCTCCTGTTCATCCTCTTGATCGGCGGCGTGTACACAGCCGATGTGCAGACCTGGGAGAATATGACACAGGGCTTCCGTCTGCTGTTCTAAGATCTGTTGTTTCCGGCTTCCTTTGGCTGACCGGAGCGCCGCGTCAAGGGACAGGCCGGAATAGATGATAGAGTGGAAGCAGAGGAAAGTTTTGAGACTGGAACGGCGTGTCAGATAGGGAGGCCAATAAACATTGAGGCAGCATGATAAGCTTATAAACGCAGCCGCAAAGAAAGTATTATCTCCCCATGGTCTTTTTCGGAAAGGGACTTCAAGAACATGGGTAGACGATAATGGATATTTTGTTGTTTTTGTTTCATTTGGATCAAGTAACTGGAGTCAAAGTGCCCGCTTAGGTGTCGGAATTGATTTTTTGTGGAAATATGACAGCGGAGGTCCCAGTACAAGCTTTTCCTATTCCTATGGAAACAGCAGTATAGAAGATTTCTTTGAATATGATGGAAACGATGCGGTTTTTCAAACGGAAATGGAACGATATTCAGAAATTGGTTTACAGAAAGTAATAGAATATCGTAACTTCAGAGATATGAGCTATGCAAAACGATGTCTTACACAGCAGGTATTCAACACGCCAGAAAACCGCCGCTTTTGGGAAAATTATCATTTAGCAATGCTGTGCTTTTTGAAAGGTGATTACGAAGATGGAAAAACCTCATTTGGATCATTTTTGACTGCCTTAAAAAATTCATTCTATATTGACGGCTGTTATATTGATTGGCATGAAAAATTGTACCAATATTGTTTGGGCTCCATGGTCCCCAATATAACTTCAAGAGAGAACGCACAGCAAATGGTTTTGGACAGAGTTAAACAGCAACGAGACTTTTTGAACAGCAGATCCTCCTTTAGAAAATTCGGAAAAGAAGATTTCATGCTACATAAGTACGAAATATAAAAAGATTTTTATGAAAAAACAAACGATTTTTATTTGTTCCGTCCTTCTGGTCTTTCTGCTCCTGTTGGTTGGCTGCCGGGACAGCGGGCAGGAGCCCCGGGCCGAATGGGACCTGGAGGCCGGTATCCTGACCGTGGACGGCGCGCGCTACCGAAAGGACGAGGCGCTGGTATCCGTTGGGGATGGGATCCACCGGTGGATATATGAGCAGTCTGTTACAGAGCAGATCGCCAGCGCCGGGGAGCGCGGCGGTCAGGAGACCTATCTGGTTTTTGCCAACGGGACGGAGCGGCGGCTTCTCTATGGACGCGGGGACGGCTTTTCCTTCGGCCCGCTGTCCTATGAGGTTTGGTTCCGGGAGGATCTGTTGGAAGGGCTGTCCGGCCCCCTGACGGAGGAAGCTATCTCCTGCGAGGCCCTCACAGATGCGCGGCTCACCCAGCTGCTGACGCTGTATGGGAGTACAGAGCAGGAGGGTTCCCTCACCTATGAGGACGCCCAGGCGGAGGCTCGGGCGCTGGAACTGGAAAGCCACCGGCTGTGGCGCTGGCTGGAGCTGCCCCACCGGGAGATCCCGGGGCTGACCGCCCATATCGGCTTCTATTTCAGCGCCCGGACGGGAGCGCCTTATCTAAGGTGCCTGGATGGGGCGCTCCGGCCTTGTCCCACAGAGCTGACCGACGCCCTGCACCTCTCGCCGTCCCTGCCGCAGATCCTTTCCGTGACGGAGGATGACCCACGGCTCAGGCCTCTGCTGGATGCGCTGTCCCCCATGTCTCAGACGGATGGGCTCTCCTGGGCCGAGTTCCAGCGCGCGTTTGCCGCGGACCAGTCTCCGGAAGCGCTGGAGTTTCGCATTGATATCTATCGTCCGGAGGATGCCAGCTGGCCGAGCCGACTGCTGCGCGGCTTCTGCCACCCCCGGACCGGGACCCCCTATCTGCTGTTTCAGGACGGACAGCTGCGCCCGGTCCCGCAAAACGCCGCGGACAGTCTGGGGCTTTCAAAATAACTTTTCCAATAGGAGATGAATGTGATGAGGAAAACGAACCCGCAGATAAGGAAGGTCGGGGCAGCGGGACCAGACCAAAAGACCGCCTTTGTCAACGAGGCGGCAAGTGATGCCGATCTCCAGCGGATGATCGACCGGTTTCGGGCCGGTGACTGGCCGTTTTTGCTGCTCGAAACAGAGCAATGCAGGATCAGCATTCGCACCTTGGATGCACCGGAAGGAAATTGCGCGGTCACGATCATTCTGAAGCACCATGGACAGTGGAAGGCACTGACAAAGGCATTCCCCACAGAGCTGGGTGTGTCTATGTTTCTCGCCTGCTATGAACAGGGGTGTCTGTACGAGAATTTTAATGGGTGGTATGATGCGACCGCTAATTTTCAAAACAGCGTACAGGATGTGCAGAAAAGCGTGGAGGAAGCCACGTCCGCCGTTCGTCCCAACAGCCAAACGAATCAGGAAACGACGGATATGAAGAAAACAAATCTGCTCTATGTCCTGGCCTGGTATGTCCCTCCCATCCTGCTGGTTCCGGCTCTGTTTATGTTCAGTGTCCACGCGGATGTGAGCGACCGGGTCCTGGATGTTCTGGCCTTGCTGCTTGTGCTTCTGATTATAAGCATCCCCCTCTGTGTGCCCATCTGGATGAAAAAACGGATGGAGAAGCGGGCGGCGGTGCTGGAGCGGGACTTTCCCAACATCAACTACAAATTTACATCCCACAACTGTGTGCTCTACTTGGATACCGAGGGCGGACACATCGGCGTGGTGTGGAAGAACAACCCCGCCCAACTGCAAATGGTCGACCCGGCCCAGATCACCGACATCCGCACCAACGACGGGCAACAGCTGCGGGGCACGGCCCTGGTGAGCTGCCAGTTCCGGCTGGACGGCAAAAAGGTGAAGATTTATACTCTGCGCCTCTCAGGTGGACAGCTGGCTATGAAGCACCCCCGGGTGATGGAGGCCATCGCCAAGGCGGACCAACTGGGCGAGACCCTGCGGGCCGTGCAGGCGCGGAGAGGTGTGTGAGAGATGCTGTACGACCTTTTGGAGCTTTTGCTTGGGCCTCTTTTGACAAAGCAGGAACAGAAAATGCCAAAGTGCAGGACCTGCAAGAAGCGGATGGAGCAGATGGGGCCGCCCCGGCTGTTCCTGCTACCGGTTTACAGCGACGGGCGGTACTCCGCCAGCGCGGACTACTTTATGGAAAACTGCGTCCCCATCCAACGGGAGGAGGAGATCCCCACCGCCCGCCGGGCCTGCCGCATTTGGAGGCTCCGGTGCCCTATGTGCGGCGCACAGTACATGTTTGTCCAGGACTTCCTGCGGGTACGGCAGGACGAGACCTTGGAGGGCACATATCTCTATGAGTATCAGGAGCTTGCCGGGCTGCTGTTCCAACGGCCCGGAGACCGCACGGCGCAGACGCCCCGCCGCATGGAGAGTGCGGTGTGCGACACCAGCGACTTTGTGGAGGAGTAACAGCCCCGTGGAGACACCCGGCGGCAAAGAGAGAAAGAGAGGAATCCGTATGACAGGATCAGCGTATCAAGCCTGGCTGAACAAGGACAGGGAATGGATCGGCGCCTATTGCAGCCGCACCCGAAAAAGCAGCCTCACAAAGGTCGTTCCCCTGACCCTGCTGCTCACCGCCCTTGTGCTCGGCGGCATAGGGCTTCTGAACGGCGGCGGTATTTCGGGGCTGGTAACAGGGGCCGTTGGAGGGCTGCTGTTCGGCCTGATCATTTGCGGCGTTTACCTGGCCATTCTGCTGGCCAAGCTCAGTCCCGCCCGGTATACACAGAAGCTGGAGCAGAGCGTCCGGGAGCTTTCCCTGAATGAGTCAGAGCGGGAGCGGCTGGGGACAGAGATGCTGGCGGCGCTGGAGCGCGGCGAGGGCGTACTCCCCTACCAGATGGCGGGCCCCAACTCCAAGGGGACCCCGGCCCGGGTGATCCTGACGCCCCACTATATCCTGCAGGAGGGCAGCACGCCCTATGCCGTGCTGATCCGGCTGAGCGACGTCGCAGAGATCCGGACAGGCGCTGAGCGGAAGATCGCCACCACACACGGCGGCAGCCGGAAGACCCACCACTATTTCACCCTCTATTCCATCGGCTTTTACCGGAAGGACCGCTTTGAGCGGGGACTGGATGGGAACGATCTCCCGGACAGCGCCATGGGCTTCTTCCAGGAGGAGCTGCGGAATGATGTGGTGAAGCGGATGCGGGACGGCGGCCTTCGGGTCACGTCCGCGGAATAAACGAAGGGGGACCGTATGGGAAAGGCGAAGTTTTGCGGCGAGGAGCTGGAGGCGGCGATCAAGCGGCTCCCCCAGGGAAAGCCCCAGATGGACGCTTATTGGAACGCCGTCCGGCAGGCGGACGAGGCCGGAGATCCCTACTGGCGGATGATGTTCCGGTGCAGGTACTGTTATGAGGCCACCTTCCGGGACGATCCGCCCAAGGCCATCCCGGTGGCGGCGGAGTTCTGCGCCCTCTTTGAAGAAAACTCAGAGGCATTTATTGAGCGTTCCCCGGACGGAGCGTCTGAAATGCACCTGATGATCATGCAGATGGGCATTGACCCCATTGTATTCCTGCCCCAGATCCCCATGAAGCAGTGGGAGACGATGATGGCCGAATTTTATCGCTGGGTCAAGTATTATCATATCGGCCTGCGCACCTACTGGTGGCAGATGGCCCGGTTCTGGCGGTACGTGGATCGGAAAAAGGCGTATGAGTATTTCCAAAGATTCTGGAAGACCGGCCGGGACGGGCTCTCCGACTGCCGGACCTGCGAGCGCAGCTACGCCGTGCAGATGGAGCTGCTGATGGGCAACCGGGCGGCGGCGGACGAGTATGCCAAGCCCATGGAACAGGGGCGTATGCGCTTCTGTCCGGACACGCCCCATCTTTACTGGCTGGCTTACCTGGAGGATGCGCTGGACCGCGGGGATCTGAAAGAGGCGGAGAAGCGGGCCAACGCCCTCTACCGCAAGGGAAACCGGGATAAGAGCGACCTGAGCTACATCGGGGCCATCCTGCGCTGCTGGGCTTATACTGACCCGGAACGGGCTTTGGAGCTGTTTTCCAAACGGCTGGAGTGGAGTATCGGGTTGTGGGACCAAAAGAAGGTCTATGACTTCGATAAGGGCGCCTGTATTCTGTTCCGGCAGCTGTCCAAGCACCAGCAGGCGGTACATCTGGAGCTGCCCCATGCGTTTTCTCTCTGGCGTGAGGACGGAGCGTACAACACGAAGGACCTGACAGGCTGGTTCCGTGAGCAGGCAGAGACCATCAGCAGGCGCTTTGACGAACGCAACGGAAGTCACTGCTTTGGACACGATCTCGCGGTGGCTTTGGCAAAGCGATAAGGTTCTGTGGTCATGGATGGTATGAGGTGAAAAAGATGCAGCAGGAAGTGTTTGACGGCGAGAAGCTGAGCCGGCTCATGGAAAAGCTCCCAAAAGGAAAGCCACGGATCGACGCATATGAGGAGGCCATCCGGCTGGCGGATCAGGCCCAGGACGCCTATTGGCGGCTTGGGTTTCGTTTCCACTATGCCCGCGAGGTGTATTTTCAGGACGATCCGCCCAAGTGCATCGGCGCGGCGGCGGAGTTCGGCCCCATCTTTGAGGCGGCGTCCCCTAAGCTCCAAAAAGACCCTGTGATGATCGACTCCTATCTCATGATTACCCAGCTGGGTGTGGACGTGATGCAGAACCTGCCCCAGATCCCCATGGCTCAGTATGAAGCGCTTTTGGAGCAGTACGACCAGCTCACCAGACGCTATGGCATTGGCCGGCGCACCTATTTTTGGCAGATGATGGGCCGCTGGGAGTACGCCGACCCGGAGCGGGCGCTGGAATATACGCAGCTTGCCTTGCAGACGCCGCCGGATGACCACTTTGGCAACTGCAGCGCCTGCGAACATTCCTGGGCCGCTAAGCAGTATATCCGTCTCGGCAGGCCGGAGGAGGCCCGGCGGTATATCCAGCCTTTGGAGACTTACCGCTTCTCCCCCTGTGAAAACTCGTTTCAAATGATCTGGGCCGCATCTCTGGAATACGCTCTGGACCGGGGCGATCTGGAGACCGCCGTCCCTCTGGCCCAAAAGCTCTATAAAAAGGGCAACCGCAGCCGGACCGACCTGCGCTTCATCGGCCCCGTCCTGCGCTGCTGGGGGATGACCAATGCTGACCGTGGGCTCGCCCTGTTCGCCCGGCGGCTGGAGTGGTCCATCGAGATGTGGGACCAGAAGAAGGTCTATGACTTCGATAAGGGGGCCTGTGTCCTGTTCCGGCGGCTGGCCGGAGTGCGGCAGACGGTAAAGCTGGAGCTGCCCCAAGCCTTCCCCCTGTGGCGGGAGGACGGGCGATACCCAGTACAGGAGCTGGCGGACTGGTTTCTGACCCAGGCGGAAACCATCGGCCGCCGCTTTGACCGGCGCAACCGCAGCCACTATTTTGAAGACGATCTGGCGGCGGCGCTGAGACAGTGCGCCCTGTCACATTCAAGCGCAGGCAATCCATAAGCGGTAAGTTTTGGAATGAAAGGCAGTGACGATATGGACGAAACGAGGTTTCAGCTGGTGGTGCGGGGGGTCCGGCCAATGAACGGCCCATGCGCTGCCGTGATGGGCATTGTGGAGGGCAGCAGCATCTCGGTGGATGATTATATGTGCCGGAGCACCCCCGGCGGAAAGACCGTCAGAGCGCGGGTGGAAAGGATCATGGCCGCGTCCGGCCTGGAGCTTCGCACCGCCCAGCCGGAGAAAGCCGTGTGGCTGATGCTCCGGGGACGCGGGGCGAAGCAGATCCGAATCGGCGAAGTTCTGGAACCGCCCACCTCCGGCCGCCGCAGACATTCCACAACCATCGAGGTCCTCACCGTGATCCTCAGCATCCTGCTGATCGCCAACCTAATCAATATTGCGATCAGTCTGGCTATGGGATGGAAGGACAATATATCCATTCTTCTGCGTTACTCCCTGATCCTTGCGGCCATCAAGATCCCCATGTTTTTGGCGGTTACCGGATGGGATCATCTCTCCAGATGGCGATGGAAGCAAAAGCAGCGGAGGGACGATTGGGACACGGAGTTCCAGGTGCTGAAATGTACGTCCGAAGCCTATCAGTTTCTCATTCTCCCTGTCGTGCTGACGGCGGCTATGGGCGTAATGCTTTATCAGTGTGCGGTTGATGACCCGCATGAGCTGTGGGACTTTTGGAGCAGCGGCGGGTTGAAGAAGTATCTTTTGATGCTGGCCGGCCTTGACCTTCTGTTCATTGGCTGCTTTCTGCACTCCAGCTGGCGGAAGGTGTTTTACTCCCAGCATCTGCTTCGGGTGGTCAGCTTTGGGCTGGTCCACGACACCCCTTGGACACAGATACGCTCCCTCCACCTCACTCAGGAAAAACGGAGGACCCGGATGATCCTGGAGACAGCGGAGAAGAGGATCTCCCTCCGCTCTGATACGCTGACCGACGGATGGGGCGATTTTGTGGACTTTGTGCTGACGTTAGCGAAAGAACGCAATATCCCATACAAGCTGCAGCAGGTACAGAGCACAAAGCGCTCCAAGCGGAAGTAATACGGCTTCCATGCCGCAGCACAGAACCTGCTCCCAGCCGGGCCGCCGTTTGGACCGGCGCGGCAAAGGTGATGATTTTGAAGGCGATCCGGAGGCGACCGCGAGACCGCGCGCCCCGCCGGACAGACAGAAAGAGAGAGGTCAATATGACAGAGGAACAGCTTACCCTGGACCGAATGCAGAAGGAGCTTCGTGAGATGCCATCGTCCCCCCAGCGTTTAAGTCTCTGCCAGGAGTTTGTAGCTCTGGCCGACCGTGAGCAGGCCCGGGCCCAGCAGATCAGCGGCCGATACGACCTGGCCTGGGCTTATGCGACCGCAGGCGACCCGGCCAAGGCGCTGCCGGTGTGCGCGGAGTTTCTTCAGATGCAGAAGGAGACGCCAAACACCAGCGGGGACCCCCACTTGGAGGCGGTGCTGGCGGTCAATATCGCGTGTCTGGCCTGCGACCTGGCCTGTGACCTGCCTCAGATCCCGCTGGAGCAGTGCGACGCCCTACTCATGGAGTTCCGGCGTCAGGTGCGGACCCACGGCATGGGCGAGCGCCTGTGGCAGTCCTATGCGGGAAAGGTGGCGGCCATGACCGGGGATCTGCGGGGACTGGCGGACCATCTCAGCCGCTTCCAGGCGGCTTCCCGGGATGACACCTCCGACTGCGAGGTGTGCGAGGCCGGGCTGACGGCAAGATTTATGCTGGCCCTGGGCCGGAAGGACGAGGCCATCAACATCGCTGTGGAGCTGTTGAAGCAGGGCAAGTACTGTGGCGAGGAGCCATGGACGCTTCTTGCCATCCTGACGGAGGACGCCCTGAACCGCCGGGATCTGGACGCCGCCGAGCGCTATGCCACCGCCATGCTCATCCAGCCCGTCGAGCGGCCCGCGGACCTGCGCCGGGCGGGCACGCTGCTGCGGATGGAGGCGGCCTTCGGCGCGGGAGAGGACGGGATCAAACTGCTGGCAAAGTGCCTGCCCTGGACGGAAAATCTCTGGGACCAGCGGCTGCGGTTCTATTTCTATCTGGGGGCGGCGGATTTCTGCCAGGCTCACAGCGCCCAGCACGCCGGGATCAAGCTGCCCCCTGTTCCTGGCTTCAAAGACTGTCCTGAAAACGGCCTGTATGACTGCGCCGCCCTGGCCCAGTGGTTCTGGGACTGGGCGGAGGAGATCGGCGGGCGGTTTGACCGCCGCAACGGCTGTCCCAATTACGGGAGGCAGCTGCGGGCGGTGCGAAGAAGCTGAGCGGGAAGGAAGGGGTTTCATGTTCGGTCTACTAAGCAAATTGGGTACCATTCATTACACAGAATTAGATGTAGATGAGATCTTAGACAAAAGAGAGATGGACTCATTTGACAGTGAGTGGGTGCGGGTTTATCAAGCTATTGAAGATCAAAAGAGAGGCAAAAACATTGACGATACCAAAGACATCCGGGAAAAAGCATTTATGATAGTTTACCAGCAATCAGGCTGCGGCGAGTTAGCAGGATATATTTCAGATGATTTTGGACTCGTTGCGGACAGCAAATTGCTAAACTACTCGGATATGTGGTTGGATAAACTCATTGCCTGTTATGAAAACGCGGTCATTCCGTGTGGCAAGTTATAAAAATACACGGAGCAACCTTCGGTTTATGTTGGGGTTGAACAGAATAAAAAATCGGAATTTATGTTCAGAAAGGAGACCTTCAGTTGCAAGAGAAAATAAATAGATTTTTAGTAGAAAATGACATATCTATTTTTGTTGTAGGAGATACAAATGAAAATATGTTTCAGTTACATTATGGAATAACGAAATGTAGTTCAAATGATTTGTTCAAGCAACTTATAGAATATAGAAGTGTATCCACATTGAATGAATCTTGCGAAGGTCAATTGATGCCTCAAATTTATTCGCAAGGAAGAACAAAAGCGATATTATGCAAACCAAGTGAAAATAAAATAGTAATATTGTTTTTGGAATCTGAATTAAATGCTAAAGAAAATTATATGAAAGCGAAAGACCTTGATTTAAAGGTTAAAACACTATTTGAATGATTTAAAACTATAAATTCCTATTTGTCATGGCAGATATAGATTATCATGAAAACGGAGGAAACAAATATGGGTTATCAAGACGAGGACGAGCTGAGCGAGGAAGGCTTTCTGGAGATGTTGGCGGACTATGAGAAGCTGGAAAAATTGCAGGAGCAGTACCGAAAGCTCCCCCATTCGCCCCAGCGGGTGGAGCTCTGCCGGGAGGCTGTGGCTGTGGCGGACCGGCTGGAGGAGCCCTCGGAGCAGCTGGCGGGCCGCTTTGACCTGGCCTATGCCTACATATTTGGAGACGATCCGGCCAAGGCCCTGCCAGTGTGCGCAGAATTTATGCAGCTCCATCAGGAAAATCCCGGCGAGTTGGGAGAGGCCGTCATTTCGGTAGCCATGCTGGCCAGCTCCATCGCCCGCCGCCTGCCCCAGATCCCCCTGGAGCAGTGCGAAAGCCTGCTGGCAGAGTTCCGGGATCAGGTCCGGACCTACGGCCTGGGCGAGCGGCTGTGGCAGTGCCATGCCGGGGAATTTGCCATGATGACCGGGGATTTGACCGCGCTGGAGGAACATCTGGAGCGGTTCCGGGCGGCGGAGCGGGATGATGTGTCCGACTGCGCGGTGTGCGAGACAGGCGCAATGGCGGAGTATCTGCTGGCCCTGGGCCGCAGGACGGAGGCTGTCGCCCTGGTGGAGGAGCTTCTGGAAAAGCAGGAGTTCTGCGAGGAACAGCCCTGGAAGCTCCTCTCCATCCTCACCGATGACGCGCTGGCGCGGAACGATCTCCGGGAGGCAGAACGTTTTTCCGCCGCCATGGTGATCCAGCCCATCAAAGCTGCCGCAGACCTGCGCCGGGTGGGCACCCTGCTGCGGATGAAGGGAGCCTCCGGCGATTGGAGGGACGGATCGAAGCTGCTGAAAAAAGCCCTGCTCTGGACGGCCAACTTCTGGGATCAGGAGCTGCTGTTCTATTTCTATCTGGGGGCGGCCAGCTTCTGTCAGGCATACAGTGCAGAACATACGGAAATCAAGCTCCCCCCTGTTCTTGGCTTCACAGACTGCCCTGAAAACGGCGTGTATGACTGTGTTGCCCTGACCCAATGGTTCTGGAGCCGGGCGGAGGAGATCGGCGCACGCTTTGACCGCCGCAACGGCAGTTCCAACTACAGGAAGCAGCTGCTGGCGGCCCGGAAGGCGTAAATTGACCTTGCCCCGGGTATTTGAAACACCGAAGCGATAAAGGGCCTGTTGCAAAATACGGTTTTCCGGCCCAAAGGAAAAATTTGTGTATGAAAAGAGTGAGCGAGAACCGCCGCAGCGGCGGTTCTCACTCACTTTTTGATAAGGTACAATAATTTTCGCAAATTGAAAAGCAAACAAAAGAAGACATGGTTT